>Ga0137308_100442_pt1 | contig 68703 bp, 66 predicted proteins | sample Inofrocosms_June_FD_97181 | JGI IMG/M metagenome (GOLD analysis project Ga0137308, IMG submission 97181) | Mouse cecal microbial communities from Vienna, Austria - N-Acetylneuraminic and N-Acetylglucosamine D2O microcosms_June | ecosystem: Host-associated > Mammals > Digestive system > Large... | reverse complement strand
TGGCTTTGGACAAATCACTGAAATAAAAACCACCAACCTTCGCAAACCGTTCAGAGCAATGGTCACGGTTGGCAAAACTTCTGATGGAAAACCTATTTGTAGACCCCTTAAACCGGAGTCGTATTTTCCAACTTTTACGGAAGTGTTCGGGCTGTCACCTCGGCCTGGGCCTATTGCTCGGCGGTCTACAACATGCGAGTGAAAGACGTTCGTGCCCGACATGTTAAAGACTGCATGGAGGAGGGGACAGCAGTTGTCAGAGCAATAGAGCAACATCCCAGCGCATCCATGAAGAACAAAATCAAGTCTCTGTTCAATCTCATGCCGGACTATGCTCTTGAGTATGAGCTGGTTGACCGAAACTACTCTCGCACATTCAACCTGACCGAAGAGACTATCAAAGAGATACAAACGGTGAAAAAAGAGCATATGCCTTTTACCGAAGAAGAGATGGGACGACTCTGGGCCCATGTCGATGACAAACGGTTTGTAGACGCCATGCTGATCCAGTGTTACTCAGGCTGGCGTCCCCAGGAACTTGGCCTGTTGGAGCTGGAAAATATAGACCTTGAAAACTGGACTTTCCAGGGCGGTATGAAAACCGACGCCGGCATGGACAGGGTCGTCCCCATCCATTCAAGAATACGGCCCCTCGTTGAGCGAAAATATAAAGAGGCTCTGGAAATCGGCAGTAAGCACCTGTTCAACATATGGTCGGGCACAAGATTTCGGACATCACCGAGAAGGTCTATACCCAGCGAGAATTTGAGTGGCTGAAAGAGGAAATCAAAAAAATAAAATAGGGTGCAGCACTTGCGCTACACCACCCCTGTTCATCATTGGTCTCCCAAAGGTTCCCTGCTTGGTCGGGAACAAACCTGCGACTGCCCTCCAGGTTTATCGCATGAGCGACATCTGTGGTATGCCGGCATTCCCAACCTCTCTTGTAGCAGCCGGTTTTCGAGCAGGTTTCCACGTTATCGTCACATAAATATAAGATTTCTTGCATAGCAAATCCCCTTCTCGGAAGTGTAGGAATATTTGTATAGGAATAACGTATGAATAAAATATGAGTTATCTACATTTCTGCGCTTTCATCCACTTCTTACTACTGCTCAAACCGTTGTAATAACAGCGCTTAGCAGTAGACGTGCCTTAAAGATGTTTCTATTTAAACTTCTGTAAAACAACCATTGTAATAGTGTGAACTATAAAACGAAAAGTAGCAGCTTTTCGTAATAAAGTTAAAGCCTATAAGACACAGGAAAAATAGAAACTTTTGAAGTGTATCTTTTTTGCCAACAAAATGAGCAACGCTCTCTGAAATCAAAATTTTCAGAGAGCGTTGCTTATTTATTGTAATGCTGAATTAAATGACAGATTACTTCTTTTCATCCACCGTTTGTTGATAAATTTCGTCAAACTTAACCCGCATTTCCGTACACATAACGCTTTGTTCATCGATTTCTCGAACAATATACTTAATATCTAATTTTCTGATTACCATTATATTTTCTGCTTTTCAAAGTCTAGCTCAACTTCGCTGTTTGCTTATGGTCATGTTGCCAACGAGCTTACGACAAGATATCACTCAGCAGGCGGAACTGAAGAGGCTATATCAGAGATATTTGTGACCACCAGCAATATCTCCATATCCTCCTCTGGATGGAGATAATTCAGACGACCCCAGCCCTCAATACCCGAATCGGTGGTCACCTTTACCCACGCTTCCTGCTGGCCCTCCGCGAAACCAAAAGCTAATTCCCCATGCCAGTTGACCACAGAACCGTTCGATAGTCTATCCAGGGTCGTGCATCCTACGGTAGAAGGGATATCCCGGATAGCCAGGACACTTGACACACGATAAACCGTCAGAGACATTTGGGCTGGCTCGTCGGTTGGCACCATATCTGATGGGGCGTCGGGAACACTGGAAACATACCAGTCTTGATCCGCTATCCATCCGGCGAAAGCATCCTCGGCCCGCAGATATGCTAACCCGCCCCTGGTCTGCCATCCTCCCTCCTCCATGTGCAACACAGGCGGGAGGATGATGTATAGGTAACAGGCCAGAGCGGCTACGGTCATCAGGGCAGCATATGGATTCCAGGATTTAGACCTGTTCCATGTGCCATACCAGCGCTCCAGCCAACCATCCACACGTTTTCCGACGGCGGACAGACCGTTGTCAACGCGATAAAACATCCCGCCAAGGAGTTTGTGGAGGAAGGAGACTGGCCATTCCAGCAGTAGATAGACCACACAGAATATCCATTTAAGCAAAAACGGAACCAGGGAGAGCATCTTGAGGAGAGGAACACGTACCAGTAGCAAAACTAGCCAAATTGTTACCAGCACCAAGGCGGCGCGTCCCCACAGGGGCCAGGAGAGGAACACATCTAAAAAGGCCAAGGCAAATCACCCTTCCTCGTAGAACTGGTCAAAGGCGCTGTTTTCCGGTGCGGTGCTTCCAATCCCAGCCCCGCTGCCCAGCCTAGGTTCGACGCCAACGCCTATGCCGGGCAAGACAAAATGCTTGGCCTGGGCCTCGGAGAGAAGGCCCTTGTCTATCAGCTTGACGGCGTCGTCCACCGTCTTATCGAATCGGCTGTCCTTGTGCTGCTCAATTTTCAAGATAGCGGCCTCGTAGGACAGCTTTCCCTCGGCCACCTCCATCAGGACAGCCTCCGCATAATCACTGGTGAGCGCTGTGGCCAGCGCCTTTGCCTGGCTGCGAAGACTGGCTTCTAGTTGCTGTTTGCTAGCCCTGGAGACGTACTCCCGGGCCTCCGCGCCTGGTTCAGCATCCACCATGGATACCTGGTAGGAAAATCCAGTGTCTGAATCCACATTATTATAGGCCGAAAGTTTCTGAGTCAAATCCCGATCCAAGCCGCCGTAATTTAAAATACTGTACTGACGGGTAATCTGCTTCACATCGATAGAAAAAAGCTTGTTGAAATAGGCATCCACATCTATGTTCCGATTTCGATAAAAAGTAATTGGATCTACCACCTGAACTACTGCCTTGACATAAACATCAAAGGAATACGCCTGCTCTTGGGCGGTGGCATTAAATTGGATTTCCGTCAAGTAGGGTTTTGTGGAAATCTCCACCAGACGGGTGTATCGGCCCTGGCGGATTTCTCTGCTAGTGGTGCGTTCCGTGATGCGCAGGTCATCATTACACCCATCCGTCAGAACGAAAGCCGATCCATCTTTCCGAAAATTGGGGATTTGGGGAAACAGGCCGCACTGATAGGGCTCGTCCTTGAGCAGCAATTTATTTTGAAATTCATTCATACCCATAGTGTTCAGACATCCCTTTCTCTCTGGACTTCCCGTCACGATGGAGACGGTAGTTGTCGGGAACCGCGGTATTCAGAAAGCATATACGCATAGAGCCGCTTCCCCGATTCTCCCTGGACGCCGGACAGGAACTCTATGATATCCGGCCAGCAGGTCGGAGCTGCCAGAGTCAAATTATAAAAGTAGGCGCACAGGTGGTTAAACAGGCCATCAGAGTATTGATAACGATCCAGTTCTTTCAGATATACCCTCAAAATAGCGTATAGTTGTTTGCGCAAACCAGCATAGCCCATCACTTCCGCTAATACCGATGTAAGAGTTTCCTGCTGTTCTTTTGCGTCACAGGCAACCAAAGGTAACTCTGGCCTCTGATCGTCCACCAGATAATAGCAACTGCGAAGGAGGTACAAATAGGTCTGTGCAGCGGCCAGACGTTCCTCACGGCTGCACGCCCTCCGCACCATCCGCCCCAGCAACCGAGCCAGCAGATTGCGAAAGTATTTCGACTGGAGCATCAGGATTGCCAAAAAAGTAGAATTATTCTTGGTCAGGCTGTTTAGCTGGCAGCCCACCGCCCTCTCGAGTGCCGGACCGAAGCGTCTCTCATCCATCCCCGGCATCAGATAGGAGCAGGCCAAGCAGGCAGGCCGCCAAAGCCAGCTGCCTCTCGCACCCAACCAGCCCAGTAAAAGCTCCTCCAACTTTCCTCGAAAGCTGGCTTCTTCGTACAGCTTACACACCAGATTGCCCAGCAGTCCCACGTTTTCCGAAGTGGAATACAGACGGGAAAATATCCGTTTTTGGGCATCATCAAAGTCTAGGCAGACCACCCGGGCAAAGGCACACACTATCTGGTAGGCATCGAAAGCTGTGCGGGTCTTGTAACTCCGGCTGAGCATGACCAACCACCGGCATATGGAATTCCGTAGGCCAAAGAATTGCTCCCAGATATTTTGCAAGGCCTTTTGGGCTCCCTCTCCTAACCCAACATACTGCTTGCCCTCCTGGCTGGTGAACCGCTTCCCGCCGATGGCCGAGAGGTATGTATCTATCGAGGTATAGGGATCCCAAGTCGGCGGGGCGTTTCCCTCTGTCGGAGCAACATCCGGCAACTCCTCCATCAGTAACTCTTCTAGCTCATGCAGGTCACCTAGGTACACCAGTTTAAAAACGCTTAGCACAATGGCCACCGCTAAGTGCTCACTGTTTTTGTATCGCTCTACAAATTCCTGGCATCCTTGCCGGGTATGCAGAGAATAGACTTGACTGGCCGGTGATGTTGACAGGGCACCGTTTTTTTGCCAGGAATCAAGGTTCATCGACCCAAGATGACCGATAAAAATTTGAGTGGTAGCCGTGTTCCCCTGAGCATAAAATTCATGTGCTACACGCTTTTTTTCCTGCTCCAGGTCAGATGTGCTGCTGATGGGCTCATTTGCCTCTGCGGAGTGATCATCCTCCACGACTGTCTGCCTTTCTTCAAACTCGTCACTCATAAATCAAGATTTCCGATAAGATTTTGGATAAACACCTGCTTTTCAGCAATGTTTCCAGAGATGTGTATTCCGTCTGGCATCTGAGGCTCGGTTTGCGCAGACGGCGAGGGGGCGGGTTGCTTGCACCGGGCCGCCAAGAGTGAAGCAATGGCAACTGGATTATCAGATTTAAAATAGTTCTCCTGTTCTGGGTCGAATAGTTTACCGGGCAGTGGGGTACCATCCAGATAAATAGGGATAACAGTATTTGTCCCCCTCCGCTCAGTCAGCGCGATGCAAGCCTCTTCCATCGGAATCTTTTTATTTATATAGTCTTTGGTCACAAACAACGCCGCATATGCTGCCTCCCAGCCAAAAATCTGATAAAACACCTCACGTTGGTTTTTCCCGCTGATGAATACCTGCCCCTCTGGGGAGGGAGCAAAGAAGACCCGAAGGCCCTTTGCTTTTAAATAGTGATAAACAGTGTCTACAAGCGGCTGGTTTTCTGTTGCAAAGGACAGCGCAATATCAAATTGGCACTTCACTGTATCGCCTCCTTCAAATAAATTTCCAATTGTGCAATTATAAGCTATTCCCGATAGGTACCATTTTCTAATCAACATTATAACATAACAAATAAGAATTGCCATACCAATTTCAAAAAATGTCGAATACTTTTAATCTTTTACTCATGTCCTATAATGGAGCAACAACAGCAACAATACTGCTATATTGATGATTGTATTTTAAGCAGATTTTCTGCACTGTCATAAAACATACTTAAAAGGCTACGAATTGCATTAATTATCGTGTCACGCCAAATATGGACTGCACCTTTTTTGTCAACACAAGACAAACGTTAGGTATACGAACACCATGTCAAATATCAGTCTGGCGGTGTATCGTAACGTGCTCGTACTCATAGTTCATAGAGACGACTATGAGGACGGCACGCGCCTACAAAGTAAACGTGCCACATATAAAGAGATTCAGACGTGGGTTACGCAGAAATACAGCTTTCATGTCAGCAATCTTAGCATATCACAAGGCAAGGAAAAATACGGACTTGCCAAGACTAAGTATAAGGGTAATGTGGGTGCCGGAGGCAGCAATTCGCGAGGCATTTATCTGGTTTGGTCTAATGAAAAGGCAGTGATTTCTATGGGGGAGCGGATTAGAAGACCGGCTCTTTTTTGCAATAGTCATTCAAAGAAATTGAATCTCATTATTCCGCTGGTCCCAGGCATGGGGCCAGCGGATTTTTTGCGTCTTTGCCAGGACGCCAGGGACCGAGCTGGAGAATCTATGAAGGGGGTATTGCACTATGACCGTGAAAGCGTATATCCATAGCCTGAAAGACCACGAGCATAACCGAAGCGGCCTTGCATTATGTGAATACAGGGTCGCTTTTCATTCTTGGTAATTCCGTTTTTTCTGCCTTTTGGCAAGGGCAGCGTGCGCTTTGCTGGTGGCGCAGGTCAAATTATTACCTATCTGAATACTTGAAAGAAGGACGCCGGCAAGATGCCCAGCAAGTTGGAAATCTACATGGAAAGGGCGGACGCGGCCACGCCCCGGCTTACAGAGGACTACCGAATCTGGACGGAGTTCCTTGTGACTGTGGGCCGCGTATACAAGCATGAGTTCTTGGAACAGGCCATGGTTTTCGCCCAGAGGCCGGACACCATGGCCTGCGCCGAGTATGACCTCTGTAAAAAGCGTATACGCCGGTATGTCTGGCAGGGTACTACGGGTATCGGGCTGGTCAGCTATTCGGGCAGCGAACCATACGTCCGGTTTGTGTTCGACGTCACGGACACCGGCGCAAAGAAGGGCACTCTCTACCCGGACTGGCAATACGGACGAAAACACGAACCGTCTGTCACGGCGGCCCTGGAATCGAGATTTGAAGTTCCCGGCAGGGACGGTATTGTAAAGCAGCTGGTTCGCATCGCCGTCCAGCTTGCCGAAGAACGCTGGGACAACTATCGGGAGGATATTCTGTCCGCAGCTGAGGGTAGTTTTCTGGAAGAGCTGGACGAGCTGAACATCAGTCTGGCGTTCCAGCGACTCGCCGCCGCCAGTAGCGCCTATACCCTCATGGCCCGCTGCGGCCTGGGCCCAAAGAAATATTTTGAACCCCAGGACTTCCGGGACATTCCGAACTTCAACACGGTCCCGGTCATTACTCAGCTGGGACAGACCGTCAGCGAGGCTTGCGGTCAGGTGCTCCGCCGGATTGAGGCGGTCATGAAGAATCCTCCGGCCAGGGAACCGGCTGACAGGGAAAATGCCGTCAGGCCGCAGCCAAAAGTCCAGGGGAATCCCAAACCCCAAGAGGCCAAGGCGCAGGAGAACCATATCGGGCAAAAGTCTGCCCCCCAAAGAGCGTGGAAGAATCCTCCACTGTTCCCGTTTCTTCTGCGCAGGAACAGCCGCTCGAAACTCCGTCTTATCAGACAGGCGACACCGTGTATCTGGATGGCGTTCTGTATCAAATCGACAGCGTTGGCCTGTTTGACGTGCATCTGCTGGACCCCTCCCAGGCGTATCCGGCGCTCCGGGCTGAACCAAAAGAGCGCTTTGCCTCTTTATTTTTTCAGTAATAGACCACTTGCGAAAATAAGGAACAGTGATAAAATGGGGGGATGAAAAACGAAAAGATAAACAAACAAGCTTGGATCAGCATTAAACAGCGTCAGACAGAGGGCATAGCCGCCACAAAGGGAAAAGGCGTGGAGCTGGGCAGGCCGAAAGCCCAAAAGCCGCCGGAAACGGTTGTTTTGGAGAGGACGAGTGGATGGAACTGTGAAGCAACCCGTGTGCAGGGCCGCGGGCGCAGTCCGGCCTGTTGAGGGCCGGTAAAATCGGATAAATCCTCCTGGTCTCCGAGTCGCAGAAACAAAAGGAGAAGGCCTCCGCATGACGCATAGGCGTCTGCGGAGGCCTTCTCCGGAAAAACGTTTTTATTCAAAGCGGGGGCATCCCGGCGGGCCGTTTACTCGCCCATGGGCGCGCCGCACTGGGGGCAGAATTTGCTGTCGGACTCCGCGCCGCAGATGGGGCACTTCTTCCCGGCAGGAGCTTCTTCGGCCTCCCCAGCGGGCTCTTCCTTCACGGGCTTGCTGGCCTCCAGCTCGGCAATTTTGGCCTTGCCGGCATTGACGGCTTCCACGGCTTCCCGCACCGCGTCGGGGATTTCACCCTCGTACTCGCTGACAAACCACTCGCCGATGGCGCGGTAGTTTTTGTCAATCTCTTTCTGCTCCCCGGAAATGGCCACGTTGAGCTTCACCAGCTCCGCGGCGTCCTTGGTCCGGTCGGCGGCCTTGTTGGCTACGTCCTTTGCTTTGCGGGTCAGTTCATCGAAATTAAACGCCATGGTTGTAGATCCCCTTTCATATTCCGGTCCTGCGGAAGGCCCGGTTTTAATCACGTTAGCTACAGCGTCTAGTATAGCGTATCCTTTGGTAAAACGCAACAGAAAGCCCGAATGTTTACAGTTCTTTTTCAATCGCGGGCTCAGCGGTCCTGCGCCGCCTTGACCACCGTGCCGGAGGAGGCGTCGATCTCATATTCGTACTCCACGCTTCCCGCCCGGAACTCCAGCTCATAAATCCAGCGGCCGTCGTCCTCGTCCAGCTCGCACTGCACATAGCCCGCGTCGGCGGCGGAAATTCCGGCGTGGGACAGGGCCGCGCTCTTGGCGGCTTCCTCGCCGATAAAGCTTCCCGGCTGCTGGGCGGCGGTCCCGCCGGGGCGGCTGTTCTGCTCCTGCTTGGACTCCAGCACGGCGTTGGTAGAGGCGTCGATTTCGTAGTCATATTCGGTATTGCCCACCCAGAATTCAATATCGTAGACCTGGCGGCCGTTCTCCCCGTCCAGCTTGCAGCGGACGGCTTCCGCGTCGGCGGCGGAAACCCCGGCGTGGGTGAAGGCGGCGCTTTTCGCGGCCTCCTCGCCGGTGGCGGCGGGAGCCTGGTCCCCGGCGGCGGGCTTCTGCGCGGAAGGGGTTTGGGCCTGAGCGGGGGGCTTGGCTTCCGGGGCGGGGGCCTCCTGCGGCGCGGCGGACGGAACGCTTCCCATGATATCGGGAAGGCCCTCCAGCACCTCGCCGGTGTAGGCGTCGATTTTATACTCGAAGTTCCCCAGGGTGGGGTGGCGGAGTTCCACCTCGTAGTGGGCGGGGGCCTCGTCCAGCTCCGGCTCCGTCTTGCTGGTGACGGAGTCCACTTCCAGGGTTCCGGCGTACTGTTCCGCCGCGTGGGCGGCAAGGGACATGCCGATGGGCAGGCCCGGCGCGCCGGTCTTCCAGAGCTGTTCCAGCTCCTTGGAGGAGAGGGAGGCCAGATCATCGGAGGACAAGGCGGGGTTGAGGGCCTGAACGTCTTCGATCATGGTAGTCTTGCCTTGAGAGACGCCGGCGGCGGGGGGAGTCAGGGGCTCTGCGGCCTGGGGCGCGGCCGGGCCGTTGGCGGAATCTGAGACCAGGGCGCCGTTTCCGGTTTTTCTGCCGAACATCTGCCAGAGCTGGAGGCACAGCACCAGTGCCAAAAGGGCGATGGTAGCCGCCAGCAGCCAGCGGGTCAGCTTCTTGTCGTTTTTCTCCGGGGTCATGGGGTTCACCCTCCTTTTTAGAATGGCTCCATTATAGCGCGGAACGGGAAAAAAGTCCAGGGTGAGAGTCGTAGATTTGGGATTGACAGGCGGGGGGAAAGCGGGTAGAATAGAAGCGTTATCCGCCCTTGCGGCTCCGTGGGACGAAGAAGCGGAAAGGGAAGATACTTTTTATGCACCAGTAGCTCAGCAGGATAGAGCACCTCCCTCCTAAGCACACATAGGTTCACCCGCTTTTTCTTCTTGATGTGGATTGCGCCGGTTCAAGTCCTTTTGTACAAGTCAATACGCCCCGATAGCTCAGTAGGATAGAGCGTCCGCCTCCTAAGCACACATAGGTTCATCCGCTTTTTTCGTTGGATGTGGATGGTGCACTGTTCAAGTTATATCGTACAAGTCAATAAGCCCTCGTAGCTCAGCTGGATAGAGCGTCCGCCTCCTAAGCGGAAGGCCACGCGTTCGAATCGCGTCGAGGGTGCCAGAGTAAGCGCCGATTTTGTTTGGTTTTTGGATTCAAAATCAAGAAATTGGCGCTTTTTTCTTTCTAAAAATCTATTGGCATTTTGGAGGAAACCTGCACTTTGACGATAAGGCTTATTAGCAAGCCTATTAGCAGACCTCACCCAACCCATATGCGTATCAAAAAAGGGCAGGTTCTCTCTGCTTTGCCACAAATATCTGTTTCCGGTTCCCTGCTAATAAAATTAGCAGGGATTTTGCTTTTTCAGGGCTAAAAATCACCCTCCTGCTAATTCGAGAAAAAAGTACCCCCTTGATTTTGCTAATCTCAAATGCGGATGATTTGAGTTCAATATTAGCGGCAAGCGCATCCATAGGGCGGGAAATAGGCGCTGCGTTTACTTCATAAGACCAAATAATCACAAGGGAGCTGTCAGCGATGGCAGTTCCCTTTTTGCACCTTGAAAATTTTTTTGAGAAATTTTCAATTTCAACCCCTACACCCCCCTGTTTTCAGTGCATTAGGTGAAAGGCAACGGAAAGCCCTTCACCCGTTCCCCGCTTACGCGGCAGATGGGTTTGCACTTTGAAAACTTCATACCCATTCATCAGGCACATTCCCATTGCCGTGAGCCGTTTTGCCGCTGCGCCAGGATGTGCCGGATAGGACTGACTGAAAGCCAGATTATGACCAGCAAAGCCCCGGTCCGGTCCTGCGAGGACGTAGACGAGGCGGCCCTGTCGTATGCGGAAATCAAGGCCCTGTGCGCCGGAGACCCCCGTATCAAGGAGCGTATGGAACTGGACGTGGACGTAGCGAAACTCAAAGTCATGCGGGCCGACCACCAGAGCAAGCAGTTCCGCTTGGAGGATAGGCTCCTGAAATACTTCCCGGAGCAAATCCGGGAGTGTGAAAGCGAGATTGCCGGGCTGGAAATTGACCTGAATACGCTGGCAGAGAATCCAGAACCGGAGAACGGTTTCGCGGGAATGGTGATTCATGGGAAAGCCTATTCTTCCGTGAAAAAGGCCGGGACGGCCATCCTGGAAGCCTGTCAGGAAATCACGGATTCCGAGGCGCCGCCCATGGAAATCGGCAGCTATCGGGGCTTCAAGCTGATTCTCTCGTTTAACGTCTTTGGACATCACATGACGCTGCAGGGCGCTCTGTCTTACAAAACGGACCTGGGCGGCGATCTGCGGGGGAATATTACCCGGCTGGACAATACGCTGGACAGGCTTCCGCAGTTTCTGGAAGAGGCCGGAGCCCGGCTGAAAGACCTGCGGCAGCAGACAGAGGCGGCCATGGCGGAAGCTGGCAAGCCCTTCCCGCGTGAAGAAGAACTGCGCTGTAAGTCCGCCCGTCTGGTGGAACTGGACGCTCAGCTAAGCCTCAATAACCGGCATATCCCGGATGAATCCGCCAAGAGCGCGTAAGACCCAGGCAAGGTGCCGTCAGGGGGAGAAATTCCTCTGACGGCCTTGAACATAAAAAATTAGCTAACGAAAGGAATCAAAATCATGAACAAGAACGTTATCAGCGCCGACGATCCCCAGGCCCTGGAGAAGCTCCAGGCCCGGCTTGAAAAGCTGGAGGCGAACCAGAAAGAGATGCGGGCCGTTAATACCTACTACCGGAAGCACAAGACCCTGGACGGCTGCCCCGGCCTGCCGCCCACGGAAGTCGAGCGGCTGAAAGCCAAGATGGCTCACTATCGGACAGAGAAACCCTATGCATCCTATGAGCTCTCCGGCAACAATGCCGAGATTCGCCGAAACAAGGCCCGTATCGCACAACTGACCCGCCAGGCGGAGCAGGGCTACTTCGGTTGGACGTTCTCCGGCGGCGAGGTCCAAATCGACAAGGAAGCGAACCGCCTGCAAATCATGTTTGACGCCAGGCCGGACAGTAAGCTCACGCTTGCACTCAAACATAACGGTTTTCACTGGGCCCCCAGCATCGGCGTCTGGCAGCGGCAGCTGAGCGACAAAGCGGTTTGGGCTGCCAATGGCATCAAAGACATCTGGCCTGATACCGGGGAAAGCCCCAGCGACTTCCAGCGCCGGGCCAGAGAGGAAGCGGCTGCTGACTGACGGCTCTGCCCAGATGCAATACCCCTGGGACGGCTCTCCGTTCCGTGGGCTTCTATGTAAAAACCGGCGGCAGGAATACATGCCAGAATTGCCATTTCCAAAATATCCGTTTTTTGCAACTTTTTTCAATAGTTGGCTGTGTCCATTTAGAATTTCAAAAAGGAGCACAGAGCATTGCGAGCCGCGCAGGACTCCGGCAGCAGCGGATACATGGCTGTATTTTGTGTTTCTTTTCAAATTTTTGGCGTTAAAAAGATGCACAAGGGAAAAACCATGTAAGCCTTGTGCCGCAGTCAATACAGCGGATGGCTAAATCCTGTGTGTACTTTCTGAAAAGCTGCGAAAATAAATAGACACAAGCTCAACCATTACAGCCGCAAGGGATTGAGGCTAGTTGTGACCGATGTATAACATTATTACAGAAAGGTTGAAGAAATATCCCATTTTTAATACCCAGCGTGTATTATAGGCATGTCAGAAATGCGTTAAGCAGGTCTTGAAAAAAAGTTATACATCGGTCACAATAAAAAAACTGAACTTTTTCGCTATTTTCAGCCCTGGCGTGTATTAAGCTCTGACCTGTATTCCTCCCCCGCTTTCTTCTCCTATGCGTGTATCCGGCGAAGCATATCAGTTCCAACAAGCGCCTGAGCAAAAATTCTGCATCGAAAGAAAGGAGGCCCCCATGAGTATTTTCTCTGAAATGGCAATTGAGGCCCGGAACGATTCACGGGCAAAGGCCTGGTCTGCCCAGGCGGCTGTTCCGGCGAAGCCGACGGGCCATCCGGAACCGAAACCGGCGGAACCGGCCCCCGCACCTGAACCGGCTCCTGATAAGCCCCGCTCCAGCGAGTCCGCCGGACGGCTCCAGCTTGACCGCATTGCCGCCATGAGCGACCAGGACGTGACGGCATTCTCCGTCCAGCGCGTCAGCGCCGACACGGAGCGTATTACCCGGCGTAATATGAAAGACTGCGTGTCCGAGCATATTCAAGCTCTGTGCCGGAAGAATCCGGAGTTCGCACGCCGGGTCTTGCATCCCCGCAAGACTATGGTGCATTGCTTCCAGTATATCTATCGCAAGGCCCGTGAGTTCGCCATGCGTGAGATGAAAGATCTGGGGGAATCCCACGAGAACGGCGTCTACGCTCTCGACATCCCGGACGGCCTTTGTTATCAGTGGGCCGAGGCGTATTTCAACGACCCGGACGCTCCCGAGGACCAGGACAAACCCAAGGCCGTATCCAAGCCTGCTTCCGGCGTGGCCAGCGCCACGAAGAAAGCACCCGAGAAGAAGTCCAAAGCCGCTATTGACGGCCAAATCAGCCTGTTGGGGGAGGCAGTATAATCTATGCTGAATAAAAAAGCCTGCCAGGAGTTCGCCGCTCCCGGCGTTGCCATGTCTATGGACAGCGGTATTCTTCAGGCGGAACAGGTTAAATATATTATCCAGACGGCGGTCAGAATTATCGACCATAAGAAGACCTTGGTGTTGTACATACACGACCGGGAACATGCTGCCCAGGGGGATTTCCTGCCTGTCTGGACCATGTTTCACTCCAAAGACGGCTATATTACTCTGACCCGGCAGGAGGACGGCAAGACCTCCTGGCGAACAGCATCCTTTGATAATTTGGGAAAAGACTGGCACTTTGTGAGAGAGTGCGCCTTTTACTCGACGAAGGACCAGGAACGCCTGGAACGATACTTCCTCAATAGTAAGAGTCACGGCCTTGACCCGCTGGTTCAGGCCCAGGCGGATATGAAGGCACGGCGGCTGGAAAAGCGCCTTGAAATGCGCCGCCAGAAAATTCAGAACCGCATGGCATGTGTGCCGCCTCTGCCCCATGGTTGGCAATCCTGGGCGTATCAGGCTACGCTGCCCGCCTATTTCTTCTATGATTATAAAAAGGGCCAAAAATCCGCAAAGGGCATCTGCACCAACTGCGGTCGTGAAGTCACGCTCTCTGGTCTGAAATACAACACCAAGGGGATCTGCCCCCACTGTAAATGGGAGCTTACAATGAAATCCAGGGGCCGGAGGGGCTGGATTGAAAATCGGGACACCTGCCAAATAATTCAGAAAACATCCCCGGATGAAATTGTCATCCGTATTATCAAAATCAACTGCTATTATATCGGAGACATCCCCTGCAAAGAAGCCTACGAGAATGCCCGTTTGTTTATCCAGTTCGATAAAAGCGGCCCGGCCCACTGGGAAGAATTTCATTATAACTACCCGGAAAAATGCTGGAAGTCTGGCGCCCGGCCTGTATACAGCCATTGGTGCTATAATTATGAGGCGGACATCTGCGGCCATGTGTATTGCCGGAATCTTCCCGAAGTGTTTGAAAATACGCCCTGGCAGTATTGCCCCCTTGCGGAGTTCTACCGGCACTTCCACAGGCCCATGGCGGTGATACCGTTCCTGGCGGCGTATTTGGAACATCCCAGGCTGGAGCATCTTGTCAAAGTGGGATTTTTCTCGCTTGCCGAGAATCTGGTGTACGGTCATGATTCCCAAAACAAGATTCCACTGGACCAGACCCAGGACAGAACCCACCGGATATTGCAGATCCGCGCCGAGGACGTGGATTTCCTGCGGGGCTTGGATATTGACTTCAAAATGCTGAAGCAGTACCAGGAATATTGCTGGGAGGGCCTGAAAGACCGCCGTAAGCTGCTCTCCTGGCAGCTGGAACACGGCGTCGAGCGGGACATCCTGGAAACGCTGGACTTCATGACCGTCCATAAGATGCTCAAATATCTGGACGCCCAATATTCATGTATGAAAGACCGGAAAACTCCCGCCGGGTCCCCGAGATACCGGAATATGCAGGCTCTTTTAAGCGAGTACCGGGACTATCTGGACATGTGTAATGGGCAGGATTATAACATGCGCAGCAGTTTTGTCCTGTATCCCAGAGATTTGCAAAAATCCCACGATAAAGTTGCCCAGAATATCAAGGCCAAAAAAGATGAGAACATACAGTGCGGCTTCCAATCAGCCTACGCCCGTGTCGGGAACAGCCTGGATTTTGAGTACAACGGCTTGAAAATCGTCCGCCCCAATACGCCGGACGAAATCATCCGGGAGGGCAATGTGCTGCACCACTGTGTCGGCGCATATGTCAAAAGAATCGCCCAAAAAGAGTGCCTGATTCTGTTCCTGCGGCGATGCGGGAATGAGGCCAAGCCCTTTTATACGATTGAAGTTCGTCACCGGAGAATCGTCCAGGTGCGCGGTCAGGGTAATCAGGACCCAACACATGCGGTTCAGGACTTTATCGACCATTGGAAGCGAGAAGTCCTGCACGCCGTTGTGTATGAGGCCGCCTGAAGCTGCGGGAATGGCATTTGTCCGGATCTTTTTTGCGTCCTTCACAGGACGTCAGCGGCTATTCTGACGAACGAACCGGACTTCAGGGCCGATATTCCAAAAAGCATATCAAAGAAATCAAAACCTTTCTTTGGGAGCGGCTACTCAGCATTGGAATCCGGACGGGGCCTGGACCTACGGAGCAGTCAGCGCCGGAGAAACCGCATGACAAGATAGACAATCGTCAGAATCCGAAAGGGGGAACAAATCATGACTTACAATGGAAGAGAAGTCCTGACCTGGGACAATTTCAGCTGTCAGGCGTCGCATCTCGGCAGCTATGTGACCGAGGACACGGTGGATATTCTGATAGACAGCCTGCCGCCGCTCTGTATGACTTCTGATCTGGTCCAGGTTGGGGAGCCGCTTGGTGAGAAGCTTGACCCGGCCACAGGCAAATGGCGGGAAACCTACATAACTTTCAAGCGGATTGCTTATCCCGTGAATCCAGGCCGGCCTGGCGTCTGGGAATACAGGGGGCATTGCTTTCCCAGCGAATCCACAGAGCGCTGGAGGAAGCAAACATCTTGACTCAGTGCAGCTATCAAAGTGAAATCCATTCTCCCCCTTGGCAGATGATAGCGGACGGGAGGGGGATTGTCAATGGCGAGGGCTTATGCCTGTGCTTCGCGCACCATTGACAATCCCCCTCCCGCCCACTTTGTTGCGGCCAAGGGGGCAAATGGATAAAAATGGTTATGGCGGAAAGGAGAGTATATGAGAAAGAAGATGAAAAGTTTCCCCACAGCGTGTTCCGGCTGTTCCGGGGTATACACCCATTGGGACATCGTGAAACTTTACAGCGGAGGGTGTATGAAGTCCTTTGGCAATTCGTACTGTACAAAGAGCCGGAGACACTTTAAGCTCCTGAAACGCAATCTTTACCAGCAGCGGCCTCCCAAGTGCCCCATTCTTAACGAGCATCCCATCATGATAAGTGATGAAGAATCGCTTATTTTGAGTGAAAGGAGCCACTGATGAACACACAAACAGATAAGGGGGACTATCAAATGAATCTCAGACCCATGACCCACGCAGAACGCAAATACAGCTATAACCAGAGCCAGCAGATCACGGGCCAGACCGGATGTATCGGATACTTGCGGGGCCCCCTGGACAGTATGGGGTTCCGCCCGGAATTGTCGAGTTTGAACACGGACGACTTCCGGGCTGACTTGGACATCACGCTTGAGGCTCTCCGGCATGAGGGCTGTGTCCTGTCGAACCGGGAGCGGATGCAGGCATACTGCCTGGAGCATCTGGACAGCGCCATGGACCGCGAGAGCCGGGAATACGGCTTCCGTATGGACACAGATAAGTACGCCTACCTGTTGAGGCTGAATCCCCGTGAAGGTGAGGTATACTTCTGCTGCTATTTCCGGGAATGGCTGGACCGTCACATGGAACACGCCCGGAGAGGCATCCGGTTTATCACGCCCCACTACGACGATCTGTTCCGCCTCCAGGACGGTGACAAAATCCGGATCACGACCTGGGACGGCCGGACGCTGGAGCGGACCTGCCACTATGTTGATGAATACCATCTGGAAGTCGGGACCTATCCCAGGCAGGAACTCTATCATATCTGCCAGTTCGCTGAGCTGATGGAGCGGGCCAGGAACACAGTCGAACCTCTGCGGGCTCCGGCATATAAAATTAAGAACCTGTCCCAGTTAAAGAAATGCCTGAAGGCCGGCAGCAGGCTGGAGGTCATCGGGCATTGCCGGCCGGAGTGTATTGGAGAGATGCGGAAAGTCACGCTGGCGAACACCCAGGGCTTCTATTCCGTCGTGGACGGAGAACCTCCTGACAGTAGGTTGAACCAAGGCAACGAGGGCAAAGGCCCTGTGCTGCATTGGAGCAACGCCCCGTTCTGGGCCTTCCAGGACGGCGTGTGCGGCCTGTACTCCGATAAGGACCACACGGAGCAGAATCTGATTATGGCGTTCCGTGTTCTGGCCGACGCGGCCTGAAAGAAAAAACAGGGGGGGGAGGCTGCGGCCTCTCCCTGTTTTTTTACAGTATTGCAAATCCCATATAGCTAATCAAACAAATTCTATATTTCAATTCTCACAGACAACAGAATGAAAAAAGCAAGGACCAGCCACAAAGCTGGTCCTTGCTTATATCTTAATACAATCTGGATAAAGCAACGCCCAACCCAGGCGTGAACAAAAGTCATAACAATTCGATTTATATAGATAAGCCATCGCGTCGAATTTATCGCACGGCGTGAAAAGGTCTATCACCAATGGAGTGGCTGGCTGATAGTTGAATGGAGGACTTTTTACATTATCCTCTTTCATTGTGTCACAAATAATGGGCCAAATGTAGCTGCAAGCATGGGCATTTCTTGCACCGAAAGAAAACAAAAACGCTTCCATGTCATCGGGCGTACTATAATAACAGAACCTAGCTGTATACAGATTAGCGCATCTTGGGTCATGGCTATTGCTTTGCATATCTATATGGAGATTGACATTAGGCGTGATGTTTACGCCATCCTCTTTTTTGGCCTTCTTGATTATCTGAGATAACCCTATCCGCGTTTCGAGAGGAAATTCAAACCCCCTGCGGACGATTTCTTCCCGGTCGCCTGTGTTAAATATCAGACGGCCTAACTTTTCACCTTTCATAATAGTGTGCCTGCTTTCTATATCAAAGAAAAAGTTTTTGTTTTAGCTAATATCTAGCTCTTTTTGCTTTTTCATTATACCATATTTCGAACTTTTTCTCAAGTCTTTAGAACTATACTTTAGGGTTTGTATCTGCGAAATTCAAGAGAAAACCTTTTCGAAGAGCCCCATTTGCAAAAAGCTAACCCCGGCATCAGGGCTCGCGGATCGCCAGCTTAGGCTGGCGACAGATGATATGATGAAAGAGACTGGTTTGACCGGCAAGCCGGTCCAGGAGTCTCAATGACAGAGTGATAAGCTCAGAAAATTTGTGATTGTGAGGTAAAAATCTATGCTGAACAAAGTGACTATCATGGGCCGTCTGTGTGCTGACCCCGAACTTCGCCGTACCCAGAGCGGGATTGCCGTCTGCAACGCCCGTATCGCCGTCGAGCGGAACTACGCCGACCAGGACGGCGAGAGGGCCACCGACTTTTACGACGTCGTTGCCTGGCGCGGGACTGCCGAGTTCCTGTGCAAATATTTCGAGAAGGGCCGCAAGATCCTGCTGGACGGCCATCTCCAGACTCGCGGCTGGACCGACCGCGGCGGTAACAAGCGCGTTTCTGTTGAAATCGTTGCCGAGAGCGTCTACTTCGCCGATTCCAAGCCCGCCGAGGCTCAGAGGGATACGGATGAAGGCCAACTTCCTTGGGCATCGTAAGCCGAAAATACCAACGGGGGGGCGTATAGCCTCCCCTGACTTTTTATCAAGGAGAAGCCGGCATGAAAAAATATCCCCAGCTGATTGACCCCGTGGAGGGCAGAATCTACATGAACAATAACAGCTCTGCCTATCGCTGTACCCGGCGTATCAACAGCGAGACCGCTGTTATGGTCCGGGAGACGGACGGCTGGACGCTAATCGCCCATCAGGTCCGGCGCCTTGAGAATGGCAGCATCGAGTGGGACTATTCAACCAGCGGCCATTGGCCCGGCGGGATTCCCCGGACTGTCCACGACTCTGTATTCATCCAGAGGGAGGACAAGCATGGAGATTAAGCAAATTCCCCTGTCTGAGCTCCTGAACAATTTGCAGCGCAACCAAGCTGCGCACCCGGAGTTCGACACCGCTGTGATACGCTCCATGGCCCGTATGCCTATCGCAAGATACCTGGGGGACTACTATACGTTTTGTGACTTCCAAATGATTATGGGAATCCGCGAGGACCTGTCCTATCAGGTAACGGCATGTGAAATTGCCGACCAGGTGCGGCGCAAGGTGCTTACACCGGAGAAATTGACAGAGGCCGTCAACATCCTGGCCGCGCCCGTGGCGAGAATAGACGAAGCGTATCACCGCAAAGATTTCGCGCTGCTCCCGCACCGCAAGCAGGAACGCAGTACCAAGGCACAAGAATCTCTCGCCTCCCGGCTGGACAGGGCCTGTATGCTGGCAGGGCCTCCGTATCATCTTCACCGTATGCCTATCGACAGATTTTTCCGGGCTGTATCAAGGCTCACGGGGAACTGGCGTTATCTGAGCGTATTCTATGACTCTATCAGTCTCTATGTATCCGAGAACCGGGACCTGTTCCGGCAGACAATACATGAGATTACCGTCTTGGATTCCTCGGACGAGCGGACGGACCTGCTGTATAAAATTCTGGTGGAGCCGTTCGCGGCCCTGCCGGATGTAGAAAGCGAGGGAATATGATTACACCCAATATCACTAAAGAGACCTGCGAGGGGACCGCCTGTATCCCCATTCAAGACGCGCTCTTTCGCCGCCGGGAAATCTACTGCACCGGCGAGATTGACACCGAGTCCGCCAATAGTATCATCGTCCAGCTGCACTACCTGGCTCTGGAAGACCCCGGCAAGGAAATTACAATCTACATCAACAGTCCTGGCGGAGAGATCTGCAGCGGACTTGCCGCGTATGACGCCATGCAGGCCGTCTCCTGCCCGGTCAAGACCGTCTGTGTCGGAATGGCGGCGAGTATGGCGGCTGTTCTGTTTGCATCCGGAGCCAAGCGGGAAATCCTGCCCCATGCCCGCATTTTGATTCACGACCCGGTTATCTCCGGCAGTATCGGCGGCAGCGCCTTGCGAATCGACAGCGTTGCGAAAGACCTGATGCAGACCCGTGATACCGTGGGTAAGATTCTTGCGAAACATACGGGCCACAGTCTGGAGGAAGTCCTGAGCAAAACCGCGACGGATTCCTATTTCAATGCCACGGAGGCCGTCGCCTGGGGGCTGGCGGACCACGTTACCAATCATTTCTGACAAGAGGTGAACAAATGAAAAATAAATCCTGCCGTATCCTGGCCCGTGACCAGACTGTGAGCAACGACACCTGGACCACGGGCTTGAACAACAATGACCTGATTATAGGCCCGTCCGGTTCTGGCAAGACCAGGGGCTATGTGCTGCCCAATCTCTTGCAGTCCGGCGAAAGCCTTGTAATCACAGACACCAAGGGCAACCTTTGCGCGCAGATCGGCCCAGTCCTTGAGGGGCGGGGATATACAGTCCTGGAAATCAATCTGGCGGACTGTGTTTCTTCACCGTATGGGTACAATCCTCTGGACTACATACGGGTAATCAATGGCCGATGCCACGAACAGGACGTAATGACTGCTGCTGCGGCACTGGTGCCTCTTGAAAACCAGCGCGACCCCTACTGGGAGCTTGCCGCCCGGTCCATGCTGACCGGTATCATTGCGTATGTCATGGAGCGATTGCCATACGGGGAGCGCACCATGAGCAGCGTTACCCGGCTGTTCCGGGAAATGGGCACAGGCCGATTCGACCAGCTCATGAGTGAAGTTTCCGAAATAGACCCAGAGTGCCTTGCGGCGGTGCAATACCAGATGTTCCTCATGACCCAAAAGGCCGAAAAGATGTATGCCAGCGTCCAGGGGATATTGGCCGAAAAGCTGTCTCCGTTCTCGTTCTCGGGAGTGCTGGCCCTGATGAACCATCCGCAGAAGATTTCTCTCTCCCGCATCGGCGAACGTAAGACAGCGGTTTTCCTGCATATCTCTGATACAGACCGCTCTATGGACCGGCTGGCAACTCTGTTCTATACCCAGGCTTTGCATGTTCTTTGCGGCTCCGCAGACAAACGAAAGAACAATCGCCTGAAAGTCCCGGTCCGTCTGATTCTGGATGACTTCGCTGCGGGAGCGGATAGCTGCATCCCGGATTTTGACAAGATTATATCGGTCATCCGGTCCCGTGAAATCTCCGTCAGCGTGATTCTTCAAAGCCTGAGCCAGCTGGAGGCCAGCTACGGCCATAACAAGGCCATGACGATTGTCAATAACTGCGACCATCTCCTGTATCTTGGAGGCCAGGACGTGGAGACCGCCCGATATATCGCAACCAAGGCCAACAAGTCCGTCAATACGGTTCTGAACATGCCTCTGGATGACGCGTGGCTTTTTACCAGGGGCGAAGCGCCCCGGCAGGTTCAGAAATACAATCTGAAAGAGCATCCCCTGTATCACCAGATGCAAAAACACGCCTCCAAACGTAACCGGGAACTGATTGAAGATAAGGCGGCTTTCTGTGAGCTTCCATTCTAGCCGGGCATCAGCTGCCGCCCGGTCAGAATGGTTCCTTTGGGGTTTTGTTGTGTCCAATGGTTCCATTTTGGGTTTACAAACAGCGACTTATATTCAAGTTCAACACGACGTCACCGGAGGGTCAAAATTGTACAACTTTTTGGGAATTCAATCCGTTGAAAAATGCGAACAATTGAAACCATTGTTCAACAAAGTTCAAGAATGTTGCACTCTTTTTTCGCATCCTGCAAAAAAGTTGAACACCTCTTTCGCCTGATATATCAGGCGTTTTCAACGCAAATTGTTTATTTACCACTAAAACGCCCAAAATCCACAGAAGGGCATAAGGGGATGTGACGCAGACAGCCCTCCGTGCGCTTTCACATGCTTTCCGGTTTCACTTTGGCCTTATGGTTTCGCTTTGGCCTTTGCTGTATCTGTCCGGCTTCATGCGGATCCTCCGGAGTGTATTTCCGGCCCCGCAGGGGACGGGGGAGAAAAGACTATATTCAGTTAAAGATAGGCAGAAGAAAAGCCGCCTCCGCCTGGAGCAATTCAGGAGAGACGGCTTGCTTTTGCAAATCTTATTAAATGGGGCTTGCTATTTCAAAGTCATAAGCGTAAAATAGGCGGTGAGGAAAACTGAATAGTGCGGTGGGCATAGGGAGCGCCAACTCCCCATGCCCTATGCGGACACTAGCGCTGTCCACACAACGATGAAATTCGCACCACGGGATTATTATACCCTCTGCTGTAATCTTTGGCAAGAGGGGAAACCGCTGTGTTGCTATTATAACATCGTGTCGTGTTGGGATTATTGCGTCCGCACGGCACGATTTTTGTTTTCCTCACGGCAAGTTCCAAGCGTATCCCCAGATTCTTCCCCCAGCAAAGCAGGAAGGGGGACGGCTGACCGTCCCCCTGATCCTGCCTGATACCTTGCCGTGAGAAAAACTGATTTGAGAAAGGACGCAAACATGAAACAACCGAATATGCGCACCCATAACCACATCCGCCGTCTTATTGCGGCAGCTCTTGCGATTATTATGGCACTGTCCCTGTCCGTCTCGGCCTTCGCCGTCGAGTATGACACGCACATCGACCCCAACTGTCCGGTTTGCAATCCCGGCGTCACGCAGGATTCCAAGCTCAACGCAATTTCTGACGCTCTCGCGGCGGTCCTGAGTTTCAGCGACGTATCCAGCACGCACACGTTCCATGATGCAATCATCTGGTGCGCAAACCAGAGCATCGTCGGCGGCTATACAGACGGCTCGTTCAAGCCTGCCAACACTGTATCCCGGTCCAACTTCGTCGTCATGCTGTCCAGAGCGTTCTATGCCAGCGACATCAAGAAATACACCAATGACTTCACCCTGTCCTTCGGCTCGTTTTACCCCAACTATCTCGCGTTGAAGAACAACGGCATCTGGAACAACGTAGGCTTTGACACTGACGACATTTACAGTTCCAGCTTCGCGGCAAGCATGAACAAGGGTATCTCCCGGTATGACATGGCCCAGCTCATGACCAACATCATGACCAAGAAGGGCTTCTCTGCGTCCAGTTCTGACAAGAACGCTGCTATCAATAAGATTACAGATTATAACAGCATCCCCAGCCAGTACCGTGATGCCGTCACCAACGTGTATGCCCTCGGCATTATTACTGGTTATGCCGACGGTTCGTTCAATGGCAATGGCGTCATGAACCGCGGACAGGCCGCTGTTGTAATCTACCGCATGATGCAGTACACCGGAAACTCCGGCGGGGATATCACCAATCCTGACCCTGAGACGCCCGTAGACCCCAGCACCGGCGAAGTTGTATGCGCCTGCGTAACAGTCCACGGCAAGCTCTGCGAGATTTGCCACACGGCTCAACCCGGAGCAACCACGCCCGTAGAACCTGAGAAGCCTGAGACCCCCAGCACTCCTGCTGCCGGCACTCTGACCAACGGTAAGCCCATCACGGTCGAGAACGTGACGGAACTCATGAACGAGCTTCGTGTCCAGTATCCGAACAAAACCGACGCTGGCCGGTACAACGGACCCGCTGCTATTCGTCAGATTACCACCAAATATAACGTTGATACCGGTGGATTCGTCAGCACCAAAATCGGCTGCGGCGGATGGGCCGCCCGGGTGTTCGACTATATCTTCGGCCAAGACGTCACATTCCGACAGGTCAGCTATGACGAAGCCCGTGTCGGAGACCTTCTCATCAAAGTAGATAGCCAGGGATATCTTGCACATGTCGCCGTCGTCAGTGCCAGAAAGACTATCAATGGAATTCCAAACACGCTCTGCACCACTGACGCAAACTATGGTGGTGGTACAAATGTCATGTGGTGGGACGTTGGTCGCGATAACCCCATCGAGTATAACGACCCTTGGACCTACGACATCTACACCGTATACCCAGACTAAATCGCAAAACATGGCCTCTGTCAGAAATGACAGAGGCCATAATTTTTTCTATCTTTACAACGGACGCATCAAATACGGGATATAATCCACAAGTTTCTTCTTTAGCTTTGGATAACGCAAATCCATAATAACCGAAATTGGATAGTCTATTGTATCGGGCTTATCGCTATGTTTTTTGAACGGCATAGCCCAAATCAAAAAGTTCAAGTCAGTTTCCAAAATCGGTTCTACAAATGACCTGTCCAGCCACGGATAATGTGGGCTTCGTACATGAACATCACCATATTCTACATCCATATCGAACAAATTACCAACCTCAAGAAAGACTGTTTTCATCCGGGTCCGGAGGATCCGGATGAAAATAGTCTTTCTCTTCCCATCCCCTTCGGGGCCGGGGGAAATAGTCTTTCTGCGTCCGGTCCCTCCGGGCCCGGACGGAAACAAATACAGAGTGGGGGTGTGTCGAATACTGGGTCTGTTGATGTACTGGCGCTCAATAAGATCTCGGAGCGGGCAATGGCTGTTCCGGGGCCATTCTTTTTATGAACCGCCGACGGAGACCGTCGGCAGACGCCCTTGTTCGCATGGCGGGGGACCGCTCAGGGAGCTTGACGGGCAGTGCCCGCCAAGCCCCATCGCTGGGTCCCCTGTTCCGTGCTCGGCCCCATCCGGGGCGCTGCGCCGGAACATCAAAAGGTATGCGGGCACCCATCGGCCCCCTGCGCGGCGGCTTCCGCCCTCCGCCACTGGCCCCCGCGAAGGGGGGCCGCTGGCTACGGACCGCCTCTGCTCCGGGGCTTCGCCTGCCGCCTGCGGCGTCACCAGCGGACAGCGCCGGTTCCCGTCTCTGCCCGCTTGGCTCGGGCTATCGCCGCCTGTGCCCGCCCGTCGCTCCGCCGCCGTCCCGGCCCCCCACCGCCTGCGCACGGGGCTGCGCCCCGGCTCCGGTTCCTCCGGGTCACTTGGTCCTACGGCTCACCCTTGGGCTGCTCCGTGTGGGCCTGCGGCCCGCCCTCCGCGCCGCTGCGGGTTCGCCTCCGGCCCTTCTGCGCCCCGTCGCAGTGGGTCCCCCCAGGACGGCCCCGCCCGCGCCCTGCCCTCCCTCGTCCCTCGGTCGGTTGGTCGCCTGGGTGGGCTGCGGGCTCCGCTCCTCCCGCCTGGGGCCTGGAGCGGCCCTGCGGGCCGCTTCTTTACGGCCCCGGCCCCAGGCGTTTTTTGAAAATACAGTCGGGGGGCAAAATTGGTTCGTGAAGCTGGCAGTGTTCAGGAGTTTTCAGCGGCGAACCGCCGCCAGGAATGGCAATACAGTTCAGGGGAGAATACGGAGGGAAAGCGGTGATCACAGTGGCAGCTCCCCAAATACACTCAGAGAGAAGAAGAGAAAAGAATACACGTCGGAAGTTGAAAACAGTGAAAAAGTTCCGGATTTTACTTGTGTCCACTGTATAACCTTTTTTTCAGGCTCCGCTCTAATTACTACAATTATGCTATAATTATAAATTCCTCAACCTTTCTGAAAAAAAGATATACATAGGTCACAAAATACATCTATCCATTGCGGCCGTAGGGATTGAACCTGGTCATCTTTTCTTCACACCCTGTTGTAATTGGTCACACAGGATTTAACCATCCGCTGTATCCATTGCGGCGCAAGGCTTTTGTGGTTTTTTGCTTTGTGCATCTTTTTGGCCTCCAAAAGAAAAAAGATGCACAAATTCTGCCTCTCAGCCGCCATTCTCCCGCGTTTGATCTTCCCGCCTTATCCGGTATGGCTCTGTGTCTCTTTTGATTTTGCGAAAGAGGCACACACATTTTCTTTCAAAAGTTGCAAAAAGTGGATTTTTCAGGTGCTGACATTCCAGCACATATTTCAGATCAAGAAGCAAGAACAATGGCACCCGAGTGACAGGTGCCATTGTTCTCTATATTTAAGTGGTCTTATCTTCACCGCTGATTTCTCCGCAGGTTTCATCTAAAGCCCGCTGAGTCTCATCGTCCATTTTAACAGACGTGGGAAGCAATTCCACATCGTCCTCATTGCCAATGCGTATGAGTCCTTTGTATGTGTCTTTTAACTTAGGCACACAGATTTGCTGAGGGTCGCTCCCGCGATAAGTCGGGTTCTTCCAACGTTCGAGTTTGTATTCTAAGATTAAAGGCTCCGGCGTATCCATAAGCTTCTTCGGCCGAATGCGCTCTTTACGGCCCTTCGTCATGAAGCCGGGAATCTTACCGGCTTCCGCCATATCAGCAATTTCTTTCACAAATGTATTTCGTCCTTGTACTTTGCCAGACGGCGAGTTCTGAATGAACCACGCCTTATATAAATCATACAAGAATCCAAACGGCAGAAGGCCCCAGACGGTCTCTGGAATCATTTCTTCGACAAAAGACTGAATCGGATTGTTATATTCTTTATAGTCTTCCAAAACCAACCGGCAAGCCGCAGGCTCAGAGAGCTTGTAATAATTCGTGTTTAGAACTTTGAATAAAACGTACTCAAGAACTTCCTTCCGGCTCAGATAATCGTCTTTTATGTACTTCCTGGCCTTACCGGTAAAGCATTTATCGAATGGGATAAACAATTGCCGGCGATAGAAGCTCTCAGACGTATCCCGGATTCTGGGATACTCGTTCAAACACTGGACCATGAATCCAAAGAATTGATAGGACACAGGCATCTTGAACTTTCTGTTAATCAAAACCACGTCGTTTGTAATGACAGCTTTCAAGTTCGCCACTTTATCGAGATACACACCGACGTCGTTTTCATCAACAATAATGGCGCTGGCATGTATCAACGGCTCCAAGTGAAAATCTTTCGAAAAGTCACTCAAGGATATGCTCGCAGCAGACCTGCGGCCGCACAGATTACGCATGAGCTCGCAAAGCGTACCCTTGCCGGAATTGCCCGACGCCGAATAAAACCACGCCGACTGGTCCCAGCGAACAAACGGCCTGATAATCGCACCGAGAACCTGCCAGAGCAATTCAACAATAGCCGAATCGTCAGAAAGCTCAGCCATCCAGGATTCTATATCCCAATCCGTATTATCATCCGGATTATGAATGATTATATTCTGGGCATTTGGATTATAATCCACACGGGATTTTGTCAAAAAGACTTTATCAGGGTCAAACGGTTCCAGAATCTTAGTCTTGTAATTAAAAATGCCGTTATTGACTGCGATTAAATCCGGATTCATGCAACGCTGTTTCCGGTCAAGCAGCCGCCGCAGAAAAACCTTCACTTTTTCTACGTCCTTAGCTGTCGCCATAAAATTATACTCGGAAATCAACATATCTAAAGACCGATCAGACGTATCATAAACGCCCTTGTTCGGTCCGTCGATATTATACACACCGATTAAATCAAACGGCGAATCTTTCGAGTCCTGCTTCTCACAGCAGATACGTGCGACCAGCTCAACACGCTGGATAATCCGGGCAATTTGAATAGCTGCCAATCTATCAGGAACTTTCAATTTCGTGCCCTTGCTCAGCAGTGCGTTCTGCATCTCGATCATCGTCCGCGTCTGATTGACGATGTCTTCTTTGATTTTGACTCTATTCGGAACTGTGCCGTTCATCTTGCCGTGGGAGTTTACAGACAAATAATCGTCAACGGTACTAAGCAAAATTACGTCCATAGGGACGGCCATAATTGGATACCTCCTCCCCAGTTAATCAAGCCAAGGATACCGATGGCCTTATTCTTGCCTTCAATGAAAGGCACAGATGTGCCAACAGTATCAAGCAGAGCGCCTTGACTATCCTTCTTTGCGGCAACGGGCTTTTGGGGACTTGGCCGTTCCAAGAGCTGGCACTGGCCAGTTTCTGGGGTTTGCGGCTGCGGGGTTTGCTCTGCCGCAATGGGATACCTTGGAAAATTCTTCAGCATAGTCTATCATCTCCTTTGTATTGTACGTGTGAACTGTATCTGAAAATCCTCTATGGCAAGTATACCACGGCCTCCCTCTGTTGTCCAGGCTTTTTTCAAAAAAAGTCACCGTTTTTTTAAGGGCAGAAAATATTCAGATTGTAGAAGTTATAATAATCAAAAAATTACTATCTTTTTCTGCTGTTTTATCTATATTTTATTTTGCATATTTTTGCTATCATACGGATAGCAAGTCAAAGAAGTTAATATTTTGTTTCCGGTTCCTTTTTCTAAATATATATTGACATCCGCGAACTTGCGCCTTATAATATACCTATATTATTAGTGAAACGGGGGGACATTAATTATGACCACGGGCGAACGCATCAAAAAAGCTCGGATTGACAGGGGATTGACGCAGGATGATTTGGCGAAGGCTTTGAGGACTACAAAGGCTGCTGTCAGCCGCTATGAACTCAACCAGCGCCAGCTCCGGGTAGAACAGCTAAATATCATTGCAAAGCTCACAGGTGTATCTGTCTTTGAACTGGCGGGTATTACTTCCCAAAAACGGGAAGAGCTGGAAAGGGTTTCTCAAATCGCATCCGAATTTGAAGAGCGTTTCCTGGCCGGTGAGTATATATCTGAAAGTGATGCCTGGACTTCCGAGGCCATAAACTTCCTGAAATACCTGATTGAGCGAGAGCTGGCAGCCGCCACGTCAGCGCCCCAGGCGGACGACGCCCAAGACGGCGAGTCCCAGGATCCAGACTACAAGAAGCGCAAACGGCGCATGGCGAAGCTTGCCGCCCTGTTCGACCAGCTCAATGACGCAGGTCAGCGGAGCGCCCTGGACCATCTTAAAAATTTGAGTCAAATCAACACTTTTCAACGACAGCCGGAACAGCCGACCATCTTTTCCGGATTGACCGATGACGAACGCACCGGTCTGGAGAGAGCGGCCAACCTGCTGCGGGAAGCCAAGTATGACCGGTTCTTGATGCAGGAAAGCCGGGAGCTGGAGGACAGCGCCAAAATGCAGGCAAACACGGAACTAATAGCCAGCTTGAACGAGAGCATCGTCAAAATCGTTACCGCCGCAATGAGGCGCGCCGAGTCGTCAAGCAATGATTGAAATGCACTTGGCAGGGCCTGTCCGGCCAAAAAAAGCCCGCCTACGTGGTTGCAGCCACGCGGACGGTTAGCACATGCCAATCCTACAATCCTACTCATATATAGCATCTGTGCCTCCACATTATAGCATAAGGGGGCGCACGGTGTTAACCAAACTTAAAAGGAAGAAAAAATGATTGGTCATTGGCCTGACGATAGCTATAAGTCAGATTAAGCCGTAAATATATGAAGCCTCCCGCATGGTTGCAGCCATGCGGGAGGCTTACAGAAACCTTCTTATTGCGATTTTTCCCTGGAGGTGACAATATGGGAGCCGCTACAAGATTTGTCCAAAACCCTGGCAATAATGCAATCTGCTACTACCGTTACAGTTCTGACGCGCAAAGGGATGTGAGCATCCTCCAACAAAAGGACGCCGCACACGAATACGCCGAGCATCACGGCTATCACATCATCAAGGAATATGACGATCCTGCGTACAGCGGAACCAGGGACGACCGGCCCGCGTTTCAACTCATGCTTTATGAGATCGAGAAGTTGCGCCCGGCTTATTTGATTCTCTGGAAAACCGACCGTCTTTCCCGTGACCGGATTGACGCCGTTGTTGCCAAGAAGCGTTTGCGGGAGTGCGGCGTGAAAATCGTCTATGTGGCCGAATCCATCCCGGATGATGATGAAGCGACGCAAATCCTGATGGAATCCATCTATGAGGCGATGGCGGCATCTTTTATCGTGTCCCATAGGAAGAATGTCGTACGTGGTATGACTTACAATGCTGTAAACGCACTCTACAACGGCATTAAGATATTGGGTTATATTGGAAAGCCAGGACAGAAGTATGAAATTGACGACAGCACGGCTCCGACTGTGCGCCGCATCTTTAAAGAATACGCCGGGGGCGTCCCGATGCAAAAAATTTGCAATGGCCTGAACGAGTCTGGGATAAGGACGAACCGTGGGAATAAGTTTACCGTCAATGCACTTCGCCACATTTTAACGCACCAGGCATACATTGGGAAATATAAATTTGGGGATGTCTCCATTGAGGACGGGATGCCTCGCCTGATTGACAATGAACTGTTTCAGGCGGTACAGGCAAGACTGGAGGCGAACAAGCGCGGCGGCAAGGGAGCTGTGAAAAAGCTCCACCCGGAAATTCCGATTGAGGACTATTGGCTGTCTGGCAAGCTCTATTGCGGCCTTTGCGGCGGAACGTTGCAAGGTGTAAGCGGCACCGGCAAGAGAGGCGGGCTGTATTACTATTACTCCTGTATGAACCACCGGAAGCACACCTGCACGCTGAAAAACCAGCGCAAAAGACTTATAGAGAAAATTGTTCTTTATACGTTGGATGATCTCACCCATAACTCCGCGCTTCGTATTTTGATTGCCGAGAAATGCTATGCGTATCATCAGAGCCAGAACAATGACAATGGAGCCTATGAAGCGTCTATCAAAAACCAGTTAAAAGATGTCGAGGGAAAACTTGCCAATATTATGAAGGCGCTTGAGGCGGGTATTTTCAATGATACGACGGCAGAGCGCATGAAAGTGCTTGAAAACCAGAAAAGTATGCTGAATGACGCACTGCTGGCTGAACAGAACCGGAAGAAATGTGACTTGACGCTGAATGATATTGTCAAGTTCCTGGACGGCCTCATTGGGGATGTCAACGACCCGGATACGCGCCGCAAACTTCTGGAATATTTCATTGATAAGATATATGTTTATCCTGACAAGCTGGCGCTGACGGTTCATTATTCAGATGACCGGCGGGAGCTGCCTATTGAAGAGACTGCGCAGTTCATTGAAAACCGGCAGAACATTTTCTCTATTCTTGACGGTCCGGGTAATCCGGCGGGCCTCCCCGCTGATATGCTTGATGGTTTAATTGAAAACCATAAGGTGAACCCCGATTTTTTTCCTTGAGGTGTTCGTATACTGGTGATTCCCGCCCACCACGAAAAAGTCTGTAATCTCAATGGTTACAGGCTTTTTTCTTTTTGGTTTCCCATCGATTTCCCAACAGTTTCCCTAATTTCTGCTTATGCGCCGGAAACCCCTTTGATAAACTGGTCCATCCGGGCAGCACTCTCCGTTTTCATCTTCTCCGTGGAATGGGCGTATTGGCTCAAAGTAAAGGCGGCGGTATGGTGCCCTAAATTCTCCTGTACCGTCTTGATATCGTCCCCAGCATCAAGAGAAATGGTAGCATAGGTATGACGCAAATCATGAAGCCGGGCTTGCGGTAAGCCAATAGAGGCCATTAACCGCTTGTAGTTGTTATAGACCGTGTTGGGAGAAAGATGCCGCCCCAGGTGATTTGTGAATACAAATCCTTCGTCCTGCCAATCGGGTCCGACTTTTAATCGTGCTTCTGTCTGCTGAACCTTGTACTGCCTCAGAGTATCCATAACAAAGGCGGCGGCGGTAATAGTACGTCCTTTTCCATTCTTTGTAGGCGTAAGGTGGAAAACTCCAGACTGACCTGGAATCTGTTGGAGTTGTCGGTTGATGTAGATGGTATTTCTCTCAAAGTTTACATGGTCCCAGGTCAAACCGCAAACCTCCCCACGGCGTATGCCAGTAAACATCAGCACCAAAAAGACGGTTTCAAATTTATGGCCCTTTATGGTTTTCATGAAGGTTTGAATTTCTTCTTCGCTCAGAGGCTTGATTTCCGTTTTTTCTGCCCTGGGTAATTCACAGGCATCCGAAGCATTTATACGCAGATAGCCGATTTTAACCGCTTGCTGCAACGCTTTGTGAAGCACTCCGTGAATATTTTGCACAGTTTTAGGGGACAGCCCAGGTTTATCCCCATGCGCCATTCCGAGACGATTGTAAAACTGCTGAATCGAATGGGTGTGCAGCTTATCGAGCCTTATTTCGCCAAGTGCTGGTTTGATATGATTGTTGACGTGCTGGGTGTAGCTCAGGACCGTATAAGGCCGCACACTGCTCAGATAAGTCTCCAGCCAAATGTCCAGCCATTGGCCCACGGTCATTTTGGAGGGTTCTACATAGGTTCCTTCTTCGGCTTCTACAAGTGCCTTGCGTAATCTTTTCTCGACTTCGGTTTTATTTTTCCCAGAGACAGAATGCTGTTTCAGCTTTCCGGTTTCGCGGTCCTTTACTGAGAATCGGCCCTCCCAATAGGCGTTGCCATTTCTGATTATCTGTCTAAGGGAACCCATACCGTTTGCTTTTCTTCCCGGTTCAGGCTTCTTGTTCTGAGCTGTAATCTTTTTCTTTAGGCGTGGCATAATTTCTCCTTTCTTCGCCACGCAGATACGGTGATAAGGCGCATCATGCGGGTTGGCTTCTAGCCGTAGTGGGTTAGGATTTTTGTTAAAGTAGTCATTTCTGGTTCCCCTTTCAAAATTTATTTATCACAGGTATTATACACCTAGAGATAGCTGGGTGTCAAGGCGTTGTGCAATTTGTTCATAACTTTTCTTCAAAAATTAAAATGAATTAATCTAAAATTTTAGATAAACTAATCATTTTTCGGATGAGTAATTCCAAAATCGCCTTGACAAATGGAGCGATATATGGTAATATGTACTCATCAGTTAGCCCCGGGCCCAATGGTAAAGAACACGGAACTTGACTGGAACACGGAATTTGGAATATGAGATGGCACTTTGACCGAGATGATGAAAGCGGACTGGGGATAACTTCCAATGACAAGACCCTCGCTGGATGATTCTGGCGGGGGTTTTCCTTTTGATTTCCAGAATTGGCGCAGGGTGTGGAGGCTGACGGCTATCTAAAGATATATAGGGGACCGAAGAACTACACTACTTTGACCAATCGAAAATTTTGGGGTATTTTTTACCAGACTATAATATAAATTTATTATAGAGAGGAAAGAAGTACCATAGTTTGAAAATCTGATTTCAAGGAGGCGATATATGACAAAATCACAAACAGCGCTCATAATTAACACCCAGAATATCCAGGTAAATGACATATTTCCGTCTATCACAGCCCTATTTGTAGCAGTTGCAAACAAACCGCTTTCATCAGGAAAAACCAGAAAAAGCGATTTGGGGCAACTGTTCAGGTATTTGGAATATCGATAACTATGTGAAGCGGACCCGTCGTGTGTCAAGAAAAATGCTGTGATTGTTACCAAAATTCACAATCCACCATTGCCTAAAGAAAATGACGGAAGGGGCAGACGTGGAATATATGCTGACAATATAAGGCTGCTGCTGGTGAGCTTGGGAACGTTTGAGGGGAAATACTCTACTCTGGCGAATCAAGTAGGTGTATTCTCCAGGTATTTCGACGAATTGAAGAAAAACAATTCCGAGTTGATGAAGCAATTAGAGCGGCAGACCAATGAGCTGGACTATAATTTATGGAAACGAAATGAGTTTATGGCCCCTGGTGAAAAGGAATATCGCAGTATCATATCCGAGAAGGTGAAGGATATCCTGAAAAGCAACCTGGAGGCTTTACATAGGGAAGGAACCGTACAGTATGAGGCTCACTATAAAATCATCCCGGATACTTCGCTCACGATGGAGGACTATAGAACCAGACCCATGAGCAAAGCGGAAGAAATTGAAGGGTGGGAAGAACACCGTAGGGCCATTGAAGGGGAGGCCAGTCAGAAAAATTCTGTGTTAAATGCCGAGTTGGCCGAACATCTGATTTTTGGAATTGATAAGGCGTATTCTCTTGACTATCAACTGCTACGTGCTGGAGAGAATCCCGTTATATGTTCCCCAGAGCAAGAGGCAGCTATTGAGAATTACCAGTTCTATGTGAGGCAATGTGTTATGAAGGAATATCGCCATTTGGATAAACTGCCAGTTGTGGATGGGGAAGAACTCATCACAAAGTCGGGTTTATTTTTCCAAAATCCACGGTTAGTTCAGATTTACAATAAGATGGACAATAAACTGAGCCCCCTCCTGTTTGGGGATATCAGGTTCTGGCGGGAAATCGAGTACAGAGTTATCGACGAGAAAAAAGCCGAGAGGTACTTAAAAGGGTTTGACCAGAGGCAAGCTGCTAATCGATTGTCACAAAAGATTCTGGAGTATATGGACAAGCAGCTAGAGAACCACATTGTAGAGGCAAAGCCTGATGATTGGAAAGATATTCCGGGAGCTTTCGGGAGGGTTCCTGATGGTGCGCTAAGACGTTATCAGTCAGCAGTCAAACTCCACAAGAAATTAAAGGGGCTATATGGGGTGAGCGAGAAAGATGGGTCGAATGATGCAGATATTTCTACGGGTCAGGAAATAAACGCTGTATCTGGTTGACCTAGAGCGGCTTCACCTAAAAATGGTATATGGGAAAAAGAAACTCCCCAGGCTTAGTGGTTGGCTAAGTTCTGGGGAGTGGTTTTATTGGGGGATTGAAGGTTGGGAGATAAATTTCTGTTTGTTCTCCACGGTCTGCCAGAGATAGGCGTCGAAGGTCGATTCTGTAACATAGCGGAACACATGGATCTTGGGATTTGTATTCCCACGCCGTTCGATACGGCCCTTGCGCTGTGTTAGATCACGCGGCCGCCACGGGCAGTCTAAATCATGAAGCGCGATAAGCCGCTCCTGGACGTTGGTGCCGGCTCCCATTTTCTGGGTGCTGCCAATCAGGACCCGGACCTGACCGGAATTGACCTTGCGGAACAGGTCTTTCTTCTGCTTGTCGCTATTGGCATCATGAATGTACGCGATTTGCTCCGGAGGCATCCCGCCCGAGATAAGTTTCCGGCGGATGTCGTCATAGATGTTAAACCCGCTATTACTCGTGGGCGTGGAAATATCGGAAAACACCAGCTGGGTCAGCTTTCCAGCCTCACCCTCGCGCCAGAATTTCAGAATATTCTCCACGCATCTGTTGACCTTGGTTCCGGGCTCGTCCGGCAGCAGGGGGTTGATAATACGCTGGTCCAGGCCCAGCTTGCGGCCATCCGACGTAATCTTGAGCATGTTGTCGATATGGGCGTCCACAGCTCCGGAATGGACCCTCTTCGCTCGCTTGGAAAGTTCTTTCACCATGGCCTGCTGGTGCTCCGTGGGTTTTGACGCAATCACATGGCACTCGACTTCCGGTGTAGGCAGGTCCAGCTGGTCGGCGGTCTTGATGTCCGCCACTTCTTTGAACATAGACATCAGTTCCGGCAGATTGAAGAACTTGGCGAATCTGGTCCTGGCCCGATAGCCGGTTCCCTCCGGGGCCAGCTCCAGCGCCGTGACCGTTTCGCCGAACCGGGAAGCCCAGTCGTCGAAATGACACATTCCCATTTCCTGGAGCCGGTCATATTGCAGATAACGCTGAATCGTGTACATCTCGGTCATGGAATTGGAGATAGGCGTACCTGTGGCGAAGACAATGCCGCGATTATGGGTAATCTCGTCCAGATAGCGGCACTTTGCGTACATATCGCTGGACTTCTGGGCTTTAGATGTGGATAAACCCGCTACGTTCCGCATTTTTGTGTACAGGAACAGGTTTTTGTAATTGTCGCTCTCGTCCACGAACATCCGGTCTACGCCCAGCTGCTCGAAGGTGATCACGCTATCTTTCTCATGGCTTGCCATGAGTTTTTCCAGGTCAGCCTTCAGCTCTCTTTTGGTCCGTTCCAGCTGCTTAATCGTGAAATGCTCGCCTCCGCTGGCTTTGACCTCCCGGATGCCTTCGGTGATTTCAAAGATCTCTTCTTGAATCAGCCGCTTTTGGCGTTCCTCGCTGACGGGGATTTTCTCGAACTGCGAATGCCCGATAATAACGGCATCGTAATCTCCGGTCGCAATCCTGGCGCAGAACTTCTTCCGCTTCGCCGTCTCAAAGTCCCGCTTGGTCGTCACCAGGATATTGGCCGACGGGTACAATCTTAAAAATTCCGAAGCGGTCTGTTCCGTCAGATGATTGGGCACCACAAAAATGGACTTATGACAAAGGCCCAGGCGCTTGGACTCCATAGCAGAGGCAATCATCTCAAACGTCTTTCCCGCACCGACTTCATGAGCCAGAAGCGTATTGCCGCCATAGAGAACACGGGCGATGGCTCCCAGCTGATGGGGCTGGAGCGTAATACTGGGATTGATGCCGGAAAACACGATATGACTGCCGTCGTACTCACGGGGCCGGATGCAGTTCATGGTCTGGTTATAGTAAGCCGTCAGCTCCTGCCGCCGTTCCGGGTCCCGCCAAATCCAGGATTGGAACTCGTCACGGAGAGCCTGCTGCTTCTGCGCCGCCAGGGTCGTTTCTTTGCCGTTCAGGACACGCCGCTCTTTCCCGTCCGGGTCCTGGACTGTATCGTAGATGCGCACGTCCCGGAGATTCAGAGAATCCTCCAAGATGTGATAGGCGTTGGCCCGGTTGGTTCCGTAGGTCGTATAAGCGGCGATATTATCATGGGAGACGGCGAATTTCTGCGTCACCTGCCATTCGCCTGTATGCTTGGAATACAGGACCCGGATTGCATCCCGCAGGCGTTCGGGAGTATTTAAGACCTCATACATGAACTGCTGGATATATCTCGGGTCAATCCAGGTAGCGCCCAGGCGGACTTCGATTTCGCTGGCGTCCAGGTCCTTGGGCTGGGCCGGAATCAAAGCATCTACGTTGGACTGATATGCCGGGTCTTTTTCTGCCGCCCTCCGGGCGATAATCAGCTTGCGGCGAACATTGCCGGATAAATACTCATCGGCGGTCTGCCAGCCAGTAAGAGGGTCATCGCTGGCCTGCTCCGGATCCTTGTAGATTACGCCCTTCAAATCCGCGATAAGGCCGGATTCCGGTTTCCCGGTGAGCTGGGCCATAAACGCCAAATCCACCCGCGCCCGTTCGCCAATCGAAACGGCAAGGGCTTCGGATGCTGTGTCCACATGGGTGACAGCATGGTGCTGCTTAATCGTTCTCTTGGTGAACATGTCCGCCTTGGATTTGAGTTTGTTGTCCTCGTCCAGGATTTCCAGGGAACAGAGCAGGTAATAAGAATCATCCCGGTCAAAGGCCAGCCGGTTGGCCCGGTCATTGATAAGGCCGTATTTGTTCGTATAGGCGTCATACATGCGGTTCAACTCGGCCTGCTGGGCCTGGATTGCGCTGTCCGGGATATTCTCGTCCATCTGCAAGTCGATTAGATGCCGCACGCAGTCCCGGAGCTCCACCATGCCACGGATGCGCCGCATGGCTGTGGCGTTCTGCTGAACTTTTACCATGATGGAATTTTCGCGGTAGTATACGTCCCTGTCTATGACCATGAATGAGTGGTTCTTTACATTCGGGTCTGCGGGGATGCTCTCGACCGTGATTTCAACGCTATCACCGGCCAGTTCCGTGGCCTCCGGCTTCTGGTATTCGCCGCGGATGTACTGGATGGCCTCCTGAAGCTGCTGGGACAGGTCCGCGCCAGGAGTCGGGGCGACTGTGTATTCATCGCTGCTGTACTGGGTGCTCTCAGATGTGGGAATCCCCAGGACCATCTGCGGATGATTGGTGAAATAGCTGTTAATCTCGTGCCCCTCTGGGGTCTCGGCGAGATTTACCCACTCCGGCAATTCGGACACTGGGGCGTCGTTCTTTTGCAGGAAAATAATATCGCTGACTACTTCCGTGCCCGCGTTGGCCTTGAAAGCGTTGTTGGGCAGACGGATAGCGCCCAGCAGATCAGCCCGCTCCGCTAGATACTTCCGGACAGTAATATCTTTGGAATCCAAGGTGAAGCGGCTGGTGACAAAGGCCAGAACGCCGCCGGGCCGGATCTGGTCCAGGGCTTTGGCGAAAAAGTAATTGTGAACGCTGAATCCCAGCTTGTTATACGCCGGATCGCTGACCTGATATTTGCCAAAGGGGACGTTGCCGATGGTTAAATCGAAAAAGTCCCTGGGAAACCCGGTGTTCTCATATCCAGTGACTTGAATCCGGGCCTTGGGATACAGCTGCTGGGCAATACGGCCTGTGATGCTGTCCAGTTCCACGCCGTAGAGTTTGGATTTCGACATAGATTCTGGCAAGAGGCCGAAGAAGTTGCCAATGCCGCAGGAGGGCTCCAGGATGTTCCCGGCCTTGAAGCCCATGTTCCCAATAGCGGCATACATAGCTTTGATGACAGCCGGACTGGTGTAGTGGGCGTTCAGAACGCTGGACTGAGCTGACGCATACTCGTCCGGGGACAGGAGCTTGTTCAGCTCCCGGTATTCTTTCACCCAGTCTGCCTTGTCCGGGTCAAAGGCGTCCGCAAGGCTCCCCCAGCCGGTGTATCGGGACAGGATTTCCTGTTCATCCGGGGTCGCGTTCCGGCTCTCCCGCTCAATGGCGTGAAGCGTGGTGATGGCCTCAATATTAGCGCGGAACTTCGCCTTGGGTCCGCCGGTTCCCAGGTCATCGTCTGTAATGCGATAGTTCTCCGCTGCCTCCTGGACAGCTTTGGAGGGTTTCCGAGAGACCTCCGGGGGTTCGGGCGCAGTTCCGTTATTGCGGCTGTCCTGGCGTAATAGCTGCTCAAAGCGCTCTTTTGGTTCAGCCCGGAGCACCGGATACGCCTGGGAGGGGTCCAGCAGATGTACGTCAAACAGGCCAACGCTGTCGATTTGATACAGGACGCCATCCAGATACACGGTGTCGCCTGCCTGATAAGACGGAGTTTCGAGCGGCTGTTCCTGCGCAGAAGAAACGGGAACAACGGAGGATGCTTCCGCGCTCTTTGGGGGTTCAGATTTTTGCCCGATATGGTCCTCCTGCGCCTTGGCCTCTTGGGGTTTGGGATTCCCCTGGACTTTCGGCCGCGGCCTGACGGCATTTTCCCCGGCGGCTGGTTCTCTGGCCGGAGGATGCTTCATGACCGCCTCAATCCGGCGGAGCACCTGACCGCAAGCCTCGCTGACGGCCTGTCCCAGCTGAGTAATGACCGGGACCGTGTTGAAGTTCGGAATGTCCCGGAAGTCCTCGGGTTCAAAATATTTCTTTGGGCCCAGGCCGCAGCGGGACATGAGGGTATAGGCGATACTGGCGGCGGCAAGCTGCTGGAACGCCAGACTGATGTTCAGCTCGTCCAGTTCTTCCAGGAAACTGCCCTCGGCTGCGGACAGAATATACTCCCGATAGTTGTCCCAGCGATCTTCGGCAAGCTGGACGGCGATGCGGGCCAGCTGCTTTACAATGCCGTCCCTGCCTGGAACTTCAAACCTCGATTCCAGGGCGGCCGTGACAGACGGTTCATGTTTGCGCCTGTATTGCCATAAGTCCGGGTAGAGAGCGCCTTTCTTTTCGCCGGTGTCCGTGACGTCGAACACAAACCGGACGTATGGTTCACTGCCCGAATAGCTGACCAGGCCGATACCCGTAGTACCCCGCCAGACATACCGGCGCATACGCTTTTTCCAGAGATCATACTCGGCGCAGGCAATGGCGTCCGGCCTCTGGGCGAAGATCATGGCTTGTTCCAGAAACTCATACTTGTATACGCGGCCTGCGGTCACAAGGAACTCCGTCCAGATTCGGTAGTCCTCCGTGAGCCGGAGCGTGGCCGCGTCCGCCTTTTCCATGTAGATTTCCAACTTGCTGGGCATCTTGCCGGCATCCTCCTTTCAATCATTCGGGCAGGTAATTATTGGACCTGCGCCGCCAGCAAGCACCCGCTGCCCTTGCCAAAGGGCAGAAAAAAAGGCCCGTCCCTAAAGATAGGCCGGATGACAGAAAAGCTACAGTTCATAAACAGCCAGGAGGCCATCCCAATCACATGGGCGGCCTCCTGGCTTGTATTTCTATATGCTTATTTTGTGACTACTTACAGGCCGATAAAGCTTTCTTCCGGCACCAGGGTTTTGTACTTATGCAAGGTGAATTGCATGAAAGCGGCCATTTCGTGGATTGCTTCAGCCTTATATCGCTTTGGAATTGTATCAATCTCTTTGAGAAGCTTTTCGAGCATTATTTTGTCCTTCTCAATTTCAGCATCAGAAATTTTCTCTTGCACTTCTTCTGGATTGCGAACATCTACCGTAAGCATTTCATGTGTGCCCAGCAGATAGTCAGTTGGCACTTCAAAGTAGTCCGCCAGCTTTTGGAGATTAGTGGACGATGGCATGCCCCCTTTCTTCCAAAGCGATGCGTTCATCCTGGTCAAACCAATATCCTCTAAAACACAGGACGGCGTTTTGCCATGGATTTTGCACAATGCGCAAAATCGTTCATAAAACATTAACAACTCTCCCCTCAAAAAATGAGCTCTGCGCTTGACTTTACAAGAATATTATGATATACTTCAAAACATGAAACTATGCACGTAAGTTTTTCTATCACGAAGCGTGCTTTACCAGTATAGTTTACAATATGTGAGTTCAAAATGCAAGCATTTATTTCACTCAGAATAAAGAACAACGCGCTGGCCGTTACAGTGGATGAGGAATACACAAGACGGATTACAATGTCTTGTACATTGTTTAATATAGATTAAGCATATTCCCTGAACCATCAGAAAATATGACACTTAGCGAGATCGAGTCTCGCGGAAAGGCAAGTCACAATGGAAAAATACATAGCACATTACTAGCCCGGAATCTCTGAACAACAAAACGACACCTAATTTTAAAAAACCTAGCGAAGCGCCTGCCGCTTCGAGAATGGAGTAATCATGAAATCGATTTTTAATTGTGAAAGAACGGATTGTCCAATGGACAACTACATCAAGACGCATGGCACCATTGCAGGCTATGCCGGCCATTTCGAAAGTGCCTGGGAGAAGACGTTTGACTCCTTTTTGCTCTTTGTATGGTCGGTGCTGAGTCAATGCGCCTGGTACTATCTTCCTTGCAACTTCGTATTCGACCTGTATCTTGGCTGGTATAAAAAGTGCCGCTTTTTGAATAAGCCGCTGTCCGACACAGAATTTTTCAGCCGGCTGGAAGATCTTACGCATGATTTGGATTTTCCATGGGGAGAGGGTCCTTGTGGCAATGACGAAGAATTCATTTTATGCGCTATGGGAAAACCAGAGCCAATGATTAGCGAATATGGACTGACCGAGTGGACTCAGTTCCAGTTTGGTATAACCGCAGACAACTTTAACTCTTTTACCGATGTTGAGTCCTATTATGGACTGCGCCGCGTGCCGCAACCCCTTTCGTTGAAGCCGGACACGCTGCCTTCCACTCTGCCTGTGGCACCTTCTGCTCCGACTATGGCGCCTTCCGCTCTGCCTGTGGCACCTTCTGCTCCGACTATGGCGCCTTTCGTTCCGACTATGGTGCCTCCTGCTCCGACTATGGCGCCTTTCGTTCCGACTATGGCACCTCCCACTTCTGATGCGAGCTGAACCGCAATAAAGGTTCCATGGGGCTGGGGGAATACGATGAAATCCTTCCCCCAGCCCTGCCTTTCCCCCAAATTGGATTAAAATACGATAGTTTGAAAGGACATTTTTTGTGAAAATCGCGACCAGAGGTAAGAAGGCGTATATTCAAACGCCTTACCACAGCACATTTGTAGCGAGAATCAAGCAGATTAGCGGCGCAAGATGGAATCCGAAAAAGCGCGCATGGGTTGTTGATGTCGAGTTTCTTCCCCTTGTCCGCCAGATTATGGACGAAATATTTGGAGAGAGTGATGTTCCGGCAGAGGGCGAACGTTACAATATCAAACTCACCTTCCATACGGACATTAGCAGCCGTCCCCTTGACGGCGTGTATTTCTTCGCAAAATGCCTGGCTTTTGCGTATAACTATGGCAACGGTGCCAGGTTCGGCGATGGCGTCAATTATCTCAGCGGTGGCTGTACTTTGCGCGGCACCATACAAAACTGGGTAAGTGTCGTCCAAGCGGGGTCTGTTATTATGGTCTATGATGTGCCGGAAACACTGGTTAAAAATGCGCTGCCTACTGCGGGTGTGAACTATGAGTTTATCGTGTGCCATCCAGATGCGGAAATAAATCAGCTGGCCAGTCCGCAGCCGCAGCTTGGCACATAGAATTAAAGAGCTGTCAGGGGTTTCAATCGGGAATCTATAACAAGTGAGCCATATTGCTTGGCACAGATCAAGCGATATGTATATATATTTGATTACATAAAAGAGCAGAAAGAAAAGGGACCCGCCTGGAAATACCAGGCGGGTCCTTTGGAATGTATTGCAGGCAATTTCGGCAAAAGCAGTAAATTCATAGGTTTGATGCCATGGCCCCCTTGCGCTGCAATGAGTTTATGGCTTTCATAATGTTTTCCTGGATGAAAGTGGTGTAAACACGGATCTGAGCCACCGCTATGGGCGGGCCATTGGCGGGGAGCGGTCAGTAGACAAGACTCCCTTGAATACGCCTGCCAATACCACGATTCTTTCCTCCGTGAGACTCAACGATGGGACTGCCTGTACGATTTACAGCAACCCGCTCCCCCCATAGAAATCACTGCCTTTTCATTAGTCCAAACCAGATAAATGCCTCGCGAATTGCTGCCTCTTTCTCCGGGGGCAGTTTAGGGATATAATGTCCCTCGGCACCCGCATAACCCTTATACTCAGTCTTGGCAAGTCCGTATTTTTCCTTGGCCTGCGATATGCTGAGATTGCTGACATGGAAACCGTACTTCTGCTTAACCCACGTCTGAATCTCTTTATATGTGGCACGTTTACTTTGTAGGCGCGTGCCGTCCTCATAGTCGTCTATATGAACTATGAGGACGAACACATTACGATACACCGCCAGACTGATGTTTGACATGGTGTTCGTATACCTAACGTTTGGTGGAGGTGGCGGGAGTTGAACCCGCGTCCGAAAGCACTTTAACGGGACTTTCTCCGGGCGCAGACGGTGATTGCGGAGGGCCTTACCCCTCCTGTTCCCCTCGGAGACGGCACATCGTCACGCCGTCAATTCAGGTGAGCTTCATGATGTGTGGCACAGGCAAAGCTTACTGTACGCACATTTACCGCTAAACGACGCCCTTCCCGGCTCGCGGTCCTTCCGGGTCGGACGGCTGCCTTTAGTTAGGCAGCAACAGCAACAGTGTTGTTGTTATTTGATTTATAATTTGCCCGTTTTATGGCGGTCAGGCGCCGCCGCCCGCTGGTCCCGCCTCCATACCCCCGTCGAAACCCTTACACCCCCGGATGTGTCGCAAAGTCCACTATGCTCCGTTCCCGCCAAGCGCCTTCGGCGGTTGGCGAGAACTGCGCCCGCTCCCTTGCTCCACTTCTTCAAGGGGGATCGGGCTCCCCCTTGAGCAACCCCCACCCCCCTGCGGGGGAACGAGGGAGGAAAGACGGGGGATGGGAACGGGAGACTTGCGCGGGGTCTTGGTCTTTTGGGTGTTTGCAGGTGGAATCGTTAGATTAGTATAGCACAGGTTTGGACCGGTGTGTGTTACGGTTTTGTGACATTTGGGAGAGAGGCCCTTGAGAGGCCCCCTCCATCTTGTCTTTTCTGCTCAGGTCTTAACAAACTTGACTAAAAGCTGGGAAGGAGTCAGTTTGGCCAGGAGGCGGTAGAATTTATACAGAAGCTTGGGGGTGTAAATCGTGCGGCCCGCTTTGGCGGCGCGGAGAGCGCCCCCGGCTACTCTTACCTGGTCACAGTAAGGCAGGAATTCAAAGGTGCTGGAGCGGCCCGTGATTCCGGCCAACGGGAGAAACTCCGTCGCCATGGGACCGGGACAGACCGCCGTGACGCTGACCTTGCGGCGGCGCAGCTCCTCGTTCAGGCCTACCGTGAAATGGGAGACGTAGGCCTTGGTGGAGGAATACACCGTCATCCGGGGATTGGGGCAGAAGGAGGCAATGGAGGACACATTCAGGATATGGCCCCCCTCGGGCATATAGGGGAGGACCAGGTTGGTCACGGCAGTCAGGGCCCGGACGTTCAGGTCCACCATCCGGGTCTGGGAAGCGGTGTCCATCTCCCCTACCCGGCCCAGACAGCCGCAGCCCGCGCAGTTCACCAGCAGGGACACCTCCGGCTTCTCCTCTGCCAGGCGGTCTTTTAAGGAGACAAAGCTCATGGGGTCGCACAAGTCCAGGGCCAGGCAGGTGGTATGGCGGCCCGGCAAACTGATCGCCAGGCTCTCCAGCCGGTCCTCCCGGCGGGCGATGAGCCAATAACACGCGATGTCGGGAAACACGTCCTCGATTTGGCGGGCCAGCTCCCGGCCCAGGCCGGAGGACGCGCCGGTGATGATGGCGGTTTTCATGGCTTCCTCCTTCTCATGCGCTTTGTTTTGTTCAACGGGTTTCCGGTTCGGGATAATCCACGCCCTTGGTATCCACGCGAATGGACTGGATGACCACGGGCTTCTTGGGCTTGTCGTCCATCATGCTCCGGGGGACCCGGGAGATGGCGATGGCGTCGTCCACGCCCTCAATGACCTGGCCGAAGGCGGCATACTCACCGTCCAAGTGCCCTGCCGGGGCCACCATGACGAAGAACTGGCTCCCGGCGGAATCCGGGGCCATGGTCCGGGCCATGGAAAGGACGCCTGTAGCGTGCTTCAAGTCGTTCTGGGCGAAGCCGTTGGAGGCAAACTCCCCTTTGATTTCATAGCCGGGCCCTCCCATGCCGGTGCCGTCGGGGCAGCCGCCCTGGATCATGAAGCCGGGAATGACCCGGTGGAAGGTTAAGCCGTCGTAAAAGCCCTTGTTGGCCAAGGTGATAAAGTTGCTCACCGTGTTGGGGGCCTTTTCGGGATAGAGCTCGGCGGTCATTTTTTTGCCGTCCTCCATGAGGATGGTGGCGATTGGATTGCTCATGCCGGTCGCTTCCTTTCTGTGCTTTAATTATTTCCAAGCTTAAAACTCGGAAATAATCCATTTGATTTAAGCCGTTTTGCTCGCCGCTGTAAACAGCGGCAACCGCAAAACATGGCACATATTACTTCCGGCCTTTCTGTTCGGAAGTAATATATAGTTTCTTTAAAATTTATCGCGCTTTCATGGCCCGGTCGATCTCCCGTTTGGCGTCCCGCTGGGCGGCGGCGGACCGCTTGTCGTAGTTCTTTTTGCCCTTGCACAGGCCCACCTCCACCTTGACCCGGGAGTCCTTGAAGTACACGGACAGGGGGACCAGGGTATAGCCGTCCTGCTTCACCAGGGCATGGAGCTTCCGTATCTCCCGCTTGTGCATCAGCAGGCGGCGGGGCCGGACAGGGTCCTTGTTGAAGATGTTCCCTTTCTCATAGGGGGAGATGTGCATCCCGTGGACGAAGAGCTCCCCTTCCTTCACGGAGCAGTAGGAGTCCTTCAGGTTCAGCGTCCCGGCCCGGACGGACTTGACCTCTGTGCCCGCCAGCTCGATGCCCGCCTCATATTTCTCTTCCACATAGTAATCATGGTGGGCCTTCCGGTTTTGGGCGGCGATTTTCACGCCCTTCTTTTCCATCGCGGTCACCTCCTGGAAATCATGCCCGGTTTTTCCGGTATTTAGTATACCATGGTTTTCCCGTTCAGGCAAGGGGAGAATCTGGAGAACGGAAGCGGCCCCGGCAAAAAGCCGGGGCCGCATGTCTTGGGAATGGGCGCGTTTTCTCTGCTTACGCTGCAGGGAGAATCAGGACCTGGCCGATCCGGATGGCGGCGGGGTCCTTGACGGTGGAGCGGTTGGCGGCGTAGATGGCGCCCCACTTCGTTCCGGTGCCGTAGGTCTTCTGGGCGATGCTCCAGAGGCAGTCCCCGGCCTTGACGGTGTATGTCCCCTCGGAAACGGCGGGCGCGGGCTCCGGCTCGGGGGCAGACTCGGGCTCCGGTTCAGGCGCGGGCTCGGGGGCCGGGGCGGGCTCCGGCTCCGGTTCGGGAGCAGGAGCGGGAGCGGGTTCTTCAGCGGGCTCCTCGTCCTCCAGCGGGGGCAGGACGCCCTCGGATCGCAGGGCGGGACCGTTCAAGGAGGCGATGTTGGGGGTGCGGCCGTCCTCGCTGGTGGGGATGGCAATCTCGCCGGAGCGGACCTTCTCGTAAATCAGATCCTTCTGGGGATCGTCCAGGTCCGCGCCCACGATCTTCCAGTTGTTGTCCACCTCGGGCATCAGGGGGCCGTCCAGGGATTCCACGTACTCCGTAATCATATCCCGGACCGCGCCGCCCTCATACACCACGTCCGCCTCGTTGATGAGGCCCGCGGAAACCAGGCCGCCGTAGCGGTAGTTGTTCAGGGCCAGGACCATGGTGTCCGTGTCCTTCATGGGCTGTCCCTTGTAGACCACGTTCTGGATGCGGGACCCGGCGGGCTTGGAGATGTCGATCTCATAGTCCAGCCCCGCGAACATGTCGTAGTTGTACAGCCGGATATTGGGGTTGAAGCTGATGGTCACGTCGCCGGGCTGGTACTGGTTGAAGAAGTTCCCGGCCTTTTCCTCCATGATGGCCTTCATCTGTTTTCCGGTGACTTTCACGCCATAGAGGGTGTTGTCGTATTTGTAGATTTTCACGCTGTCCCGGTGCAGGAAGGGCCCCTCCTGGAGGTTGCTGGTGGAGTCGAACAGCGCCGCCAGGGACACGTCGGCCCCCGCCCGCTCCATCTGGACCTTGTTCACCAGATCGGTTACCGCGTCATCTTCCAGAACCGCGGTGGGAATGCCGGGGAGAACTTCCAGATTCTCAATGAAGGTCTTGCCCACGGTGCCCACTTGCCGGGACGCCAGCTCCAGGCTCTTCGTATGGAGATCCTTGACCTGGGCCAGGAAGTCCGGGTCGGGGGCGGCCTCGGCGCAGTCCAAAAGCGCGCCCTCGGCCTTCTCCACGGCCCAGCCGTCGCCGTCGGCCTTCAGGGTCAGGGTGACCTTGCTGACAAATTCGCCGTTGCTGCCGGGCTCCAGGACGGGGATGCCCCCGATGGTCTCATTGACCTTGGCGTGGGCGTGGCCGATGAAGAGGGCGTCCATCCGGCTGCCGTACTTCTCCGCCACTTCCCGCATGCCCGCGACGCCATATTCGCCGTCCAGGCCATAGTGGACGGAGCCGACGATCACGTCGGCCTTGCCTTCCAGCTCGTCCAGGATTTTGCCGATTTCCTCGTCGGGGTTTGTGATCTTCATGTTGTCATAGTGGCCCGGGTCGGATTTCTCCCACTGGGGGATGTGGGGCGCGTCCACGCCGAAAACCGCCACCTTCACGCCGTCCACCTCGAAGATCTTGTAGGCGTCGATCCAGCGGGAGCCGTCGGCCTTGTAGAAGTTGCCGCCCAGGGTCACGCCCTGGAACTCCTCGATTTCCCGGGTGGTATACTTGAAGTCGAAGTTGAACTCGTGGTTGCCTAGGGTCCAGGCGTCGTACTTCAAGTAGTTCATGGCCGCAATCATGGGATGGGGCTCCTCGTCCAGGAAGGCCTGGATGTAGTTGGCCTGGGTGGTGTCGCCGGTGTCCAGCAGGAGCAGGTCCGGGTCCGCCTCCCGCTCCGCCTTGATGATGGCGGCGGCATGGGCCATGCTGGTTTTGTTTTCCTTGTTGGAGGCATAGTCAAAGGGATTGACCATGCCGTGCAGGTCGCTGGTTTGGAGAATGGTGACGGTTTTTCCGCCCTCCTCCGCCGCCAGGGCGGGGACGGACAGCCCCGCCAGCATGGCCAGGACCAGCACCAGCGCCAGGAACTGCTTGCGCGCGGTGTTTCGCATAAAAATGACCTCCCGTTCTTTCTTTTCCTCTTTGTGGAAACTATGTGTTTTTATTATACGACGCCTCCTTCCAAAAAGCAATCGTTTTTGTGAAAATTAGCCATTGACTTTATCCCTTTAAAGCTGTATAGTACAAAAGCGTCAAAGGAATACTTTGCGATGGAAGGCGGTCCCGCCTGCGGACGGGCCGCTTTTTATCATGAACCCGGCAAAACCGCGCACACTATAAGAACATAAGGAGATTGGAAAACATGAAGAAGAAACTGCTTGCGCTCGTTCTGACTCTGGCCATGGCCCTGAGCCTGGCCGCCTGCGGCGGCTCCAGCGAGTCCTACAAAATCGGTATCTGCCAGCTGGCCCCCCACCCGGCGCTGGACGCCGCCACCCAGGGCTTTACCGAAGCGCTGAACAAGCTGCTTCCCGGCCAGGTGGAAATCGATTCCCAAAACGCCGCGGGAGATACCCCCACCTGCGCTACCATCATCAACGGCTTTGTCTCCGGCGGCGTGGACCTGATTATGGCCAACGCCACTGCTCCCCTCCAGGCCGCCGCCTCCGCCACTGCCGACATTCCGGTGCTGGGCACCTCCATCACCGAGTACGGCGTGGCCCTGGGCATCGAGAACTTCTCCGGCACCGTGGGCAGCAACGTCTCCGGCACCTCCGACCTGGCACCCCTAGACCAGCAGGCCCAGATGATCCATGAATGGTATCCCGACGCCAAGACCGTTGGACTGATTTACTGCTCCGCCGAGCCCAACAGCCAGTATCAGGTGGACAACGTCCAGAACTATCTGGAGGACATGGGCTACGCCTGCACCCAGTATCCGTTCTCCGACACCAACGACATGGCCTCTGTGGTCCAGAGCGCCGTGGACGCCTCCGATGTCCTGTATGTCCCCACGGACAACACGGCGGCCAACAACACGGGAATCATTGACAACATCTGCCGGGGCGTGAAGCCCGTCTTCGCCGGAGAGGAAGGCATCTGCGGCGGCTGCGGTGTGGCCACCCTTTCCATCAGCTACTATGACATCGGCTATAAGACCGGCGAAATGGCCGCGGACATCCTGACGGGCAAGGCCAAGGTATCCGAAATGGCCATCGAATACGCGCCCCAGTTCGTCAAGAAGTACAACCCTGCCACCTGCGAGGCCCTGGGCCTCACCGCCCCCGAGGGCTACGAGGCCATTGTCACCGAGTAAAGCGTTCTCACAGGGGAGGGCGGGAAGCCCTCCCCTGCTTCCTTCCATTTGGGATGCGGAAAGAAACGCCCTAATTTCAAGAGAGGTCGTGAAATCAGATCATGCTGAGTTTCCTCAACGCCTTACCGGGGGCCATGTCCCAGGGTCTTATCTGGGGCATCATGGCCATCGGCGTATACATCACCTATAAGATTCTGGACATCGCGGACCTGACTGTGGACGGCTCCTTCTGCACCGGCGGCGCGGTGTTCGTCATGCTGTTCTCCGGTGGAGCCAACGTCTGGGCGGCGATGCTGGCGGCCCTGCTGGCGGGCATGCTGGCGGGCCTGGTTACCGGATTGCTGAATACCCAGTGCGGCATCCCCGCTATTCTGGCGGGCATCCTGACCCAGCTGGGGCTGTACTCCGTCAACATGGCCATCATGGACTTCAAGGCCTCCGTGGCCATCAACGTCACCCAGGCGGACACCCTGGAAAAGCTGCTGGTCTCCCTGCGCTTCGTCCAGGGGGCCATCCGGGGGGACTTTCCCCTCTGGCGGCACCCCATTTTGGTGGTGGGTTTATTCACCGTGGGTCTCATTGCCCTGCTGTACGGCTTCTTCGGCACAGAGCTGGGCTGCGCCCTCCGGGCCACGGGCTCCAACGGCAGCATGGCCCGTGCCCAGGGCATCGACACCGACTTCTGCAAGGTGCTGGGCCTGATGATCTCCAACGGCCTGGTAGCCCTCTCCGGGGCGCTTCTGTGCCAGTACAACGGGGCCAACGAAATCAACGTGGGCCGGGGCGCCATCGTCATCGGCCTGGCGGCGGTCATCATCGGCCAGGTGCTGTTCAGCAAGCTGTTCCACAACTTCGCGCTGAAGCTGCTGGCGGTGGCTATTGGGGCCATCCTGTACTACATCGTCATCCAGGCGGTGCTGGCCGTGGGCCTGAACCCCAACTATCTAAAGCTCCTCTCCGCCCTAGTGGTGGCGGTGTTCCTCTCCCTGCCCTATTGGAAGGGCAAGTATTTCCACGCCAAGGTCAAGACGGGAGGCGCCAGCCATGCTTGAAGTAAAAGAAATCTGGAAGGTTTTCAACGCCGGGACGGTCAATGAGAAACAGGCCCTCCGGGGCGTGAGCCTGACGCTGAAGGACGGGGACTTCTGTACCGTCATCGGAGGCAACGGGGCGGGCAAATCCACCCTTCTGAACGCCGTGGCGGGGACCTGGGCCGTGGACGGCGGGTCCATCTCCATCGGCGGCGTGGACGTAACCCACCTGCCGGACCACAAGCGGGCCCCTTATATCGGCCGGGTCTTTCAGGACCCCATGCTGGGCACCGCGCCTACCATGCAGATTCTGGAGAACCTGGCCCTGGCGGCCCGCCGGGGCCAGAGGCGGGGCCTCCGCTGGGGCGTGACCAAGGCGGAGAAGGAGCAGTACCAGGAGATGCTGAAAAATTTGGACCTGGGGCTGGAGGATCGGCTGACCAGCAAGGTGGGCCTCCTCTCCGGCGGACAGCGCCAGGCGCTGACGCTGCTGATGGCCTCCTTGAAAAAGCCCAAGCTGCTGCTGCTGGACGAGCACACCGCCGCCCTGGACCCCAAGACGGCGGCCAAGGTGCTGGAGCTGTCGGACCGCATCGTGGCGGAAAGCCATCTCACTACCATGATGGTCACTCACAATATGAAAGACGCCATCCAGCACGGGAACCGGCTCATCATGATGTACGACGGAAAAATCGTCATCGACGTCTCCGGGGAGGAGAAAAAGAAGCTGACGGTGCCCCAGCTGCTGGAGCTGTTCAGCAAGGTCAGCGGCTCCGACGAGGCGGACGACAAGCTGCTGCTGTCGTAAGGACACAAAACGCGCGGCGGGGTTTTCAGCCCCGCCGCCTTTCTCACTACATACGAAAGGGGTCCCTTCCATGAAACTGATTACCTGTCTTTACAAGGGCGAAGAGCGCGTGGGCGCGCTGACGGAGGAGGGCGTGGCTTTTCTCCCCTATCCCGACATGAACACCCTGATTGAATCCCTTCCTCCGGCGGCTTTTGCCGTCACCTCCACCGCCAAGCCGGTTCCCCTGGAAGACGTAACCCTCCTGGCCCCTATCCCCCGGCCCCGGCAGGACGTGATCTGCCTGGGGATGAACTACCGGGACCACGAGAAGGAAGCCGCCAAGTACGACGCCGAGGCCTTTAAAAAGGAAAAGCCCGCGGCGGTCTATTTCTCCAAGCGGGTCTCCCGGGCCGGGGACCCGGATGGGGATATCCCCCGGTATGAGGGCTTGGTGGAGCGGCTGGACTATGAGGCGGAGCTGGCGGTGATCATCGGAAAGACCGCCAGAAACGTCAAAGCGGAAAACGCCGGGGACTACGTTTTCGGCTACACGGTCCTAAACGACGTGTCCGCCCGGGATCTCCAGACGGGACACAAGCAGTGGTACTTCGGCAAGGGCCTGGACGGCTTCACCCCCATGGGGCCCTGCATCCTCACCGCGGACGAAACGGCCTTCCCCCCGGCCCTGGACATCTCCTGCGCCGTCAACGGGGAAGAGCGCCAGCGCTCCAACACCGCCCTGCTGATTCACGGCATTCCGGAAATCATCGAGGAGCTCTCCGCCGGGATGACCCTGCTGCCGGGGACCATCATCGCCACCGGCACTCCCGCCGGGGTGGGCATGGGCTTCGACCCGCCGAAATTCCTGAGCGCCGGAGACGTGGTGGCATGTACCATCCAGAACGTCGGAACCCTGCGGAGCACGGTTCGCTGACGGCACAAAAATCGCTAAGGCCGGACGGTTTTCGCCGTCCGGCCTCAATTTCTGCCTGGGCTTCCAGAAGCTGTTCCTTGCCCCAGAGGGGGAATCTGCTGTAAAATAGGGCGTAGAATTTGTTGAAAGCTATTTTATAACGCTTTTTTATTATCTTATTGAGGAGTTTGGAACGATGCGGAAAACACGCCGTTTTGCCCTGTCAATCCTGGTATTCGCCCTGCTGCTGTCCCTGATCGGCAGCGGCAAGGCCTCCGCCGCCGGAGGCGGCGGTGCCGGGGAGGTGGTGGGCTATTACGCCTCCTGGGCCGCCGCGCAAGGCCACACGCCGGACAAGCTCCCGGCGGAACAGTTTACCCAGATTAATTACGCCTTTGCCAAACTCGAAGACGGCAGAGCCGTCCTGGGCGACCCGGCCCGGGATGGGAAGACCCTCCGGGAGCTGACGGGCCTGCGGAAGCGGAACCCGGATTTGAAAATCGTACTTTCCCTCGGCGGCTGGGACGATTCCGCCGGGTTTTCCGATGCGGCGGCCTCCGCGGAACGCCGGAGGATCTTTGCCCGGTCCTGTGTGGACCTGCTTCTGGCGCACGGCCTGGACGGCGTGGACCTGGACTGGGAGTATCCCGTTTCCGGCGGGGCCTCCGGCGTGGTCCACCGGCCCCAGGACAAACAGAACTTCACCCTGCTGCTGCGAGAGCTCCGGGAGGCCCTGGACCGGCAGGGGCGGCGGGACGGGAAGCGCTATGTCCTGACCATCGCCGGGGCGGTGAGCGGCGGCTATCTGAACAGCATCGAGCCCCAGGCGGTGGCGGAAACCGTGGACCATATTTTTCTCATGGCTTATGACCTCCACGGGCCCTGGGACTCCTCGGCGGACTTCAACGCGCCGCTCTACACACCCTCGGACGGCCCGCCCCGCTACCGCGCCAGCGTGGACGACGGCATTTCCGCCTGGCTGGCCCGCGGCGTCCCGGCGGAGAAACTGGTGCTGGGAATGCCGCTGTACGGGTACATATACCAAGGCGTTTCCAGCAGGAACAGCGGGCTGTACCAATCCTTTCAAAGCGCTAAATCCGTCTCTTGGGACAAGGTGAAGGGCGAGTATCGAAACCGCTCCGCCTACCGGCAGTTCCGCCATGAGGAGGCGAAGGTCCCTTACCTCTACGGAAGCCGCTCCTTCCTCTCTTACGACGATCCGGACTCCATCGCCGCCAAGGCGGAGCTGGCCCGGCGGCGGGGCCTGGGAGGCGTGGGTTTTTGGGAGCTGTCCCAGGATACGGCGGGGGACCTCATCCAAAGCGCCTGGAACGCCTGGAACGGCGGGCGCTTCCAGGACGTGCCCCAGGACGCGTGGTACGCCGGGGCGGTGGAACGGGTCTGTGCCGCCGGGCTGATGAACGGCACCAGCCCTACCGCTTTCTCCCCCGGCGAAACCGTGACGCGGGGACAAATCACCGCCATCCTCCACCGCCTGGCGGGGAAGCCGGAGGTCCGGGGCTCCTCTTTCTCCGACGTGCCCGACTCCGCCTACTACAGCGGCGCCGTGGCCTGGGCCGCCCGGCGGGGCGTGGTGGAGGGCTTCTATGACGGAACCTTCCGCCCGGACCTGCCGGTAAGCCGCCAGCAGCTTGCCTCTATCCTCTGGCGCTATGCCAAGCTGGAACGGGCCGACCGGGGAAGCCGGGCTTCCCTCCGGGGCTTCCCGGACGCCGGAGACGTGGCGGACTACGCCGGGGAGGCCATGAGCTGGGCCCTGGCGGAGGGGATTTTGCAGGGGACCAAGGAGGGGCGCCTCCAGCCGCAGGGCCGGGCCGCCCGGGGGCAGACCGCCGTGCTGCTGGAGCGGTTCCAAACTCTGCTGGAGCGCACATAGCTTAAGAGGCAAGGGCTTTTTCCCTTGCCTCTTTTTGCCGAAGCTGGTATACTGTCCCCATCAGCAGAAAGGATGATGGACATGAAACGCTGGCTTGGCGGCCTGCTGGCCGCTTTTACCCTGTTCTCCCTCACCGCCTGCGGCGGCGTGGTGGACCTGACGGATGTTCCCGAAGACGGGACCCGGTTTGAAGACGCAATGGCAGATCTCCCCGTCGCGGAAGATCCGGAAGACAGCTCCGGCCAAGAGGACCCGCCGCCGGAGGATCAGTCTCCCGGCCAGGAGGACCCGGACGCGTCCAAGGAGCCGGAGCGGCCCGGCAACGCTTCTTCAGAGGACCAGTCCGCCGGGCTGGACGCCCTGCCGGAGAACGGGAGCTACACCACCAAGGAGGACGTGGCCCTCTATATCCACACCTACGGCCGTCTGCCGGATAACTTCATCACCAAGAAGGAGGCCCAGGACCTGGGCTGGCCCGGCGGGAATTTAGAGCCCTACGCCCCGGGCATGTGCATCGGCGGCAGCCGCTTCGGAAACTACGAGGGCCTCCTGCCCGAGGCCAAGGGCCGGACCTACACGGAATGCGACATCGACACCCTGGGGGCCAAAAGCCGGGGGGCCAAGCGGATCGTCTTCTCCAACGACGGCCTTGTCTACTACACCGGGGACCACTATGAGTCCTTCGAGCTTTTGTATGGAGACGAGGGCGATGGCTGAAATCGTGCTGGACGGGCTGGAGCTCCGGTCCCTGGAGGAGGTCCATGACCGCTTTGCCCAGGCCTTGGCGCTGCCGGAGTGGTACGGGCGGAACCTGGACGCCCTATTCGACTGCCTGACGGACCTGGGCGAGCCTGTGACGGTCCGCCTCCTTCATCAGGAGGTTCTGGAGGGCCGGCTGGACCGCCGGGGGCGGGCGCTGGTCCGCCTCCTCCGCCGGGCGGCGGCGGAAAATCCCCAGGTGACGCTGCTGGAGAAATGAGCGGTGGAAAATTGCCCCTTTTCAGAAGCTCCTTCCTGTGCTATACTATGGGAATCAATTGACTCCTGAAAGGACCCGTTTGTTATGGATAAACATTACGCGCTTCCCTTGACGGCGGCGCTGGGCGGGGCCGCCGCCTGTGTGCTGCGGCTGCTGCAAAACCACACCGGCTTCGAAACGGACACCGGCCTCCCCATCCCCGGCAACCTCGCCGCCCTGGCCCTGGCGGTCCTTCTGATCGGATTGGCCCTTGCCCTGGCCCTGACGGCCCGGCTCCTCCCGGCGGAGGAGGAACCCGGCCCCGTCCTGCCCAGGGATTTCTCCACGGAAAATACCGGCCTCCTGACCATCCCCATGTGCGGCGTGTTCCTCCTGGTCCTCAGCGGCCTCAGCGACCTGACGGAGAGCCTGGCGGTCCTGCCGGAGGGATTGGTCTCCTCCCGGCACGCCATCTACGGCATCCTCCGGGCGGGAGGGCTGGGCTTCTCTCCCCAGGGGCAGATGCTGCTGGGGGCGCTGACCCTTCTGGCCGCCGGGTCCCTGTTTCCGGTGCTGGCAGGCTGCCGCCGCCGGGAGGGCGGGCCGAAGCACAAGGCCCCCGCCGCCATTACCCTGCTGCCGGTGGCGGCGCTGGTAGTGCGGCTGGTGCTGACCTACCGCATCGACTCCGTGAATCCCTCTTTGACCATGTACTATGTGGAGCTGCTGGCCCTGGTGTTCATGACTCTGGGCTTTTACCGGCTCAGCTCCTTCGCCTTTCAGGCGGGGCAGACCCGGCGCTTCGGCTTTTACGCCGCCGGGTCCCTGGTTCTCTGCGCCGCCTCCCTGGCGGATGGCAGCGCCTACCTTTCCTCCCTCCTCCTTTACGCCGGAGGGGCCCTGACCCTGACGGGCTTCTTGCTTTTGCGGATCGCCAACGGCCTGGAGACGGAAAAGAGCGGCGGGACCATCGTCGGGCCGGTGGAGTAACGCTTTTTCCGGTTCATGAAAAAACGAAAGCCCCGGCGCGTTGCACGCGCCGGGGCTTTCCTCATTTTGGGACTTTTGTGATCTGCACATCCAGCTTGTTATAGGGTATCTCCACCTGCGCTTTGGCAAACTCCGCCCGCAGGTTCTCCGCCAGGGCGAACTGGGTGGTCCAGAAGTCCTCCGCCAGCGCCCAGCAGTAAACGGTGAAGTCAATGCCGCTTTCTCCAAACGCCGTCAGGTACACCGCCGGGGCCGGGTCGGGGAGAATGTGCTCCGTGGCCTCCACCGCCCGGTAACAGGCAGTCTTTACCGTCTCGGTAGGCGCGTCATAGGCCGCGCTCATCTTCCAGACGATTCTCCTTCGGCCCAGGGTCGTGTAGTTCGTCACCTTGGAGGCCGCCAATTCCTTGTTGGGCAGCAGAGCCGTCAGGCCGTCCGGCGTGATCAGCCGGGTGTGGTTCAGGCTGATCTCCTCCACCGTGCCGGAGACCCCGCCGGACTCGATGAAGTCCCCGATGGCAAAGGGATGGGAGGACAAAATCACCAATCCCCCGGCCACGTTGCCCAGGACGTCCTCCGCCGCCAGAGTGACCCCCAGGGACCCAACGGACAGCAAAGCCACCAGGGAGGTCATGTTGACGCCCAGGCTTCCGGCGGTGAAGACCACCGTCAGGGTGTACAGCACCAGCTTCACCAGCATCAGGATATAGCGCCGGATGCGCTCTTCCAGCTTCGTCCGGCAGAGGAGGCGGCGGGCCAGCTTCAGCAGCAGGCGCACCGCCACCATGCACACCAGCAGCGTGACGGCGGCGGCCAGAATGTTCTCCAGGGCCAGCTTCCCGGCGAACCGCTCCAGGGCCCCGTTCAGATCGAACACAGGCGTCCCTCCTTATTCAGTTTCGTAAAAAATATTTAATCAATCACCCGTACCCGGATGACGTTGGACAGGCGCTTCAAATCCTCCAGGACGGCGGGCTCCACCCTGGCCCCCAGGTCCACCAGGGTGTAGGCGTAGTCCCCCTTGCTCTTATTGCTCAGGTTTTCCACGTTTACCCCGTCCCGGCTGAGGAGGGCGGTGATGTTGGCCAGCATGGCAGGGATGTTCTTGTGGAGGACGCAGAGCCGCTGGGCCCCGCTCCGGTCCAGGTACACGTCGGGGAGGTTTACGGAGTTTTTGATGTTTCCATTCTCCAGGTAGTCCCGCAGCTCCTCCGCCGCCATGACCGCGCAGTTCTGCTCGCTCTCCGGGGTGGAGGCTCCCAGATGGGGCATGGCTACCACATGGGGATTTTCCACCAGCTTGTTGGTGGGGAAGTCGGTAACATAGGCCGTCACCTTCCCCGCGTCCAGGGCGGCAAGCAGCGCCCCGTCGTCCACGATGCCCCCCCGGGCCAGGTTGATGAGCCGGACGCCGGGCTTCATGGCGGCGAAGGCTTCCGCGCCAATCAGGCCGCGGGTCTTTTCGTTGAAATGGATATGGGCGGTGATATAGTCCGCCTTTCTATAGAGCTCATTCACGTCCCGGACCACATGGACGTGGCGGTCCAGCCGCAGGGCGGCGTCCACAGAAAGGAAGGGGTCGTATCCGTACACGTCCATGCCCAAATCAAGGGCCACGTTGGCAACCAGCGAGCCGATGGCCCCCAGGCCGATGACGCCCAGGGTCTTTCGGTAGAGCTCCGGGCCCACAAAGGCGGCCTTGCCCTTCTCCACCACCGTCTCCACCTCCACGCCGGAGGCGGCCTGGTTCTTTACCCAGCGCACCGCGCCGGTGACGTCCCGGGAGGCGATGAGCATGGCACAGAGGACCAGCTCCTTCACGGCGTTGGCGTTGGCCCCGGGAGTGGAGAAAACGGCAATGCCCTTTTCCGAGCAGCGCTCCAGGGGGATGTTGTTCACGCCCACCCCCGCCCGGGCTATGGCCAGCAGGCTCTCCGGGAAGGGATAGTCCAGGAGGCCCGCGGAGCGGACCAGGATGCCCTCCTCCTCCGCCACGTCTTCCCCCACCTGATAGCGGGCGGGGTCCAGCCGCTCCAGCCCCTGGGGGGCGATTTTGTTGAATGTTTTAATCCGGTACATGGGAAACCTCCAATACTGAAGAGATGATGTTTCAGGGAACATTCCCGCCGGGCGGGTTTCCGGTACTAGTATAGCCCTCTTTCCCTCCGGGGGCAAGTGGCATTTCCACCGGATTTCCCATCTGGTGTTGCTTTTGCCATGGAGCTTTTCGAGAAAGACGCTTATACTGAGAACAATATCGGATTCGGGAGGTTCACGCCATGGCGATCTTTACCCCAAAGCCCCTTGCCAAATCCTGTCCCCTGGAGGACCCCGCCGGGGATTACAAGACCGCCCGCCGGGCGGAGCAGTACCGCTTCAGCAAAAAGGCCGTCTACTTCCCGGCCTTCCCCGGGACGCAGTACCTCTCCTTCGCCTCCCTGACCAGGGCCCTGACCCGGAACACCAGCCTGCCCCTGACGGGCTGCTGCGGCAAGGCCCTTCCGGTGACCCGGCTGCGGCTGTATTACGACGGCGGGGAGTTCTACCAGGACTTCACCTTTGAAAAGCTGGCCGGCGCCAACGAGGTGCTGGATACCATCGCCGCCGCCCGGCCGGACCTCTCCGTGGAGCGGGAGGAGCGGGCCCAGAGCGCCATATGACGGAAGCGCCGGAGGACTGTCCTCCGGCGCTTTTTCGCTCTTTTTCGGAAATTTACAAAATTCCTCTTGACCTTCCCCCTGCTGGAAGGTGTATCATGAACCCGAAAACCGAGGTGAGGAACTTGAAAATCAACGAGGTGGAGGCCCTGGTGGGCATTACCCGGAAGAACATCCGCTTCTATGAGGCCGAGGGCCTTCTGGCTCCCCGGCGGAACAGCGAGAACGGCTATCGGGATTACGGGGACGCCGAGGTCCAGGTGCTCCTCCAAATCAAACTGCTGCGGAAGCTGGGCGTGCCCCTGGAGGAGATCCGCCGGATGCAGAACGGGGCCCACACGGTGGGAGACGGCATGCGCCGCCATCTGGTCTCCCTGGAGCGGGACCGGGACAACCTGGAGCAGGCTATCCGCCTCTGCGCCGGGCTGACGGACCGGCAGGAGCGGCTGGGGGATCTGGACGCGGGCAGTATTTTAAAGGAAATGGAAGCCATGGAGCAAAGCGGCGCTACCTTCCAGAATAAGCAGCGGCAGGATGTCCGCATCCGCTACGTGGCCCCGGTGGCCGTCACCGTGATGATGCTGCTTTTGATGGGGGGCATCGCGGGGCTGATTCTCTGGCTCACCGCCCTGAGCGCCAAGGAAGCGCCCCCGGCCTTCATGCTGGCGATCATCGCCCTGGTTCCCCTGGTTATCAGCGGCGGCGTGGTGCTGGCCCTGGTTCAGCGGATTCGGGAAATCGGGAAGGGAGAGATTGACGATGCGAAAAACTACTAAAAAGAAGATCGCCCCCATTGTCATCACTGCGGCGGTGGTGCTGTATGTCGGGCCGCTGGTCCTGGCGCTTCTGGCGGCCATGGGCGGCCTTTTTGAGGAAGGGGGCTTTTTCCCTTTGATCTTCCTCGCGGCCTATCTGCTTATCGGCGGCGCGGTGATCGTTGGGGTAATCAAGGCCCTGCTCCAGCGGCTGGATGAGATTGACGGCGGCGAGGAGGAGGAGGCCAGCCGGTACTGAGCGCGAAAACGGGGCGCCTCCGAAGAAGCGCCCCGCGGGGATCGCGTTTACCAGTGCCCATCCTCGGTGCGGCTGTGCTCCCGCCGGTTGCCGAGCTGCATGTTAAAGAGGACCTTGGTCAGGGAGTTGATTTCCTCCTTTTTCAGCTGGGCAAAGAGAACTCCGCAGCGGAATTCATTGGGCCCGCACTCCACCACCCGGATAACCTCGCCGATGAAATCCATGGCGACGTAATCCTCCAGCTTAACCTTGATCCGCAGCACCTCGCCCTCCCCGTGGAGGTACTCCGAGGTGAAGCAGCAGCCGCCGGTGCTGATGTCCACCAGTTTGCACTCCTCCGGGCGCTCGAAGCGCTCGTCGTTCAAGTAGTAAATGGAGATGGGAACATTGTTCACCGCCAGGCGGAAGGTGTCCCGGTGGTTCTCGTGGACCTCCGGCTCCAGCTCCTTCAGCCGCATGAGAATGCGGGAGGACTCCTCTACGGTGGCCCGGAGATAGAATTGGTTCATCTTGTTGTCGCAGCCCCGGACATACACCGTGCTGCCCGGTTCGCAGACTTTAAAGGACAGTCCGCCGGGATGGCGGCCCATGGTGAGCTCCGCTCCCCCATACTCCGTAATCAGGCCTGTGTTCAACACCCGGCCGGACTTCTCCACCACCTCGATGGGCATTTCCCTGCACATCTCGGGGAGGCTCGGGCCCGTTTCCTCCAATGCCGGCGTCACCGGAGCGGGAATGTACTCCGCAAGGTCCTGGTCCCGGTTCAAAAATGAAAAGATACCCATACCGCACCACCTGTATCGAAAAGATTGGAAAGCCGTCCGGCCGGAGGCGGTTCTTTGGTTTGACCGCCGCTTATTGGGCATTATAGCATAAAACCTTTCCCGCCGCAAGCCCTTCCCCATTTTTACGGAGGAGGGAAACTCTGGGGGAATTTTCATCCCCCCCATTATACGATGAAGGGAGGAACCGCCGTGACGGTCTCCATGAACTTTCAAAAGCGCCGCCTGAGGCGGCAGGCCCTGCTGAGCGTGACGCTGTTCGTCCTGTTTCAGACGGCCTGCGCCGCCGTATTCGGCGCGCTGTGTTTTATCCCGAACCTGCCCAGGTGGGCAATCTGGCTTTTCGCCGCCCTGGCGGGCGGATGCGGACTGCCGGTCATTCCCGCCCTGGTGGTGTTAAAAGAACGTTTTCAAGAAATTGAAGGAGGAGAATCCGATGCTGCTGCTGAATATTGACTATGTGCCCGGAAAGGAACTTGAGGCCCTGGGAATCGTGAAGGGGACGGTGGTCCAATCCAAGAATTTCGGAAAGGACTTTATGGCGGGCATGAAGACCCTGGTGGGCGGCGAGATCGCGGGCTACACGGAGATGCTTAACGAGGCCCGGCAGATCGCCACAAAGCGCATGGTGGACGAGGCCCAGGCCCTGGGGGCCGACGCGGTGGTCAACGTCCGCTACGGCTCGTCTTCCGTGATGCAGGGCGCCGCCGAGGTGGTGGCCTACGGCACGGCGGTGAAGCTGAAATAATGCAAGCCGCTTTTCTGGACCACAGCGGCTTTCTGGTGGAGCTGGACTCCGCCGCGCTGCTGTTCGACTGGTGGAAGGGAGGGCTCCCGGCAATAAAGCCGGGAGTCCCCCTGTACGTCTTTGCCAGCCATGTTCACCCGGACCACTTCGATCCCCGGATTTTTACCCTGGACGATGGGAGCCGGGAGGTGCGGTTTATCCTGGGCCATGACATCAAGCTCAGCTCCCGGAATTTCAGCCGCTGGGGCGTCTCGCCGGAGACGGCGGAGAAGTGCCGGAACCTCCGGGGCGGGGAGACGCTGGAGCTCTCTGGGGTTTCCGTGGAGGCCCTGCCCTCCACCGACGAGGGGGAGGCGTTTTTGGTGACGGTGGACGGCCTCACTATCTTCCATGCCGGGGATTTGAACTGGTGGCACTGGGAGGGGGAGGACAAGGGCTGGAACCGGAACATGGAGGTCAACTTTAAAAAATACGCGGAGGCGCTGCGGGGACGGACCATTGATCTGGCCATGCTGCCTCTGGACCCCCGGCTGGGGGAGGCGGGCTTTTGGGGCCCGGCGTATTTCCTCGAAACGGCGGAGATCCGGCGCTTCCTGCCCATGCACCAGTGGGGCGAGTTTGACTTTGCCAGGAAATTTTTGGAAAAGCACCCAGCCTTTACAGACCGCGTCCTGCCGGTAAAAGAGCCTGGACAGGTCTTCGCGCTCTGACAAGGAAAAGCCCCTCCGGGAAGTTCTCCCGGAGGGGCTTCTTTTTATTCCTCTTTCAGCAGGTATTCCGGGCCGAAGCCGTGGGGCAACAGCTCCCGGAGGGTCCGGGACAGCTCCTCCCCCTTGCCGTTGAGGCTGATAACCTCCATGTCCGGGGCGAACTCATAGAGCACCTGGCGGCAGACGGCGCAGGGGACGCAGAAGTCCTCACAGCGGCCCGCCACCGCGATGCGGACAAAGTCCCGGTGGCCCTCGCTGACGGCCTTGCCAACCGCCACCCGCTCGGCGCAGAGGGTGGGGGAATAGGCGGCGTTCTCGATGTTGCAGCCGGTGAAGACCGTGCCGTCGGAGCACTCCAGGGCCGCGCCCACGGGGAAGTGGGAATAGGGAATATAGGCCCGGTCCAGCATGGCCACGGCGGCGGCTTTCAGTTCTTCTTTTGTCATGGAAAAAACTCCTTTCTTACTCCTCCGTCCAGGAGACCTCTCTCTGGGGGCGGACTTCTAAGTCTATGATGTCCTTGGCGTCGTAGAATTGGAGATAGCGGTCCCGGGAGTGGCGCAGAGTCGTCCCGTCCGGGTGGAGGCGGTCGCAGATAACGGCGCTGATATCCTTTTTGATAAAGCTGAAGCTCTCCACGCCTACGGAGCAGAAGACCCGGAAGCCCTGGCTCTGTAAGTACCGGAAAGCCGGGCCCGTTATGGTCCAATCGTTGCCGTCGGGGCGCTCGCCGTGGGGGTAGAAGAGGATCGCGGTCTCCCCCACCAGGCTTCCCACCTCGTCCAGCCAGCGCTGGGTGTCCGCCTGGATGCGGGTCATGTTGCCGTCCCCCAGGCGGATGTGGCCCCAGGTGTGGCTTCCGAAGGTCCAGCCGGTGCGGCGGAGCTCTTCGACAATGGGCTGGACGGCCTCCCGCTCCTTCTGGCGGTTGGCCTCCTTGGCGTCGTCCCACTCCTTGGTGTCCGTCTGGGTGCGGTAGCCCAGGATGCCCTCATAGCCCGTCAGGCTCAGGCAGCCCTTGGCCCCGAAGGGGGAGAAATCCGGGTGCTCCTCCACAAACTTGTCCAGAATGGGGATGGCGTCCAGGTCCCGGCTGACTACTTCGTTCCCCTCCGGGTCCAGGCCGTAGGAGGCGATTTTCAGGTCCTCCCCGATGATGAGCTTATGGGCAAAGCCGTTTTCCAGCATATAGGGGTAGTAATTCGTATCGTCGTAGCTGAGGACCAGGGGCTTCTTTCCCTCGGGGAGGTAGAGGGTATTCCGGACCATATGGGGGCCGTCCTCCCCTTCCTCCTCACTCCAGACACTGTTGATATCCACCAGGACATAGCCCTTGTCATAGACGCTTTGGAGGATTTTATTATACTCGTCCACGGTGACCATGAAGTCGTCCAGGCCGTTGGCCTGGTTATCCCCGTCGAAGGCCAGCTCCGGGTAGGCGATGACGGGATGGAAAAACAGGTGCTCTACGACGCCGGTCCAGGGGACGTAACCCTCCCGCTCCTGGGTGGGGTCCTTGATTTCATAGGGCTCCTGGACGGGGGCGGGGGGCGGCTCCGGCTCTTGAATTTCCGGTTCCGGCGGGGGCGGCTCCTCTGCCGCCGGAGGGGCGGAAGCACAGGCGGTCAGGAAGAGGAAGCACAATCCGAGGATGCATAATCGGCGCATGGCGTCGGTTCCTTTCTGTCGAAAAATCTGTGGTCTTAGTATAGCAGATTCTCCGGCAAAAAGGGGTAACAATTTTGTGACAGATTTTTGACGGCTTCCCGGCCTCATTTGCAAATGGCTTGACCGGCACAGCAGAGGCAGCTAAGCGAAACAAACTCCCGGAGAGGTAGGCTCTCTCCGGGAGTTTGTTTTTGCTGTGTGAAACCATGCTATCCTCACTAGCTTTTGGCAAGTATGAGTATACCACACCCGCCTGGAAAAGGCAAGGGGATTTTTCAGCGCTTCGCGCTGGGCTTGAACACCGACGCCATGACGGCGGCGAAAAACGTCGCGGCGGCTACGCCGCCCGCCGCGGCCGTCAGGCCCCCGGTGAGGACCCCCAGCCAGCCGTCCATGTCCACCGCCTTGCGGACTCCCTTGGCCAAGAGATGGCCGAAGCCCGTCAGGGGCACCGTCGCTCCCGCGCCGCCCCACTGGGCCAGAGGCTCGTACAGGCCCACGGCGCTGAGGATTACCCCGGCTACCACGTAGCCCGTTAGAATCCGGGCCGGGGTCAGCTGGGTCCTATCGATCAGTATCTGCCCGATGGCGCAAAGCACGCCGCCGCACAGGAACGCGTTCAAATAATCCATGAAAAAACCTCCCTTTTCCGGTAGCTTCTCCCGGCGGGGCGGTTTTATGCGGAGGAGTTGCACGGTTTCCGGCAACTCTTCCTTCATGGCCCTCCTTGTTTAGGTACAACCATATATCAAAACAGGAGGTTATTTTTATGAAGCAAACAGACCAGTATGGATTGAACCAATGGGATCTCTCCGACCGCATCCGCATGGAGGACTTCAACGCCGACAACTTAAAAATCGCCGCCGCCCTGGCCGGGCTGGACGCGCGGGCCGACGGGCTGGTGGGGCAGGTCTCCGGCCTTGACAGTCAGATTACCACCCTGGGCGGGCAGATCACCACGTTGGACGGGCAGGTTTCCGGGCTGGGGGAACAGCTTTCCGCCCTGGGCGGAACCGTGGCCGGACTGCCTACCTCCGCCAGCCTGGAGAAGCTGAAAGCGACCCTGCAAAACGCGGACACGAATCTCCAAAACACCAAGCTGGGCTGGTCCCGCATCGCCCTTCCCAGGGGCAAGGGCTTCGTGCCCGCTCCGGACAAGAGCTGCTACCTTTTCGACATGACCGACCATCCCTTCGGCAGCTACGGCGCCCTCTGCGTGTCTGTCTATTTGGTCAGCCCCGACAGCGACACATACTATCTGAATGCCCAGACAGGCATCAGCCTGATCGGGAACTGCATTTATACCCAGGGTACATCGGATCGGGGTATGGCCGTTCTTGTCCCCGGGTATACGTACAACCTTATCTTTTTCCCCATGAAGTACGCCGCCCACTCTATGGGATTGGTATTTACGGGCAAATACTGCGGCGTCGGCGACGGCTGTTGTTATTACAGCCAAGCCAGCGGCCTCACACTCACCCCTGCCAGCGGCAAAGTGGTCTCCTCCACCGAATTCACCGTTACTTTATATGGCCTTCTATGAAAAGAGGACCCGCCCCCAAAGGGGGCGGGTCCCGGCTGCTTTGGATTTTGGGGAACTCAATCGCTCACAAAAGCCATGGAGGACTCACTCAAGCAATGGAGTCAACATCCCCGGTAGGCTCCTCTACCTCGGGAGCGGGAGCGGGAGTCTCTTCGCCAACATCCTCAGCATTGGGTTCCTCGTCGACGGGAGCGGACTCGACAGGGGTTACTCCCTCGTCGGAGACAGGCTCATCACCGGAAGGGGTAGCAGGAGTGCCGCTGGAAGCGTCGCCATCGGATCCACCGGAGCTGGTGCCGCCGCCACCCTCGGAGGCAGCGGGCTTGGCCCAGCCATCGGTGCTTGTGTTGTAGGCAGCCACACTGCCGCCGACCTTGAACTCACCCGCGATCAGGATGATTGTTCCCTCATCGGTCGCCTGGGTGATCTTGTAGGTGTGGGTCCCGGCGGACAGGGGCTGGTTGCCGCCATCCTGGTGGCCCATGGTTCCCTCGGTGCCGGAATTGTAGAACGTACTACCGCTCATGACAACCTGGACGTTGAACAGGCCGGAGCCGGTACGCTCAGTAGAAGAACTCTCCTTATAGGCCCTGCCACCGTCAATGGTCAGAGTGACTTTGCCGCTCTTGCTGGACTCCCAGGTGAACAGGCGGCAGGCGGCAGGGTTCACCGTGCCGTTGCCCATGTTCAGGGGGCTGCTGATCTCAGCGCCGGTATTGTTCTCCTTGCCGATGTGGTAATCCTCGGGGGTGTACACGCCGGGCTCATTGTTCAGAATCTGCTTCAGAACCTCCTGGGCCTCGGTGCTGGTGAGGGGCTGACCCTTCGTCTTGTCGCCGCTCGCATCACTCAGCTTGTTATCGATCGTACCACCCAGGTTGACCTGGGGAGCGGCGGGCGTCTCGCCAACACTCACGGTCCCGTTCACGGGAGTGGGAGCCGTAACCTTGAAGTTGCCGCTCTGGACCAGCTCGGTGGTCTCGTTGGGGGTAGCGCCCTTGACCAGGTAGATGTAGTAGGTGTGAGTGCCATCCTTCAGAGCGGTCGGGGCCGCACCCGCCAGGGTGCCGTTCGTTCCGGTCGTGCCGGCGTTGCCAAAGTAGCCGTCCATGTAGTTGGTCACCTGGACCACCCACTTGCCCTGTCCGGCGCTCATATTGGCGGCCTCTTCCCAATAAGTCGTCATGTTGTCGATGACCAGGCGGTACTTACCGGCCACGGGACGCACATACTTGAAGACGCGGCAGTCGGACAGGTCGGTACCACTGTTGACCTGCATATTCTGCGTAGTGAAGTTCTCCGTGATCGTGTAGACGCCGGGTTCGACCTTATCGACCGCATCTTCCAGGGTCGACTCGGTGCCCTTCTTGACCGTGCCCTTCTCGGGGCCGTTCACAGCGGTGACCGTCGCGGGATCATAGTAGAGGTTAACCACGTTGTCCGCGGCGTTGGTCTCGGTGTTCGCCTTGAAGGTAAAGCCCAGGGTGGACAGGTTATAAGTCGAGATTCTGGGGCTGTAACCAGCCACGATGGGCGCGGTCTGGTTGTTCGTGAACTCGTCCTTGGTGACGCTCCGGACCACGGTCTGGATGTCGCCGGACAGGTTCATCCGAACAGTGTAGTACATTCTCTCGCTGCTGGTGGCTCCACCGGTGCCGGTGCTGGTCCACAGGACCATGATGGCATAGGCATGACGGAAGCCGTCGCTGCTGCTATTGCCGTTGACCAGGACCTTCAGCTCCACCGTGTCGGGGTTGCACTTCTCCTTGTCGAACAGATCCTTCAGCTCGTCGATGTCGCCGGGACGGCCGTCGCGCAGGTCGATGAACTGGGTGGTGCTGTCGACCGTAATCAGGCCGTTCTTGGCATAACCCGTGTCAACGCCCAGGACAGACTTGTCGGTGAGAATCTCCGCGTCGTTCACAGGGATCTTCTTTCCGCCGCCCACGCCGGTGCTGAGGTACTGGATCACGCCGACGCCGTTCGTCGTGCCGACATAGAAGGCGTAGTCGGACCGTTTGTCCTCATTGGTCCGCAGAGCGCCGATGCCCTTGACATAGAAGCCGTCGGGGTTGCGGTTGGTGTACGCGCTGGAGTGGAACACGCGGGTGGTGAAGATGTTGTTGGAATCCAGGCGGCCGGTGACGACAGTGCCCACGCTGAGGGCGCGGTCGAAGTAGCCGGTCTTCTCTTCCTTGAACCCATCCTCGCCGGAGACATACTGACGGGTGTAATAGGTGCCGGAGGTGGGAGCCTCAGCGCCGACGCTCTTGGTGGAGGTGTTGGCGCCGCGGTTGTCGGTGATGATCATCAGATCCTTCAGATTCGCCTCGGCGGAGTCGGACTTGATGACCACGGCCTTGACCCGGCCATTCTTGTCCACATAGGCCTCAGCGGGGCTGGCAACGAAGTCGTCGCCATTGGTGCCGACGTTCTTCCACCAGCGGTTGATCTGAATCAGCTCGGTATAGGGGACGTTCTGCGCGCCGTCCAGGACATTGATGGTATCCACCTCGCCGTTGGCCTCGTCGAAGCCCACGAAGATGAACTTCACGCCGTCATAGGGAGCGGTGCGGTAGGTCCAGTTCTGAGCATTCGCCGCATTAGCCGCGTAGAAGAAGTCGCTATGAGAGGTGTTAATAACGGTGCTGTTCTCGGTGACCGGCGTGTTGCTGTTGGCCTCGCTGTATCTCAGGTGGCGGCCGGCCGCCGTGTAGGCATTCTCCTCCGTCCTGCGGTCGGAGTCATAGAACTCCAGAGGCACCAGGGTGTTCCGGCTGCTGATGGCATACTTGCCAGCGCTGCCGCCCTGCAGGGCGTACTGAGCGATGTTATAGACGCCCTGGCCGGTCTGGTCGTCTCCGTCCTTGTCGCCCTCGGGCTCGACCCAGGAGGTCTGGCGGCCGTTCTTCGCCGCGCGGTAGCCGTCGGCATAGAGGGAGCCTTCGGTCCGGTACATGGGCTTTACCAGCTCATACTCGCCATTGCCTTCCTCGGCAACGCGGTACCTCACCAGTTCGCCGGGAGCGTACTTCTCAGCCGCGCCGCGGATGGTGCCCAGCTCCAGGTCGACCTCGTCGCCCTTGATGGTCCAGCCGTGGACGTACCAGCCCACGCGACCGGAGGTCAGGGTGGCCTGATAGTAGTCGCCGACAACGATCCAGTCATCGGAGCTGCCGATGTCCTTGGCCATCAAGGCGTTGCCCATCTCGTCGAGGAGCAGGGTGACGTCCTTCTTGGTGGCCCGGATCTTGGTGCCGGAAATCTCGCGCATATCCACGTTCCACTGCGCGATGGGATAGGTGGTGCCACCGACGGTGATGGCGATGGCGTTGCCGTCGGCCTTGCTGCGGGTGTTGTAGATGTCGACATTGGTCAGAGCGCCGGAGACGGTCTCAGGCACATAGGCCCGGCCGACTTCCCAGGTGTCGCCATCGTCGGCGGTGTAGGGGATGACCGCGACCTCGTCGCCCGCCTTCAGGTCCTTGAGGACGTTGTAGGCGTCATAGTTGTCGTCCTTGACGGAGACAACCTTGCTGGCCAGGGCGTAGTCATTGTAGCCCGCGATTTCGGTCAGCTTGCTGTCGTCCCGGGGATCGTCGCTGTCGGAGTCCAGGACATCCAGCTCAACGTAGTCGGACGCGATGCGGTCGACTTCCATGAGCTGCGTCCGGGTAACGACGACGTCGGTGATGAAGTCGGCGTCAACAGGGCAGACATAAACCTCAACGGTGACGCCGTTGTCGGTCAGGTCGCAGATCTCAGACAGGCTGGGAGCCTGGTCCTTGGTGCTGGAATCGATCCGGTGGGCGTCATAGGTGTACCAGTTGCCCTGGCCGGCGGTCTCACCCGTGGGAACGGGGGTCTGGGTGTAAGCGGAGTTCCGCACGCGGGCGTTCCAGCCGTTGATGTGGATCTGGGTGGCGTCCGCAAAGGGGCTGTTGGTGTTGTACTGGCTGGTGCCGGGAGTGCTCCAGTTGGAGTAGTTCTGGCTGTGGTCGGTGCTGTAGGTGTCATAACCACGCAGACCCAGAGCCTTCTCCTTGGTGGCCACGGTGTCTTCCAGGTGGGCCATCTGCTTGGTGAAGGTGAAGTCGGCGGGCAGGGGGAAGGTGCCGATGGTGACCTTCTTGTAGGACCACTCGTTGGAGGGATGACCGTAGATGTCATAAGCGGGATCGAAACGGTCGTGCTCCAGGCGCAGATCCTTGAAGTGCTCCTCGCCGAACTCCAGGGTCATCTCGTTGTTCTGCGCGCTGATGACCCGGC
>Ga0137308_100439_pt1 | contig 69233 bp, 87 predicted proteins | sample Inofrocosms_June_FD_97181 | JGI IMG/M metagenome (GOLD analysis project Ga0137308, IMG submission 97181) | Mouse cecal microbial communities from Vienna, Austria - N-Acetylneuraminic and N-Acetylglucosamine D2O microcosms_June | ecosystem: Host-associated > Mammals > Digestive system > Large... | reverse complement strand
CTATCTTCACGGGCTTGTTGTACGCCTCTACCCACGTGGAGTTGCGCATGTACATGCCGCCGCCGTGTGTCTGCGAGTACCAGCCCCCGTTGCCCGTGGTGTGGAACCAGTCGTCGCAGCGGACACCGCCGTGGACGTCGATCGGCCATTGCGGCGACGTGGTACCTATGCCGAAATTCCCGCCGTAGGATATGGTGCCGATTGTCTTCGCATACGAGTAGCCGGAGTGGGCGCGTATGCTCAGGGAGCCGTCGGACTGCGCGGAGAAGTATATGCCCGTGGTGCTGCTCGAATGTTTAAAGAAGAGGTTGCGCTCCATCTTCATGTCAAGGACTCCGTTCATGTAGGGGGTGGTTAGCGAGCTGCCGATTGTGACGGGCTTGCCGGAGAAGACGAAGGCCTCGGAGTTGGCTATGATGTTGGCGTACTCGGCGCCCGCCTCGCGGAAGCTCAGCACGGTGTAGCGCTCGCCGTCGGTGTTGTCGAATATGAGCTTGGCGTCGTTGCCGCAGCGTATGGTCAGGGGCTGGTTGAGGGCGTTGACGAGGTTGGAGTAGTTGCCCCGGTGCAGCACCTCGTGGCCTGCCGAGCCGTAGGTGAAGGGCTGGTCGGCGTGGCACACGTTGACGCCCTGCGGCGTGGAGCGGTAGGCTATCCACAGCTTGTCGTCGCAGTTGAACTCGTCGCCGCCCTGGAGGTGCATCTTCCTCACGGCGAGGTCGCCGTCCATCTTGTCACCCGCCGCGTTGACGTAGCGCCCGTCGAGCATCGAGGCGTAGTTGGCGGCGTGCAGAATGTCGTGGCCCTTGTAACGCAGGAAACTCGAGCAGACGGCAAGGTTATTGCCCTGCTGCCACCCGTTGTCGCCCCAGCCGACATAGGCATACTCCTGCACGTCGGCACTGCATAATGAGCCGAAAATCACCTTCTCGGTTCCTGCAAGGTTCGACACCACGAAGCCCCTTGCCGAGCCGCCGGTGGTGGCAGGGTGCCTCGCCGTGACATTGACAAGGAATGTTTTCGCGCCGGCCACCTCCTGGGCGGTGCCGACCGTGAGGTAGCGGGTGTCGAGTGTGGCGGCGTAGTTGGCGTCGGTGAGGATTTTCTGCCATGCCCCGAATGTGTCGTCGTGCCTCACGAGGCGGTAGTACACCGCCCCGGTGCCGTGGAATGCCAGCTGGTGCGCGTGGCCTCCCGACGAGTCGCCCCACGGCTTGACGCTCAGCACCGGCGAGAAGCCCGCCGTGGTGGGCAGCCCGACCGTGGTGTTGAGTTTGAAGTCGGCATAGACGCCCTTGTCGCCGAGCTGCGTGTAGTTGGTGTTGACCGAGCGGGTGTCTGCCACGTGCAAGCGGCCTCCCCTTGCGGCATACAGCACAGTGATGCTGTTTGTGGCGCCGTTCCTTATCCACGTGATGTTGTCGCCGGAGATGCCCAGGGCGGTGACGTACTCCCCGTGGCCGTGCGTCACGATGTCGCCGAAGCGTCCCCGGTCGCAGTACTGCAGGTTGGAGCCGGCGGCGTTGTAGCGCCCGTTCCAGAAGGCGAGCGCGTTCATGGAGGGTATGCGCAGCGCGTCGGCGCCGTTCGACGTCCAGCCGAGGTGCGACACGGCGGTCATCGTCACCTTGGACGCCACGCTGCCGTCGGCCATCAGGAACTGGGAAGCCGTGCCGCCGTTCTTGGCGAAGGCACTTGCGGATATTCCCGCCTCGCTGATTTTGGCCACGAGCGTTTCCGTGCCGGAACGCGACTTGTAGAAGTTCCACACCCCGCCGTACTCCAGAAAGTCGCAGTAGTTCCTGCCGGCGATGCCGAGCCGCATGCCGTGGGCGGTGTAGGCCGACGATATCTCGCCGCTTATCCTGCCGTTGGTGACGTAGACGGAGTTTGTGAAAATCTTCTCCCCGCTTATCTCCTGCCGGGTGGCGAGGGTGACGAAGCCCGCGAGCATGGAGTCGATGGCCGGTTTGCCGTAGACGTTCTGCAGACGGGTGTGCAGGTCGTGGCCGAGGGCTGCCGACAGCACCCACCCCGCCTTGGCCGCGGAGTAGTCGCCCCACGCGTCGAGGCGGTCGTAGGCGGCGCCGCCCGAGCCTCCGGGGGCGGCTCCAAGCCCCTTGCCCGACACGTATTGGTCGGACCACACGCCCACTGCGGCCTTGAGCGACTTGGCTCTGTAGCCCCCCGCGTTGTCGGTCTGCAAAGCCTCTTCCCATTTGAGGGGCTTGCCTGCGGCGTCGCACGGCACGAACAGCGTGTCAAGCGCGACCACTGCGTTGCCTATGGAACGGAGGGTGTCTTGCAGGCCGCCGACATTCGACACGTCGAACACAACGCCCGACCCGAAGGTCATTCGCCCGTCGGGCGAGAACTTTATGCCGTTCTCCTTGTTGCCAAGCCAGCCCGAACCGTCCATTCGGAAACCGATGTTGCCCTTGGCGAAGTAGGCCGAGCCGTCCATGCGCACGAGGGCTGCCGCAGGGTTTGCCGGAACAGGACTTGCCGGATTGTCGTTTCTGTCGAACAGGTCCGCCATGTCGCCGCCCCACCACGAGGCGATGGAGCGACTGTCGAGGGGCAGGCCGTTCATGCCCGCCCACACCTTGCTCATCACGGGGTTGTCGGGGTTGCTCTTGTCCCATTGGCCGAGACGTATATGCGAGGAGAGGAACAGGCCGCCAATCGCCTGTGAGGCACCGTTGACGATGGATTCCTTTAGGTACTCGTACCCCTTTATGTTCTCTATCGCCTCCTGTGCCAGCGAGTCGTCGGTGTAGTTGGAGGAGAGCTCCCAGTCGCCGATGTCGAAGGCGCCCGAGGCCCTGCAGCTGTCGCAGCGCAGAATGTCGTCGTGGTACCTGTCGTTGGCCGGGTCGCGGTCTGCCGCCGTGATTCCTGCCGGGTATGTGGCGTTGACCCACAGGTCGCCCTCGTCGTAAGGCGGGTAAGGGAGCGCTGTGAACACGCGGCGCTTGCCGTCGGCTGTGTCCTGCGCCCTTGCGGCAGCCGCGAGCGCCGCCGCCGTGGCCGAGTCCACCTTGTCGTTCCAGTAGTACCCGCCTGCCGGGTCCTTCGAGAAGCGGTACGCCAGTCCCGTTTGGTTGTCGAAGTACAGGTCGCCAAGATGCTTTTCCTTGTCCGCGACCGTGGCCCAGTCCGAGGCGGGATAGTTCGTCAGCGCTGGCGCGCCGTTCGCGAACCAGTTCTCTATCACCCCGTCTATCTGGTCCTGTATGCCGTCGAGCTTCGGGTTCACAATCGCGTTGACGAAATCCTCGATGTCCTCCATCGCCACAGGCGGCGCGACTTCCCGGATATATTCCTCAATGCTCTTGTCGCCGATGGTGGAATCGATAGAAAGCTGTGCTTTTATGTCAAGCCTCTTTTGTTCTTTGTCATATTTTATGAACGTGGAGCCATCTTTGGAGCCAATGTATGTGTCGCCGTAACAGTTAAAATAAGCATTGCCTTTCACATGGTCGTAACCATATGAAACAATGTCTCTACCTATGATTGTATAGTGTTCTGCATTAGTGGCTCCCGAACCTATGCCTGTGAACAATTTTATAGATGGGGCGTCTGCTTGTACGGTGCTAAACACCATGGCTGCTTGACGCGAATGGTCGCTACGATTCCCAAATTGCACAATATCGTCACCTGCCTGCGGTGTGTCACTATCTGCCTCACAGTCATCTTTTGACAGGTCAATGTAGCCGTAGTGGTTTCCAGATTCGTCAGTATATGCGTCATTGCTTACTGCCGTGACAAGTCGCCAATAGCGGTGATTGCTGACCTTGTTGGAAGTCCCTGTCTTGGCGTTGAACATCTGCGCTATCGCCTGGTCTCCGGCTATGATTTTCGTCTCGGTTTTCTCGCCGTCCTGTTCAGAGAGGAAATAACAGCGGTAAACATCGTCAAGTTCTTCGACCGATGTACACTTCACGCCACCGCCGGGAGTGATGCGCTGCTCTCCGGCGAGAGCGTCCGAATTTATAATTGTGAGTGTGTCGAAATAAGCCTTGACGCGTATGAAAAGCCTGTCCATCTCGCCAAAGGTCTGCCCGGTCTCGGCATCCTTACCGATTTTCGCACCCGATACTCCCGCAAGAAAATCGCCAACCTCAATAGCCTTGTCAGAGGCTATCTGCCCTTGGCTTCTATCGTCTTTGAGTTTAGAAAGAAACCTTGTAGAGCCGTAAGCGTCAATCATCGAGCGTATCTGCGAGGCGGTGTAGCCACCTCCCCCCTGCTCCTTCCCGGTTGCGAGTGAATCAATCTGATTCTGCATCTTGTCAAGGCGACCTACGGTCTTTTCTTCTTTCAGAACGACCTCGTATGTCGGCACCGCGCCCTCCTCCTTGATAGTAAGGCGGTCAATGAAGATGGAAGCGTCAATGTTCAAATCTTCGTCCTCAAAGAGCAATAGCATACCCTCTTTGAGCGTATCGTGCAGACTTTTGATTTTGCCACCCGAAGCCATTGCGAGGTCATGCTGACGCGCCATAAAAATCTCATCGACTTTCGGAGCGTAGATTGAACGCGAGTAATCATTTTTCGACAGCCATTCCGTTGCAGCCTCTTTGAGCCTCTGAGCCGCAGCCTTGATATACACCTCCGGCATTTTGATGTAGAGAAGCACAAATTTGTCGCCGGCTTTGGCGTTGTATGACGAGTATGGGAACCACAGCTTTATGCCATCGTCATACACACGATTCAGTTCAAGCTCGTAGCCTGTCACCTTGCCGCCCGATTCTATCTTCTTGCAGCCGGCAATCTCGAAGTCACGACCGCCCAGCATACCTGTCTTGAATGATATTACAGGTGCTGTTCCTGCGATTCGATGTTCCCAAATGTCGAAGCCGAGGTCTTTGAGAGTGACCTTGAATGTCGGAGGCTTGGCGGTGGTCTGTGTTTCGCCCTCGTTGATTTCGCCCACACCATTGTCGGTCATCTGCTCCGCACTGACAATTTCGTCAAGTGCGCCCGTAGAGTTGCACGGTACTCCTGCGGCTTTCAGTTGCTCCGCAGTCATGCCCTCGATTGAGGGATAGATTTCTTCAAGTTCTCCGCTGCCGTCAAAGAATACCGTACCTTCACGGATTCCGAGCTTGGCGATATTCGGGCTGTCAATATAGGGGTCTTGGGTTGTATATGGGAACTCCGGCAACATGAGGTACTGCACCGCCATGTTGTCGGGTATGAGCTTCTTTCCGTCCGCTCCCGACAGAGAGTTGTAGTAGCGGTGAGGCAGATTTCGGGTAGAGCCGTAGGCACGGAGTCTTGTCACGATGGCTTGGTCTGCCTCGGCGTTCTGTTCAATCTCGTAGAGTCCGTTGCCCTTGCCGTACTTGAACAGATGCCCTGCCGGAATACCCGCCGCTCCGATGGTGATAGTCCTGTCCTTGATGGTGTAATAGGCTTCAAGGTTGTTGACAAGGATTGACAGCGCGCCCTGCACCTTTATGGTATCAACCGAAATGTTGACCTCCTTGGTGCTTTGAAATTCGGGCGACACCACAACGCTCCATGTGCCTTCCCCATAGGTGCGGTCAAGGTTGGCCTGCATACGGTTGGCAAGTTCTTTCACTCCCCCGTAGAAGCTGAACTTCGGCAACCCTGTGAAGTGAAGCTGATTGTCGTTAAGCACTATGTCAAGAAAATCGCACCGTGTCAGCTCGTCAGCGAGAGAGTTGAATTTGATGTTCTCGTACTTGAACGCATCCCCCTTTTCATATCGGGGAGCCGACTTGATTTTGCCAGGGTCGTAGTTTATCTCAAACCGCTCGTCACGATAGATGATATAATCGCCTATCTCGAAGTTGATGGGAGCGGGCGACTCGACAGTGACGGTCACATAGCTTTCACCCATCCACTCGCCATTGTATTCAAGCGAGCCGACAGTTGCCTTTACTTGATTGTCTTTTCCCTTAATCTCCCACATAGTTCAGCGTTATCTCGGTTATCGGGTCAGTCACCCGAAATGTCACTTTCATTGGCAGCACCTCGTCCACATTCGAGCGGTGAGGGTCGAAGTCGCCAATCTTCTTGACATGCAATCCTTGCCGCCCACGCCTCCAATAAGGGTCATAGACACGCAACTCCGCCCCGTCACCGTTTGCGCCAATCAGATAATCTCGCAAAGCCTCGTAAGCGTCTACGGCTGTACCCACATCGCCTTTGTAACAAAACTCCACCTCAACATCATAGGATTGCAGTTTCAGCCCGCTTGGAGGTATGTATGCGTCCTCGCCATGTTCGCCCGGCCATGTCCGCGTAGCGACCTCCTGCGTTTCCTCATCGGGCCACGGAATATCACGCACGGCAAACCCGAAGTCCGACAGCGAGGATTTCACCGCACTGCCGTCCGTGGTTTTCTGCATCAAAAGGGTGTATTCTACTGCCATATCGGTCGGGTAAAACAAAAAGAGCCTCACAACCCTTGTCGGGGTCATGAAGCTCTTGTGGCTTAAAAAGATTGTTTTTATGGATTACAAAGTTAGTTTATTTTCCATAAAATAGCAATAGTAAGTATGATTATTCTTCCTCACTTTCTTCTTCATCGTCAATTTCGCCCGGAGGTGGAGCGACAAAACCAATAACGGTGTGATTGATTATCGGAGCGAAGATAGCGATTGCCGTATCACCGTCAGTCCTGCACCCTTTCAGAGAATAGCCTTCGGGGATTTTCAGCCAAACCTCAATCTCGTTTTTCATCTGTCAGCGTTTTCTTTGCCTCCTCCATCATCTGCACCTCGGCGATAGCGTCAGCTTCCTCCTGCTCGGTCGGAACGGGAGCGTTGGCGACCCTGCGCTTGCCCATCGCATCGAGCGCGTTGAAGAAGTCCTCCACAAACTCCTTGTCGAGAATAGAGTTGGTGAGGGCGTAAGACATGGTTATTATCACCTCCATGCCCTTGCGATACTCCGGGTCTTTGCACATCATCAGCCATGCTCCATACATCGGCGAATCGTCACGGTGCGTTATGCCCCAGCTTCCGCTTATAGCCTTGATGCGGATATAGTCATGTTCCGCACCGCTATCCTTGGTGATTTCAAAATTGCCAACACGGGCAATCACATTCTTTTTCTTGCTCATATTATTCTGATTTTATCCGTTTTACTTCTGCGATTATCGCCACACAGAGCGATGTTTCCACATCGTCATCGTCAATAATGGAGGGCTTTACCCCTCTGACAACATTCTCATGTACCATCCATATCAGCCGTTCAAGCCTATCTATCCTCGCTTGTTTCTCGGCAATGACTTCCGCCACTCCACGTCCGAAAGCCGTATTGAGGATTTTGTCGGCTTCGGGTTTAGGGAGTTTGAAAAATGGTTTACGCTTCTTGTTCAAATCACTTCTTTTTAAGGTTCTCAACTACCGCTTTGGCAACCGATACGGCATAATCAGCCACATAACCGGGCTTGTTCTCATTAGGTTTTGACAACTTGACCGCTATCTCTTTGGCGAGGTCGGCAGTGTATGCGTCCCAATAGCTGTCTGTGAGGTCAACTTCTACTGGTATTTTGATAGAGCCGATATTAGGCTTCTTCTCCGCCTGCTCCTTTGGCTCGGTGTAGGGTTCGAGGTCGGATTCGGGAAACCATGTATGGGTGTTAATTCTGTACATCCATCCTCGTTTTTCTCTATGCTCTACGAGGGTTATTGTGAAAACACATCCTTCGAGCAACGCGTGACCGAGAACGCGGACTTTATCACCTACTTTGTATTTGGCGTCCGCCTCCGCATCGACCTTGATTAGATACTTGGTGGGGATAACATAGGCTATTGTAAGAATACAATCCTTGCTTTGTATGTTGGCGCATCCATCTTCAATGTTCGCAACCTCAAAATCAGTATTATGCAATGAGAGATTGAGACAGTTTTGCGTGTATATTCTCGGCGCGTCCTTAGACACCCGCACCTTGTCGCCTACTTTGATTTCCATGATTATTTCTCTTTGAATTTTATAAAGTCCTTATAGTTGTCTTTATCGAGTTGATAGTTGAACTCGTCCGTCACATAGATTATGCCGATAGCGTGGGGGTCGGGAGCCTCAGCCTTGCGGTACGGCAATCCCCGCTCTTTCATGTCCTTGTTAAAGGCTCTGCGGTCGGCTTTCAGCTCCATCGGCACACGTCCGTCACTCTTGCGCTTGTCCTTGCGCATGAACTTCTTGATTGCTGCACGGCACTTGTCGAGCATGAACCAATATCTGCGTCCCTCTTTGGTGTAGCAGCCCTCCAAGAGATTGCACCGCACCATCTTCTCAATTGTCTGACGGCTGACGCCCGTCCAATGGGCGAGGTTATCCATGCCGTCTATGAGGTTGTTCTCATTCCGCTTCTTGTACTCCTCCTTTATCGGTCGGGCGTTGAGCTGATATACGCCGTAGAGATTGCCCGTCTGCGTCCGCTTGTTGCTATATCCAGCCTCTTTGAGCGTCATGTAGAACCGCTTTTCACTTTCAGGGCGAATCTCATTCTCGGCACACCACTTGTTGTAGGCAAAGAATAGTTGCTGTGCTTTGAGCCAACGTATCTCATGTTCCATGTCGAGTATGGAGCGGTTGTAGTCCTTGGCTTTCATGAACTGCAAAACCGTGGAGCTTTCGGCTTGGTATTCCTCCACCAAATCCTGCAAGCGTTGAGGCACGGAGAACTGATAGCCGTTGGCGATAAGCCTCTGCCGTCCCGCCAATATCCAGTTGAGTATGCCAGAGTATTCTTTCTGCAACTCTTTCGCAAGGCGTTTGTTCTGATTCTTTTCCTCAATCACCCGCTCAAAGGGGAGGATTATCAGACGGCGTGACAGCCCGTGGCTGAAATCCTTTATGTAGGGTATGCGGTTGGCGTTTGCCATAAGCAAGGGGATATTCCGTGCGGTGAAGTTGTTGATATACACCAACCGCACCTCAAACGGTTCTCCGCTAATCAAGGCTTTCAGCGCGTCGGCGTTCTGCCCGAACTCCCTCGTCTGAATCTCGGAGCAATAGTTGAGTCGCTTGCCGTTGATTGATGCTATGTTCTGCTTACGCTCCGAGCCGCTTATAAGGTCGGAGATTGCGAGCGTCTTGACATTATCCTCGCCCAGCAGTCCTATGAGGGTGGACTGGATAACGCTCTTGCCGTTGCTTCCTGCTCCGTAGAGTATCAGCATCTTCTCAATCTTCACTTTCCGGCGGTCAATGAATATCGCACCCATGAACTCCTGCAACACTTTCTGAGCCGATTGGTCGAGTACGGCATCAAGGAAGTAGTCAGTCCACACGTTAGGCACGGCATTCGGGTCGTAGTCGAAATCCATCTGCGTGACCTGCTTGAATTTCTTGTTGAACTTGTGGAAAGTGTTGCTCTCCAAGTCAAGCACACCGTTGTTAAGCACGATTATCGAGCTGTCGGGTTCGAGGGTTTTCAGCGACACCTCGCCACGGCACACTTTCTTGACACCCTCCAGCCGTGTCTTGTCGCCCGGAGGGAGCATACACTTGTCAGCAACGCGAAGCACAAGCGAGTTGAAAGCGTCCCACGAATCCTTGCCGAGCTGAACATATATACGACCGTTGAAGTAGAACGGTCTGCCGTTGAAACAGCACAGCGTTGACTTCTTGATAGCCTTTATCAGAAGTTCCTGAAACACGCCTATGCGGTCAGCCGGACGCTTCTCCTCCAATCCTTTCTCCAGTTCCGCACCTTTCATGAGATTGTAGATGCTCCCTGCGATTCTGTCTATGTAGTCCTTGGCCATTAGTCAAAATGATACAATTTCAGTTTTATGGGATCATCTTCTGTGACTATTATTCTCTTTTTGCAGCAAGGGCAATAAGTATAATATTTTTTACCCCCAAAACCCTCACAACTGCAAATCGAAGTGTATTCAACATCTCTGCAATCAAAACTAAACTCGCAACCGCAAACATCGCAAGTTTTTGTCACAGTGGGTATGTTTCCTTTTTTGATTATCTTCTTTGCCATACTCATTCCTTGTCGTAGTCCATTAAGTTGTCGGCGGTGAGCGAAGCACCCTCGCAATTATCGTAAGACAATCGTTCACGCCCAATCGTAATAGCATAGTATTCGCTATAATCTGATTTTTCATCGCTCCCGATATGATATTCTATTTCCGCATCAAACTCCCTCAGAAGTTCGGATAGGCGAGTGAGGAAGTCTGTCTTGCGGTCGTATGCCTCAGCATCTTCTTCCGCAATCCACATTTCCTCTACATGGTCGGGGTTTATTATGTAGCCGTCAGCATCTACATCAATCACTGTGCCGACAATCCCATAAAATTTACTGCGCACTCGGTTGCCTATGTTAAATTTCTTTTGCTCGCTCATAGATTCATCCTCCTTCCGTATTCTGCCATCAGCAATGCGTCAACCTTGCCATCATGCGGTTTGGTGCAACGTGCGCTCTTGCGAAAGTCCACATCGGGAAACAGACGCAGAGCCGCATTGTATGAGGTCTGTTTGGTATCAACCTTGCGCACGGTTTTCTCACCGCCGTTTTTGAGTTTCTGTTTCTGCGTGGTATATTCCTTGTCGGCATTTATCCACACTGCGCTCTGCCAATCTTTGGGAGCTACAAGCACATACGGGATTTTGTGTGCAATCAGCAATCCAAGGAGAAATCCTTTGGATAGACCGAAGTTAAAAGTTCCCTGCGCAGAAGAGCCAAAGACAGAGTGAACGTCCTCCAAAACTGCCACGCACTGCTTATCTCTGAACTCGCCAACAAACTTGCCAATCTCCAGCATAGGAGTGTCCTTAATCGGTAAAAATAGATACTCACCGTTGTCTATCACAGCGAGATACCCGTCAGAGCCGGGGTCTATGCCTAAGTATATTTTGCTCATATCAATCTTGTTTTGTCGGTTTTGCTGTAACATTCACGTTCATGTAGTCGCCATTATACTCGCTCTCCACCTCCACATTAGGGAGATAAATCATCTTGCCGGGACGTGTGCCATAACGCTTCGCCCACTTCTTCCATATACGCCTTGCTCGCTTCTTGTTGGGATATTTGAGGTTGCGAGGCTTGTTAATGATTGGCGGTTCTTGAATCATTAAAGAAATCCTGCTCGGTTCGGAAGCAAGGTCTACGCCAAGGATTTTAGCTACATCATCACTAAAAGACGCTCCAACCTTAAAAGACAGCGGCTTAATCTGTAATGGTTCGGCTTCAATCTTTTCCCGCACTGAAAGGCTATCCAACTCAATGCTATTCTCTACGATTGGCAATGGCTTCAAGTCGGATAAGCTACCGCCAATCAGAAATTCGGAATTTCCGAACAACTCGTTCAAGTCTTTATCGCCCATATTATTGTTTCTCTATTGTGTTAAGACCCCGTTCAGTGTCCTCAATCATAATAGTCCTACGATTAGCCATATCTATCATCACAGATTCGGGAATCCTAACAACAAACTTGTTATTCCAGCGTTTAACTTCAAGGTCTATTCCATGTTCACACTTCATGCGATTGCGTACCTTGTGGAACAATCCATCATCGCCTGTGCGACATCCCGAATGGTCAAGAAGAATTATCCATTCCCCGATTTTCGCATTGAATAGTTCTTGAATGTAATTGTCCACTTGTCGAGTCGTGCGCCCCGAAGCTCTGTATTTAGCCTCATGGCGAGCCAACACTGCTTGAATATAATGTCCTTTATTCCACGTTGCCATTTCACTTTTCGTTATATTGTTTGTCATACCTTTTCATCCTCGCGCAGTTACAGTTGGGAGTGCAAGCAATATCCACAGCGAAGTAAAAGCCATAGATGCGCTCACAATGTGATTTCCTGCCACAATGCCCGCTTGCAGGAGAATGGTATCTGCACTTCATTCTGTACGCTTCTCTGTCCTTGCTCTCGGTCATTTGTCAAAAAGAATTTAGATAAATCGCTTCTAACAATTCACGGTTATTCAACTTTTCTTTGTCCTCAGAACCTTGATATAGGGCTTCGAGGATTTCCCGGTTGCTCATTTTGCCGACACGCTTACGCGCCTCCTCAAAAGCTTTCATTCGCGTTTCATACAGCAGCCTTTGGCTGTCTGCAAGTGCGGTCATTGCTTGGTGGCGCATACTGTCAGACTTAATCTGTCGCAAAAGGATTTGAGTATCATGGAAACTCATTTCGGGTAGCAGATGATAGCACATATCAGTCGGAGATTAGTTCTTTCTCGTAAAACATATAGAACAGATTTTCAAGTTCGTGCAAATACTCTACCCGAAATTCAGTCTCAATTTCTTTCATGTGCCACAAACGACCACGCCACAGCGTTGTTGTGTCTTCGTCAAACTCCAAATAGCCATACGCTTTATATAGGCCGTCAAAACGCCACTCCCACAAATTGCCGTTGTCATATTCGTGATATTCAAACCCCAACTCTTTCAGCAGTTCGGGCGTGATTGCGATTGGCTCTACGCTCTCAATCGTTGCACTGTCATACATCTTTTGCTCCGTATCGGCGATACGAAAAGCTATGCCTTCTTCAGTGATTGCGTCAACTTTCCGACGCTTGCCATTCCACATGACGTGGGACCCGATGCGGAGGCTTTTAATGTCTACTGCCATATTTCTTTACTTTTATCCCCTCGGCAAACCATCCGCCGAGGTAGTTGTACGTCTTTTTGCTTGTTATTTCAATTCCTTTTTAAGCAAACATCCCTGCTTATCTGATTCAACTTCTTTGTAGCCTAAGCGCAGATACCATTCAAGTACCCATTTTGGAGAGTCTTTTTCCTCCCATTCAAGGAATACGGATTTATGTCCTGCGTGTTTTGCACAAAACTCCGCTTGGTCAAGCAACGCTTCTCCGAGATGGTTGCCTCTATAAGAGGGGCAGACATATAGTCCATAAATGAACGCCGTGCCACCGAAGCTCTGCTCTTTATCATATAGCTCCACCTGCACCGAGCCGTAGCCGTCGGCAATCAGATACTTGGTGTAGTCGTGCCACACTTGACGTTGCACTATCATACCTCGCCCTCCCTGAAAAACTCATTGCCGAAGATTTCTTCAAGCACATCATATACCCCTACCCAATCCATTGCGGCTTGCCAATACATTTTTCTCACCCTCTCTTTCTCGGCGGCGGTCAGACGCGAGGCGAGAGGGAGCGACATTACCCATTTTACCGCATCTTCGTTGCCATCAAGGTAAGCCTCATATTCGACTCCGAGATAGTCGTAATCTCCAACTTTATCTTTCGCATAGTTTCTCGCAGCTTCTTCTATCGTCTTGGTCATAGTTCTTCAATTTGTTTTGTAATTTTCGCTATTTCCTCGTCTATTTCTTGACGAATCATTTGGTCGTGACGGTCAAGGATGTCTGATATGTCGCGCATTGCACATTCACTGACTGTGTCCCATTGTGTAGTGCCGCACATTGGGCTATAACTTTCTGCATACCATAGACGGTGCTTCTCGATGTCTGCGATTTCTTCCTTAACTTTTGACAGTGCTTCAAGCCTATGGTGGAGCTTGATGGCAGTATAAAATTGTTCTTGTGTCATAGTTTTGTGGATTAAATTATATTTCTTATATTTGCGCCATTAAATACAACTCTTATGAAAAACAGAATCAGAGAAGTCCTCTCCGAGAGAGGCATGAGCCAAAAAGAATTGGCACAAGGTATAGGAATGTCTGAAATCGGGCTTTCAAGGGCTTTGGATGGGAGTGCGTCTAAGAACACTATTGAAAAAGCAGCCAAATTTCTTGGCGTAGATTCCAACTCGCTCATTATTGAGAAGGAGCTGCGTAAGGCTTCGTTTGAGGGGACGCTTACAATTGGAGATACCGAGCTTGATGTTGCCGTTCTTGATGATGGCACCCGTGTCATACGGCAGTCTGCGGTATTTCGTGCATTGGGACGACCGCAGAGAGGTAATTCAAGGGTGATCAATATACCCACATTTATGGACGCTGCGAACCTCCAACCATTTATAGATGATGAACTTATGGGGCTGACCAATAAAATCCCATACGTTGATACCAAGGGTACGCCGCAAGAAGGATTCAATGCCTTGATTCTCCCCTCTGTATGCGACCTGTACTTGCAGGCAAGAGCCGCAGGCGTTATGAAGTTGCCATCACAGCTTGCGTCGGCAGCTAAAGCTGAAATACTAATTCGCTCGCTTGCCAAAGTCAGCATCATAGCCTTGGTAGACGAGGCCACTGGATATAATACAGAGAAAGGTCGTGCCGTAGATGCTTTACAGCAATTCTTAAACAAGTTTATGCGCGATGATGCGGCGAAATGGGTCAAAACATTCAACGAGGATTTCTTTGAGATGATATATCGTATGAATGGCTGGACTTGGACTGGAGCCACCAAGCATCCGGGAGTGGTAGGAAAATGGATAAACGACATTGTATACGAACGTATTGCTCCGAAGGTTTTGGAGGAACTTCGCAGACGGAACCCCAAGAACGAAAACGGCAACAGAAGCCACAAGCACCACCAATTTCTTTCAGAGGAAATCGGACATCCGAAACTCAAAGAGCATATTGCCGGAGTTATGGCCATAGGCCGTCTATCCGGCAACAACTGGCAGCGATTTATGCGGAATCTTGACCGGGCATACCCTAAATGGTATACTGCCCCAGAGCTTGATTTAGATTGGGAAGATGAAGAATAAGGCATAGTCATATCTTCTCATATTTCACCCCGAAACACCACCTCAGCATGAGTGCGCGGAATCGGGAGATGGGTTTGTAAACTGCGAGCGAGTAGCCCGTGGGTTCGTGGGTAAGACGACCGATAGGCTGCGGTATTAAAACGTGTGCCTCTATCGGTTCTTCACCTTTTGTTACATATAATTTGTTGATGTTAGTTGTCAATTTCGGCTTAGTATCACTCCAGCCGGCATCAAATATTTCTGCCATATCTCACTCTCCTTCTTTATCAGTTCCAGCGCGGCTGCGATTCCGGCTGAGATGGCTTGCTCGTAGGAATCTCTTTGATTGCCATCGTCTTTTAAGCATTTCCCATTTTTGTCGTATATCCCATAAAACCAATCGTTAATGCGTGTCATGCCAATAAGAATTATCAATTCCTTTTTCTCTCTCAACCACTTCTGAGCCTGTGCCAAAGTTGGCGCGTCAGCTACTACCGTATCCTGTGGGGTGCAGAGTCCGTTTTGCGATTGAGCAGGATGAATGCTCCAAAATCGCACGTCCGTTTCGTTGTCAAACGCGCAATAGTAGCGGTCGCACTTCCAATCAAACCCTGCCTTCTTCAGTGCAAGGGCGATGGGGTAGGAAACGTAGTCTTCGGGGTTCATAATATTAATATTTCTCGGTTGTTTATATCTATACATTCGGGGCGGTGGCTATCAGAATACCATCTTAGATACCATTTATCCCCAATTTTAGCTTTCCACATTTTCCCTGCATATTGACCGCTGGGTAGTGTGGTTGAGTATTCCTTTAGAGCTTTGAATGTCTGTTCTGACATCAACGCATATTTGTCATCCACCTCAATAAAACGGCGATGCGGTTGTTGCCAACATTTTCCTCGTGGGTCAATTATTGGAGGTATTACTTGTTCTGCTGTCATCTTTCTCTTTTGTTTTCGGGGTGAAGTCGGGGCAATCAAACGGAGGTATATAATTGGGATTAAGCTCTCTCCACGGGCAATACCCTCGTAGTTTATTGCAATATAGATGCAAATTACCACGTTCAAGGTGCTCACACTCCCTCGGTTTGTTACTTTTCATACCATTTCTTTTTACGTTGATAACCCAGACAATAAACTTCGGGATGCTCAACTATCTCGCAAGGTGTTTTACGCGCTTTATCAAAGGCTAATAGTATTTGACCGCCGATGCAATAGCCTTTTCGATAATATCTGCACTCCTCCGGTTTCTGCGGGCGGTCAGTCGGGGTCATAGTCATAAGTTCTGAATTTCTTACATAGCCAATACTCCCAATCTTGCAGACACATCCACGTAATCACGAATGGGGAAGCCATCATCATGAATATCCACCAAAAAGGCTTTATGAGCCATACAAGGCTTTTGCACACGGCTCTGCGGTATTTCTTTTTCATTTTTCTTTTCTTCCTTATTTTGTTATTCATCCATTGGGTCGAATTGGTCTTTATGAACATCGGCACTCAATACTTTTATACTATTGGTGAAGCCACCATATTCAACTTCTATCACCATTTTGCCATGAAGTTTGCCATCCTCATCAAAAGCATGACAGTTTGTGCAGTCATAATAAAAGTCTGCAAGTTCCTGCTCATCCTTTGAAAGATTTTCTCCGTAATATCGGTTACTTGCCATTTCTCCCTATTTTACATACCCTTTCTCCAGACACCACACAAGCAGCGAGTAGAGAGCGTCGATGAGTTCTTTTTCTGCTGAACATGGATTTTGATAAGTTAATGTTCCGCCATCATAGGTTACATACGACGCAATCCAATATTCTGCTGGATGATTATACACCTGCAATCTTGCTGATGTTCCGCTTACATTAAACTCTTTCGGCAGGATGTCGAGAATGTCAGCGAGGGTGAAGATTCTACACTCATCTACATAGAAGCGACCATTGACGCAATCTCTTACAAGTTGCGCTTCTTCTCCATGCACATAAGCGTATGAGCCATTGAAATCCATGCAAATCTCACTCGCCCTTTCGGGGCTTACTCCAAGCTCTATGAGCTTTGCCGATTCTGAGGTGGCCAGTTGGGTTTTCATAATTACTTCTCGTTTAGCACTTCGATTAATGATTTCAAGATTGGGGTTATTTTTTCGGCATACTTGATTCTTGCAGTTTCTTCCTCAGTATGCCCCCGTCTGAGGTCGGCATATCCAATAGCCAAGTCGATATTCTCACGTGTTTTGGAATATTCGTTGAGGTGATATTGCAACACAGGAATCAATCGATATGGCATATACAATGCCTGCATACATGCCTTGTAGCCCTCAATGAAGCAGTCCACATTCTTATCATTGAGTCTGCCACTGCCACGCAATCTTGCCATTGCGAGCATGGCAACATCATCGGCATCCATATCAAAAGGGGTGTTCTTTGCTTTCATCTTACTTCTCGTTTAGCAGTTCGGGGTTGTCAAAACGGTTGCCTTGAATACAAAAATCGGCTTCATTCATCCAAGCCCCAAGAGTACGCACACCAAGAGCCCACTTACCAGCTACTTTTAAAGAAATACACCATCCTGCTTTTTCACTGTTCCACTCTACAATGCAATGTTCGCGCAATCCGGTAGTGTTTAATAAGAGAATATCCCCCTCGTAGATTTCCTTGCCGTTCTTGTCGAGAAGTCTGGTGAACTGGCCAATGGTGTCGGGGTCAACCTCAAAGCATTCATGCACGTTTACGGAATCACCCTTTACGGTTGCGATTACGCACTGATTCTCTCCCTGCAATAGTGAGCCATACACCCACTCGCCGTTGTCGAGGCGTTTGCCTCTGAATTTGATTGTGCGGTTCATATCATTTGTCATTAAAAAATGGACTTTCTTCTCTTAGTTTTTTTACCCACATGTACTTAGATATATCCTTTGCATGTTTGCAACCATGAATTTGACTCATGTAGCCTTGAATACTGAACTGAGTTTTTTTTACAGTGACCGCCTCTTGAAATGTAAAAAGGGCAGTCGTATTTTGTTAGCGGCTTGCTCATTCCTCACCTCCTTTCAGCGGCGGGATGGGAAGATAGTAATCTACACAATGCGTTTGCCCCAACTCGTCAATGAATACGCCATCATGGAATGTCAGCACCTCAACTCTGCCATTGGGAGAATGAGCTACTACTTGTACGTCATCCTCCGGCAGCTCCACCTTCGGGTCTTTCCACTGCGAGGCGAGGGCTTCGGTGGCTCCGGCAAGGTAGGCATCGGCAATCACACGTTTTCGCATTCCCCATGTAGCCGCTGTTACTGGGAGGTTTTCGGCATACGCTCTGGCTTTTTCTTCGGTTGTCATATCTTCTCGCAAATACATTGTGGAACATAAAGGGCTGTGAGTCCGTTTTTCTTTACCTCGGTTTCGGAGAACCGCATACTGAACTCTTGCAGATTAAACGGACGAGTGATATAATGAACTCCGTTGAGCGTGGGAATCTCGGATATAAGCCACGCACTCTCACGCAGCCTCCCCCAATCATTCGGATGTGTGTTTACCCAGATGCGGTCAATTTCCAACTTGATGAACTCCGACAAGTCTTTATCCTTGCTGTCAACATCCACCACCCAACGCTTCTCTACTCCCTGCAACTCTCCGCAGGCGGAATTGAAGACGTGCCACGGATTGATTATATTGCCCGCATGCAGATTGTCAGCGAGCTTGCGCAGGATAAGTGTGTTTCAGCTTCGCAATGCTCTTGGGAGCGCAGCTTATATACGCTCTCGCTTTATAATGCTCGCACAGGAACACCACTTCTTCTTTGAGGCTGTCGAGGTGTTCTTTGCTTCTCACAAGCCACGACTTAATGAGCTTGTTGGCGGCAGGTAAATCGGGGTGGTCTTTGCCTCGCCTCAATATCTGCAAGTGCATGAAGAGGTTGTCGCTCTCCTCGAAGTCCATCAACCCTTTTATGAGGTCGAAGTTGTCTATGGTTGTCATTTCGCTGATGTTTAAGGGTTGGAGGGGTCAGCCCTCATCAATCTATAAATTCCGTATTGCTGTTAACTTGGGTGTCATCGGAAACTTTCACAATGACATTCTTATTGGGCTTCAATCGACATTCTTCCGTTTCTCTATATTCTATTAAGGCGAATGCAAAATGGCTGTTCTTGGAATATAGATATTCTCCGTCCCAAGTCCATACGCCGCCGTGTATGTCTGTGAATGTGCCGACATTCGGATTTAACGTCTGTAATATCGCTCTGCGTCCGACATTTGTGATGTTGGTAAAAGCCGGATGTTCGGGATTTAGAACCTTGACTTCTTCGTATAGGACAGGGTCAAGTTGCTTCAACCATATAAGGAATTTAGGAACTTCCTCTTGTTGAAAATCGGTTATTATACCTCCGAATAAAGCTCTCGGCTTGAAATTCAGAATCTCCTTGGATATAAGTTGTGCATTGAAATGCACACGCTTTATAATGGGTTTACTTGATGTGAAAACACCTTTACCATCTACAAACTCAATTCTTTCATTAAGGTTCCAATAAGCTATTGGCACATATACCAAATCCATAAAATATTCCAGTTTCTTAGGCTGTGTAATATTGGCGGCATACGCTTCCTTGTGAATTTCCTTAAAGTTGTTTATCCAAGCATTGAATTTCAAAGCCATTCTTGAAAAACCAACGACACGACTTCTGTTTCCGTAGGGGCAGTGATTATCAAACGCCACGCAGTTGCCTTTTGCGTACAGAGCGCACTTCTCGGGGCATCGGCATGAGATTATATGACCGACTGCCTTTTCCGACTTCTTTCCCTTGAAGAGGGAATTTGCGGGGTTCCACACCCATGCTTTTATCTCTTTTTCCATTCTTGCTGATGTCATAGTTGCGCTGATGAAAAAGAGAAACGGACGAAGGCCATCAGCTCGCCCTGCCACCGAGTAGCTGGCTCGGTGTGTCCGTTTCCTATGTTTTAGAGAAAATAGAAGCAGTGACTTTTACAGTCTCCTTTCGCCGTTTTCTCTGCAAATACAATCAAAATCACTATGTTTTTACATAGGCTTGATTGAATCTTCACTGCAAAAGTACGTCTATTTTCTCATTTATCCAAATATTTCAGCGGAAAATAGACACAATAGGCAAATAAGCCAATCTCTCGCGTCCTCCCCGAAAATCCAACCTAACACGCTATGTGTTACGGTTTAATGATATTTGCCATAGCTAAACACTGTGTACGACTACTATACACGCCTACACAAAACGAAGCGACGTAAATAGTTGATATGCAATGTGGAATGTAGGTTATGACGAAATGTAGGGTTGAGGTATAAAAAAGTTTTATGTTTATTTTATAGTATATTTTTCATATACGTTTATTATAAACCCAGCATATCCTACACAAAATATTCAATGAACAATATATCAAGCAGTTAAATCTGCACGAACTTCAAATTTTTCCAACATTTACGCTTAAAACCCTACACATTTTATCGGAAATCAGAAGTTGAGTCTGCAAATCAAGTAGTTACAACAGCCGTTTTCTCTGCTTCGAATGAAACCGCAAGGCTCTGATTGACAAATATGTTGTATAACATAAAATCAATGGCTGACCCGATAGCAGGACAGCCAAATCTGAAAAATGAAAAATTTTAAAATAAAAATTTCGAGAGGGGGTGACATATCAAAATTTTATACCTTCAAAGGGGGTGCCCCGCCTCCCCTCCTGGCACCGGCTAAACGGTGGATAATGCCGTATTATACGAATAAGGCAGAGAATTAGATGGTTAACCCTCTGTGTTACCGTCCTTTTCGGCATAGTATCGGGCTAAATATTGCCTTAACTCCTCGGCTCGCTCGTAGGTTAGGGGAATCCAAAACGTTACCCGCTTTTCGTCCTCCACTGCTGCCTCCTGCTTCATTCTCTGCAACGCGCTTATTTCTCGGATTGCAGCCAATTTATCGGATTCTTTTTCACTGCGTTCCGCAATCCTTGCAAGCTCCTGTAACACTGCATCCTTATCGGTGTAATCCAGCCGTGGCGTGTCCTGTTCCGGTGTGCTGTCGGTGGGAGGGTCTTTGCGTGGCCTTCCTCTCCTCTTTGTTGGTTGTTCGGTGTCGGTTTGGTCGGCGTTCAACTCATCGATGAGCTTGCGAAGTCCGGGGCGCTGTCCGATATATTGACTTGCGCGGGTAGATATTGCGCTGTTGGTTGTGGCCGTGGTTCGGATGATGACCGCGAACGCTTCGGCGGTCGATGCACCGGAGGTTGCAAGCATGGCGAAAAGTACGTCTTTCGGCTCGATGCCATACAGGCGGGAAAGTTCCGAAACTCTTTTGCTAAACTGCATATTGTGTTAACTCTTTTTAACGTTGTGGGTAATGCTTGTTTCGGGTGCTCTGAGGCTCTCTGTTGCAAAAGTAGTGAATTCGGGGGATTTTGGCAAATGGTGTGATTTGTTGGTGTGGTGGCTGTGTATCGGCTTGTGTTGGTGTGTTGGGATTGGGTATGCTGAAAGGGCTAATTTATGGGGTTAACCCACTGAAAATAAATCGCTTAAATATTTGGTATGTCGTAAATTTTCCGTACCTTTGTAATACAGAAATGAACGGTAAACGAAAAGCCCCGGCCGTTCATCTTCACAGACTTGACTGGGGCAAAGTTATTTAAACAGTACAAAGTTATTTAAACATTCCCAATTATGAAAACTTACAACTACCTCGAAGCCGTAACCGCTGACGTACTCGACTACATCAACGAAAACAACATCACAGTAACCAATGAAACCCGCGACGAAGTGGAGCAGCAACTAAACGACGACCTTTGGGCGTGTGATTCTGTCACCGGCAACGCCTCCGGCTCGTACACGTTCAACGCATGGCAGGCGGAGGAAAACATCTGTCACAACTGGGATTTGCTCGCGGAGGCGTGCGATGAGTTCGGAAGCGATGCCGCAGAACTGCTCCGCAAAGGCGCGGAAGCGTGTGATGTGACAATACGTTGTTATCTTCTCGGGCAGGCTATCTCCGCCGCTCTTGATGAAGTAGAAACGGAAGAAGAGGAAATCGAAGAATGAAACAGACCCTAAAAGCCACGGCGACGATACTCGGCATCATTGCCGCCGGGCTGCTCGGATTCGCGGCGCTGTATATCTTTATATGGGCTTGCTATTATGCCGGATTCAGAATGTAAAACCAATAAACACTACAAAGATATGCAGACAATCAAAGTATCTATCGAGCCGACCGCAAACGGCTACGAGTTTTGCAACGGCAATACAGCCGTGGCAAGCATCCGCGAATATAAGCACGGAACATTTAACCTTATGGCAGCACATAAGCCTTTCGGCTCGGTTGACTCTCTGGCAATGGCTTTTGAAGTGCTTGGCGACAAAATCGAGGCGTTATTTGCTGCCCTCGGTCTGAACGTGGAATTTGTCAACGCTTAAACAGTAGGAAAGATGAAAAGATATTGGTTTGAACTTCTAAACGAGAGCTACGACAACTTAGGCGCATCAATCCCCGACGGAAGCAGCAAGCAAACAGCCATCAACCGCGCAAAACGATGGATGAAAGAGAACGGCGTAAAATACGCGCAACTCTCAGTAAACAGCATGAGAACAAGCAACATTTTAGATATTATCGAAATCGAATTATAACCCACACCCGGCGGCGCGGTGTTCCTGACCGCTGCAATCGAATTGACCGCCGGGAGCTAATAAACATTTATAGATATGAGAATTTTATTTCAGCTTACAACAGCCGACAAAATGGACTTTTTCGGCAAGTTCGCAAAGGTGGATATTTTCACCGATGAAACAACCGCAAACAAGGCTTATATGCAAGCCGTAAAAGCTGGCAAAATAGGCAACCTCCGCAAACTGACGATTAACGAGGAAACAGACGAAGAAATATATAACGAGCTTATCGCCGCCCTCTGACTTCTATTTCCCGGCACGGTGTTAACGTGGGTTCGATTCCCACGCCGGGAGCAAATAACAAATAAAAGTAAAAGATATGGAAAGAATTAGAGTGCGTACCACACCGGAAGAGGTTGAGAAATACCGCACAATCAAACAGACGCTAACAATTTACCGTGCAAAAGTAAATGAAGCATCCGAGGCGTTAAAAGCAGCTTACAAAGCCGAAAACCGCCCTATGTGCGGAACTCTTGACACACCTGGAATGTTCGCGCCCAAAAGCATGGCAATCAAAGCAGCGGAAGCAAACTATAACAATGCCGTGAATGCGTTTAAAAAAGTCATTCTATCTCTTGGCGGCGCAAAGATGCACGCACGTCTGCACCGCTTAGAAAAGGCCGGATTACTATAATAACGCCCCAATTTCCGCCCCTTTCGCCCTCAGTCGGTAAAATGTACCTCCGGCAGGGCAAAGGGCGGGAGAAACGAAAGAAACAAGTAAAAACCGCCCTATTGGCAGGGGACAAAGAATAAGAAAGATGAAGTACGAAGTAAAAGTAATCGAGACACTTGAAAAGATTGTCGAAATAGAAGCGGCCAACGCTCAGGAGGCACACGACAAGGCCGAAAACATGTGGTTTGAGGGCGAAATAACGCTTATCAGCCCCGACGATATAACAGACCACGAAATATATATCATCAACGAATAACAACACCTAAAACAACACAACCATGTTTATAATTGTAATCCTCTGCGCCGCTGCTTGGCTTGGTCAGGCTTTGAAGGACGGCGCGAACATCCGCTAAATAACTAACACCACACCCGGCGAGGGAGAACCACAGCGGAGCGACACCGCCGCCGGGAACTATTAAGAATAACTATAACACTGAAAAATTATGATTGGAATAATCCTTTGGGCAATCCTCATTATCTTCATCGTCATTTGCGCCTGCCCCGGCTTCCTGACTTTCTTCTTCTGCGTGGCTCTGCCTGTCGGTATCGCCGTGTTCGCTCTGGTAAGCTGGATTCAAAACAAATTGAATAAATAACCCAAAACGAAAAGCGATGAAACAAGAAGTAAAAGACAAGGCGATAGCGGCTTTAATCAAAAAAGCTGAGACCGCAATAAATACCATTGAGCGGCTCAAAACTCGCAGTGACTTCACCGATGCGGACAGCGAGATGTTATATGACATTCTCCGCAACTTTGAGCGAGCCGCAAAGATGGCGAGCATTTGGGGGAAATATTGACAATCCCAATTAAACCATCCCTCAGAGGCACGACCACAGCGGAGCGACACCGCCGCCGGGAACAATTAAGTAACACTAAAAACTTCAAGACATGAACACAATAGAATTAGACGCAAAAATGATTCTCCGCTTACTCCGCGAAGAGCATTTGATGAAGCCCGGAGAATCGGACGGCTTTACACTCGACATAAACGGCACACAGTGGGAAATGAAGCTCAAAAGAGAGTCCGAGGTATATTTGCCGTTCAAATACTCTCTCACTGGTCGATGCACAGAGCCGACACCCGCCGGAACTCATGCGACAGTAAGCCGACGTTTCACGACAATAGACGGCGCATTACTTCACTGCCTCAACCACTTCAACGAAAATGCAAGGGTAGCCAACAAATACAGCAGCATAGAGGACGCATTTGTATTAAGATAATCCCCAAATCCCGGCTCAGGCTAACGACCTCGGAAAGCCCGCGACTTTCGCCGGGAACTATCAACAACAAATAAAATCATACGAATATGGAAGCAACAAAAACCAAAATGAACATGGACGGCACAATCCGCGCAAAAGTCCTGCAATACAAGTCGGACGGCAACACACTGACAGAAAAGTGGCACACGCTCACCAAGTTTGCGGAGGGCATCTACTTGAGCTATGCAGCCCCCGACAAATACGAGCAAGTTTACGTAACTGTTGTGTTTGCCAAAAACGGCGTATTCTGGAAGGTAGGATGCGAGCTGGAGCAATGTTTTCGCCCTGACAGTTTCCACTATGCTGAACACGTGGAAACACTCAAAAAGAGATACGCCAACTATGAAGCTGGCATAATGCAGGCAGTGGCAAATGGCGGATGGCTCACCAAACTTCATATAACCGTTATGGAGCGTTTGGGATATGACACAACCGCAATGATAGAAGCATACAACGAAGTGCGCAGACAGCGCGAGGAACGCGACCGGCAACAAGCCGAGGAAGCGGAACGCCGCGAGCGTGAACGTATGAAAGCCGAGGAGCGCCGCAAAGCGGAAGTGTTGGAAGACGGCAAAGAAAAGCTATTGAACCACGAGCGTATCACCGTGGAGCAAATAGAGCTGATTGCCGAGACAGAGGGCTATAAAATCAATATCCGCACAATCGGATTTATGCGCGAGAAAGTAACCGAGGTCGTTATGTTGGATAACGACCGAGTGCAAGTATTCGGCTACAAGCTGACAAGTCGCAACATTGACGGCACGGCGAAAGTCATGCACGAACTTTACGACCAGCTGAAAGTGCAGGCAGAGGAAGAAACGAAACAAGCCGCTACACTCACAGAAACGCCCCGAATTTCAACGGAAACTGCAAAGATGGCTAATGTATCAGCCAAGGAAGGAAGGGTTGCAGAAACGGCAAATTACAGCCTCCCTGTAGAGGCAGATGAAAACGCCCCACAATCGCCCGAAACTCCGCAGACGGTGAAACATACTACCCGTGTCTACAAGCCACGAGAAATGGTGCGAAAATTGCCAAAATCAGTTATTCGGAATTGCCGAACAACTCACGTCCGGCAGAAGTTAGGCGTGCAAGGCTATTCAATGCTTGCGGATGCTTCGGCAACGTTGGCAGTTATCAACGCGCCACCGATAAGAGGAGATTGCAAAATTGGCATATCCCAAAGAGCAAAACCGCCTAATTGCGCATCACGCGAGAAAGTAAACATACTACAACCACCATAATACAACCGATATGAACTTTATAAGTAAACTATTCAACCGCAAACCACAGCCCACAAAAGAGGCTGTAACCCAACTTGTCGAAAATCCTGACAAGTTGACCGAGACCGCACAGCCCACCACGCTAAAAGAGGCGTTCAGTCAAAAATACCCAGCATATATGAACATTCTTAACATGTTCGAGGCTGCAAATCTTTGTGATGCCACATGGGAGAATCTGACAAAGGTGCGGTTGCAAAAGTTTATTGATTATATGGGCGAGCGTCTGTCGCCTAACAGCGTGAACCAATACGCCGCAAAGCTGAAATCGGTGCTTAATCTGTATGCCGACGAGGTGAGTTTGCCGAGAGGGTTTGCAAAAGTGCTGACACCGAGGAAATGCGCATCTACGGCAATATATCTTACTGAGGAAGAATTACAACTACTTATAGACTACAAACCGCGCAATATCCGAGAGGAATATGTGAGAGATATATTTGTGATATGCTCTTTCGTTGGGTGTCGTCACTCTGACGGAATGAGGCTTAATGAAAGTAATATTGTAGGCAACACCGTACAATATGTGTCAATAAAGACCAAAATACATACCATCGTACCATTGAAACCGATTGTGCGGGAATACATAACAACACGTCCAGATGTGGAGATTGACGATACAACTTATAACAAGATAATCCGGCGAATCTGTAAAAAAGTCGGGATAACAGAAAGTGTCAAGATATTCAAGGCTGGAGAGGAAAGAGAGGGCGAAAAATGGCAATATGTCAGCTCTCACACCGCCCGCCGGACTTGTGGCAGCCTGTTGTATCTTCGTGGCGTTGACCTTTACACTATAAGCAAAATATTGGGACACTCAGACGTGCGAACCACGCAAGGCTATATATGTGCTGATATTCGCACCGACACAGAAGAATTGATGGGATATTTCAAATAGCAAAGGGCGCAAGGATTCAAGCCCCTGCGCCCTTTGAGTGCCTTCTCTCGGATGAAAGATGCTTATATATCTAAAATGGCAGTTGGTCGTCTCCCTGCGGTGCTGTCTGCGCTTGCGGCTGAGCCGGAGGATAGGCAGCTTGCCATCCCTGCTGCTGAGGTGCGGGTTGAGTCTTTGCAGTCGCTTTCCAACAAGACGCTTGCAAGAAATAGCGGCCATTCCATTCTCGCGCCTCGAAATCGAGTTCAAGGTCATACTCAAGACCCTGCTGAATGTTGAGCTTGTCAATGTTGTCATTCATAACCTGAAAGACAACCGATTTAGGATAATTCGCGTTGGAGTTGTCGTAAACACATACATATTCACGTTTGCGCCATGCTTTGCCGCTTTTGCTCGTACCTGATTGCTCGGGTTGAGCCACGGAGATAGTTCCCGATATTGTCATATTGAATTTATTTTGATGTCTTATCTTATCAAGCGCAAATATAGCTATTTTATCGTAAATAGCCATAAGTTTCTTTGTGCTAATGAGGGAGTAACCAAACATGTCAAAATCGGATTGGTTCGCCAAAAGCGTTAAAATAAATCGTGCCACATACGCAATTTGCATGGAGTGGTGGGATTGGGTCATCCATCGGGTGCATATATGAGGCGTATTCATCACATTGGTCGCAAGCACATGATGAATTACGAAATGTCATAAAGCCTTGCGCTTTCTCCATTTCCGCTTTGAGGTGACGGTCATACATCCAGCCTCGACCTATGCCAAACCGCGTAAGAGTGTTAATTGCATTATACATAGAATTGCTCCTGCCTCGCCCATACGTCAAGGGAGCTTCGATGCCATCTTTCAGCATCGGATTGGCGTATGGCTGTCTGAGATTGTCGCCAATAGACTTCGCAAGAGCCGATTTGCCGATTCCGAGCAGCAGCCCCGCACCGATAAGGAGCAATAACTCATTCTTGTATTTCCCAACATAATCAGTCAACCGCTCGTCAAAGGTCATGCCATGATTCTCTCCAAGGATGAACGGTAATATAGTATTTCTATTTTCCTCATGGTCGGCGATAGCAAGAGTTACGAAATAGTCGTCGATTGTTTCTTTTAACCACTGCACAACCTCGTCAATGTCCCATTGCACCCTCAACGGCAAATCACCATAGGAGACAACCGTCGGGTGTATATTTGCGGAGTAGAGAATTTCAACAACACGCTCCGCAGCCTCGCGCATAACGATAGAAAGGTTATAACTCATTGACCTTTCAGCGTCGAGCCTTTGCCGGAGATATGCTTTCGCCGCTTCTACGTCGGCTTCACTTGGCTGTCGCATTAGCAGTATTGTTTGTGTTCGACTTCGAGGCGTTCGTCTTTATCTGCTGGTAGAGCAAATCCGCCTTTTCTGCCTCCTTCGCTTCCGCTGTGATTTTGGCAAACTCGCAGTTCTTGCCGTAGGTGGTCTGTTCGGATGCAGTTTCAGCAGAAAGGATGCCGGATGACTTCGCCTGTACAAGATTATTGATAAGTTCTGCGGTGTTCTGGTGGATATACGGTACTATATAGGAGAGGATGTTGAGAGACTTGAACTGTGTCGATTTTTCCGTTTGTATGCCATAGGCGTATGTGAACAGTTCGTTTGTATCGTCAATTACATGGTCGAACTCCTTGGCATCTATCATTGCGCGGTCGAGAGAGGGGGAGTATATCAGCTTGATTGCCACGCCCGGCAAATCACCGCTTCGCACCTCCGGCGGCATGACAGCGAATGCGCCAAGGAAAATCTGACGCAACAAGGTGTTGAGCTGCAATTCAAACGCGGCTGTATTGTCAGAACGTTCAAGATACTTGATGCTTGACTCCTTGTCGGCTGTGATAGCCTTTACCTGACCGTAGATGTCGCCCTGTACCTCCACATTATCGCCCTGCAATACCATAATCGGAAAAGCGTATGCCATGTTATTCTGACAGAGATAGGAGACTGCAAGTTCGTATTTGTCGATTGCATCCTGCACGAACGACCAGCACGCGCCCTCCTCGCGTCGATGATATGTGACCGGCACACGGTCAAATCCGTGCAAATCCTCATCAACCAAGACCCAGCCGTCAAGTCCGAACAGCTCCTTTACTTTCGTGACCGCGCCACGGAAGCCCTGCACATCACGCCTATATCTGCGGAGATACTTTTCATCCCACACTTCCAGCCATTGCACATATTCGTTGTTCTCCTCGTCATAATCCGAGAACTTGCGGGCGAAAGCATCAAGTTTCCCGGTGATGGAGTCGTAATGCGGATAAAGAGTGTCACCGTTGAGAAAGGAGAGATTCTTGGTGTACATCTTATTATCTTTGAGGTAGAACAGGAGCGCGGCTTCACCTACTATATATGCGGACTTGTAGAAATAGTAGAGCCGGGTCTCGATATTCTCGTCAAGCCATCCCTTCTGCCATTGCAGGAATAATTCCTGTTTTGCCTCGTCATTGTCCGAATCCGTAAGTTCATGCCTTACGTCATTGCCGGAGATATGTACAAGGTGCTGCGACGTTATTATCATCTGCAAGGGGAAAGCGCATCTTACCACCTTTTCGGTGAAAAACTGCTTTTTCTCCTCGTCATACTTTATGCGGTCGGGATAATATGTCGGGTCGTTGATAAGATGCCCGGAGGTGTAATACTCGCGGATGAACTGCCCCTGCGAGACGGTCTGCCAAAGTGTGGTATCTTTCGGCACTTTCGCCCGCCCCGGCTTCCTCGTGAATGTTGTTGTCTGAGCGAATTGCGGCATGGGGCGCACAAATGCCCGTTTGGTGAGAATATCGTTAATCATAGCCAGCCTAATCCTCTTGGTTTTCTATATGGTTTCTTTATGTCGAAGATTCTGCGAATAATTATCGCCTCGATAAAGTCAGGCGAGTGCCGCGTGAATCGCTTCATGTCTTTTTTCTTGATTATCTGCCATGAGCGGTCTGATTGACTCGTATCCTGCCTTATCGCCTTGCGTTCCAAATTGAGAATCTGTTCCAACGGCACATTTTCATATCCATTGCCGGAATATTTGCGCTGGAGCAAATTGGGATTTATGGAGTATGCACCGTTAATCAGTCCGTCGGCAAATTCGTATGCGCATTGGCTCTTGGTGTCACCGTAGATGAATTTCAGCTTAGGATCAACCGCCTGTTTGGGGATAAATGGAATCGCCTTAGGGAAAATATCTTTGAATGTCTGTCCGAGCCCCGGAAGGTCATAGGCGAAATTTTCCTCTCGCACCTGCCAGTATCGCAGTTTCTCCCTTACGGACATTGCGGCATTTACAACTCCTATACGGCACACAAAAATATCGTCAATGTGATTGCCAATCCATTTCACAAGCACAAGGTTGTCGCCACCATCTGCGGCAACGTCACATGTCGCCCGAAGCTGATTGTTTCCTGTCTGCATGGTGTTTCTGTAAAAAGCATCCATGTGGGCGAGCTTTATCATATCATCCCCAGCACTCTTGAATTTCCAGTTGCCGTCAAGGTCACGGGCGCGTTGTTCGTCGGACTGATTGACAAGGTTTGCAAGATATGTCGGGTCGGAGGACATAAGAGCCACATTGTCCGAGAGCTTGGCTTCCACGAATGCCACAGACTTAATGAATAGCTCCTGCGGTGTGCCATAACGCTCATATTCCGGCTTCCAATAAGAATCAATAATATCCTTACACTGCGCATAGACCTCCTCGCGGGAATCTCCCCAATAGATAGTGTCGGGAGAGTCGCCGTCCATGAAGCAGTACCGAATTTTGCCGTCCCGCTCCCGGATAGGCAGGCCATCCTCTCCAATCCACCAGTCTATAAATTTGGCAACCCACGAATCCGGGTCAGGGTTACAGGTGCCTATGAAGCGGTTGCGGATTCCAAAAGCGTTACGGTTACAGGTAATGAGATACTTGAATTTCTCGTATGCCATGTGTGTCACCTCGTCGACACCGATATACGCAAACTGCTTTCCTTGGAAACGAGTGCGAAAGCTCTCCATCGTTCCCGCATGGAAAGAGAATTTTAGCCATCCGCCATTTTTGTAATTCCAAGTCATATCGTCTTTCGACTTGTTATATTCTCCGAAATCACGGAAAATATTGAAAGACACGTCAACAAGGTCTGAAAGGTCATCCGTACCGGCTCGGAGAATCACAGAGCGGAAATTAGGGTTGTAAATATCATATAGTACGCTATTCAGCAACACCCACGATTTGCCGCCGCCTCGACAGCCGCCGCCAATCACAATATCGGCATCAGAGGAGAGTATATTTTCCTGTCCTCCCGCCTGTATAGCCTTGTCATTAGACTTCTTGCTGTCTATCGCTTCCCTCACAGACACAATGGCATCATAGGACACAACTTTGCGCCCGTCAAGAAATGTCATTATGTCTGTGCCTTTTCTCATAAAAAGAAAAGCCGGAAGTCCGCTGTGAAGCGAAAATCCGGCTTTATGAAAGCTCTAATATTATTATTCAAATGCAAATTTAGTCTATTTTCGGGAAAATAACATCATTTTCTCGCTTAATTATTTTGTATTATAGGAAAATAAACCTAATTTTGCGGTGATAATACGCCGATATGAACATAATTGCAAAGAAAGACACTGACCAGACAGACGGAAGCGACCGCAACAGGCTTGCGGTATGCCCTTGTTGCGGGCAGAAACTTTTTGAAATAGAAAGTCTGCATACAAAGGGTCTGTTCCGCCACAAGTGCCGCCGATGCAAGAAATACATAAAGGTAGCAGCAATAGATAAAGAAGATTAGATTTAGGTTGATAGCGCGGTAGAGCAGTTGGTAGCTCGTTGGGTTCATATCCCAAAGGTCGGCGGTTCGAGTCCGCCCTGCGCCACAATTGGATTGGTAGCTCAGAAGGTTAGAGCAACGGATTTTTAATCCGTGGGGCGTAAGTTCGAGTCTTACCCAATTCACAAATTACATAACTCCACAAGGAGAAAAGCCAAAGAGCTTCAATGACGAGCAGCAATGCTCCGATTTGAGGCTCTTTTTTATTTAACAATATGACAGACAAATGGAAAAAGAACAAATCTTATCCACCATTACAGAAAGGCTGAAAGCAGAAGGACAAACCTCTCTCTCTCAGCGCACACTCGGTGACTATATCAACGACAATCTTCCATCTGAGGGAACAGAGCCTGACGAGGCTTATTGGGAGAGGCACACAAAGTTCCTCAAATCCCTCAGTGTGAATTTCAGCAATGATATGGCCGCAGCGGTCAACGACTTCAAGACAAACTACAAGCCGCAGACCGGACAACAGCCGCCCAATCAAGACCCTCCGCAGCCTAACAAAGAGGTCGAGGACTTGAAGATGCAGCTTGCCGACCTCACAAAGAGGCTCGACGAAAGGGAATCAAAGCTGACGCAGGAACAGCTCATGTCGCAGGTTATGGCTGAAATGAAAAAGCAGGGCGCGACCGATGAATATGTGCTGAAACAGACCCTCCGGGGCGTTACGCTCGACACGAAAAAATCCGTCACAGACCTCGCCAAAGAGATGCTGACTGCCTACGATTCCGAACTGACAGCTTGTCGCGGTAAGGGTGCCGCGCCCCGCAATGGCGGAGAAGGAGGTGGTGGCAGCAAAGGACAAACCTACGCCGACCAATATTTCGCCAACAAGCGAAGAAAAGAGGGATGGGGAAAACAGCCCGAAAAGTAATCTCAAAAAAACAAACAATTATGGACATCTTTCAAACTGGCAACACATTCAACACCCGCCGCTTCAAGCAGGGGCACGCCCGAAAGGTCTGGCGAGAAATGCGCCTACGTCTACCCGCAGGTGGAAAAGTCTTGAATATCACCGACTGGGTTTCCAAAGGTAAAATCCCCGCTGGAACACCAGCAAAATACGAGGTTGACCCTGATACCGGCGCAAAGAAAATTACTTGCTATACAAACGAACAAGTCAAGGCGGCAACCGCAGGCGAAAGCGCGGCAGGTGTAGCCTCTCTCGGCATTAAAGGCAACATCCAAGAGGATATTCCCATTGCGAATGGCGAAGCCGTAGGCACCGCTACCGTGATTTATGACGGCGAACTTTACGAATATATGCTTGACCCCGATGTGGCTACAGCTCTCAAAGCCATTGCCGACAACGACTATCGGGTGCTACTCGTACAGTAACAAACTCTTAAAACAGAAACGAAATGAATACATACCCTCGATTCGACAATACGATGCAGGATATTTTCATGCTTTCCCTTGGCGGCGACACCTTTCAGGAGTTTGTTGACCGCTACGAGGAAAAGTACGACAGTCTTGTTATCGATGGCTATATCAAGGCTCCGCTGAAAACCAACTACACTTGGCAGCAGCTCATAGCCTCAACAGGCGCGACTCCGCTCCCTACATACGTTGACCCTGAATCTCCCGGCTACGAGGTGGCACTACGCTCTCTTTCGGGGGCAACCGGCAACCTACCCACGGCAAAGCAGTTCTATCGCTTCAACCGTGTGCTTATGCGTGAGCAGATGCAGCTCATTCAGGCTTGCAATGGCATGATTCCCGCCTCTATGCAGGAAATATTCATGGGTCTTATGGACGAGTCTACTGACGGGCTTATCAAGTCGTATCATAACGCCCTTGTACATCAAGCAGACCGCATCAACTCTACCGGTAAGTTTGTAATCTCGGCAGATAACAACCCCCGTGGTTATCAGGACGTGACTATCGACTTCAATGTGCCTACCGGCAACTTTGAAACGTTGACTGGCACTTCCCGCTTCTGGACTAAGGCAGAACATATCAAGGCGAACGAAGGCTCTGCATCCGACCCGCTCGAATACTTCAAGACCAAAGTCAAGTGGATTCGTCGTGTCAAACACTACAATGGGCCGCTTGAAATGCGTCTTGCAAGCGACCTTTGGGAAGACTTGCTCACCCACTCAAAAGTTCGCACAAAAATCGCAGTCCGCCTTTATCCCGAAGCGGCTTCCGACGCAATCATTTCGCAGATTGCCACGAATCTTAAAGACGAGCAGCTTGCCGCAGAGATTGCCAAGGAAATCAAGGTGGATAAAATCACCGTGCGTGATTCCGTCGCTTATGTATGCAAGCCCGGAGTCGACGATGAAGGAGAACGCGACCTCATAACAGTCCCGGTTGAAAACTTTGTCAAGACCAATGTATCTTTCATGCCTCTTGGCAATGTCGGAACAATCCAAGGCGTTGCTCCTCTCACTCTCGGCTATTCCGAAGATGAAATAGCCCGCTATGACGGTGGACGACTTGTGCTTTCTCAGTATGCTGAAAAGCGTACACACTCAATCTACATTGAGTCTGAGTTTGCACAGCTCTGTGTACCAAACAACGTGAATTTCATGTTCATCTGCACCGTAACCGCGTAACCACGATGAGCGAGGACACTCCCGACATATTTCCCGAAGTTCCTGAAGTCGAGGTTTACACCGTCAAGGAATATCTGCAAGACATCTCTCCGTTGCTGACGGAGGGTGTTTTGCGGGTGATTCTTGCCAAGCGTCGCCTTTCGCCCGAAATGCCATTAGACGATTTGGACGAAAGGGAGCTTGACTTGGCGGAAGCAGAGGTGTACTTCCACCTCTCCAATCTTCCCGTCGGAGGCGCGACCACGAAAGAGGTTGACGGCTCTTGGAGTCACACTGACGGAGGTTGGACGGTGAGTGGTGCGAATATCGCGGAGTGGTATCGCAAATATGCCGCTCTCCGGGAGAAGTGGGGCGAGGAAGTGATAACCAAGCGCAAAATCCGCATAATCAATCTGTGAGCATGAGCGACAATCCACGTTTTCCGCATCAGTGCGTAATCTACCGCAAGGAGGGGGCTACAAGCTTCAACCCCGACGGTGTGATTAAGGAAATCTACAAGGGAGAGTGCCGCAAGAGCAGTTCCACCAATATCCGCACGTTCAACACCGGCACGAACACCACGGGCAAGGTTGACATCGCGGACTATCGTGTAAGTGTTCCGGGCATTGTCAAGGGAATCCAAAAAGGTGACCTTATCGACGTGACCGACCTTGTAGGCACTGAAAAGGGGATGCGTATTGTAATGATTGACGCTACACAGCTCATGGGCGGTGGCACTGCGGTATTGTGTAACACTCCAAGCAACTAAGGTCATGAGTAACGCAGCGGCATTGCAGAGAGGTACACAGATAGCAAAGGATTTGATTGCACGTCATGTCCTGAACAAGATATTTGTTCCGGCGGCTAAAGAGCTTATACAAGCCGCTACGCAGGGACGAATATTTGCCGGACACAACATGACGGGTAACACCATCAACTCCTATGCCGCAGGTGTGTATGTCAACGGGCAGCTCGTCCATATCGAGACCTCGGCTGGAAGCATCTCCAAGCCTCTACGTCGCAAACTTGGCAGAGGGCAAAGATTCTATGCCGGAAGCCAGCGATGGGACGGCGAGATGCAGGAGCATACGTTTACAGCCCAAGCCGGAAGCAACGGAACTATGGAGGCAGAGCGAAGCATTGCTTTCCTGCAATCCCACAAGCCGTCGCCCAAAGGCTGGGTTTTGGTGGTCTGCAACGGCGTTGAATATGCCTCATACCAAGAAAACGAGATGAACATAGACGTTCTGACCGCCAACTTCGACTATGCCAAGATATTCATGCCCTCAATGTTTCACCCCATGCCCGACTGACTATGAGCAAGATTGTATTCCCCCGAATGGCAGTGTTGCAGTCGCTTGACGAGCTGACGGCAGACATCACCCCCAACCGCTTCATCACGACGCGGCCCAATGCCGTAGGTGAACAGATGCAGGAGTTTCTGCTTATCGCCCTCAACAACATTGAGGACACGGCAGACACTTATCAGCTTACACGGGGTAAAATCTCGATTTTCGTGCGTGACGTGAATACTGACACCGGCAATGTCGAGAACACATTTCGCTTGGAGCAGTTGCAGGAAGCTGTTACGGGCTTATTCCCGATAAGGACAGACTTGTATCTCGCCACCAAACCGCTACTTCTTGCCGGAGGCTCTGACGGTGCGGGATTCCACTCGCTCATCATCCAATTCAACATCAGAATCCATAAGGATTTTGACATTCATCCAACAGAAAAATTAACTCTCTAAACTCATAAACAATGGCAGCAACAGAAATTACCGCCACAACCAATCCGAGCGACCTTCACGATGTCCTCGGTCGTGTTGAGAAAGTGTTTCTCAACAGAGCAATCAACCAGCTCCCGTCGGCTCTGACCGGCTCATTTGACTTCAAGCTCCCGATTCTTGACGAAAGTGTGACGTTCAACATGGGCGAGGCAGACGTAACCCGAATCAAACTCATCGACCAGACCAACTGGACTTCCTATGCCAAGAAGGGCGACCCTGACATTTCGTTTCAGATCCCCTCATTCTCTGACGAAATCGCATCGCTGCTCGGCAACAAAAAGGGCGCATCGTCTACCAATACGACTCTTGGCGTGAAGTTCCAAGGCTACTCCGCCACACCGAAAAAGGTGGAATGCTCGCTTCTTTTCGTGTCTGACGATGAAAAAGTGGTGGTCTACCTCCCCAACGTGGAGATTTTCGCAACCCCAGTCATGGGAGATGGCGATAATCCCGCATACTTCAACTGTGTGCTTACTCCTATACCCGACAGCACAGGCGCAGACTACTACATCGGTATCAAGACAACCACGGAAGCCGGAGCATAACCCCGGAACTTACCCGACAACCGAGGGCGGCGGTAGAAATGCCGTCGCCCTTTTAATGTATCTATATGGCAAGAAAGACAAAAGCACCTACGCAGCCCTCAATGGCTGACGAAAGAGAACTGGAGCGCACCGTTGACAACGAAAAGGATTATGCGGAAATTCGCGGCAGAAAGACAGCCCTGCCATTCCTCAACCAGTTCGGACTGCATAAAATTTCACGCATCATGACCGACAAAGGGGGCAATGAGCTTGTTGTCGGTCATAAGTGCCTTGCAGCCGCACGGCTCAACGGTTATTTCAAAATCAAACTATTCTGGGGCATACTTTGGCGGTGGTATGCCTATGTCCGTGCCTATACCGACATAGAACTTACGCAAGCCATCTCCCTTATTAAAAAAAAAGCGGATGTGGCTCTGGCGGTCTACTCGATAAATACCACATTACTGATAGGAATGAGGGAGACGATAATGAAGATGAACCGGGAGGAAGCCGTAGCTACCCATCAAGAACTTTTTGGGGACAAAGCTGGGAAATCTGCAAAGAGCGACCTTGGTTAGCCGAACCATTGCGTTTATTCGGGATCCCGATAACTCCGCCGTTCTACTACCTGTGGAGTATGAGCATCGCACAGATCGAATTGATGTGTGCCGACTGCGCAGTTACCATATATCCCAAGACCGACACTGTGAAAGACGGCAAGGGCAAAGAACATAAGTTCCGCCGACCGTCCTCAGCCTCCATCAAGGAATCTCGCAAGGCGTTTGAGTCGTGGGATGATGTTAAGAACCCGACATTCGACCTCAGCGGTTTCAACTTTTCGTGATGTACTTCCTCGCCCATTCCGGAATAGGAGCTTCTTCCTCTTCCATATCCATAGAGTAACTAATGATTGTTCGGATAGCCATGTCAGCCTGCGGACGCATGACCTTAAAGTAGTCGTGAATAGGGCGGTTGTTCTTGTCCTTGATGGTCTGCCCGATGGCATATTCAAGGATATACAATGGTATTCCGAGGTTGGTACCGAATTGGACAAATGTCTTGCGGGCGGAGTAGTACATCAGCTTTTTCTCAAACCCTAACTCCTCTCCAATCTTATTTAGCCCCTTGGTGACAAACGAGCGGAATTGCTCATATTGGCTGTAATTATAGCCGAAGTCAAGTTTGCCCTCTTTTGTCAGATACTTGTCGATAATCACCCTTGCCTCCGGCTGGATGGTTATCGACACTTCTTTTTCGCCTTGCTTCTTTGTTGCGGTCTTTTTACGCACAAAGGTTATGGTGTCGCCGTCAAGCCTTGCGTCCATAAGGTCTGTAAGATTGATTCCTGCGCAGTAGAACGACAGCATGAACAAATCCCTCGCCACGGTGTGCCGACGTTCTGATATACCCTTAAACTCGGCTTCTCGCAATTTTCTCAGTTCTTCCTTGGATATGCAGATGTCGCGCACGGCTTTTGTCGGAATCTTATAGTTGCGGAAAGGGAATACCTTGTACTCCACAGTGCCGTCATTGACTGCTGCATTAAGCAACGCTTTCAGATGGCTCATGCGTATATTGATTGTAGTGTCTGAACTGCCACCTTTGCGCAGGTGCTTCTCAAATAACGTCAGCGCGGACGGAGTGAATTGCTGTAATGACATACTCTCTCCAAAACACTCCAACAGATATTTCAGCGTGTACCCCATATTCTGAGCATAGGAAGCTCTGTTTTCCTTGTTAAGACGCACTATGTACGCCTCGGCGCAATCTTTTAGGGAATCGGACTTATGAAAATGGCTTTCGAGATATGCCTTGACTTCGGTGGCCGGAACGTTTGGGTTTGGCATTTCGTCAAGAATGTCCTCATAAGCAATGAGCAAGCCTCGCAGCTTTCTGTTCATATAGTCTGCATCAGGATGTTTAACTACACGCCCATCTTTCCACTGCTTTATATTGTCGATTTTGAACCGCGTGGGAATCCAAGCAGCGCGGTCTGTGGTGGTTATTTGAATTTTGATGCCGAAAGAGCCGTCTTTGTTGGGGCGTGACTTGATTACGGTTAAGGACAGCGAAGCCATTCTACGATTCTTTATTCATTAACGAATTATACTCACTCAATGCCTCTACTATCTTGTCATAAGCCGCAGTTTTGCTTTTCTCATATGCAAGTTCTCTTTCTAATTGAGCAATACGGTCGGTCATCGCAAGAATCATCTTTGCGACAGCTTTAGGGGTGCGAGGGATTATCACTCCATCAGGTAATTCCTTTTCAGACTGCTCAACAGAGGCATCCACCCATCTTTGAATGGTAGATTTGCTTATGGGGACTATCTGGGCGATTTCCCTCGCAGTCTTTCCGTGGGAGTATAGGTCAATCACCTCGTCATAGTAACGCTCTTTGTTCTGAGCGTACAGCTGTTTTTGACTTAATCTTTCCATGACAAAATTTGAACAAAATTTATTGTTGCAAATTTGGGCAAAAACTTTCAATCAGGCAAGGATTATGGCAGTGTTATAAAACATAAACTGAAAACCAATTATTGTAATTAATTGATTCTCAGTTTATTTATTTTGAGCCGCAAGACGGGTTTGAACCGTCGACCTTTTCGTTACGAATGAAATGCTCTACCAACTGAGCTATTGCGGCGTTCTCGCTTTTTGCGATGCAAAGTTAGCGATTATTTTTGAGTCTGCAAGCTATATGTTATTTTTATTTTTGCCTTGTCGAAGCGCAGCTCGCACATTGCCGGGGATATAAGGTACGGCAGGACTTCGCTTTCTGTTTGCTGAGTGCCACCGTAGCCCGAATCTGCAAGGTTTTCAAAGTTCACCTGCACAGGCACAAGGCAGAAATTGCAGTCTTCGTCGGTAATTTCTTCTTTGTCGAGCATTTCGAGTATGTAGCTTCGCAATGCTCCGAAGTGATAGCGATTGTTTGACGCGTCATAAGCGGCATAGAACGACGTCTTTCCGTCAGGCAACTTGTTTTCTGCAAAGAACGCGTCGCGGTCTTTCTTAAGCACCATGAGAGCATACGGCGGCGGCGACACTTTGAAGTCGTTTTGAATAGTGTCTACCGGAAGATTCATTGACACGCCGTTAACAACGGCCACACCATCTTTGTGGGAACGGAACGCAGCTACCATCTCGCGCGTCGGGAAGTCAAATTCCACTTCATAACCGGCCGGCGCCACGAGCAGGCTCTTTCCCTCCTTAACCTTCTCCGTGAGAGTTGAAGCAAGATTTATCGAAAGGTTGTTGTTATTAAGAACCTCGGGAGTAACGAGGAAATATTGGTGAACGGCGTCTGTTGTGTCGAGTTTCTCGGTGGTTTCGTTCATTTCGATATGGCGCAGATGCATCGACATAAATGTCTGCGACACCATCGTGAGGCGTCCGGCTCCAAAGGAGTTGCGTATGTATATTCCGGGGAATACCTCGTTGGCGAAAGTCTTACCGTTGGCATACGACGAAGGATTGTCAACAAACTTTTGGAACAGTTCGCGTCCAAGCTCGCGAGGCAGTTTGAGCCTTATATCGCGGTATGTTAGTTTGGCTATGGAGTCGCTTCCGAGGCTTGTGGCATTATATATAATCGAAGCAAGCGGTTTGGAAGGATTGTAGTAACCTTCGGGGTCGAAATCGCTTGCGATTCCTGACGGCAGCTGCTTGGTAAGGGCGTATACGTTGACACCCATTGGAGCCACCGAGTCGCCGATAAAGGAGCCGTTCGCATAGCGGAGCGTCAATATCAGCGAGTCTACATCTGAAGGCACGAAGTTGGCAGTATCAAGCTCTGTCGATGGCAAGAACTGCGATACCACGCTGCTTGACAGACGGCCATACTCCGGCACGTCGATTTTACCAAGTATCTGGGTAACCGTCTTGGGACGAATCGACTGTATGGCCACACTGCGGCCATTTGCCGTAAAGGCAGAATCTATCACGATTTTTACGTCATCGTTGACGAGGCTTGAACCTATGTTTGATGTTGTGTCTTCGCACGCTGAAGCCGCAAACAGCATAGCGGCAGCAGCCACGATGTGGGCTAACTGATATTTCATAAGAATATAGGCGCTTTTAAAGCGACTTGTAGAACTCAAGGTATGCGTCGGGGTTGTTCTCTCCGGGATATTCAAGGAACGGTTTGCCTGAAGCCTTGGCATATTCAAGCACTTCGGGATCAACATTTTCAGAAGACTGCACAATCGCGTCAGAGTAATCTATCGCTATCTTGTTAAGCTTTTTGTAGTCAACATTGCCGTCATTGTCAACAAGCGATTTCAGTTTCTCGTCATCGAAGCCTTCCGCACGGAGTTTTTCCACCATACGGGCGTCAAGCTCGCCGTCGAAAGAATCTTCAAAAAGCGAGAAAACTATCTTGCTGGCACGGAAAGCCGGGTCGTCAGCATATATTGTCTTGAGGTAGAGAGGCGTGAGCGATGTTATCCAGCCGGTGCAATGCACTATCGACGGCTCCCAACGCAGCTTCTTGACTGTTTCCACAACGCCGCGCACAAAAAAGATTGTACGCTCGTCGTTATTCTCCGGCATCGACTGTGTTTCTACCACGCCGGGAGAATGACGAAGGAAGTAGTCATCGTTGTCAATGAAGTATACCTGAAGCCTTGTGGGCTGCAACGTAGCCACTTTAATAATGAGGGGATGGTCAGTATCGTCGATTATGATATTCATCCCGGAGAGGCGTATTACCTCGTGGAGCTGGTTGCGGCGCTCATTGATAGCGCCATAGCGCGGCATAAAAGTTCGCACTTCCGCCCCGAGCTCCTGTACTCCCTGAGGCAGATTTTTCCCGAAGCTTGCAAGCGGGCTTGCGGGAAGATAAGGTTCTATCTCCTGGGAGATATATAGCACTTTGTTTACGTCCATTCTCGGAATGTGGGCTGAGATTATGGTGTTCGTGTTAATAATAATGTGGCAAAGGTAGCTATTTTTTTTGATTCATAACGGCTATGGAATGTTGTTTTGACGTTTTTTTTGATTTTTAAGTTTCGTTTTAATTGCCGAAAATTGTAACTTTGCGCTCGAATTGACAGCGTGCAGACGCAGCTCTTCCATGAATCATTATCCATATTTATGAGCCTCAAAAAATTAACGATAAGCATAGTTATGCTACTTGCCGGCATTATGTCGGCATTAGCGGCGCAGGGCGATAATCCGGTGCGTTGGCGCACTATAGTCAAAGCCGGAGCCGACGGAAACGGCACTGTCACTTTCCGCGCGCTGATCAGTCCGGGATGGCATCTTTACGGACTCGAACTGCCCGAGGGCGGCCCGAAAGCCACAAATTTTGATCTTGCCGGCAGCAAGGGCGTGAAATTCACAGGCAAAGTCAAGCCCGCCCGCACCGCGCTATCTGTCGAAGACCCGTTGTTCGGCATGACACTTTCATGGTGGGACTCCAATGTGGAGTTCACAGTCCCCTTCCGCGTCACTGACCCGGCAGAAGCCCGCATAATCTGCAAAATCAGCTATATGGCATGCGACGGTAGCTCATGCCGCCCCCCCATAACCGAAAATATCTCAGCACCTGTCAAAATAACCAAATGAGAACTAAACTACTGGCCGTTTTTGCGGCAATAATGGCCTTTGCAGCGTCATCGTTGCAGGCAGCACCGCCGTCGCACGTCGAGTGGACAGCTAAAACAGAACAAACCGCACCCGGAAAAGGAGTACTCATTCTTACCGGCGTTATCGAACCCGGCTGGCACATCTACGGCACAGAGATGCCCGACTTAGGAGATGTGACCGGGGTTCCCGAACCCACCTATATCGTCCTTGACTCAGAGGGCGTCAAGCCTGTCGATATGCTCGAATGCGATACCGAGCCTACCATGCACCTCGACGAACTGATGAACCTCAACCTGCCTTGGCTCAGCGGCACCATAACCCTGCGACAGGCTTTCGAGCTTGACGGCGTGGACGGCGCTCTCGTAACGGGAGCTGTCAAGTACATGGCCTGCACCGAACAGTCGTGTACAGCTCCGACCAAATACGAATTTTCCGTGCCGTTCGGTAACCCGGAAGCCGTCAAGCCTGCGGCACAGCCGGCAGCCGAGGCTCAACCGGTAGCGGCAGCACCATCTGTTGCCGCAGATTCCCGTCAGGCACAGTGGTGGGAGCCGGTAGAAGTAGAGCAAAACAGCTCGGAACAAAGCTACTGGGCAATACTCCTGTTCGGTTTCCTCGGCGGCCTCGTAGCCCTTATGACACCCTGCGTATGGCCTATGATACCCATGACGGTAAGCTTCTTCCTTAAAAAGAACAAAAGCCGTCACCGCTCCATAATCGACGCCATTATTTATAGCGCGAGCATCATAGTGATATTCCTCGTGCTCGGCATACTGCTTACTGTTATCTTCGGGCCGGGCAAGCTCAACGAGATTGCCACCGGAGCAGTGTTCAACCTCATATTCTTCGCACTTTTGGTGGTGTTTGCCATCTCTTTCTTCGGCGCTTTCGACATCACGCTGCCGTCAAAATGGTCCACGGCAATCGATGCAAAGGCCGAGAATACCACCGGCCTGCTGAGTATCTTCTTTATGGCGTTCACCCTCGTGCTGGTATCATTCTCGTGCACAGGCCCCATCATCGGCACGTTGCTCGTAGAAGCATTCTCCCAGCAGAACCTTATGGGCCCGCTGCTGGGCATGGGAGGCTTCGCAATCGGTCTGGCTCTGCCTTTCGGCCTGTTTGCGTTCTTCCCGTCGATGCTCAAGGAGCTGCCCCGCTCGGGCAGCTGGCTCAACACCGTCAAAGTTGTGCTCGGCTTCGTAGAGCTTATACTGTCGCTCAAATTCCTGTCGGTGGCCGACCTTGCCTATGGCTGGCGCATACTCGACCGCGAAGTGTTCATAGCCATATGGATAGTGCTCTTCGTGCTGCTCGGAGTATACCTGCTCGGCAAACTACGTTTCAGCCACGACGGCGAGATGAGCCACACACCCGTAAGCCGCTTCTTTATGGCTGTGGCATCGTTCTCTTTCGCAGTCTACCTCATACCCGGACTCTGGGGCGCCCCGCTTAAAGCAATATCGGCATTCGCCCCGCCGCTGTACACACAAGACTTCAACCTGTACGGAGGCGAGTTCCAGAAATTCCACGACTACGACGAAGGAATGGCCTATGCCGCAGCGCACAACAAGCCTGTGATTGTCGATTTCTCCGGCTACGCCTGTGTCAACTGCCGAAAGATGGAAGGAGCGGTATTCGACACTCCCACCGTTCGCGGAATAATAGAGCGCGACTATGTGATGATTGTGCTTATGGTTGACGACAAGAAGGCTCTCCCTGAACCCATGTACGTGGAAGAAGACGGCGTAACCAAGAAACTCACCACCGTGGGCGAACGTTGGAGCTACCTCCAGTACCACAAATTCGGCATCTCCTCGCAGCCCTACTATATCCTCCTCAACAACGACGGCAAGCCCCTTTCGGCTCCGCGCGTATACGACGAAAACGTATCCGACTTCGTGGCATGGCTCGAAGACGGAATCCAAAAATACAAGGAGCAATAATGCATACACGTCCTGAAAAAATCGAAGCGCTCGGCCGCGTGCTCGACACCCTCGACATTCTGCGGGTCAAATGCCCGTGGGACGCCAAGCAGACAAACGAAAGCCTGCGTCCTAACACTATCGAAGAGGTGTACGAGCTCGTGCAGGCCCTGCTCGACGAAAATCAGCCTGAAATAAAGAAAGAACTCGGCGACGTTCTTCTCCACGTTTTTTTCTATGCCAAAATAGGCTCGGAAAAAGGGGAATTCGACATTGCCGACGTTGCCGATGCACTAAACAACAAACTGATTACCCGCCACCCGCACGTTTTCGGCGACGTTCACGCCGACACAGCGCACCAGGTGGAAATGAACTGGGAGCAAATCAAGCTCAAGGAGAAAGACGGCAACCGCTCTGTACTCGGCGGTGTTCCGGCTGCCCTTCCGGCTCTTGTAAAAGCGTTCCGCATACAGGAAAAAGCCGCCAATGTAGGCTTTGACTGGGAAAACGCCTCGGAAGTATGGGGCAAGGTGCGGGAAGAAGCCGACGAAGTGGAAAACGCCGTAAGTTCCGGCAACGAAAAAGAAATCGAAGCCGAGTTCGGCGACCTGCTCTTTGCCGTAATCAATGCCGCACGCCTCCACGGCGTCAACCCTGAAAACGCCCTCGAACGCACAAACCGCAAGTTCATATCGCGATTCAACCATATAGAAGCCTCCGCAAACGCTCAAGGCCGCAAACTCACCGAGATGAGCCTTGAAGAGATGGACGCCTTGTGGAACGAAGCCAAAGCGTCCGAAAGCAGCATATAGAGGGGCCGTAACATCTGTCAAACACCCCTCTGAATGAAGCTCTGCATTACCGAGAAACCGAGCGTCGCCCGCGACATAGCATCGATTTTAGGCGCAAACACGCGCCACGATGGCTATTTCGAGGGCGGCGACTGGTATGTGACATGGACTTTCGGCCACCTGTGCTGCCTTTTTGAGCCCGACGATTACAAGCCCGAGTGGAAGCGGTGGACTATGAGCTCGCTGCCCATGCTGCCCGAAAAATACGACATCAAACTTATCAATGACGCCGGGTACAAAAAGCAGTTTGGCGTAATCGAAGAACTGATACGACGTGCCGACGAGATTGTGAACTGCGGCGACGCCGGGCAGGAAGGCGAACTGATACAGCGGTGGGTTATGAAGAAAGCTGCCACAAGCTGCCCTGTGCGGCGTTTGTGGATTTCGTCGCTTACCGACGAATCGATACGGGAAGGCTTCAGCAATCTTAAGCCGCAGTCCGACTACGACCGCCTGTTTCAGGCCGGGCTGTCGCGGGCTATCGGCGACTGGATTCTCGGAATGAACGCCACCCGCCTGTACACACTCAAATACGGAGGCCGCGGGCAAGTGCTTTCAATAGGGCGCGTGCAGACCCCTACCCTCGCCCTTATCGTGAAGCGCCATCACGAAATAGCCAACTTCGTGCCCAAAGACAGTTGGGAGCTGCACACACGATACCGGGAAGTAGACTTCACATACACCGGCGACCGCTTCGACAGCGAAGCCCCCGGAGAAGAAGCCGTGCGCCGCATAGCCGGAGAGATTTTCACCATCACCTCCGTAACAAAGAAAAAAGGTCGCGAATCGGCCCCGCGCCTGTTCGACCTCACCTCGCTACAGGTGGAATGCAACCGCCGTTTCGGCTGGACCGCCGAGCAGACCCTCAAGCTTATCCAGAGCCTGTACGAAAAGAAGCTTACCACATATCCGCGTGTCGACACCACATATCTCTCCGACGATATGTACCCCAAGATAGCTCCGACATTGCGCAAGATGACGCCGTATGCGCAATTCACCGAGCCGGTGCTGGCGGCTCCTATAGCCAAAACAAAAAAAATATTCGATAACTCAAAAGTTACCGACCACCACGCCATTATACCTACGGGGCAGATGCCGGGAGGTCTTGAAGGCGACGAACGCAAGCTGTACCACACCATAGCGATGCGCTTCATAGGCGTGTTCTACCCTGACTGCCAGTTTGAAGCCACCACGGTACTCGGAAAGGCGGCAGAATACGAATTTAAGGCATCGGGCAAGGTCATCACCTCGCCGGGATGGCGCGTGCTGCTCCCCGCCAAGCCGGAAAAGAGCGAGAATACCGACGCACAGGACTCCGACAACGCCGTGCTTCCTCCATTTACCGAAGGCGAAAGCGGCCCGCACGCTCCCTTCCTCGCCAAAAAGACTTCGCAGCCGCCGAAATACTATACCGAAGGAACGCTCCTGCGGGCAATGGAAACAGCAGGACGCACCGTCGACGACGAAGAGCTGCGCGACGCCATGAAAGAAAACGGCATCGGACGCCCGTCGACCCGAGCGGCAATAATTGAAACCCTGTTCCGCCGCCGATACATATATCGCGAGCGAAAAAACATACTGGCCACCCAAGCCGGAATCGACCTTATAGCCACAATACAGGAAGAGTTGCTGAAATCAGCCAAACTGACAGGCCTATGGGAAAACAAGCTGCGCCGAATCGAACGCGGAGAATATTCCGCCGGACATTTCGTGGCCGAGATAAGCCAGCTTATGAGGGAGATTGTGGCAAACGTGATGAACGACAACAGCGCCCGCAAAATCGCTACCGAAGCCCCGCAGCCCAAGCAGTCGAAAACCACCACGACTGCCGACAGCCCGAAAAAGCCGCGTGCGCCACGCACCACCAAGCTCGAACAAATCGCATGCCCGGTATGCGGCCAAGGACACATAATGCGCGGACGGACAGCATACGGTTGCAGCAACTACGCGAGCGGCTGCGCATTCCGCCTGCCCTTCGACATATGCCCGGCAGACGCCACTCCGGGCAAAGTAAAACAAGCCATAACCAAGTACAAGCCGTCTGCCCGATGATGCAATGGATTGCTGTAGGCATAATCATAGCCTGCGCTGTATTATACTTCGTATGCCGCTTTTTGCGGCGTGACAAAAACTCATGCTCCGACTGCCCTGTAAGCTCTTTCTGCACAAAGAACAGAAAAGCAAACCGAGATAAAAAATAGCAACGTGGCAAACATAGCAATACTATTTCCGGCATATGCCGGCGGTGGCGCCGAGAACGTGGCAATCACTGTGGGCGATATGCTAATGTCGCGCTACGGCCATAAAATCCACATATGGGCATCACGCATAGCTCAGGGATTCGAGGACTCCCTGAGTGCGAAAGGCTACCAAGTGGAGAATTTCGCCCGGTCGTTCAAGGCAAGAATACACGAACCGCGCACATCTCGCCACATTGCCGACCTTGTGCACAGCCACGACATAGACGTGCTGATAATATCGGTGAACGCGGTCGGGTGCGCCCACGAACTCCGCCGCAGCATCTCGCCACGATGCAAAATCGTGTTCCATCTCCACGGCACGCCGATGTGGGAGCTGCAGGACGCACTCACCAAAAGAGCCGTCGCAGCGGACAAACCGCTGAAGAAACTTGCCGCCAACTTCAAATACGCCAGCGCGACCATCAGGGAAAGCCTTCTGCACAGCTACAGCAAACGCTTCGAGCGGAGATACCGCGACATGTTCGACATCTCCGACAGCTATTGGCTTCTCTGCCAAGGATATGCCGACAGACTCGCCCGTCTTTTAGGCGTGGAAAGCGACAATCCGAAGATAAAAGTAATGCCAAACCCGGCAGATACCGGCCGGTTTATGCCGCTTGCAAACTGCGAGAAAAAGAAAGAGGTGCTGTTTGTAGGCCGTCTGACATATGCAGACAAACGCGTTGACCGCCTTTTGCGCATTTGGGCAGAAGTAAGCAAACAAAACCCCGACTGGTCGCTGCACATCGTAGGCGACGGCAAAGACAGGCCGAACCTCGAAAAACTTGCCGGCGAGCTCGCTCTCAAAAACATCACATTCCACGGTTACCGCGACCCGGCTCCCCACTATGAGTCCGCATCGGTGCTGTGTATGACATCGACATTCGAAGGCTGGCCGCAAGTGCTGGTAGAAGCCATGTCGTCGGGAGTGGTACCCATAGCCTTTGGCTGTACCGACGGTGTGCGCGAAATTCTCGGCGACGGGCGCGGCGTGCTTGTAGAGGGATTCGACGAAAAAGCGTATGCCGCCGAGCTACATCGATTGCTCCAAGACCGACAAGGCCTCGAACAGCGCAGGGCGCTTTACCCGGCATATGCGGCACAATTCGACTGCGGCACTATCGCGGAGCTGTGGCACGAGTCAATCTCCCTACTTATGGGACCACATTCGGCACGCAACGATTGTTAGAATCCCGTGTTTTTATGTACCTTTGCGTGGTCGAACCAATCACAACCATGAATCGAATAATCGAAAAAACACATTTCTCCGAAAACGTTGTAAAACTCGTTGTGGAGGCACCCGAAGTTGCCAAGGCCCGCAAAGCCGGACACTTCGTGATAGTACGCTGCGGTGAGAACGGCGAGCGCATACCGCTCACTATAGCGCAGGCCGACGTAAACCGAGGTACCATAACCCTCGTGATACAGGCCGTAGGGCATTCCACCCGAAAAATATGCGCGCTCGAGGCCGGCGATACCCTTACAGACCTCGTGGGGCCGCTCGGAAAAGCTACCGATGTAGGCCTGCGCAACGGAACCGTGGTATGCTGCGGCGGAGGTGTGGGCATAGCTCCGCTCCTGCCCATAGTTCAGGCCATGAAAGCCGCCGGAAACCGAGTGGTAAGCGTACTGGCTGCACGCAACAAAGACCTTATAATCCTCGAAGACGAAATACGCGCATCGTCCGACGAAGTGATTATTATGACCGACGACGGCAGTGCCGGCCGTCAGGGACTCGTCACCGCAGGTGTCGAAGACGTGATACAGCGCGAGAATGTGGCCGAAGTAGTGGCCATAGGCCCTGCTGTAATGATGAAATTCGTGTCACTGCTTACAAAAAAGTACAATGTCCCCACCGTATGTTCGCTCAACACCATAATGGTCGACGGAACGGGTATGTGTGGAGCCTGCCGTGTGAATGTGGGAGGCAAGACGCGATTCGTGTGCGTCGACGGACCCGAATTTGACGCCCATCAGGTAGATTTTGACGAAATGATAATGCGAATGAGGGCCTACGACCCGCAAAAATAAGCAATATGGCAAAAACAACACAGGGCCGCGATGCCGAATGGCGCGAAGAGCTGCGCGCCGCAATGACAGCCAAAGAACGTACCGCCATACCGCGCACCCAGATGCCGACACTGGCTCCCGATGTGCGCGTAACCAACAATATGGAAGTAAACAGCGGCCTTAGCCGCGAACAGGCCGTGACCGAAGCCACCCGCTGCCTCGACTGCCCCACCCCCACCTGTGTGGAAGGCTGCCCCGTAGGCATCGACATACCCGGCTTCATAAAGAACATACAGCGCGGAGCGATATCCGATGCTGCCGCCGTTCTTAAACGGACAAGCGCACTACCGGCAGTGTGCGGACGCGTATGCCCTCAGGAAAAGCAATGCGAAAGCCGCTGCATATATACCAAAATGAAGAAACAGCCCGTGGCTATCGGTTATCTCGAACGCTTCGCCGCCGACAGCGCTGCCGCAGAGGCTGTTGACAACTCCTCCGAAGCAGCAGAACGCAACGGAATGAAGGTAGCCGTGGTCGGCTCGGGACCTGCCGGACTGTCTTTTGCCGGCGATATGGCAAAACGCGGCTTTGAGGTGGACGTATTCGAGGCTCTACACGAAATTGGCGGCGTGCTGAAATACGGCATACCCGAATTCCGCCTGCCAAACTCCGTTGTCGATGCCGAGCTGGACAGCCTGCGCCGTGCTGGAGTCCGATTCCATACCGACACCGTTATAGGCAAGACTCTCAGCTACGAAGACCTGCTCAACGACGGATTCAGCGGCCTGTTTGTGGCTTCCGGTGCCGGACTGCCGCGCTTTATAGGCATACCGGGCGAAAACTATATCGGCGTGTTGTCGAGCAACGAATATCTGACCCGCATCAACCTTATGGGGGCCGGTCGCCAAGGATATGACACACCGGCGCCGACAGGCAGGCGCGTGGCAGTGGTAGGCGGCGGCAACACCGCGATGGACAGCGTGCGCACGGCTCGGCGCATGGGTGCCGAACGCGCCATGATTATATACCGCCGCAGCGAGGCAGAAATGCCAGCCCGAATAGAAGAAGTGCACCATGCCAAGGAAGAAGGCGTGGAGTTCCTCACTCTCTGCAACCCGATTGAATATAAGGCCGACGAACGAGGCCGCGTGCGCTCCGTGGTAGTCCAGCGAATGGAACTCGGCGAACCCGACGCCTCCGGGCGACGGAGCCCTGTGCCAGTGGAAGGCGCAATCGAAGAAATAGACGTCGATCTCGTAATAGTGAGCGTGGGAGTATCGCCGAATCCCCTTATTCCGAACAGTATCGAGGGGCTCGATGTTACATCTCGTGGAACCATCTGCGTCGACGACAATCTGAGAACGTCAATCCCGGTAATATTTGCCGGAGGCGACATAGTGCGCGGAGGTGCCACAGTTATCCTCGCCATGGGCGACGGCCGACGCGCCGCAGCCTCTATGGCAGCACAGTTATTGAACAATGAATAAAATACTCGCAGTTTTAGTACTCGCACTCTCTGTCTGCGGCTGTACCAGGAAGGAAGCAGCCGCAGACAGACCTTTGCTCATGGTAAGCATCGAGCCCCAAAAATGGATTCTCGAACAGCTTGTAGGCGACGATTATGCAATCGGCACCATGCTTGACCGTGGCGCAAATCCCGAAACATTCGACCCGTCGATGGAAAAACGCCTACAGGCCGACAAGGCCACGGCATATTTTTCGACAGGCGCTTTTCCATTTGAAGAATCGTTGGCAAAATCCCTGCCCGACGGGACACGAATTGTGAATACTTCCGATGGAATCGAGCCGATATACGGCACGCACAGCCATACACACAATCATACATCCGGCCACTCGCACGGCCACGACTGCGACCACCACGGCGAAGCCGCCGATCCCCACATGTGGACATCGCTCAAAAACGCACGAATCATAGCCCGCAATATGGCAGAGGCCCTCGCCGACCTTGACTCAGCCGAAGCTGCCACCGTCAACCGACGCCTCGCCACACTTGAACAAAGACTCGACTCCATCGACAAAGCCACAGCGAACCGGCTTGAAGGTGCTTCACACTCATTTGCAATATGGCACCCATCGCTGAGTTACTACGCCCGCGATTACGGCTTGAACCAGATTGCAGTCGGACAAGAAAGCAAAGAGATGCCGGCCGGACAGGTACGCCAAGTGATAGACAATGCCCGCGACGCAAACGTCAAAGTATTTTTCTTCCAGAAAGAATATGACAACCGTCAGGCAGAGAGCATAAATTCGGCCATAGGCTCGCGTATGATAACCATCGATCCTCTCGCATACGACTGGCTCGGTCAAATCGAACTGATTACCAATGAAATCGCCCGGCCATAGCGACCACTGCCGATGCCACGAGTGCTGCGGCACTGCGCCCGGCAGCAAGCCTCTTATAAGCCTCTGCGATGTAACATTCCGTCGGGATGAACGCATTGTGCTATCCGATGTCAACCTCACCGTAGACGTCGGCGACTTCATAGCCATCACCGGCCCTAACGGCGGAGGCAAAACCACACTTCTCAGGATTATCCTCGGACTTCTCAAGCCAAGTTCAGGAAAGGTGCTCTACTGCAACGGACAGGGCGAGCTCGCCCCGCCCCCCGCAATAGGCTACCTGCCTCAGAAAAACAGTGTCGACTCTCATTTCCCCATATCGGTGGGCGAAGTCGTAGCATCAGGCCTGCTCGCTGAAAAAAACATATCCAAATCAGAGCGTCGCGAAAGGATAGCCGAAGTACTCGCCGAGGTAGGACTCGAAAACTTTTCCGAGCGCCCTATCGGCAAATTATCAGGCGGCCAGCTACAGCGCACCCTGTTTGCCCGCGCCATAGTGCGCAAGCCCCGAATACTCGTGCTTGACGAGCCACTTAGCTATATCGACAAGCACTTCGAGAACCGCCTTTATGAAATCATGGCAGAATTAGCCAAGACCACCACCATACTTCTGGTAAGCCACGAAATGAGCGAGATCGGCGCTATGGCAAACCGACATATAATAGTCGACCGCACACTCGACGAGTGCACGGCCGCGCGCCACTGCATAAAACGGGACTGCTGAATTACTTCTCGTTTCTCGGATTGAAACCGAGAGTCAAAGTCCGTTCCTTAACATCAACGGCATTTGTTTCATCGCCATCGGCCACATCTATTGCCACACCGGGGTACTTGCCGGCATCATCGGCAGTGGCAGCTGATGCTTCGTTATTTCCTGCTTTCGATTCTTTCATTGGAGTAAGTATTTATTTCTTATCCAACAAAAGCAGGCAAGTCATTGTTCGTCCGAGCCTACCGGCAGACGGTTGAGTTCCTCTATATAATTCAACAAGGCATCGCGCCCGCGCTTGTCCTCGCTCGACGTGCGGAATACCGGCGGAAGCTCTTCCCAAGTATCAAGAAGAGCCGCACAGTAATCGGCCGTAAGCTTCTTACCCGCATTCGGGCTCAGCTTGTCGAGCTTGGTGAACACAATGCTGAACGGCACCCCGTTCTCGCCGAGCCACTCCATAAACTCCAAATCGATCTGCTGCGGCTTATGGCGACTGTCGATAAGCACAAACAGATTGGTCATCTGCTTGCGATTCAACACATAATCACTGATAATCCCTTCAAGACGCGCCCTGTCGGCCTTGCTCCTGCGGGCATATCCGTATCCCGGCAAATCGACAATATACCAGCTGTCGTTAACTAAAAAATGATTTATGAGCATTGTCTTGCCCGGCGTCGAAGAAGTCATTGCAAGACCCTTCTTGCCGGTAAGCATATTGATTAGCGACGACTTGCCCACATTAGAGCGCCCGATAAACGCATATTCATGGCGATTATCATCGGGACAGCGCCGATAGTCGCTATTGCTTACCACAAATCTCGCAGCATTTATTATCATATCCTATCAATCATTAATTACATCTCAACAAAGATACGGATAAGTCGAGCGCAAAACAAATTTATTTCGTTTTGCCAAGCGTGAGTATCTAAGGCGCTTAGCCAAAGATACGTACAATCTATCGATAATGCAAACAGCCAAAACGGACAGGCACAATGTCAGTCAGGATAGATTGCTACCTTTATAACACCGTCACACCCGCTTTCAAACAAACGGTATGCCTCCTGAATGCGGCTCAACGGAAAGCGGTGCGTTATGAGCGGCGTTGTGTCGATTTTACCATCTGCGATAAGCCGCAATATTTCATCACAGTCACAACCGTCAACGCCTCCGGTCTTGAATATGAGGTTTTTGCCGTACATATCAGGCAACGGCAGTATCTGGGCATGCTCATAAAGAGCCACCACAGTGACAATGGCATTAGGACGCGCCGCCTGCCACGCCATTCGGAAAGTATCGTCCATACCGGCCACTTCAATAACACGGTCGGCACCACCATGCCCACCTACTGCCATCACCACCTCGAGGCACTCTTCAGGGCTTACCACTCGCACCTCGGGATAAAGGCTGCGAACAAAGTCACGCCTCGAAGCCTGCTTTTCACAAACTATGATATTCTTAGGCTGTTTAAGCCGCAGGCACTCAAGAGTGCACAAACCAGTAGGACCCGCTCCGATAATCAGCACAGTGTCATATTCAGACACCTCTGAAATTTTCACAGCCCAATATCCCGTAGCGAGTATATCGCCTGCAAACAGAGCCTCCTCGTCGCTTACACCGACGGGAATAGGCGTCAGCCCGTTATCGGCATAAGGCACCCGGACATAGCCGGCTTGTCCGCCGTCAATACGGCAGCCCAATGCCCAGCCGCCGTCCTTGTCTGTGCAATTGTTCACCCAGCCATGGCTGCAGAAAAAGCATTCGCCGCAAAAAGTTTCCACATTCACTGCCACACGGTCACCAGGCCGGACACTCTTCACATCACAGCCAACTTCTTCCACAATTCCGACCATCTCGTGGCCGATCGTGACGCCTACCTGTGCCTGAGGCACAGTGCCGTGAAGAATATGCAGGTCCGACGAGCAAACGCTCGAAAGCGTCACCCTCACTACGGCATCTTTCGCATCGACGACCTCAGGCTTCCGCTTATCCCGCAATTCAAACACACCTCGCTCCACATATGTAAGAGCCTTCATAATCGACGACGCAACACATCCGTCGCCTGTCGCCGTACTATTATCTGTCTGTCCTTCCAACATACTATTTCTCTTTGCAACCCCAAAATTACTAAATATATCAAAATAATCACAGCTTTAATTAAAAAATCAACAATAATAAAATGGAGTATAACTCACTGAGCTACACTCCATTTTGTAATTGTTGATTAGTGGACTTACTTCACTTCTTCGAAGTCGACGTCGGTCACTTGGTCGTCGCCGCCTTGCGAGCCTGCGCCGGGATTGGTGTTGCCGGCAGCCTGCTGGGCCTGTGCCTGAGCATTGAGTATATCCTGCTGTGCTGCGCCGAAGGTTGTTTCGATTTCCTTGATTGCAGCGTCGATTGCAGCGATATCCTGAGCCTTGTGAGCCTCTTTGAGTTTGGCAACTGCAGCCTCGATGGCAGAGCGCTTGTCGGCAGGAATCTTGTCGCCGAATTCGCCGAGCTGCTTCTCTGTCTGGAACACAATTGCGTCGGCCTGGTTGAGTTTGTCGATGCGTTCTTTCTCGCGTGCGTCGGCATCGGCATTGGCAGCAGCCTCGTCCTTCATTCGTTTGATTTCGGCGTCGGTAAGACCGCTGGAGGCCTCGATACGTATGCTCTGCTCCTTGCCGGTCGCCTTGTCCTTGGCAGATACGTTAAGAATGCCGTTGGCATCGATTTCGAATGTCACCTCAATCTGGGGTATGCCGCGGGGTGCGGGCGCGATTCCGTCGAGGTGGAACTTGCCAAGCAGCTTGTCGTCCTTTGCCATGGGGCGTTCGCCCTGAAGAACGTTGATTTCTACAGACGGCTGGTTGTCGGCAGCTGTCGAGAATGTTTCGCTCTTGCGGGTAGGAATGGTTGTGTTGGCTTCAATAAGCTTGGTCATCACGCCACCAAGTGTTTCGATACCTACAGACAGAGGCACAACGTCGAGAAGGAGCACGTCCTTAACATCGCCGGAGAGCACACCGCCCTGAATAGCGGCACCGATGGCCACAACTTCGTCGGGGTTAACGCCCTTAGACGGAGCCTTTCCGAAAATCTTCTGAACTTCGGCCTGAATGGCGGGAATACGGGTAGAACCGCCAACGAGGATTACCTCGTCGATTTCAGAGGGTTTCAAGCCTGCGTCACGAAGAGCGTCCTCACAAGGCTTGACAGTGGCACGGATAAGCTTGTCGGCAAGCTGCTCGAATTTAGCTCGCGTAAGCGTCATCACAAGGTGCTTGGGCACACCGTTGACGGGCATAATGTACGGCAGGTTGATTTCGGTGCTTGTAGCGCTCGAAAGCTCGATTTTGGCCTTTTCGGCGGCTTCTTTAAGACGCTGCAGGGCCATCGGGTCCTGACGGAGGTCGACACCTTCCTGACGCAGGAACTCATCAGCAAGCCAGTCGATAATCACGTGGTCGAAGTCATCACCACCGAGGTGGGTGTCGCCGTTCGTGGATTTAACTTCAAACACACCGTCGCCGAGTTCGAGTATCGAAATATCGAAAGTACCGCCTCCAAGGTCGAATACGGCTATTTTCTGGTCTTTGTTCGTCTTGTCGAGGCCGTATGCGAGCGCTGCCGCTGTAGGCTCGTTGACAATACGGGCAACCTTAAGACCTGCAATTTCGCCGGCTTCTTTCGTTGCCTGACGCTGAGAGTCGTTGAAGTACGCGGGCACCGTGATAACGGCCTCGTTAACCGACTGGCCGAGGTAGTCTTCGGCTGTCTTCTTCATTTTCTGAAGAATCATTGCCGAGATTTCCTGGGGAGTGTATTCGCGGCCGTCGATATCAATGCGCGGAGTGTTGTTGGCGCCACGCACCACCTTGTAGGGCACGCGCTCTATTTCGTTCTTTACCTGGTCATATGTTTCACCCATAAAGCGCTTGATAGAGTAGATGGTGCGCTTGGGGTTGGTTATAGCCTGACGTTTGGCAGGATCGCCCACCTTGCGTTCGCCGCCGTCAACAAATGCCACGACAGAGGGGGTGGTGTTGCGTCCCTCGCTGTTAGGAATAACAACAGGATTGTTGCCTTCAAGTACTGCGACACAGGAATTAGTGGTTCCTAAGTCTATACCGATGATTTTTCCCATAGTTGTATGTGCTTTTTTATATGTTTTTTATGTTTTCTGATTCTCGTTTTTGCTAAAGATAGAACAAACCTCGTGCCAAAAATGTTTTGACGCCAATTTCTGCCACATTGGCAGTCTGCCACTACCCGATTATGAACCTAACGAATGAATAAAAGCGCGGGAGAACTTGCCACATGCGAAACCGGTGGAAGGCGGTTGAAGAAATGGCACAGCCCCTGCGCGCTCATAGTGCGACACTCCGATTGTCGGCCGCTGCGGCAGTTTTTTCAGGCTTAAGAACGTTTGATTGGAGAAAAAGTTGTAACTTTGGCTTATCAATAACAAAACATATACTTTTTAAACATAACCTTATTCCATGAAACCTTACGTACTCGGAATTGACATAGGCGGTACCAACACCGTGTTTGGCATAGTAGACGCTCGCGGCAACGTGCTGGCAAGCTCATCGATAAAGACTCAGAAGCACAGCAACTTCAACGACTATCTCGAAGAACTGCACACTGAGGCCAGCCGTCTGATTGATGCCTACGACGCCACCGACAAGATACAAGGTATCGGCATCGGCGCACCCAATGCCAACTACTACACCGGCCGAATCGACAACGCCGTGAACCTTCCCTGGCCCAGCCTGCCGCTGGCCCAGCTCGTGAGCGAGAAATTCGGAATACCCGTAGCCATCACCAACGACGCCAACGCGGCCGCTCTCGGAGAAATGACATATGGCGCGGCACGCGGCCTCAAAGACTTCATCATGATAACTCTCGGCACCGGCGTAGGCTCCGGCATAGTTATCAACGGACAGGTAGTATACGGCCACGACGGTCTTGCAGGCGAACTCGGCCACGTGATTATCAAGCGCAACAACGGCCGTCTGTGCGGCTGCGGACGCACCGGCTGCCTCGAAACATACTGCTCGGCAACCGGCGTTGCACGCAGCGCTCGCGAATTTCTCGAAATACGCACCGAGCCGTCGCTCCTGCGCAACATACCTGTAGAAGAAATAACTTCCAAGGACGTCTACGATGCCGCCGTACAGGGCGACCAGATTGCCAAGGACATCTTCACATATACCGGCACCCTGCTCGGTGAAGCAATGGCCGACATGATGGTATTCTCCTCGCCTGAAGCATTCATACTCTTCGGCGGCCTTGCAAAGAGCGGCGACATGCTTATGCGTCCTCTCAAAGAAGCCATGGACAAAAACATGCTGTCGATGTTCAAGGGCAAGCCCAAAGTCATACTCAGCGAGCTCAAGGAAGCAGACGCCGCAGTGCTCGGCGCAAGCGCGCTTGGCTGGGAGGCCAAACCCATCGTTGCAGCCACCCCTGCCGTATAGTTCTCAAAAAACACGGTTCGGAAGGGCGTAAAAGTTTGCAGGAATGAAAAAAAATTCCTAAATTTGCGCTCCGAAAAGAGTGGAAATAAATCGAAAAATCAACATAGGCAATGAAAAGAACATTCCAACCCTCTAACCGTAAAAGAGTTAACAAGCACGGCTTCCGCGAAAGAATGGCAACAGCCGACGGCCGTAAAGTACTTGCACGCCGCCGTGCCAAAGGTCGCCTTCACCTCACTGTGTCGGATCACCTTGGCAGCAAATAAGCATAGTTAATTCTAAGATAAAAAAGAGTCGGCAATTTGTCGGCTCTTTTTTTGAGGGTGTCTGATAATATCTGTTGAACGCCCTCCGAAAAAGATCAAAAACGGTATATGAAAGGATTCTCCAAATCATTCGAAAAGCAGTCGGCAAATTTTGTGCTGATATACGGCGACAACGGCGACCGCACATCTATCATCACACCCGAACTGATTGCTGAAGCTGTCGCGCGCGCCCAGTCGAGCCACACATATGTAGAACTTCAATGCTGCATTCCGTTAAAGTTGCACGAAGGAAGTGCCAAATATATGAGATGGGGATACGACCCGAACAGCGACGTGCCATTTGCCGCCATATACTTTACCGAAAACGACGGCACGCACACCCGTTACATCAAAACAAACTGTACCAAGAGTCGGGGCGAAGCCATGCTCTGCTCGCTTTTCGAGCATTCACAGATACCCCCTCTCGTAATAGGCTGGGAAAAACAATGGCTGCGCAGAGCGCAAGAAGAAATCGAGCCTTATATTCTATATGCAGGGAACGATGAATTCAAACACTTCGACTTTGACGATGTGCTTGCTGCCATCGAACAGCTATGCGACGGCGAAATCGACAGCGTGATGCTCCAGACCGAAAGCGCCCAGAACGGTTACTTAGAAGCATGTAAGAAAGCCGACGGATACCAAGTCGAATTTCAGACCGATGACGAAGAAACCGGCATAAGGCGCGGCTTTAGACGGATTGTATGTAATCTCGATGACGTACAGCAATGGTTTGCCGATTACTACAATGAGCGCAAAGCACCTGATATAAGCCCGGAGTGGGATGAATTCGATGTAGAAGAATTTTTTAACAACCTGGCAAACAAACTATAAGAGTATGTTCAGCGAAAAAACATCTAAGGCCATCGACCTGATTTGGAAAAGCTTCGACCGCGAGAAGATACGCGCAGGCTACCAACTGATAAATGAAGCCGTCAACGAAGGCGATGCCGACGCCATATGCCTTCTCGGCCGCTGCCATCTTGGCAGCGATTACGTATGGGAAGAAGCAGGATTTGAAGAAGATCCAGAAAAAGCAGCAAAGCTCATCAAGGAAAGTGTGCTGAAAGGCAGCGCCATAGGAGTACTGACAGCCATGCGTTGCGGCGAACTTACCCCGGGAGTAAAGCGCAAAATGCCGTTTGCCTCAGAAAGAGATGCCTTTGCAGAAGTGCTGTGCGAAGCCCAGCACGGCAACGGTTTTTGCCTGTTTATGATAGGCAACGCACTGTTCTGGGGCGACTACCTCATATTCGAGCCGGAAGCAGCCAAACAATTCAAAAGCGTGGAAGAATACAATGCTTTCGCATACCCCTTGGCTGCCAATTACTTCGAGCACGCCTTCGACGATGGCATTCTCTACGGATTCGGCAACTTCCGCACCATTTACGAATCTGACCACAGCAACATATCCGAGCACGCCTACGAGGCATACTTCAAGCACGTTGCCGACGGAGGCAACCCCCTCGTATGCAACGACTACGGCAAGTACCTGCAGGACGAGTACGAGGACTGTGAAGAAGAGGCATTCAGCTATTATAAGAAAGCGGTGGAATTTGGCGACCTCAAATCAGCCTACAACGTGGCTGTGTCGTACGCCACAGGCATGGGTGTGGAAGAAGACCTCGACAAGGCATTTGAGTACTATACGATTGCAGCAGAAGCCGGATGGGTATCGGCACAGTTCCAGCTCGGCAACTTCTATTTTACAGGACGCGGAAACGTTGCCCGCGACTATGCCAAGGCCTTCAAATGGCTGAACGAGGCCTACCTCAATGCCGACGAAGACGAACGCTGGCGACCGGCTGCCGAATTGGCCATTCTTTATCAGGACGGGCTCGGCACCATTCAGGACGACGAAATGGCATTCGCGCACCTTGCCGAGATAGAGGACATTTTAGATGAAATATGGGAACCGCTCGACGCCATGGTGCTGAATGCCCTTGGTGTGGCTTACGCATTCGGCCGAGGCACCGAGCCCGACATAAAAAAGGGAATCGAATACTTTGACCGCGCCATAGAGTACGGCTCGGAAGAAGCCGTTGCCCACAAAGCGAAATTCAAGAAATCGATTTTCGGAAGTTGGAGCGAACGCTGATCCTCCAAGAGTAATATCTGATAATCACCTCTTAACGGCGGGACTTTCTATCGGGAAGTTCCGCCATCATCATTGTATACCGTCCCTTGCCGTGCGTTTTCGAGCCATACGACACCGCGCCATGGGGGCACATATGGTAACAGCGAAGGCACATGGCGCACTTATCTCCCCACTCCGGGCGACAAACGCCTTCACCCCTTGCCACCATAGATATATTACCCATAGGGCAGGCTCCTGCACAAGCCCCGCAGCCCCGACATACCTCTGTCACGCCAAACGGCTTAGGCGACATCGCAAAACGAACAAACCACGGGTATACCACACCTGTCTTAAGCCCGGCAAAAGAACCTCGCACAAGCATGTCCCTGCCACGGCTAATAATCGACCCGGCAATCGCCTCAACCCGTGTACGCGCCGACTCAATCTTGGCGCGCGCTACCTCCGGGGAATCTACGTCAAAACCCTTCATACACACATACGTGTTCGGCATCTGCACCGAATACGCACTTTCGCCGGTAATCCCTCTTCGGCCAAGCAGTTTGCGCCATTGTCTGTCAGCACGGCCCATATCGTCGCCACAGGTAGTCACCATATAGTGCCGCGCCATCAGAGCGTTTTTACCAAAGGACACCTCGCGTATAAAATCGGCCACCACAGGCGGCACACCCCACGAATATGTGGGAAACACCCACACCACCGGCTCCGATGGGCTATCCGCGTCGACCTCAAATTCCGACGGCTTTCTCAATCGTTCTCCCGACAAAGACTCGACACTTCCACCGCCGAGAGCCTCGGAAAGAAGCCGGGCCACATACATAGAGTTGCCCGTGCCAGAAAAACAAAGTATTCGGCTCACTTTCTACGCTGTGATTTAGGTGATATATTGCGTATCGTAACTTGCGTGGCTCCGAAGCCGTACTCTCTGAACGAAGCGTCCTGCACATCGTGTCCCTTATACCGGTGCGTAAGCTCTTTCATAATGGCTTGACGCAGAACGCCCTCGCCCTTGCCGTGGATAAACACTATCTTTTGCCCCACATTCCGCAGATTTGCATCCATAACGCTGCAGAAGCGGTCGATCTGCATATTCAGAATATCGGCAGGACCAAGACCGGCCGTGGTGTCAAGCAGCTCGTCGGCATGCAAGTCCACCTCGATTATATCCGCACGCAAAGGCGCGGCAGACTTCCTTACGGCATTCTGCGAAGCAATGTCGCGTTTCTTCGCTTTGATACCCTGCTCTATATCCTCAGACCGGAACGAAACCTGGGCGACCGGCCTTCCGCATTCAGCTATGTCGAAAGCTATTACCGGATTATCAAAGTAGGGATTAGATTTGAAACAATGAAGCTTGGCAAATTTCGTAGTGTCCACCTTAAGTTCCACAAGTGCCGGATTCACAGCCCCAAAAGCCTTGGAACGCTTGAATACCACATACTGAACGGCAAGCCTGTCCATGGCAGGGAGATCCGACGGCTCGATTTCACACAGAAACTCCTGCATATTAGGCTCTATAAGACCGTCGAAGCGATGAGTCCATTCGGCACTGTCGGCAGAACGCGACATAAGAGCCAGATACACATAATAGTTGGAATCGTTGACGATATATGCGTCGAAAGTCGACCGCGAAAGCGCCTTTATATCCGACGGCTCAAAGCCAAGAACAAGGCGCAGCTCGTCGCCACCCGGCGTTTCGATAACAGGCAGCGACAGTGGTGCCGGCTTTGCCGCAGCCTTAGGCAATTCCTTTTCAGGCGTCGGTACCGGGTTGTTAAACCGCGTGGTGTTTCCAACCACCACGCACTCCTTGAGCAATACCGGAGTTTCAAATCCGTCTTCGTCGACGTAGGCTATATTATCGACAATGCGCACCACCCTGCCGCCTCCAACGGCGTTCAGATACCGCACATTATCACCTATCTTTATCTGCATAATACTTTATTTCTTCGTATGAATCTAAATTTACAAAACAAAGATCAAACCCTTTGTTCCTGCAAAAATAGCATTTTCCCCTGCAAAAAAAGACAAGCCACTCATTTTTTACGCAGAAATACCGCCGCCTCCCCAAAATCGCCTTTGGCGGGAGGAGATTTTTTTTGAGGTTTGGGTAATGGTGTTGCTGATTTTTTGTTACTTTTGTACTTCGGTAAACAGTAATCCGAAAATAGAGAATTTACCCAACCGATATATCAAAAACCACAATTATCATGAGAACTGATCTCAGCTCGCAGATTAAACTGGACCGGATTCCGCGCCGGTATTACAATCCCGACAACGAGATTGAACTTACAGCTCTGCGCCGTGAAGAAAAGCTATTCACACGCATTTTTGAAACAATTTCCGACGGCGGCGATTTCATTGCCTCGGAAATGGCTCGCTACATCAACCGCTACACCGAGCAAAAAGGCAGATGCGTACTCGCCCTCGGCGCAGGAGTAAGCACCCACAGGGCATATGCAAGCCTCATCAAGCTGTACAACGAAGGACGCGTTGATTTCAGCAACGTGATTATATACATCATCGACGAATTCTTCCCCCTGCTGCCGGAAGGACCGTCGGTACTGAAGCGCTTGCGCGAAATCCTCCTCGACCACATCAACATAAAGCCTGAGAATGTGCGCACCATCAATCCCGAGATAACGAAGGAAACGATGTACGAGTACTGCCAGGCATACGAGCAGGCCATAGCCGACGACGGAGGTATCGACCTTGCCGTGTTCGAAATCGGACCGCACGGAACAGTAGCATTCAACGAGGCTGGCTCGCCCGAATCAAGCTATTGCCGCCTGGTGCTTCTCGGCAACGAAATACGCCACATCATCAGCAAGAATTACAACTGCGACGAGGTTCCGACAACCGCCATCACACTCGGCGTGGCGAACCTCCGTTCGGCCAAGCGCATACTCACTATGGCATGGGGTGAGAACAGCGCCGAAATTGTCCGCAAGGTTGTAGAAGGCGATGCCAGCCCGAGCGTGCCCGCCTCGCTCCTGCAGGGTCACCCCCACGTGAAACTCGTTATAGACCTCGGCGCTGCCGAAGAACTCACCCGCATAAGCCAGCCGTGGAAGGTGACTTCCTGCGAATGGAACGACAAGCTTATACGCCGCGCCATCGTATGGCTTTGCAATATGACAGGCAAGCCTATCCTCAAACTCACCGACAAGGACTATAACGACTGGGGCCTCGGCGAGCTGCTGGCACTCTACGGTTCGGCATACAACGTGAACATAAAAGTATTCAACGAGCTGCAGCACACTATCACAGGCTGGCCCGGAGGCAAACCAAACGCCGACGACACCTACCGTCCCGAACGCGCCAACCCCTATCCCAAGCGCGTGATAGTGTTCTCTCCCCACCCCGACGACGACGTGATATCCATGGGCGGAACCCTGAAACGGCTCGTGGACCAGCACCACGATGTGCACGTGGCATACGAAACCTCCGGAAACATTGCCGTAGGCGACGAAGATATGATACGCTACTTCCTTATGATGGATAAGATTGCACCTATGTTCGGCTTCAACAACGACGGGTACAACAAGCTTTCCACCGAAGTGCAGGAGTTTATCAAGACCAAGAGCGCCGGCGATATGGACAACAGCGACATTCGCGAAATCAAGACTATGATTCGCCAGGCCGAAGCCACCATCGCCTGCAACTACATAGGAGTCAAACCCGACAACATACACTTCCTGCGCCTGCCGTTCTACGAAACGGGCACAATCAAGAAAGGTGACCTGTCGCAGCGCGATGTCGATATCATAATCAAACTTCTGCAGGACGTCAAGCCGCAGCAAATCTTCGTTGCCGGCGACCTCGCCGACCCGCACGGCACACACAAGGTGTGCACCGACGCAGTTCTCGCAGCCCTCTACGAGCTACGCGACGAAGAATGGATGAAAGACTGCCGCATATGGATGTACCGAGGAGCTTGGGCCGAATGGGAAATCGACCACATCGAAATGGCTGTGCCAATCAGCCCGGAAGAACTACGCTTCAAACGCAACTCCATTCTCAAACACCAGAGCCAGATGGAAAACGCGCCGTTCCTTGGCGACGACGACCGTCTGTTCTGGCAGCGTGCCGAAGACCGCAACCGTGCCACCGCTCAGCTCTATGAGGGACTCGGCCTCGCCTCTTACGAAGCTATCGAGGCATTCGTGGAGTACAAACCCATTAAATAACAACACTCATATATAACGATGAGGCTCCGTCGTGGATAACACCAGACGGAGCCTCATTGCTTATTCCTTATTATTCTACCAAAATCAGGCCGAAACAATCAGGCACTGAGCCTTCGGGAGCATAACTTGACACCTCCACCCCGGCATTGCGCACCGTTGCGAACACATCTACTCCGCAAGCTTCCATCGACGGCGCCGTTTCCCACGGTCGTGGGCACGAATCGGGAGTGCACTCCGCACACAAGCGACAAGGCCCGGTTCCGAAAGGAAGCACCTTGTAGTAGCCCCGCCGAAAAAGCCCGGCGGCAACCGACACGGCAAGCGGAGTGCCTGCCGTGATAGAATGCGTTCTGAAAAGTATGGCCGTAGTATAATTACCAAGAATGGCACGCATCTCCTCCCATGCCGGCGAATAAGGCGGACAACAGCGATTATGGCCATAGTTAGGACAGCCATAACGGCACTTCATAACAGGCCATGCAGCAGTTACCACCAACGACGCCGATATTGGCATAGCCAAATCAGCACCTTCTGCAAGCAATTGGTCTACAGCTTCTTTCATCTTGATTATAATAAGAGGGAGCCAACGTATGTATACAAAAAAAGGTAAGCTTACTACATCGCACCGCTACAACCCGATACCCTTGCTTCGGTCAAGACCTGGGGGATTCTCGGGGAGCTGGCCGTGTAGGACTTACCCGGACACAAAAGTACTGCCTTTTTGCCGAACTACAAGCGGCAACCACGTATTTTAACACAACTTAACACCATAAAAGTCGCCACGGCAACCTTACTGAGATAAAAATTGATTTTTTTCACCTACGGGTGTAACAAAGGCACATATTGCGTGTCTATATTGCGAGAACGCATAAAAACAGCATGAACGCCAAAGACTTCGAAACACTCGCACTCAGCCTGCGACCCGGCCTCGTAAAAGCGGCCAGGCAGATTGTGGTGAGCGAAGCGGAAGCCGAAGATCTCGCGCAGGACACCATGCTCAAGCTATGGAGCATGCGCGAAAGGCTTACCGAATACCGATCGGTCGAGGCTCTTGCCCGCATTATTATACGCAGGCTGGCTCTCAACGCCGTCCGCCAGCACCACGGAGCCATAAGCCTCGAAGATGCTGCCGAGCTGAGCGATGCCGAGAGTCCCGACACGGAGCTTGAACGCAACGAAAGTGCCGCGCGTATCGACGCAGTGCTTGCCGCCCTACCCGAAGCGCAGCAGATACTCATCAGACTAAGGCACGTCGAAGGCTACGACAATGCTGCCATAGCCGCCGTTCTCGGAACCTCGGAGGGTGCTGTTCGCACCGCGCTATCACGCGCCAGAAGGCGTGTGGCTCAAATATTGACCCAACCTGTTTAAATGATTAATATGCCTTACGAATTACTCCGCACTCAGATAGAAGCCTTCCTCGACGGCACTACCACGCCTGATGAAGAAGCCTGCATCTACTCGGCGTACAGCAAATCGGAGCCGGGAAGCCTTCCTTCCGACCTCGAACGCTATCGGGCTATGTTCGCATGGTATGCCTCGCTTTCGGGTGAAGAAAACACCATACCCTCTGCCAAACCCAAACGCAGATACCGCGCGTGGCTCAAATACGGGGCCGCTGCCGCGGCTACCGCCGCAATCACCGTATCGGCCCTATTCATATCAGACCCGCTGGAAAAAAAGATGGACAACACCCTGTATGCGCAATATGTCGGAAGCTACGTGATACGCAACGGCAAGCGCATCAGCGACCTCGACGCGATTATGGTATCCGTGATACGGGCAGAGCACATTGCCGACAGCCTCAGCAACTTCACTACCGAACTTGAAAACATTCCCGAAATAGAATCGGACAACACCATTATTGAAAACGCCCTGTCCGGCGTAAGCGACCCGGTGCTTGCCCGGCAGCTTTGCAACGATTTGCTCAACGAACATTCCAACTAACACAAACAATCATAATTCATACAGATATGGCTCGAACAATTATATCTGCAATAGCATTGCTTTGCATAGCGATTTCGGCTTCGGCACAAGCCAAAATCGACAAATACATCGAAGATATGGAAAAGCGCCCCGATGTAGAAACAACATATACCGAACGCCGCGCCCCGCGCAAGAAAAAGCTTGTGCGCATATCGCGAATAATGAATTTCCAAAATCCCAAATATTACCAGCAGCTCCTCAAAGCCTTTGAAGACGAGCGCGACAATACAGTGAGCGCTTCGAAAACGGACAAGATGATGACATATCGCTTTGAAAACAACAAAGGCACAAGCACATACTCCCTCACATGGGGCCAGGGCTACTCCGCCCCATACACACTTGTAATGAGCTGGCGCAGCCAAGACGCTGACGACCAAAGCTATATAGACGACGAGCATTCGACAGGCTCGGAAATATTGGTATTCGACTCTTTCGGCTGCAACACAAAAGTAAGCACAAGCACTTCAACCAATAGCTACCAAAAGCAAGCCGACAAAGCCAATAAAAAACTGGCGGCCATGGCACGCAAGCGCGCCGCCGAAGCCCGGAAGCAAGCTTGCGAGGCTCGCAAAAAGGCTGCAAAAGCGAGCAAACAAGCTGCTGATGCACAGAAACGCGCCGAGCGTACTCGCGGCTACAGCGCTGACTGCAAGTACAGCGAACGCGCATACCAGAACGCCCTGCGCGCAAGCTGCCGCACAATCAGCCCTGCGGGACAGGTGCGCGAATTTAGCGCGTTCGACGCCATGGACAACAGCTCCATATGGGAACATCTCGAAAAAACAGATGTTAACGCCAACTGCATCGTGACCATTACCGAGGTATCAGGAGCCACCACAATAATAGACATGAAAAGCCCCCTGATATAGCCCGGCTACCAGCTGAACGAGAAGCCTACCCGCGAAAGTTCGGCCGACATCGGAGGCTGGAGCTTATACACACACACTGTGCCTCCGGCAATCCTTTCAAAGCGCTGCGACAGCGCCTCCTTTATGCGCCAAGCCACATTTTCGAGCAATGCCGAAGGTTCGGCCATAACCTCCCTTACAACATCTACAATTTCAGCATAATTCACTGTTGCGTCGAGGCAGTCGCCAACCATGGCTGCCCCGGCGCTTACTTTAAGCACCAGCGACACCTCGAAAACATTACCTACCACGCGTTCCTGAGGCAACACTCCGTGCCTTGCGAAACAACGAAGCCCGTCGACATGTATGGTGCCGACGGGCATATTATCGTTTTTATTCATTCAGATGCAATAATAATATTATCTTCTGCCCTTGCGGCGCTTCTTGCCCACGCTTTCGGGCTGGCGGCCACGCGGCTTCGATGCGGAGAGTGCTTCAAGCGGACGCGGCGGGTTCTTCTCGTCCACAATTACGAGGTCGAGTTGTTTCTTCTGAATATCAGCACGCGCCACCTGCACCACCACCTTGTCGCCGAGGCGGTACTTGTTGCCACGCTTGCGACCCACCAGACAGTAGTTGCGGTCGTCGAAATCGTAGAAATCATCAGCGAGGTCACGCATCGGCACAAGACCTTCGCACTTGTTGTCGTCAAGCTCCACATACAAGCCCCACTCGGTCACGCCCGATATAACGCCCGAAAACACCTCTCCGAGATGATCGGCCATATATTCAACGGCCTTGTACTTGATGGAGGCACGCTCGGCGTTTGCCGCAAGCTGCTCCATATCGGACGAATGCTTGCATTGCTCCTCGAGTTTCTGAAGATTCACGCTACGGCCACCGGAAAGATAGCGCTCGAGCAGCCTGTGCACCATCATATCGGGATAGCGGCGTATCGGCGATGTGAAATGGGTATAATACTCGAATCCGAGCCCGTAGTGTCCTATATTGGTGGTTGTGTATATAGCCTTTGCCATCGAGCGGATAGCGAGGGTTCCCAACAGGTTTTCCTCTCCCTTGCCTTTGATGTCTTTAAGCATCTTGTTGAGCGAACGGTTGATATCCCTCGGCGTGCCTGTAGTCTTCAACTTATAGCCGAACACACGCGAAAGCTCGGCGAGATTCGACAGACGCTCGGCATCGGGAACATCGTGCACTCGATATACAAACGCCTTTGCTTTCTTACGCTTGGGAACTATGCCTATAGCGGCAGCCACGGTCTTGTTGGCAAGGAGCATAAACTCCTCGATCAGCTTGTTGGCGTCTTTGGATTCCTTGAAGAATACCGACACCGGGTGTCCTGTTTCGTCTATCTCGAAGCGAACCTCGGCGCGGTCGAAATCTACAGAGCCATTGTCATATCGTGCCTCGCGCAGTTTTTTGGCGAGGCGGTCGAGCAGCAACACCTCTTCGGAAAAATCGCCTTTGCCAGTTTCGATAATTTCCTGCGCTTCCTCGTAGGTAAAACGGCGATTGCTCCGTGTAACCGTGCGCACTATGCGCGATGCCTGCACGCGGGCGTTGTCGTCCATTTCAAAAACGCAGGAGAAGGTAAGCTTGTCCTCGTCAGGGCGCAACGAACATATACCGTTGCTTAGATGTTCAGGCAGCATGGGCACCACGCGGTCTACCAGATACACGCTCGTGGCACGGTCGCGGGCCTCGCGGTCGAGAGGCGTGTCGGGCTGCACATAGTGCGTGACGTCGGCAATGTGGACGCCTATCTCGTAATTCCCATTCGCAAGACGGCGCACCGAAAGAGCGTCGTCAAAGTCCTTGGCATCGCGGGGGTCGATGGTAAAGGTAACGACATCGCGCATATCGTCGCGCGCGGCTATCACTTCGGGGGTTATTCCCGCGTCAATTTTTTCGGCAGCCTTTTCTACCGATTCAGGGTAACGGTACGGCAACCCGAACTCTGCGAGAATGGCGTGCATCTCGGTATCGTTCTTTCCTGTTTCTCCGAGTATGTCTACAACCTCGCCCTGGGGATTCTTGGCCTCGTCGGGCCAGTTGGTGATGCGGACAATAGCCTTGTCGCCGTTTTTACCGCCTTTAAGCTTGGTGCGCGGTATGTATATGTCGGCAGCAAGGAATTTAGAATCGGTAACCATGAAGGCCACGCGCTTGTCCACTTTCAGAGTGCCGATAAAGGTCTGTTCCTTTTTTTCTATAATCTCAGTCACTTCCGCCTCCGGCTCGCGGCCTTTCACCCTCGCGGCTATGGCCACTGCCACGCGGTCGCCGTTAAGGGCGTGCATGGAGTTGCGTTCTGCCACGAATAGCTCCTCGCCGTCGTCGGTTATCACGCCGTTCTTTCCGTTGCTGCGGCGCACAAAAACGCCTTCGGCCTTTACTGTGCGCTGCGGCGACTTGTACTTGCCCGGAGCTGTTTCTATAAGTTCGCCGTCAAAGGCGAGTTCGGCCAGATAAAGAGCGACAGTCCTCTGCGCGGCAGGAGTATCCTGCCCTATGGCGTGCGAAACCTGCCTGTAGTTAAATGT
>Ga0137308_100436_pt1 | contig 69782 bp, 67 predicted proteins | sample Inofrocosms_June_FD_97181 | JGI IMG/M metagenome (GOLD analysis project Ga0137308, IMG submission 97181) | Mouse cecal microbial communities from Vienna, Austria - N-Acetylneuraminic and N-Acetylglucosamine D2O microcosms_June | ecosystem: Host-associated > Mammals > Digestive system > Large... | reverse complement strand
GATTGGAGAAGTACACTAGTGTACTGACCGATATATATTTAACTAAATAATTATTCCATATAATGCCATTCTGTGTTATAGAAAAAAGAAACGGCGGTGGCGACTATGGCAGGACCTAAGACATATATCATTAAACTTAGTGGCGATGAAAGGGCTGTGTTGTGATTGTTGTGATAAAGTAAAGTTGTAACGGTAGTGGCTAATAAGATATAATCATTCTGCAAAGAAAAGAGGTACATATTATGCCACAGAATTACACTCCTGAATTTAAAAAGAAGATGGTTCGCCTCCGTCTGGAGGAAGGACGGACAATTAACAGTATCACCACAGAGTACGGAATCTCCAAAGAGAGTGTCCGTCGGTGGTGCAATGAATTTCAGAAAGAATGCCAAGCCCAAAGCCTTCAAGTCCCTTCGTCCGCTAATGAAGCGGAAATTATGAAAGAGATCCTTTTGTTAAAAAGAGCGACTGGGGATGGCAGATTGATCCGGCTGGGTTGAGATACGCATTGAACCTGTTGTATGAGAGATATCAGAAGCCGTTGTTCATTGTGGAGAATGGATTTGGCGCGGTGGACGAGATACGGACGGATGGAACAATCGAGGATGACTATAGGATTGCATATCTGAAGGCACATATTGAGGAACTGAAAAAAGCAGTCCTGTTCGATGGGGTGAATCTGATAGGCTATACCCCGTGGGGGTGCATTGACTGTGTGTCCTTCACGACAGGGGAAATTTTATAAACTTATTATGGGTTTTATGCAGTTCCAATTTATTCTCATAAAAGAAAATCCCATGGAAGAAGCTACAAAAATCCCATGGAAGAAGCTACAAAAGAACTTGTGCTTGGACTATGAATCTGCTATAATTGTGTGTGCTGATTAGCCGCGCGGTAAGAAGCGCGGTCAAAATAAAGAGACGAAAAATAAAAGGAGAGATAACGATGAAAGGAAATATTGTTGTTGGGCAGTCTGGCGGACCTACGGCTGTTATTAATTCATCCGTAGCCGGAGTATATGCGGCGGCTAAAAAGCTGGGTGTAAAAAAAGTATACGGAATGGTACACGGTATTCAGGGATTTTTACAGGACAATCTGTGCGATCTGGATGAATATCTGGCGGATGAAACGGGTATTGAATTGCTGAAGAGAACGCCTTCCGCATTTTTGGGTTCCTGCCGTTTTAAAATGCCTAAGATCGAAGGACATGAGGAAGTGTATGAAAAAGTATTTGAGATCATGGAGAAACATGATATTGAATGCTTGTTCTATGCGGGCGGCAACGATTCCATGGATACGGTGAAGATGCTGTCCGATTATGCGGCGGCTCACAACAAGCCCCAGAGATTTATGGGAGTTCCTAAGACGATCGATAATGACCTTCCGATCACGGATCATTGCCCCGGATATGGTTCCGCAGCAAAATATATTGCGGCAAGCCTGAAAGAAATTATCCGTGACAATGAATCTTTTGGCGTGGAAAAACCTACGGTCTGCCTTGTGGAGATTATGGGACGCCACGCGGGATGGCTGACTGCGGCTGCAGCTCTGGCAAAGGGCGAGGATTGCAGCGGTGTGGACGCTATCTATTTACCGGAAGTAACTTTTGATGTGGATAAATTTATGGAAAAAGTAAAACATCTGGCGGAAACGAAGCATTCCGTAGTGATCGCCGTATCGGAAGGCGTATCCCTGGCGGACGGACGTTTTGTATGCGAATTGGCAGATGCGGATAAGAAAGTAGATGCATTCGGACATAAGCAGCTGTCCGGCACTGCGGCTTATCTGGCTTCCCTCGTAGCAGCAGAGACAGGGCTTAAGACCCGTGCCGTGGAGTTCTCCACTTTACAGCGTGCGGCAACCCACCTCGCTTCCCTGACGGATATCAACGAGGCATTCCAGGTTGGTTTCGATGCGGTTATGGCGGCAGAAGAAGGCAAGACCGGCATGATGATCACCCTTGACAGGAATGGGGATGATCCGTATCAGTGCGGAACGAGCGCATATGATATTCATGCGATTGCCAACGTGGAAAGACCGGTTCCCGCCGAATGGATTACGGAAGATGGATGCGGACTGAACGAAGGATATGAGAAATATGCGAGACCGTTGATTATGGGCGAGCTGCAGCCGCTTTTTGTGAACGGACTGCCGAGACATTTAGTAAGGAAATAGTTTGAAAATAAGAAAATAAAGAAATAAGAAAAGGCCGGTATGGGAAACCATGCCGGTCTTTTCGGTATGCATGTCTGATGCGTCAATTATGGTCCTTTTTGACAGGCACGAAGAGGGAAGAAAGACATAGTAATAATTTAAGGGTGTCGTTGCCGGAGACAGGATGTATCGCGGAGGGAAATATGGAAGGAAATGTTTGGTCTCAAAAGGATAGTTGTGAAAAAATGGATCCTTTATGCAAAAGGCATACTTTTGAAAAGTATGATATTGCAGTGGTTGGAGGGGATAAGCGCACGGCATGTATGATACCCTTTTTTATGCAAAGGGGTTATCGTGTCATTGGTTATAAAATCTGCCATAGAACTGATATGGATATAAAAGCGGACGGGTATGCGGATTCTTTGAAACAGGCGGTGGAATCGGCGCCGGTTATAATAGGCGGGATTCCGATGGAGAAAAAAGGAAGTGTGAATTTGAAGGAACTGTCCCGTCATATCAGAAAATACCATAAAATATTCGGAGGGATCATACCGGAGGCTTTTCGCCAGGAATGCGGTGAGAGAGGAATTGCCTGTTACGATTTTATGAAAGACGAAAGCATTGCTGTTTTCAATGCGGTTGCAACTGCGGAGGGAGCAATCTTAGAGGCTATGCTCCATAAACAGACCAATATACATCATAGCAGGACATTGGTACTCGGTTATGGAAGATGCGGAAAAGTATTGAGCGAAAAATTAAAAGGGTTATCCGCACATGTGACCGTGTGCGGCAACAATGCGGTGGAATTGGCGACGGCGGAAGCCTTCGGCATGGATGTGCTGCCGTTAAAGGAATTGGAGGGGAAAATTAACGGATTTGAGTATATTTACAATACGATACCGGCGCTTGTGCTGGAGGGGGAGATCTTAAAGAAGGTGGAAAAAGACGCCCTTATTATAGATATTGCTTCAGGAAGGGGCGGGCTGGACTATCAGGAGGCGGAGGAACGGCAGCTGAACGCTCTGCATTGTCTGGGGCTGCCCGGGAAGTATGCCGGAGAGGTATCGGCAAAGCGTCTCTCCGAATATGTGATTGGAAAATTATAAAGGAAGGTATAGAATCATATGGAATTGAAAGGGAAAAAAATAGGAATTGCTTTTTGCGGTTCCTTTTGTACTTTTGATAAAGTTTTTCATGAACTGGAACATTTAAAAGAAACAGGGGCGGAGATTTATCCTGTTTTTTCGGATGCGGCAAAAGGGATTGAGAGCAGGTTCGGCAAGCCGGCAGATTTTATGAAGAAGGCGGAGGAGATCGCGGGGCGGAAGCCGATCCTGTGTATCGAGGAGGCGGAGCCTATCGGGCCGAAAGGATATCTGGATCTTCTGGCAATTATTCCCTGTACGGGGAATACGGCGGCAAAGCTGGCGAACGGGATTACGGATACGGCGGTATTGATGGCGGCAAAAGCGCATCTCAGAAACGGGAAGCCTCTCGTTATTTTTATTTCCACGAACGATGGATTGGGAATAAATATGAAAAATATCGGCACATTATTAAATACAAAAAATGTGTATTTTGTTCCTTTCGGGCAGGATGATGCGGTAAAAAAACCGAATTCCCTTGTGGCGCATAGCGGGAAGATCATCCCTACGTTGGAAATGGCGCTGGATGGAAAACAGATACAGCCTTTGCTGGCGTAGTCTTTGGCAGTCTGGAAAAAATTTTGGTTTGGAGGAGTCTTATGTGTGGAATCGCTGGATTTTTTAACGGAAAGGAAAATTATAAGGACGGAGAGGAAAAATGGGTTTCCGTATTGAAGCAAATGAACAGGGAGCAGAAGCACAGGGGGCCGGATGAGGATGGGATATTTTTGGGAGAACGGTGCGGACTGGCTCATGTAAGGCTTTCCATTATTGATCTGCTGTCCGGCCAGCAGCCGATGATAAGGCGGGAAGGGGAGAATGTGTGGGCGATCGTCTATAATGGGGAAATCTACAATATGGGCGTGCTGAAAAAGGAGCTGGAGGAGGCAGGAGAGAAATTTTTGACCAACAGCGATACGGAGGTTATTCTGGCGGGATATATACGCCATGGGGCGGATTTTGTAAAGAAGTTAAACGGGATCTTTGCCTTCGGTATTTGGGACGGGAGGCTGGGAAAACTGTTTCTGTTCAGAGACAGGGCTGGGGTGAAGCCCTGTTTCTATAAAAAAAGCGGGGATACGCTCATTTTTGCTTCCGAAATAAAAGGAATTTTCTGCTTTCCGGGGGAAGAGCCTGAGGTGGATAAAAAGGGATTGTGCGAAGTATTAGGGCTTGGCCCCGCAAAAACATATGGAAAAGGGGTGTTCCGGGGAATCTATGAAGTATTGCCGGGGCATTTTCTGGAATGCGGGGCGGAAGGCTGCCGGGAGCATTGTTATTGGAAGCTGGAAAGCAGGATTCATGAGGACTCTTGGGAGGATACGGTGGAAAAGATGCAGTATCTTCTGGAGGATGCGGTAAGAATACAGATGTTGTCGGATGTACCGGTCTGCACTTTTTTGTCGGGCGGCGTGGACAGCAGCCTGGTGACGGCGATCTGCAGCAGGGAATTGTGCAAAAAGGGAAAAGTGCTGGATACGTATTCTTTTGATTTTAAAGATAATGATGTCAATTTTCAGGCCAACGCTTTTCAGCCGTCCCAGGACCGGCCCTGGGTGGATAAGGTAAAAGATTATGCGGCGACAAGGCATCATTACCTGGAGTGCCGGAATGAGGAATTGTATGATGATCTGTTCGAGGCGGTAAAAGCCAGGGATTTGCCCTGCATGGCGGATGTGGAGTCGTCCATGTTGTATTTTTGCAGGAAAGTGGCGGCATGCCATAAGGTGACGCTGACCGGGGAATGCGCGGATGAAATTTTCGGAGGGTATCCCTGGTTTCATAAAAAGGAATGCCTGGAAGCGGATATTTTCCCCTGGTTCATGGATTTCCGGCCAAGAACGATGCTGTTAAGGGATGATGTGCTGCGGGAACTGCCGCTCCAGGAGTATGCATGGGAGGCTTACCGCAGAACGGTGGAAGAAACGCCGGTTCTGGAAGGAGAAGGGGCGGAAGAAAAAAGGCGGAGGGAAATTTCCTATTTGAATCTGCGCTGGTTTATGCAGACTTTGCTGGACCGGATGGATCGCACCAGCATGCATGTGGGGCTGGAGGCCAGAGTGCCGTTTGCTGACCATAGAATTATCGAGTATGCCTGGAACGTGCCCTGGAATATGAAGTACCGGGGCGGCGTAGTAAAGGCGCTGCTGCGGGCCGCCGGGAAAGAGTATCTGCCGGAGGAAATATTGTACAGGAAAAAAAGCCCTTATCCGAAGACCTATGACCCGGCTTATGAAAGGCTGGTGCGAAGCCGTATGCTGGAAGTGCTGGACGACGCCAATGCGCCGGTTCGGGCATTGGTGGATGCGGAAAAAGTGAAAAAGTTTATGGAGCAGCCTTCCGATTATGCAAGGCCTTTTTACGGGCAGCTGATGGCGGGGCCGCAGCTCTTGGCATATCTTTTGCAGGTGAATTATTGGATGGAACATTATAAGATAAAGCTGGTGTAGAGGAGAGGGAAGACCGGAGATTGTGGTAGAGTTTTTAGGTTCGGGGTGGTATACTTTTGAGAAGAGGTGTAGTGATTGGCGGGAAGGAGACGAAATGTTGAATAAAGATGAACTATTGGCATTGATCAGCGGAGGGGAGGGGCATACGGTAGAGTTTAAAAAATCTGCAATAGATATTACAAAAGATGTCTATGAAAGTATTTGTGCATTTTCCAATAGAGACGGCGGACATATTTTTCTGGGAATCAAAGACAACGGGGAGATATTAGGTATAGATCCGGCTTATATTGGTAAAATGAAAAAAGACTTTGTAACAGCAGTAAATAATGCAAATAAAATGTATCCGCCTTTATTTTTAATACCGGCAGAATATGAACTTTGTGGGAAGCAAATACTTTATATTTATGTTCCGGTTGGTACACAGGTATGTAGATGCTCCGGTCGGATTTATGACAGGAATAATGAATCGGATATTGATATTACGGATAATGAGGAATTGGTTTATAAATTATATGCAAGAAAACAAGGGACTTATTTTGTGAATAAAGTGTTGCCTGAATGGGGAATGGATGTGCTTCGTTCTGAGTTGATAGAGCGTGCCAGAAAGATGACTCGTGCGAGAAGCAATAATCATCCTTGGCTTTCTATGGATGATGAGGAACTGCTGAGAAGCGCAGGACTTATTTTATTGGATAATGAGAGTAGGAGAGAAGGGATCACGCTTGCGGCAGTTTTATTATTTGGTAAGGACATAACGATTATGTCAGTGCTTCCACAGCATAAGACAGATATGATTTTCAGAATACAAAATTTGGACAGATATGATGATCGGGATGTGATTGTTACTAATTTATTAGATAGCTATGACAGAATGAATGAATTTGCTAAAAAACATTTAAATGATCCTTTTGTTTTAGAAGGGATGCAGTCAGTGAGCGCCAGAGATACTATATTAAGGGAAATTATTTCGAACAGTTTGGCGCATCGGGATTATTCCAGTGGATATGTTGCGAAAATGGTGATTGAGAGGGAACGGATATTTGCGGAAAACGGAAATAGAACGCATGGATATGGAAATTTGGATTTAACAATGTTTGAACCTTTTTCAAAAAATCCTGTAATTTCTAAAGTATTTAGAGAGATTGGACTTGCGGATGAATTGGGTTCCGGGATGCGTAATACTTATAAATATACCAAATTATATTCAGGAGGAACGCCGCAGTTTATTGAGGGGGACGTTTTTCAAACAGTTATTCCGTTAAACGACGCGGCAACTATGAAGTCAGGGCCAACCAACAGCAATAAAGCTAGTGACCAAGTCAGTGACCAAGTCAGTGACCAAGTCAGTGACCAAGTTGTACATGCTGATATTGCGGAGAAGATATTGGAATACTGCAATGTAGCCCGGACGAAGAAAGAAATTGCCAGTTATATAGGCTATAAAAATCTGACATATATGACGCGGATATTTTTAAAACCGTTGTTGGAAAACAATAAACTGGCATATACCATTCCGGATAAACCCCAAAGCAGACTACAAAAATATATAACTAAAGGATAATGAATAAAGAAAGATTATGGATAGCGGCAGAAGAGGAGGCAGGGTATGAAACGATGGATGATAGCTATGGGATGTATCATCGCGGCTTTGGCGGTGGGGATTGGATTGGCCTTGGCGGGAAAGGGGAAAACGGCAGATATGGAAGAAACGGGGCCGGAGCGGGTATCAGCTGTGGAAATCCGGGAAACAGACAAAGAGACGGTAATGGATGCGGCGGAAAACGGTTCCGTTCCGAACCCGGAGGAGGAAAACATGGAAGGCCGGGAGAAAAGCGCAAAGCCGAGTAAGGAAGAAGTACTGGCTATGAGGGCGGCAGTTCTGGAAGGGATGTCGGAGGAAGCAGTAAATCGTCTGACGGAAAATATTAAGGTTGCGAATATATGGATGGAGCAGGCTTATTTTTACGACGATTTTTTTGGCAGGCTGGCCGATCCCGAGAGTTTGTATTGGAATTATGTGGACGAAAAAGGAGAGATCCAGATCGGTTGGGCTTTCGAGGATGGAGTGAGATATGACGGAACGGACGAAGCGGGCAGACGGGAGTTCGAGGAGAAGTATGGAGCTGAGGTAAAGGCTTATAACCGGCTTGACGGAGATGATTTTATTGCTCTGATGGAAGAAATGAGGGATAGTCTGGAAAGCGGGCTGTTAAAGGGGGATTTTGACAGCCTGATTGAAAATATGAGGCTTGCGAAAGAAACACATGACGTGCTGTATATGGAAAATATTTATCATATTCTGCACGATATGGATTATTTTCTTCTTCGGTATGGACCGGAAGATGTGGGAAAATATATGAAAGACGGAGGAACGGTAAATAAATATTACGGAGTCCTGGATGTCTATCACAGCTGGGCAGAGCCGGCGGATGAGACAGGGCCGGATCAGGACAAGCCCGGAACGGTACGGGTAGCCAATCCATCCTGGGATTACTATATAGAGGCTTCGGGGGAGACGGAAACGGCGCCTTTGGAATTAGTTGTTTTAGAGCAGACGAAAAATGAAATCACGGACGAGGAACAATGGTTTGCCAAAAACGGGCTGGTGCTGCCGGATCTGAACGAAGAAGGATATGAATGCTTTGTCCATGATGACCGCGTGATGATCGATATTATAAAGAACGGAGAGACGGAGGTGACGCTGGATTTTTCGGATTACAGGTATGCGGATGATTTCCGGCCGGAAGAAATGGCGTTTATCGGTCAGGAGATACATGGCGCGGCGGTCAGGGAGGGGATTTTATATCTGTCCACCTTCCACTATACTTATGCGGAAAGTTCGCCCCATACGGCATATATGACTGCCGTCAGCCTGGATGATTATCGCGTGTTATGGAAAACAGAGCCTTTAACATGTAATTCATTGAACTTTGAGATCGTGGGGGATGTAATCCTGTGCGGCTATGGTTTTACGGCGGAGGATGATTATCTTTACCAGATAGACAGCAAGACGGGAAGGCGGATCGGGCAGACGCCGCTGGCTTCAATGGCGAATTATATTGTTTATAAAGATGGAAAATTGTTCGTGAGGACTTATCATACGGATTATGTGTTTCAGATCGGAGAGGAATAAAGAAGAAATGAAAATTCTTATCGTAGAGGATGACCGCGCTTTGAATAACGGTATCGCCCTGTCCCTGGGAGGCGAGGAGTGCCTTCAGGCTTATAGCATCGCCCAGGCGCGAAGCCTGTTTAACGGGAGCGTTGATCTGATTATTTTGGATATCAATCTTCCCGATGGAAGCGGCCTGGACTATTGCAAAGAGGTACGGAAGGAAAGCGGAGTGGCAATTATTTTTCTGACGGCAAATGACATGGAGACCGATATCGTAACCGGATTGGAAACAGGGGCGGACGATTATATAACAAAACCTTTTTCCCTAATGGTATTGCGGGCCAGGGTCAACGCAGTTTTCCGCAGGAAGCAGGAGAGGGCGGGAGGCTTCCGACAGGACGGCTTCTTTTTCGATTTTGAGTCCATGGTATTTACCGTGGAAGGAAATGCCGTGGAACTGAGCAAAACAGAACAGAAATTGTTAAAAATTCTCGTTTCCAACTGCGGGAATATCGTTTCCAGGGACATGCTGATCGACCGTATTTGGTCCGACGGAGCCGAATTCGTGGAAGAAAATGCGTTGTCGGTTACGATGAACCGTCTTCGTTCCAAACTGCCGGGCGCGCCCGTGAAGACGATATACGGAATTGGCTATATGTGGGAGAGAAATTGATGGAGCTTTGTATTTTTTTAATGGCGGCGCTTGTCCTGCTTGCGGCAGCGCTGGTTTTTCTTTATATGAAATCAAATCGGATGTGGAACAGCGTAGAGCGCATGGTAGAAGCGGCAAGAGATGGTATTTTTGTGGAGACGGCCTTCGATGAAGGCCGTTTATCCCGTTTGGAGTCCAAAATGTATCAATATCTGGTCTCCGGCCAGACTTCCAGGCGGCGGATGGAGGAGGAGAGGGAAAAGATAAAAGCCCTGGTAAGCGATATTTCCCACCAGACAAAGACTCCGATCGCCAATATGCTGCTTTATACGCAGCTGCTGGAGGAAAACGGGAGCCTGGATGGAAACGCGCAGAGCATTGCTTTTCAGATCGAGGAACAAGTCAATAAATTAAATTTTTTGATCCAGTCGCTGGTGAAGCTTTCCCGCCTGGAGAGCGGCATGCTGGAAGTAAGGCCGGAAAAGAATAAGATAAGAAAATTGATCGCAGGACTGGATTATGCGGCGGCAGCGGAGCAAAAGGGAATCTCCTTGTCCGTAGGGGAAGTGCCGGAACTGACCGCCTTTTTTGACCTGAAATGGACGCTGGAGGCGTTGTCTAATATTGTGGATAATGCCATCAAATATACGCCGGCAGGAGGAAGCGTTGCAATATCGGTGAAAGAATATGAAATGTTTGCGCGCATCGATATCGAAGATACGGGGATCGGGATGGAAGAGGAGGAAACGGCGAAAATATTCGCGCGTTTTTATCGTTCTCCTGCGGTCAGCGGGGAAAGCGGCGTGGGAATCGGGCTTTATCTGGTTCGCGAGATATTGGGCCGGGAGGGCGGTTATGTTAAGGTGGCTTCCAGGCCGGGGAAGGGATCGGTATTTTCTGTTTTTTTGGGAAGGATATGATGGAGATTCTTTCAATACCGTAAGATTGCGGAAAGATTCTGGAAAGATTTATCGGTTATATTGTGTATGTGAGGACATAGGCCAATAGACGGAATAGGAGGTATCCGCAAATGGAAATTTTAAAAACAGAAGGTTTAAAAAAATATTATGGAAATATGAATCAAAAAGGGCCGGAAAAGGTTCCGCTGGTAAAGGCGCTGGACGGAGTGGATCTTTCGGTGGAAAACGGAGAATTCGTGGCGGTCGTGGGGACTTCCGGCAGCGGCAAGTCTACGCTTCTGCACATGATGGGAGGATTGGACAGACCGACGGAGGGCAGGGTGGAAGTGGCTGGGAAAGATATCTTTTCCCTGACGGATGACGAACTGACTATTTTCCGACGCAGAAAGATAGGATTTATTTTTCAGAGCTACAACTTGGTTCCTGTGCTGAATGTATATGAAAACATTGCTTTGCCCGTGGAACTGGATGGGCAAAGGCCGGACGGGGAATATATGGACCGGATTATAAAAACGCTTGGGTTGGAGGAGAAGATCCATAATTTGCCGAACCAGCTTTCCGGAGGGCAGCAGCAGAGGGTGGCCATTGCCCGGGCGCTGCTTTCCAAACCGGCTATTATACTGGCGGATGAACCCACCGGCAATCTGGACAGCAAAACCAGCCAGGATGTGATGGGATTTTTAAAAGTGACCAGCGATAAATTCAGGCAGACAATCGTAATGATTACGCATAACGAAGAGATTGCCCAGATGGCGGACCGGATCGTGCGTATTGAGGATGGAAAACTTGTAGCAAATAAGGAAAGGAGGCAATAGATCCATATGTTTCGGGTAAATAGTAAAAAAGCGATCCGGCGGATAGGCGATAAAAGTTTTTGGTCCAATAAAGCGAGAAATACGATTGCGGTTATGGCGATCGCATTAACCTCGATTTTATTTACGACGGTATTTACAATAGGGAGCGGCATGATGGAAAACCTCCAGCGCCAGACGATGCGTCAGGCGGGCGGCGACGGGATGGGAGTATTAAAATATATTACGGATGAGGAGTATGAAAGAGTCAAAGGCCATGAACTCATCGAAAAAATTTCTTATAATCGTATTTTGAGCGACAGCGTGGAGAACGAGGAACTTCTGAAACGCCATGGAGAATTTTATTATATGGATGATACCGGTATCCAACTGGGATTTTGCGAACCGGTGGAGGGCCATAAGCCGGAGGCGGAAAATGAAATTATGATGGATACCAGGACGATACAAATGCTCGGTATTGAGAAGGCGGTAGGCTCTCCGGTTACTTTGGAACTTATTGTCCATGGAAAAGAGGTAAAAAGGGATTTCGTGCTTTCGGGATGGTGGGAAGCGGATCCGGTATTTAACGTATCCTTGCTGATCACTTCCAGGGCTTATGTGGAAGCACATATAGATGAGCTTTGTAAAAACTATGACGCCGGTGAGAACTGGAAAACGACGGGGCTGATCAACAGCTATATTATGTTCCGCAACGCCTGGGGGCTGGAAAAGAAGATGGAGCGGGTGATCGTGGGAAGCGGTTTTTCCATGGATGAAAATGCGGAAAATTATATAGAAAGCAATGTGAACTGGTCTTATATTTCCGGCAGTTTTGGCAGCGATCCCGTTACGGCGGCGGGAGCCGTTATCGCCCTTCTTCTCATTATATTTACCGGTTATCTGATCATTTATAATATTTTTCGGATTTCGGTGGTAAAGGATATCAGGTTTTATGGTTTATTAAAAACGATTGGAACGACCGGAAGACAGATCAGGCAGATTATCCGCCGGCAGGCGCTCGTGCTGTCGTGCGTGGGTATTCCTTTGGGGCTTGCTGTCGGATATGTCATAGGATGCGGGTTGGTGCCGGTAGTCATGGAAGCTATGGTAGTGGGCGGGAAAGGATTCCGCACGGAAATATCGGCGAATCCGGTGATTTTTGCAGGGAGCGCTCTTTTTTCGCTGATTACGGTAACGATTAGCACGACAAGGCCGGGCAGGATAGCCGCGAGAGTGTCGCCGGTGGAGGCGGTGCGTTATACGGAAGGAATGGAAGGCGGAAGGGGAAGCGGGAGAAAAAGACGTGGAAACGTGCTGTTTTCTATGGCGGCGGCTAATTTTTGGCGGGATAAAAAACGGACATTTCTCGTATTGCTCTCCATGTCGTTAAGTATTGTGCTGCTTCACGGAGTTTATACTTTCAGCATTGGCTTTGACATGGATAAATTTCTCGCCAGGTTTGTAAAAACCGATTTTCTGGCAGCGCATGCCGCTTATTTTAATTACCAGTATTCGGGAAGGGATACGGCAGTACCGGAAAGTATGATAGAGGCCATGATGGAGCAGGAGGGGTTTGAAGAAGGGGGAAGAATGTACGCCAATATCAGGGATGTGGAGTTTTTTTCGGTAGATCCGGTGGAAGGAGGCAGGAATATATACCCGGAGACAACGTCCGAGGATGGAACGATGCAGTGCGCCGTTTATGGGATGGAGGATTTCCCCTTGGAAAAACTGGAGGTTGTGGAAGGTGAGATCGATGTGGAAAAGCTGAAAACGGGCCGTTATATTTTGGAGGGCCTGCCATGTGACGATAGCGGAAGACCATTGCCGGAAGCTTCCCACTATTCCATCGGGGATAAGGCAGTTCTGCACAACTATAGGGGAGAATCCGATGTGCGCAGTGAAAACCGGCTGACGGACTATGAATTTGAAGTGATGGCGAAGGTGAAGGTAGAAACTTATACGAATTCCTGTGGTATAGGTTTTAATTATAATTTTTATCTTCCGGCAGAAACATATAAAGAGATGGTGTCACATCCTGCGGTTATGAATTACGTATGCAATGTAAGCCCGGAAGGAGAGGCGGGGATGGAGGCGTTCTTAAAAAATTATACGGAAAAAGAAGCGCCGGAAATGAGCTATACTTCAAAGGGTAAGAGGGTGACGGAGTTCCAGGGAATTAGAAATATGGTATTGCTGGTCGGAGGCGTGCTTAGCTTTATCATGGGACTGATCGGCATTCTGAACTTTATCAATTCCATACTCACCAGCATCATTGCAAGACGGCGGGAGTTTGCCGTATTGTGTTCCATTGGTATGACAGGCGGGCAGCTTCGGAAAATGCTTATTATGGAAGGACTGCTTTATACGGTTTTGGCAGGAATCGCGGCTTTTCTTACAGGAACGGTTTTGGCTTTTTCCGTCATCCGCCAATTATTTTCTGCGTTATGGTTTTTCAGTTATCGGTATACCTTGCTTCCGTTTTGCGGTATTTTTCCGATTTTGCTGCTGGCAGGAGCCGTTATTCCCTGGATTGCTATTCACTTTTGGGTAAAAAGCACCGATATAAATATATAAATAATATATATAATATATAATTATTATAGAAGGAACAGGCAGACCAGAACATGCATTATCAAGGAGGATGATAGTATGGGGGTTACGGGAGTCGGCAGTCCGAAGGATAATTCGATCGCCATAAAAAAAGCAGACGGAACTGTAGTGGCGAGGGTAAACAGGACGGGGTCAAAAAATAAAAAGAAGAAGAAACTGAATTATAATTACAGGGAAATATCGGGGCAGCTTATGAGAACGGCTACGTCCGTGGGCGCGCGCGTGGTAATGGTGAGGGCTTTTCAAAAGGTGGGCACTCTTTACAGAAAGCTTAAGAGCGGCGATTATAGCGAAAAAGAAGTAGAGAGAGCGATTGCGCATGCAGAACAGATTGCCATGGTGGCGAAAAAAAGAATGAAGCATTTGCAGGAGGAAGAGAGATTAAAGAAAGGCGGCCCCTGCGAAGCGGAGATGGAGGAAGAGAGCGAAGAGGCCGGAACTGAAATGCCGGGAATGGAAAATGCGGAGAATACGAAACTGGACAGCGAAGAGATCGAAAGGCTTATGGAAGAACTGGAGGCAACGCTGGAAGAGATAGACCGGATGGAGCAGATGGGAGAGCTGGAGGAAGTGGCGACGGGCGTACAGGAAGATATGGATCCCGAGGATTTGAAGCTTCTGAAGAAAAAACACAGGTCGAAAGAACTCAAAGAGATCATGGAAGCCGATATGAAGTATTTGAAAGCTCTTTTTTACCAGCTGGAAAAGGAAAGACGGGAAAACGCATCCGGGGCCGGCGGGAGCGGCAACAGCGCCAGCGGTAACGGAAGCGGGGTTTCTTTGGAACTCGCGGGAGTGGAGATGGCCGCATCCATGCCGGAAGCGCCGGTAGAGGCGACGGGCGGCAGCATTGATGTTACGGTATAATTACAGTGCAAAATTGCGACGTGGTATTACGCCGCAATTTTGTTCTATTCAAAAAAATAATGGAAAGGTGTGATGTTGGGATGGAGAAGAGAACAGAGGAGACAATGACAGCGGCAGAGGCATGTGTGACAGAAAAGGAGCAGATGATATTCGATATCGTACAAGCGGAGTGGGACATGTTCCAGCATGTTTATAATACGGGAGGCAGGGCTTCCTGCCAGGAAGATCCCGATACATTTTTCCGCATGCGGATGAGCCAGTGGATGGTATACGAAGACGAGATCCTGGAAAGTTACGTGGAAGATATCCGCCGGGCGTATGCGGAGGGGAGGAACCTGCTGTTCGAGAAGTATGCAAGAATGATGGAAGTGACGTATCCAGAAGAGTTTGAAAAAGTAAAGGAACATTTGCCGGAGGTAAGCCCGGAAAAGAAGCGGATGGCGGAGGAGATTATTAAAATCCATATGGAATGGGACAAATATATGGCGGAGCATTATCCGAATCTGCGGGCGCAGGGGAGGGTAATGACGACGGAGGAAGATTCGGTCAGCAACGGCTCTTCTACGGAAAGTTATCTGCGCGGCGAACTGCTGACTTATTCGGACCGGACGGTGGAACTGATTTTGAAACAGATGCGGGAAGCATACAAACAGGGAATGAATCTGGAAAAGCAGATTATCGAGAATGAAACAAAGTTTTACGGGTACAGCAGTATCGAGGATGCGGAGAAAAAGCATGGGAAATAATTAAACATTGTCACGCTTTGAGTATACTTTTCAAAAGTATAGTTTATGGAATAAAAAGAGTTGGCTCCCAGGCCAGCTCTTTTTCAATTTAAAAATGAAGCCTGCGCCTCACGGCATCCCGGAGCCTTCTCTTGGAGAGCAGGGTAATAAGCGCAATGACGATAATACCACAGACAGTAAGGACAATGGCGGACCAGGACGGAGAGAGGGGTTTGTCAAAGTAATGATCGATGAACAACTCAATGCCAACGCAGAGAACGGCTGCTTCCGCGAAAATATAAAGCGCCGTGGCAATGATGGAAACCGGCAGTTTCCGAATGCAGAGAGCGAGGATCTCCACGAGCAGAGTTGCCAAGGCTACAATGGGTACGGCGAGCTGCCAGAACCATCGGTCGGATGCGGTCAGATAAGTGATCATATACAGATAGGCGCCGATTGCGATACCGTCCAGAAGGAGCGACAGGTAAATAGGCTGTTTCGTATAGATCACTGCCGGTATGGACAGCACAAACAATATAATGCAGATACCGATAATCAGCAGCGACCACAAGCGGTTATTGAAAACAAACAGGTTTAATAGCGCGCAGCCAATGGAAGTGGCCGATAATACGATGGTTAAGAGGATGCCGAGGTCTTTTCTTTTCACCGTTTCGACCTGCCCCCGTTCCAGGGGATAAGGGGAAGCGGGGGAAACCTGGCGCAGCTGCCCCGGATGGATGACTGGGGTATTACAGAGGGGGCAGGATGGCAAAGAAGAATCCAGTTCTACCCCGCAGTTTACACAATATGACATTCGATTCACCGTTCCTTTCTGGCGCCCGGGAGGGCGCTGACTATCGGTTGCTTTCTATTTTTACATGGATGCCGTCCTGTACCAGTTTGCGGAAGAAATACCGTTCCACGTCCGCTTCTATAATGCTGCTGGCAAAGTTGATGGTAAGGGTATCCTCAAAGCTGGCGATGGCGCAGTTTGTCCTGGAGGAAAAGGGCTGCCCCATATAGATGTCAAACCGGTCGATATAAGGCTTCATATCTTCCGGCGTCTTGAGGGCGCCCATGTTCGTCAGCCCCGCAGAGGAGTTCCGGTCTTGTACTTTCGTATAAAAAAGGCGGACGGTGTAATCCTTGATAAAAAGCGGGACAACGCGTATCAAAGGATTTCTCTGGGTGGAGGCATTCGTAGTGATGTCGCCCCGGAGGAATTTTTCGTTAATATAATAGCGCATATAATTCCGCACATGGATAACGATTTCATCGAAAGTATATTCCCCAAGCCTGGGATCGATGGAGGGATATACCATAGTAATAAAATTGCGCAGTGTCTTTGACGGAAAAAAACGTCTCAAGTTGACGGGCATAGCTATTTTCACAGGCCGCAGCTTCGGATGCCAGTCGTGGGACTGCTTTTGCAGGAGGGCGTAGAGCAAAACGGAGTTCAGGTATTCCGTGATAGTAGCATTATATTTTGCGGCTACTGCCATCACCTGTTTGACAGACATGATGCCGTCGATAATATTCAGAGTATAAAAAGGTTCCTTGGTCCCTCTGACCCGGTAAGCTTTTTCCCCGGGACGGGGCGGGCGAACCTGGGCATTGGCATAACGCATATAAGCGTCTTCCAATTCTTCCGGGTCGGGAGGGCTGTCCACATCGAGTACGAACCCCCCTGTGGAGATGGAATGCCCAAGCAGCCTTAAGTATACGGCGGTAATCGTCTGCAGCACATACATACCGCCGGAGCCGTCTCCCAGACTGTGGTGGGCTTCCAGCGCGATCCGGCATTCGTGGTAATAAATACGGATGAGGTAGCGGTTATTCGCCTTGAAAGGCATGGGCATGCAAGGATTTTTAATATCGGGCTGTACAAAGGGTCCTGGCCGCTCGTTGCTTTCCAGATAGCGCCAGAAAAGTCCTTTACGTATGGCTACCTTGTAGGTAGGAAAACGCCGCAGGGCGATATCCACGGCTTTTTGCAGGATATCAGGATCTATGATCTCCTTCAGCACGACGGAAAGCCGGTAGACGGAGGAAAAATCCTTACGCTGCAGCGTAGGGTAAACAATGGCCGACAAGTCCAGTTTATACCAAATTTTTTTCGATCCTTTTTTACTGATCGCCATAGAAAATCCTCTTTTCGAAAAATTGACCGTCAGGCCAACTCTTTTTATTTTAGAGTATACCACAATTTGCGGATTATGTGGTAAAATTGGATAAACAACTGCAAAAATCAATTTTGTTGAATTTAGAGTGCAGAGGAAGAGGAAAGCCGGAAGGAGGGAAGGGGGGAACCGGGCGGGGCAGCTGCGGGCAGGGCGGGCGGAAGCGGGGCAATGGTTTCGTCTCTGCTTTGCGCAGGGAAATGAGATTTTCTTAATACTCCGTTGAACAATCAGCAATTTGGTGACATGGATGTCACCAAAAGACCGCAGTGAGCCCGGATGGCGAATCGCGGTCGGTTGCGTCCGGCTGTTATAACTTCCCGGAATATTTAGAAAATCCATTTCCCGGAGCAGCAGACGAAACCATTGCCCCGCTTCCGCCCGCCCTGCCCGCAGCTGCCCCGCCCGGTTCCCCCCTTCCCTCCTTCCGGCTTTCCTCTTCCTCTGCGCCCCCGCCTGATAAATTCAACTTTTGCGGAAACAGTTTACAGATACGGAAAGGACGGAGCTGCTCTTATGGCGATGACGGAAAAAAGAAATATGAATTTGATGAATCTGATAAAAAGGGTGCACAGCGTTGTGGAGAATACGGATATTGAGAAACACAGGCAATCACAGGATCATTTCGGGGCTCTTCTTGGGAACAGCCGGGATATGCTGGTTCGTGAATTGGTGATTGAGGATATCTATGCGGAATGGATCTCGGTGAACAGAGCGCATATGAAAAAATATGTGATTCTTTACTGCCATGGGGGAGGATATTCTACGGGAAGCAGTCTATATGCGAGGACGCTGACAACAAAACTGGCGATGTCTACTTCCATGGATGTGCTTTGCTTTGATTATCGCCTTGCGCCGGAGCATCCGTATCCGGCTGCTTTGGAGGATGCGATGAAGGCATGGAATTATTTGATGCTGCTTGGTTATGGAGCGAGGGACGTCATGGTGGCGGGAGATTCGGCGGGAGGAAATCTGGCGCTGGCTCTTGTGCATAAATTAAAGAGCGAAAACAGGCTGCTGCCGAGAGGACTTCTGTTAATGTCGCCGTGGACCGATCTCACGGCGTCAGGGAAGTCTTATCAGACAAAGAAGGAAGTGGATCCGGTGCTGGACGCGGAATATATTGGTCAAATGGTTCACAACTATGCGGAAGGGCAGGAATTGGAGAATCCTCTCATCTCTCCCATCTTCGGGAATTTTGTGGATTTTCCTTCCACATATATCCAGGTGGGGAGCAATGAGGTGCTTTTAGAGGACTCCATCATGCTTCATAAAAAGATGATCAAGGCGAACGTGCCGGTAAGGATGGATATTTTTGAGGGAATGTGGCATGTATTCCAGATGTCGCCGTTTAAGACGGCTTATGAAGCGATGGATAAAAATGCCGAGTTTATTTATAATATATGCCGTTAGAAAAGGAAAAAGAGTTTAAAATGGCCGGAAATTTAAGAACTTTGAAATAAAAAAAGGATTTTCCGACTGAACGCCGAATATTGTAAATGTAAGGAAGGAGGTTCGGCTTTGGGAATGTTGATTCGTGAAAAGCTGGAACAGTGGGAGAAGAAGTATCTGAGCCCGTATGCTTCTTTGAGCATGAATTCCAGAGGACGGTCCAGGGAGGAAGAACAATGCGATATCCGTCCGGTTTATCAAAGAGACCGGGACAGGATATTACATAGCAAGTCGTTTCGCAGATTGAAGGACAAGACGCAGGTTTTCCTGACTCCTGAGGGCGACCATTATCGGACGAGGCTGACGCATACATTGGAAGTTTCCCAGAATGCCAGAACGATTGCAAAGGCGCTCAGGTTGAACGAAGATCTGGTGGAGGCGATCGCCCTTGGACATGATCTGGGCCATACGCCGTTCGGCCATGCAGGGGAAAGGGCGTTAAACGAAGTATGCCCTTATGGATTCTGCCACAGCGAACAAAGCGTGCGGACGGTGGATGTGCTGGAAAAAAACGGGCAGGGGCTGAATCTGACACAGGAGGCCAGGGACGGAATACGGAATCATCAGACAAAGGGAACGCCTTCTACCTTGGAGGGAAAGATTGTGCGTTATTCGGATAAGATCGCCTATATCCATCACGATATGGACGATGCCGTGCGGGGCGGAATTTTAAAAGAATCCGATGTGCCGAAAGAGATCGCGGAAGTGATTGGTTTTACCACGGGGGAAAGGCTGGATCATTTTATTCATGATCTGGTGACTTACAGTTATGAAAAGAACGAGATCTGTATGTCTCCTGAAGTGGAAGGGGCGATGCGGAAGTTGAGAAGTTTTATGTTTGAACGGGTATATCAGAATAAGGCGGCGAAAAAGGAAGAGGAGAAGGCGGAGACGCTGATGAAATCGCTTTATGAATATTATTTCGGGCATTTGGGGAAACTGCCGGAACATTTGAAAGAAAGAATGGATAAATTCGGAGAGGCGCCGGAGATTATTGTGTGCGATTATGTCGGTGCCATGACGGACAGATTTGCCATTGCACAATATGAAGAATTATTTATACCGAAGTCTTGGCACTATTAGGAGAAAATGACAGAGGGGGATGGGATGTATTATCCGGATGAGATTGTAGAAGAAGTACGGATGAAAAATGATATTGTGGATGTGATTTCCGGTTATGTCAGGCTGCAGAAGAAAGGGGCGAATCATTTTGGATTGTGCCCTTTCCATAATGAAAAATCACCGTCTTTTTCGGTCTCGGGCGGCAAGCAGATGTATTATTGCTTTGGCTGCGGGGCCGGCGGGAATGTTTTTACGTTTATTATGGAATATGAAAATTATACGTTTCGGGAGGCGGTGAAGCTGCTGGCGGACAGGGCAGGGGTGAATCTGCCTGAGATCGAGTATTCCGAGGAAGTGAAAAAGAAAGAGAGCCGTAAAAACAGGCTGTTGGAAATCAATAAAGAAGCCGCCAGGTATTTCTATTACCAGCTCCGGTCCGGCCGGGGGGAGAAGGGATACCGTTATTTGGCGGACCGGGGGCTTGGCGAAGAGACGATGAAAAAGTTCGGCCTCGGCTATGCGGCGGTGTCCAGCAGCGATTTGGTGCAATATCTTCGTTCCAAAGGATACGGGGACGATCTGATACAGGAAGCGGGAGTGGCGGTATTCGACGAAAAATACGGGCTTCATGACAAGTTCTGGAACAGGGTTATATTTCCCATTCAGGATATCAATCATCGCGTTATTGGCTTCGGGGGGCGGGTGATGGGCGACGGCAAGCCCAAATACCTGAATTCTCCGGAAACGATGATTTTTGATAAAAGCCGCAATTTGTACGGCTTAAATTTTGCAAGGACGTCAAGGCAGAGCCATATCATCCTCTGCGAAGGATATATGGATGTGATTGCCATGCACCAGGCGGGATTTACACAGGCGGCGGCGTCGCTTGGAACGGCATTTACTATAGGACAGGCGAATCTGATCAAAAGATATGTAAAAGAAGTGCTGCTTGCCTATGACAGCGACGGGGCGGGAACAAATGCCGCCCTGCGGGCGATCGGTATATTGAAAGAAGCGGGGTTGAGCGGAAAAGTCATTAATATGGAACCCTATAAAGACCCGGATGAATTTGTGAAGAATCTGGGGGCGGAGGAGTTCGTGAAGAGGATAGAGGGCGCTGAAAACAGCTTTTTCTTCGAACTGCGGATGCTGGAACGGGAGTATGATCTGAAAGACCCGGAGTCCAAGACAAGGTTCCACCGGGAGATCGCCAAAAAGCTTTGCGGATTTTCGGAAGAGGTGGAGCGTGAAAATTATCTTGAGGCGGTGGCTGATAAGTATCACATAGGCTTTGAAAACCTGCGAAAGCTGGTGGCGTCTTATGCGGCGCAGACCGGGCTGGCGAGTCCTGTCATACGCCCGAAATCGGGGCTGGCGGAGAAGAAAAACACGCCGGAGGAAAACCGGAAAAAGGCCCAGCGGCTGCTGATCACATGGATAACGGACGAACCGGGGATATATCCTAAGATAAAGAAATATATCAATGCCGGGGATTTTACGGATGAACTGTACCGAAAGGTGGCGGACAAGCTGTTTGAGGGGCTTTCAAAAGGAGAGTTCAGTCCGGCGGCGCTGGTCAGCATGTTTGAAGATGAGGAGGAACAACGCGAAGTAGCGGCCCTTTTTAATACGAAGCTGGAGGAGCTGGAAACAAAAAAAGAGCGGGAAAAAGCTCTCCACGATATTATATATACGGTAAAGAGAAACAGCTATGAATATTATTCCGGGAGAATGGGAGCAGACATGGATGCTCTGAATAAGGTAATTGCAGGAAAAAAAGCGCTGGAAGAACTTAGCAAAACGCATATTTCTCTGGATGAATGATAATACTATGACTACATGAGGAAGGATGGAACCAAAAAATGGATGAAAACACACAAGCAAAGTTTGAGGAGCGGTTGAAAGAGCTTCTGAACGCTGCGAAAAAGAAGAAGAATGTTTTGGAATATCAGGAGATCAGCGACTTCTTCACAGACATGACGCTGGAAGAGGAACAGTTTGACAGGATATTGGAAACATTAGAACAGAATAACGTGGATGTACTCCGTATCACGGAGGAGGACGATGTGGATGACGAGGAAATCATCCTGACGGAAGAGGATGAGGTGGATGTGGAGAACATCGACTTGTCCGTGCCGGACGGCATCAGCATCGAAGATCCGGTCAGAATGTATCTGAAAGAGATCGGAAAGGTTCCCCTCCTCAGCGCGGAGGAAGAAATCGAACTGGCGAAAAAGATGGAGATGGGAGACGAAGATGCGAAAAAGCGCCTTGCGGAAGCCAATCTGCGTCTTGTTGTCAGCATCGCGAAAAGATATGTGGGCAGAGGTATGCTTTTCCTCGATTTGATTCAGGAGGGGAACCTTGGCCTTATTAAAGCCGTGGAAAAATTCGATTACCGGAAGGGTTATAAGTTTTCTACCTATGCGACCTGGTGGATCCGCCAGGCGATTACGAGGGCGATTGCGGATCAGGCGAGGACGATCCGTATTCCGGTGCATATGGTGGAGACGATTAATAAATTGATCCGTGTCAGCAGACAGCTTCTTCAGGAGCTTGGGAGAGAACCTACCCCGGAGGAAATTGCGGAAGAGATGAATATGCCTGTGGACAGAGTGCGGGAAATATTAAAGATTTCCCAGGAGCCGGTTTCCCTGGAGACGCCGATCGGCGAAGAAGAGGACAGCCATCTTGGAGATTTTATACAGGACGATAATGTACCGGTGCCGGCAGATGCGGCCGCTTTTACCTTGCTAAAAGAGCAGCTGGTAGAGGTGCTGGGAACATTGACAGAACGGGAGCAGAAGGTACTCAGGCTTCGCTTTGGCCTGGATGACGGGCGCGCGAGGACTTTGGAAGAAGTGGGAAAAGAATTCAACGTAACCCGCGAGCGCATCCGCCAGATTGAGGCGAAGGCGCTGCGCAAGCTCCGCCATCCAAGCAGAAGCCGGAAATTAAAGGATTATCTGGACTGATGGGAGAAGGACATAAGGCCGTAAAACTTTCCAAAAGGCTGCTGGCAGTAGCAGGAATGGTAACGGAAGGCAATATGGTATGCGACGTAGGGTGCGATCATGGTTTTGTATCTATTTATTTGATCCAAAAGGGAATCAGCGCCAGAGTGATTGCGATGGATGTCAACGAAGGGCCGCTGCGGGCAGCCGGGGAACATGTGGGAGAGTTTGGCTTGTCGGACTACATAGAAACCAGGCTGTCCGACGGAGTGGCGGCCCTCGGCACAGGCGAGGCGGATACATTGATCTGTGGGGGCATGGGAGGCAGACTGATCAAACGGATCATGGAAGAGGGGAAGGAAAAGATCCGGCAAATGAGGGAGGTCATCCTGCAGCCGCAGTCGGAAATAGCGACGGTAAGAGAATATCTGCGGAAAGAAGGATATGCTGTCGCGGATGAAAAGATGGTTTTGGAAGAAGGGAAATATTATCCGGTCATAAAGGCGCTGCCGGTATTTTCCGTGCAAGAGGATTGGGAAAAAAAGGACGGCGGACGGCGGGAAGAGGCGGACAGCGCGGAGCCGGAGCAGGGCGGAGAACCGGAAGACGCCGGATGGCGGAAAATAGAAGATAAATATGGGCCGGTGTTGTTGAAAAAGAAAGATCCCGTACTGGAGGATTACCTGCGGAGGGAATACAGTCTTTGTATGCAGATCATGGAAAATCTCTGCGAAAACGGCAGGGAAACGGAAGGACGGCAGGAAGAGATCGCAGACAGGATACGGGGAGTCGAGGCGGCGCTTTCCTGTTACCGGTAAATAGTGGAAAGGCATGGGCATTCGTATGGAAAGTAAAAAAAGTGTGGAATGCGGCACAGTGATAAAAAGCCTGGAACAGTTATGCGCCCCGGTGTTCGCAGAAAATTGGGATAATGTGGGATTGCTGGCAGGACGCCGGGATAAGGAAGTGGAAAAAATATGCATCGCTTTGGATGCTACGGATGCGGTCGTGGAAGAGGCTGTGAGAAAAGGAGCCGATATGCTCCTCACCCATCATCCGCTTATTTTTTCTTCTATGAAAAAGATCAATACGGATGACTTTATCGGAAGGCGTCTGGTGAAGCTGATAGGAAACGATATCAGCTATTATGCGATGCATACAAATTTTGATGTCATGGGAATGGCGGACGCGGCAGCGGATGAGATCCGGTTGAAAGAAAGACAGGTGTTGAGCATTACTTACGAGGATGAGATCGCCAAAGAGGGAATCGGCAGATACGGGAAGCTGCCCCAGGTCATGACATTGGAAGAATGCGCCTCTTATGTAAAGGATGTATTTCATTTGGAGAGCGTGAAGGTATATGGGGAAAGGGATATGGCGGTGGAATGCGCCGCTGTATCGCCGGGATCGGGGAAATCCATGATACGTCCGGCAGTGGAGGCCGGGGCGGAAGTGCTGATTACCGGAGACATCGACCATCATGAAGGATTGGACGCGGTGGCCCAGGGACTGGCGATCATCGATGCGGGGCATTATGGGCTGGAGAAAATATTTGTGCCTTATATGATAGAATATATCGAGAGAGAATTCCCGCAGATCGCAGTATTTGCGGCCAGGGAGGGGAATCCGTTCTGGTCATTAGTGTGAGAAGAGTTTCTAATCACTCGCAGCAGGGGCTGCTTCGCGAAGAAACTCTAGACTTGCTTTGCAAGTCTTCTCACACCGAAGAATGCCCTTACTGGGCATTCTTCCCGTGGGCAGTTTTAGGTGTTGGAAGGTGGTTATTATGGCATAAATTCTTTATGGCATAAGGAGGTTATGGAGGATTGGATGAGGATTGAGCTGGAAAATGTGGGGAAAATTGGACGGGCGCGGATTGAATTGGAAGGGATTACGGTGATCGCGGGCGAGAATAGTACGGGAAAGAGTACTGTGGGGAAGATGCTTTTCAGCGTATTTAAGGCGTTTTATAAAGTGAGGGAGCATATTAAGGAAGAAAGAGCGGATGCGATTTATAACGTATTTAAAGAAGGCTCTATTGTTGGGACAAGGCGTTCTGTGAGATATTCATTTTTGGATAAAATTTATGAAATGTTGGATGAAACCGATGTATATAGAGGAAATGAACATAAGATTATAGAAAAATTTGAAGAACTTCACAAAGAGTTGTTTTCCCATCCGTTGAATAAAGGGCAGGGGGGAGATTTAAAGGATAAGGTAAAAAAAGTAAATGGATATTTGTATATGGAAGATGAGGAGCTGATTAAGCTTATCCTTAAGAAAAGTTTAAGAGCGGAATTTGGGGGAAAGATAGGGCATTTGAATTTTCCGGAGGAGGAGAGCCACATTATCATAGAAATAAAAGATGATGTCATTGATTTCCAAGTGCTGGAGGATGGGGAAATAGATATCCGACATTTTATGAGTTTGATGAAAGAAATTATTTATATAGATGATCCGTTTGTTGTAGATGATTTGTATAGAAACGACCTTCGGCCATTTGACACGTTGAGGCATAGATACGATTTACAGAGGAAGCTTGGGAGGGACAGGGATGCGTTGGAATGGAATATGTTGGAAGAACTGTCGGCTCAGAAGAAAATGCGGAAAATATTAAATGCTATGCAGGGAGTCTGCGATGGAGAGATTGTGGCAGAGACTTATGGGAGTTATGTTTATCAGTCGGAAGAGCTGAGGGATAGCCTGGAAATGGGGAATTTATCCACAGGCATGAAAAATTTCGTGATATTAAAACAACTTTTGCAGAATGGGAGCATTGATGAGAATGGAATTGTGATTCTCGATGAGCCGGAGATTCATTTGCATCCTGAGTGGCAGTTGAAATTTGCGGAAATTATTGTATTGCTGCAGATCGAATTCGGCGTTCATGTTTTGCTGAATACGCATAGCCCGTATTTTTTGAATGCCATTGAAGTTTATACGAATAAGTATGGAATCGGGGATAAGTGCAGATATTATTTGGCAGAAGAAAAAAACGGCAGAGTGGGAATGGAGGATGTTACAAACGAGGTAGAACGTATTTACGCAAAACTGGCAAGGCCGTTGCAGGATTTGGAAAATATGGGGTATGGGGATGGAAATACGGTATGATGAAATAGAGATATTCCGCAATAATATTTCTACGCTTAAGAAAACTTCGCTGGATGATGAAAATACGGTAAAGCAGTATATGACGGATGCGGAGGTTTCAGTGGTTCATTTTGACAGAGTGAAGAAAGCATATGTCAGAAGCCTGAAGCCGAAACCGAAGTTCCTGCCTTGTTCCAGCGATGCGCTTTATCTTGGGAGAGAAGGAAGCATTTGTTTTATTGAATTTAAAAACGGGAAAATAAATAGCAAACAAAAATATAACATTCATCAGAAAATCTATGAAAGTTTATTGATTTTCTGCGATATTACAGGGGAAAGCATTTCTTTTTGCAGGGATCATGCAGAGTTTATACTTGTTTATAATGAAACAAAAAATGATGAAGCAAAAGAGGAAGAGGGCGGATTACAGGAGTCTGCATCAAGAGTGGAGATCGGCAAATATTTCCACAGGAAAGGGAAGGGACATTTTATTAGGTTTGGCCTGGAACGGTTTGAACAGTTGTATTTTCAAAAAGTTTTTACATATACAGAAGCAGAATTTGAGAATGAATTTGTAAAGGGTATAAGCGAATAGAAGGTTTAGAATCTGCAAGGCGTGCAGGTGGAAAGCATTCGGAACAGGAGGCGGCGTATGGTAACGGTAACGATCGACGGTGAGAGAAGGCAGTACGAAGAGGGTACGACGTATGAAACGATCGTCAGAGAATATCAGGAGAAATATAATAACAGGATCGCGCTGGTTACGGTTAATGGGAAGATCCGGGAATTGTTTAAAAAGGTGAAAAAGGACTGTGAGGTTTCCTTTTTTACGATCAGCGATGCCGTGGGGCACAAATCTTATGTAAGGACGGCGATCATGCTGATGATCAGAGCGATGCAGGATGTGGTGGAAGAAGGGGGTTTGGAAAAGGTAAAGGTGGAGTTTGCCATCGGTTCCGGGTACTATTGCAGCGTAAAAGGAAAGGTAAGGCTGGATCAGGAGTTTATTGACAGATTAAACGGGCGGATGCGGGAGTTGGTGGAGGCCGACCTGCCTTATGTGAAAAAATCTTATCCTTTGAACGATGCGGTGGAGATCTTCCGCAGCCAGAATATGAAAGAGAAAGAAAAACTGTTCCGATATAGAAGAAGTTCTTATGTAAATGTGTACTGTCTGGACGGATATTATGATTATTATTACGGCTATATGCTGCCGAGTACGGGATATGTGAAATATTTCCAGGTGTTTGCTTATGAGGATGGCTTGATGCTTTTGCTTCCGGATCCTAAATCGCCGGAAAAACTGCCTTCGATGGAACCGAGGAAAAAATTGTTTCAAACGCTCAAACAGTCCGACGATTGGGGAAATATGGTCAATGTAGGGACGGTGGGGGATCTGAATGATCAGATCTGCAAGGGAAATATCAATGATCTGATTCTCGTGCAGGAGGCGCTTCAGGAGAGGCGGATCGGTGAGATCGCACGGGAGATTGTGGAACGGAAAGGGGTAAAATTTGTTATGATCGCAGGCCCCTCTTCTTCGGGAAAAACTACATTTTCCCACAGACTGTCGATACAGCTGCGCACTTATGGGCTGTCGCCCCATCCGATCGCGCTGGACAATTATTTTGTAAACAGGGAGGATACGCCCAGGGACGAAAACGGGGACTATAACTTTGAATGCCTGGAAGCGATCGACGTAAAACAATTTAACAAAGATATGCTCGATCTGCTGTCGGGAAAAACCGTGGAACTTCCCAGCTTTAATTTTAAAACCGGTAAGAGGGAGTACAAGGGCGATTATAAGACATTGGGGCCGGAAGACGTTCTCGTAATCGAGGGCATCCATGGATTGAATGATGCCATGTCCTATGCGCTTCCCAATGAAAGCAAATATAAAATCTATATCAGCGCCCTTACGAGCATTAATATCGATGACCATAACCGGATTCCGACTACCGACGGGAGGCTTCTGCGCCGTATGGTAAGGGACGCGCGGACGCGTGGGACGTCGGCAAAACGGACGATCGAAATGTGGGCTTCCGTGAGAAAAGGGGAAGAAGAATATATTTTCCCGTTCCAGGAGAGCGCGGACGCCATGTTCAATTCTGTACTGATCTATGAGCTGGCGGTGCTGAAACAATATGCGGAACCCCTGCTGTTTGGGATAGGGAAAGGGGAGCCGGAATATTATGAAGCGAAAAGGCTTTTAAAGTTTTTGGAATATTTTATCGGCGTCAGCAGCGACAACCTCCCGAAAAATTCCATTTGCAGAGAGTTTGTAGGAGGAAGCTGTTTCAATGTATAAGAGCTTGAAAATGAAAATTTTCAAGCGGGATAAAAAACAACAGGTACTAAGTAGAATAAATGATCGCGGCCGCATCGCAAGATGCGGGTGAGGAAAGTCCGGGCTTCGCAGGGCAGGATGCCGGATAACGTCCGGTGGAGGCGACTCCAAGGCTAGTGCAACAGAAATAAACCGCCCCGGGGAGGAGCATGTACTCTTCCCCGGAAAGAATCCGGCAACGGATTCTTTGACGCACCAGGCCATTTGGCATGGTTCGTCGGTAAGGGTGGAAAGGCAGTGTAAGAGACTACCGTTTGTCTGGTAACAGGCAGAGCCATGTAAACCCCATCCGAAGCAAGACCAAACAGAAAGCGACAGGCTTGCCCGGCCTGCTTTCAGGTAGGTCGCTTGAAATTGCCGGCAACGGTAATTCTAGATAGATGATCATTCACGACATAACCCGGCTTATCGTTCTGCTTAGTACCTTGTTTTTATAAATTTTGCCATAAACGAAAAAAATTTTAGGATTAGAAAAATCTCTCCGGAGACGGAGGGATTTTTGAATCATAGGAGAGAGGCGGATTGGGTATGGCTGTGGAAAAAGCAAATAACTTGCCGGAGGAGGCGGATCGGAAATTTACGGTCCGGCAGCATAAAGCAGCATACGGGATAGGAATTATAATCATAGGCATGGGCATTTTCTTTCTGATTTTGGAAATGATATATCATGTTTCCCCAATAGCGTTATGGATGTATGCGGTGATCCTGCTGACTTTCCTGCTTGGGCTTCTGGTTTGCCTGGAGGCGAAGAACCGGCAGCTTGCGGGAACCAGGAATGGCCTGTATTATTGCAATATGTTTGGAAAAATAAAGCGGTTTGAGACAGAAGATATCGGTTTTGCAAAAGCGGTCGCCAGCCCGTCATGTGGGTTGGATTATGTGCTGTACGACAGGCAGGGAAAGAAGATATGCCGCCTGGAGGCGGGGATGAGGGATGCGCACCGTATGCTTTTGTACCTCCAAGACAATGAGGTAGATATCCGAATGGGAAAGGGCGTGAAACAGGCGACAGGAGATGCCATGCCGTCTGAGATTGGGATATTTTCCCAGGAAATCATTGAGGAGGAAAATCTGCCGGAATTATCAGGAAGAGTGTATGAAGAAGCCGGAATGATGCTGGAGGGATGGAAGGAGAGGAACCGGAAACTGGGGGCGGGGCTGCTTTATGGATTCGGGGAATATTATGGCAGCCTGATCGAGCCGGGAGCGGAGATGAAGCGGATGATCCGGGCCGGGGAAGAACTGCCGGAGAATTATGTATCTGTTCTGGAGATCTATGTACAAAAGGATGGATCTATGGTGAGTGACAGAAAGGGAAAACTGCAATGTGTGATTTGCCCTGTATTTTATAAAAGAAAAGCAATGACAAAGGAAGAGGAGATTCGTTTTTACTATAATACGGAATGGAAGAAGTATATAGAGGACGTTTTGGCATATTGGGAAAAATATCTGCCGAAGCATAAGTTTATGGTAGAGCAGACGGAGCTTGGATATGAGTTGAAGAAGAAACTTGGATCGGGGGAAAAACTTTAGCATAAAGAAGGGATTTCTGGCTGGATGAAGAAATTGGGATAAAGAAATCGGAAGAGGAGGAGATTAGCGTGAATAGCAGTATACTTATCGGGATCAGTATCCCGTTTTTAGGGACAACGCTGGGGGCGGCCTGTGTTTTCCTGCTAAAAGGAGAAATGAATGCAGTCATGCGTAAAGCGATGCTGGGATTTGCCTCGGGAGTAATGGTGGCGGCATCGGTCTGGTCGCTGTTGATTCCGGCAATGGATTTGTCGGAACCTATGGGGAAGTTCGCGTTTGTTCCTGCGGCGGCAGGTTTTTTGCTTGGGATTGTTTTTCTGCTTGTTTTAGACCGGGCGGTACCCCATTTGCATTTGAACAGCGAAGAGCAAGAGGGAATTAAGAGTAATTGGAAGAAATCGACGATGCTGATATTGGCAGTGACGATCCACAATATACCGGAGGGGGCGTCCGTGGGAATTGTTTTGGCTGGGGCGATGGCTGGGGGCAGCCCGATCACTATGGCCGGGGCCATCGCCTTATCGGTGGGAATCGCCATACAGAATTTCCCGGAAGGAGCGATCATATCGCTTCCGTTGAAAGAGGAAGTCGGAAAGGGAAAGGCTTTTGTGCTGGGGACTCTGTCGGGAATCGTGGAACCGCTGGCGGCCGGGGTGACTCTGCTGCTGGCCGGCCTGATCGACCCTTTTATTCCCTATACCCTGGCTTTTGCGGCAGGAGCCATGCTTTATGTGGTGGTGGAAGAGTTGATACCGGAATCGGCAGAAGGCGAGCATTCGAATATGGGAACTATTGGATTTGCCATCGGATTCGTTATCATGATGGCGTTGGACGTGGCGCTTGGATAGATGAGAGAAAATAAGTTTCCAAACCGGATCAGTGAAGCGAGTCCATAGAAAAAGGAGGAAAACCGCTGGATAAAATTATGAGAAAGGGGTAAATCAGGAGCGGAAAGGCAGACGGACGAGGAAGGTGCTGCCGCCGCCCGGCGTATCCACGACGCGTATCGTTCCGTCCAAAGAGCGGATGATCTCGCTGGCGATGGGCAGACCGAGGCCGAAGTGGTTCTTGACGCTGCGGGATCGGTCGGATCGGTAGAAACGTTGGAATATTTTATCTTTTTCTTCATCAGGGATGCCGATGCCGTTATCCGCAATGGACAGGGTAAGGGCTTCCGGTTTTTTCGCGGTATTCGACGACAGGGCCAGGGAAATGCTTCCGCCGGAGGGCGTATAGCTGATAGCATTGTGCAGGAGTATGGCGATTACCTGGCTTAAGCGTTCTCCATCGGAAAGGCAGGGCGGCAAAGCCGTGCGGGGCAGGGAGACCGTGAAAGAAATATTTTTTTCTTTTGCCATCGGTTCGAAGGTTTCGAAAGAATTTAAAAGCAAAGTATCGCATTCCACCGGCTGCAAATGAATGGGGAATGCGTGGGCATCCGCCTGGGAAAGAAGAAGCATATCGTCGATCAGGCGCGACATCCGCTTGCCTTCGGAATCTATGGTGGAAAGGAAGTTCTCTTTTTCTTCGGGAGAAGCTTTTTTCATGGCGGAGACGGAAGAAAGGATGACAGCCAGGGGCGTGCGAAGTTCGTGGGATGCCGCCGCGACGAACTGTATTTGCTCCTTCCGGTTCCGCTCAATGGGAGCGAGCAGTTTTCTGGTAAAAAAGAAGGAGAAGAGAGTAAGCAGAAAAACGGCCGCCAGATCGATCAGGGCAAAATGAATGCGCTGGCTTTTGATTTTGGCGTTCAGATCCCGCAAGGGATACAGGACAAGAATTTCTGTATTTTGTTTTTCACGGATGATTCGGGCCACACAGGCATAGTAGTTTTCTCCTGTGGATGCCGTAAATGAGAACTCCAAATGGGAGTCGGTTTCTTCCATGGAGGGATCTGTAGTTTCGACGGAAAAAGAGGAGGAAAAGCAATCCAGAGCCTCTTCTTCAATGTTCAGACGGTTCTGGTCGAGTTTTCTTTGGTTAAAGAGCAGTGGAACTCCGTTGTCCATGATTCGTATAAAATAGGAGTTATTGGTTTCCATGCGGGAAAGCCATTCATGGGTAACTACATTTTGTTGTTTGAAGTTATTGACAAAGTTATCCATAGCGTGCTGAAAAGAAAGAAACTGGCTCTGTTTCAGTCCGGTTTCGGAAACATAGAGATATATGAAAGACATAACAAGCAATATGGCGGCGGTGGTTCCGGCGCATAAAAGTGTAAGGAGATAGTGTACTTTGCGGAACATAGGATACCTTTCTGAACGGATATGTTTGTTTACGCAGATGTTACTTGGCGGTTGATGGGGATATAAGCATGCGGTATCCGACGCCTCTGACGGTACGCAGGGTTACGGTGCTTCCAACAGTGTTTAGACGGCGGCGAAGAAAATGGATATAGTTGTCCAGGTTGCCGTCTTCAATTTCTGCATCCAATCCCCAGACCCGGGCGAGTAATTGTTCTCTGGTGAGAATTTGCCCGGAATTACGAAAAAAAGATTGAAAAAGTTCATTTTCTTTTTTTGACAGGGAACAGGAGGCGGCGGGGCCGGTCAGGCGGCTTTCTCCGATATGCAGCGTCAGGTCGCCAAGGGAGAGGATGTCATCCCCCTGGATCATGGGAGAGCGCCGCGTGACGCATCGGATGCGGGCCAGTAGTTCTTCGAAATCAAAGGGTTTGACGAGATAATCGTCGGCCCCCAGGTCAAGACCTGTGATTTTGTCATTTAAAGTTCCGAGGGCAGTGATCAGAATGACGGGAGTGCTGTTGTTTTTCCGGCGCATCAGGGTGAGGATTTCGGTTCCGTCCAGAAGCGGGAGCATACGGTCCAGCAAAATAACGTCATGGATATTCTGGTCAATATAAAAAAGCGCTTCCTCTCCATCGGAGCAGGAATCGACAATAAAATTTTCTTTTTCCAACTGGTATTTTAGAGAATGGTTTAATTTTGGATCGTCTTCTACTAACAGCACGCGCATAAAAATTTCTCCTTTCACGGATAGCATGTAGCAGCTTCCTGTTTATTATACGGGTTTTATTGTAGCAAGTAAATCTCTAAAAAATCTCTAAAAAGGAATGAAAATACCTCCAGCCGCGCGGTTGCGGCAGGAGGCATATCGTACTTCATATAATGTTGCATATGTAAAATCGCGGTAAACGTAATTTCGGTATTCTGCTCCTTCCGAATAAGAATACCAGATTTCGTATTGGATGGGCAGAGAATCCCTGATAGCATAAGGAACAATATCATTGTTTGAGGCTGCGGATACGGTGGTAAGAGAATGGTTCATTAGCATACATAGACAAACGATGCATATACATGCTGTTGTTTTTTTAATCCATTTCATTTGTTAATCCCCTTCTTTCTTATATTGTCTGTAGTAATAAAAGATAAAATAAATCATGAAAAACCAGATGCCGGGGAAAATATAGGTGGCTGTATGATAGTAGTCTGGTCTTAGTCGAATGCTGTTAGTGGGTAAAAGCTTGGTGCATACATAGGGAATGGCAAAGGCCAGGTATAAAGCAGGGACAAATAATCCTTTCCACCAGCATTCTTTTTTGGAAAGCCATATTTGGATAACGGTTAGTATGATAGTTATTATCAATAATAATTTTAATTCATCGTAAATCATGGTTTCTCCCTGTTAATAAAATTCGTATTGAATCTGAACCTGCTGATGTATGGTGACGCCGTGAGGCAAACCGTCTGCATCTAACGGAAGATGCGTTATGGTTTGTCTCAATGGCCGGTATCCGTTTAAAAATGTAAATGATCTGTACTGTTCCCCATATCTTACATGGCTTTCTACTCCGGCACCATCCGTATACCAGTACTCCTTATAAGATACAAGAAGGTCCTCCCGATAGCTTCGCGGCGTTGCATTTGTTTCGGCGGCCAAACAGGTTGTTCCTATGGTCAGGATACAAATAACGGCCGCTAAGAGCAAGACATAAACTCTTTTATTTTTTATATTTTTCATATTCCTTCTGCCTCTCTTTCCATCGTGTTCGCCAATAAACCATTTCAAACAGGCAAGCAAGGAAAATGGGGGGAATCATAAAGGCAAGCAATTTGCCGACCGGGATACCGACCCAAAACAGATCCGCCCATGAATCAATGGCAAAGGCCAAAAAAGCTGCCGGCAAAAGCATGCCTGCCCAATGGGGCATTTTCTTTCGTGCTAAGACAATCTGTATGAAAGCTGAAATAACTGCCAGAATAATCCAGGTTTTTATGATCATGAATGAATTCCTCCTATCTCACGTCCTGTATGAAAAACGGTATATCAATTCATGTGCCAGTGATTCCATTTGTCCCCTGCATTGGAATCCCCTCCTTCCCCTTTTTGATTGCTTATTAGCAATAATAATGACTACCTTGTGTATTCTTCAAGCGTACTTCAATATTTGGTAATTGTCAATAAAAAAATCAATATTTTGTATAATTATTTGCTTTTTAGCACTTGTCAAGTTCTTTATTCTTATTGCCATATACCTTATAATGGCAATAAGAAGGGTGATTTTTATGAATATGAATATTATATCGAAATACTTACAGTTTTTGCGTAAAAGCAACAACTATACACAAGATGATTTAGCAAAAGAATTAGGAATATCAAGGTAGGCAGTGTCAAAATGGGAAAATGGAACGACTATTCCTAATTTAGAAGTTTTATTGAAAATTTCTAAATTATATGACATGATGCTGGGGTCAAAAGCCCAACTACCGAACCTTGCTACGAAAATAAAGTTCATAGCCAAGAATTTTTTATACTTGTGTAAAAACAACAAAATACAGTGTTTTAATTACTTATAAAATGTGTTAAAATTTTTTATATTAAAGGGATAGGAGAGGAGAAATGACAAATGAGGAAACAATTATTGGCTGTATTGATTGCGGGATTTTTGATTTCAAATTATTTAAGTATCCAAGCGAATGCGTCTGAATTAAAACCGGAGCAAACAAATACTTCAGAGGCGTTTGATGCCGACGAAGAAAAGGAGGAGAATTTAAACAGTAATACGCAAGAAATGCAAGAAGATGCGGATACTGATGATGAAACGTTATCACAAACGGAAGTCGATTCGGAGATCAAGAATATAACGGAAACAGAGTCGGAAAATGATTCCCAATTACAAGAGGAGCCAATAAGTGCAGAATCATCAACGGTTAATGCGGATATGGTATCTGACACAAAACCAAACAAGCCTACGGATTTAAAATGGAACCCGGATAAACCAGGGAGTTTTTCTTTTAATAAGAATAATTCGGCAGATACTAAAGTTTGCGCGTATATATACAAAGATGGGAAGCGTGAATTTGCACATGATGCAGAAGGTTTTTATAATGTGATCTGTAATACGGATATTTCCTATTCTATTGAGGAATCCGGTGATTATATGTTTAGAATACATGTATTATCAGATAATAGCGATATGTTTGATGAGAGCAAGGGAGTTTTGTCCGATTATAGTGATGTATTTCATTATGTGAAACCCGAACAAAAAATAGAATCACCGGAGATAAAATGGGATTTGGATAATCCGGGAACAGTCAGATGGAATTTTGTTGATCATTCATCCGGATATTTAGTAAATATAAGCAATGATGATTTTCAATCATGGACAATGGTTAGTGGAACGAACTATGACATTCCTGAAGAGGATTTTTCAAGTGTCATGGAACCCGGAAAAACCTATAAAGTTCGTATTAAAGTTTATAGTGATAATATAAATCTATATACGCATAGCGATTATGCAGTAACGGAAGAGTATTATTATACCGGCTCCGGTAATTTCGGTAATGAAAATAATGCTTCTGATGACTCTGGCAACTATGTTCCGAATACCTATTCTGCCAGTGAAGAACCTGTAGAGGTTGCTTGGACGCCGACTACGGAGGAGGAAAAAACCCGTTATTTGTGCTATGGTAAAGAAAAAGTAGAATATACAACAAAAAATGATCAACTGTTTGATGTGAATATCCAAAATGCGATGCAGGGAAAACAATGTTTTGAGGTATTTGAAAATGCAGCCGGGGATTATACCATAGCAAGAACATATAATATTTATCCTCTTGGCAGCAAGGAAAAATATGCAACGGAAGAGAAGGTTACAATATCGCTGGTTGTACCGGAAACCTTACGGCAACAAAATCGGGAATTTAAAATGATTTGCGTTTCGCAAGACGGTATCCCATTTATCTTTGATGATAAAGATAAGGATCCCGATACTATAACTTTCAGTACTGATAAATTTTATGCTTATGCGCTGATTTATAAAGATGCAGAATAAATGAATAAAGATTGGTTCATAAAAGAAGGAGAGAGCGGTATCAAAAAATAACAGAGGGTAAATAGAAAAAATATAGATCGTGGATGAGCCGGAAACAGGAAAACAGGTTTCCGGCTTTCTTTTTTTAGTTTTAGAGGTTTTTTAGAGATTGGCCTGTTAAGATAGCAGAAAGAAAAGGGGACTGCAAACGCTGTACATGTTTTGGGGAGGATAAAAAATATGTTTGGAAAGGGCATCGCTATGAAAAAGAAAAGAAGGATGAAGGGAATATTTGCGTGGCTGCTTGTGGCCGCCATGGCCATTGGAGCAGTTGGGATAACTGGCTGCGGAACGACGGAAGGGAAGGGCGGAAACGGCAGCGGTTCGGAAGGCGGAAGAGGGCCGACCGAAGAGGCGTCAGTTGGAAATGAAACTTATGGAGAAGAGAATTCTGCAGATAGTTTGGACGGAGCGGAAGAGAAGGAAAAAGTAATGGGGCGTTATCTGGAAAGCGTGGATGAGACTTTGAAAGGAGAAGTGGGAAGCGGGGGAGATATCGCACAAATGGAAGACGGAAGTCTCGTAATTATGTCGGGAAACAATGGAAAATGGGTATCCAAAGATGACGGAGCGACATGGGAACGGGAAAAAATGGCATGGCATGAGGAGTTGATGGCAGCCAAATGCTGGGTCATGGATACGGCGGTTGCGAAGAATGGCGATATTGCCATCATATATTCCGGAGGAGGGAACGATGCGGAAAACGGCGATGAAGAGGAAGAAAGCGGCGGCAGTTTTTTGCCCAAATATGGGATCGCCTCTGCGGACGGAACTTTTCAAAAACTGGAATTTTCCTTCAAGGATTCCGAATATGTGAACTGCTTTGCTTTTTCCGAAGACGGAAGACTTTTCGGAAGCGCCTATGACGGCAAAGTATACGAGGTGGACAAAGAAAACGGAACGATAGAGGAACTCGCAGAGTTGTCCGAATGGGCGCAGTATATGGTGGAAAAAGATAACAGGCTCATGTTTTTGAATAGTGACGGCATAACCATTCTTGATCTGGCGACGGGGGAAACGATAACGGATCAGGTGATGAACGATTTTTTGCATGAACAGCTGGGAGCCCATATCAGCAGTGGTGTGGAGGGCGTCGTACCTCTTCTGCTTATACCCGGAGAAAACGGAATCTTGTATCTCGCCTGTGAAAAGGGGGTTTACCGGCATGTGATGGAAGGGAATGTGATAGAACAGGTGGTGGACGGAACGATCACTTCTTTCAGCGATCCGTCGTATGGGATATCGGATGGGATACTTTTGGAAAACGATGTATTTCTCTTGCTGCTTTCGGATGGCAGACTTATGAGATATACCTATGATCCGAATATGCCGTCCACGCCGGAAATACAGTTGAAGGCATATAGTTTGAAAGATAATCCGCAGATGAAAAAGGTGATCAGCGCTTTTCAGTCGGAGCATCCGGAAATTTATATCCGGTATGAGATCGGAATGGAGGAGAATTCGCCTGTAACAAGAGATGATGCGCTAAAGAAGCTGAATACGGAGATCGCTGCGGGAAAGGGACCGGATATTTTGATTTTGGATGATATGCCGATGGATTCTTATGTGGAAAAAGGAGTACTGATGGATTTGACTTCCTGGCTGGGGACAAAGACAGGAGATCGATATTTTACCAATGTAGTCAATGCCTTCCATACGGCGGAGGGTACTTATGCGGTGCCGTCGCAGTTTTATATGGGTATTGCTGCGGGCAGACAGTCGGATATAGAAAGAATGACCGATTTGGAAGCCATTGCCGGGATCGTGGAAGAGTATGATACAAAGAAAGAAGAAGGAATTATTCTCGGGGTGAAAAACGAGAGCGAGCTGTTAAATGTGCTGCTTCCGGTCTGTCTGCCCGCATGGATGAACGGGGATGGAAAAATAGATAAGGAATTGCTGACGGAATTCTATGAGTCGGCAAAAAGAATGTGGGATGTGGAAGAAGCCAGAATGAGCGAGGAACAAAAGAGGGAGTATGAAATATGGGAGAAAGAGAGGCAGATAGCTGGCGTATCGGAAGAAGCGAAAAGAGAATATCAGATCCAACTATCGGAGACTGGGTTGATCACGGAGGAAAAGGAGTTTGCAGCCGGTATGATAAGCGATTCCTACAATTTCGATGTATTGATTTCCTGCTTTAAGTTCCCAGGGAAGGAAGACTATAGTTTTGCGGCTTATAACGGACAGGCAAAAGAAGTATTTATGCCAAGAAACCTGCTGGGGATCAATGCAGCTTCCCCTTATCAGGAGACGGCTCTGGAACTGCTGGAAAAAATGCTGGATGACGACGGATGGCTGGGTATGCCGGTCAATAAGGAAAAATGGGTGGAAAAATTCCATCAAAATGCCACGGAGGATGGCAGCAGCTACGCATCAATGGGCGGAAGCAAGGGAGAGGAAAAGGAATCGTATTATCATATCGATATTTATCCGGCTTCCGAAGCGGAGATAGAACAGATGATGAAAATAGTGGAGGCAGGGAAAACACCGTATGTAAAGAATTCCCTGCTGGAAAATGCGGTTTGTGAAACAGGGGAAAAAGTCCTGGCTGGGGAAATGAGCGCTTCGGACGGAGCGGAAGAGGTTATTCAAAAAACGTCAATTTATATGTCCGAATAAGAGATGGGAAAGGTGTGAAAACTGAAAACTTTCAATCCCAAGTTTGTGTCTGCGCGGCATCTACAAACTTGAAAGCCAGGCTGGCTTTGCGCAATAAAGCCGAGCAGAAATGGAGTAAAAGATGATAAAAAAATTCAGAAACAAGAGTATGTTAATAGCGGCTGCCGCAGTCATGTTGATGTATGGCTGCGGAGATGGAAAAGCGGGAAATGACGGGGATGCTGAAACGCTGAATGCGATAGAAAATATTTCGGTGCAGGAAGAGGTTTCCCAGGAAGAAAATATGCCGGATCAGGAAGAGGATGCGGCACAGGGAGATGTTCCGGCACAGGAAAATATTTCAACGGAGAATGGGCAGGAAACGGAGGAAGGCGAAACGGCTCCGGAGGATTCTATTGTATGGGACGATCCGACGGGAGAAGGAATACAAACAATACATGGAAGTATAAGAAAACTGGAAGCGGGCAGCTTTGCGATAGAACAGGTGATGACCGGAACGCTGGAGGACGGCGGAGGGGATATTATGGTGATGGCATCTACCGGATATGAAGGGAAAGATGCGTTGGTAACGGTAAAATATAGCGATGATACGGAATTTATCGTGTCCACAACGACAGACGGAGGAATTACGAGTACGAAAAGAGAAGGAAGCAGCGGGGAATTGGAGATGGATTCGTTGTTGGAAATAACAGGAAGCTGGGAGGGGGAAATCTTCCTGGCGGACAAAATTAGTATATTTATATCGAAATAAGTGCTACCAGGAAACGTATTAGAAAACGCGGCAAGCATGTTTCATTGACAAAACTGGTCAATAGTTTGGAAGGAGCGGAAATATGATAAGGAAAAGAAAATCGGGCAGAGGAGCGGCGTGGCTACTGGCTCTTGCCATGATAGCGGGAACGCTTGGCGTCGCCGGCTGTGGACGGGCAGATGATGCCCCGTCGGGAAACGATAGGACGGAAACGCCGTTGACGGTCAACGACGGAGACAAAAGCGAAGGAGAAACAAACCAGGAAAAAGTGATGGGACGCTATCTGGAGCAGATGGACGATTCTTTGAAAGAAGAATTGAACGTGGAAAGCAAATTGGTACAAATGGATGACGGGAGTCTGACGCTCCTGTCAAAAAGAAGCGGGAAATGGGTATCCAGGGACAACGGGGCTACATGGGAGAAAGAAGAACTGGCATGGTATGCGGAGCTGAATGCATCCAACTGGATGCTGGATATCGCTGTGGCGAAGGATGGTTATACGGCGGTTATTTATGAGGCAAAAGATGCGGCTGAGGGCGGAGACGATTCGGCCGCTGGGGAAGAGAACGAAGATGATCCGGCCGCCGGGGAAGCGGAGGGAGATGGCGCGGATAGCGGAGAAGATCCAGCTGCCGGGGAAGAGGAGGGAATCGACATGACGACGATGGATTTTTCCACTCATCCTCGTTACAGGCTGATAGCGCCGGATGGTTCCTTTCAGGACATAGAAATTCCTTATCAAAATGAGGAATATGTAAACCGCTTCGTTTTTTCCGATGACGGAAGGCTGTTCGGGTCTGCCCTGGGCGGAAAAGTATATGAGATCGACAGGGAAAGCGGCTCTTGCAAGGAATGGATAGAACTCCCCCAATGGGTCCAGTACATGGTGGCAAAAGACGATAAACTGATGATGGCGGACGGAAGGGGAGTGACGATTCTGGATTTGTCTTCCGGAGAGCTTGTAGAGGATCCGGTTCTGGATGATTTTATGAAAGAACAGGGGGACAGCCTCGAATATCATACAACAGGAATCAATCCTCTTCTGATTTTGCCCGGTGAGGAAGGGATTTTGTACCTTGTTTTTGAAAAAGGAATTTATCGACATGTAATCGGCGGCAACTTAATAGAACAGGTGGTGGACGGCGCGCTTACTTCCCTGGGTAATCCGTCTTATGGGCTGGCTGGCGGCGTTTTGCTGGAAAATGATGTCTTTCTAATTTTGTTTTCCAGCGGGGAGATCGCGAAGTATACTTATGATCCGAATCTGGCCGCCGTGCCGGAGGTACAGCTTAGGGCATACAGTCTGATGGAAAATGAGCAGCTGCGGACGGTGATCTCTTCTTATCAGGCCGGCCATCCGGAAGTTTATATACGATATGAGATAGGAATGGATAAGAATCTGTCTGCAACAAGGGATGATGCATTGAAGAAGCTGAATACGGAAATTGCGGCGGGGAAAGGACCGGATATTTTTATTTTGGATGATATACCGATGGACTCTTATGTGGAAAAGGGAGTGCTTGCAGATCTGACTCCTTATTTGGAAGGAATGGGAGAGGATCGTTATTTTACGAATATTATTCGTTCCTTTTGGACGCCGGAGGGCATCTATGGAGTACCCGTCCAGTTTCAAATTGCCTTGCTGGCGGGGAAACAGGAAGACATAGAGAAAATGACGGATTTGGAAGCGATTGCTGAAATGACGGAGGCATACAGGGAAAAGAAGCCGGATGGCATGATTTTCGGAGCGAGAGGAGAGGAAGAAATGCTGAATGCGCTTCTGCCTGTCTGTGCGCCGGCCTGGAAGACGGAAGACGGGAAGATAGATGGGGAAGCACTGACGGAGTTTTATACGCTGGCAAAAAGGATATGGGCGGCGGAAAACGAAGGATTAAGAGAGGAAGCCAGGGAAGAGTATGAAGAGTGGCTGGAGGATATGCGGGCATCAGGCATTACGGAAGAGGAAATACAGGAGTACCAGCGCTCCATGGGCGGCAAAATGCTTAATTACCTGGTAGGGGATCAGGAATTTGTTCCTGGCGTGATAAGCGATAGCTTTGGTTTTGACGAGATGATTTCCTGCTTTAAGATAAAAGGCAAAACGGACGGAGGTTTCGTACCCTATAGCGGACAGGCGAAAGGAGTCTTTGTGCCTGACAGTATTATGGGAATCAGCCGGACTTCTGCCCATCAGGATATTGCGGTGGAACTGTTGATGGAAATGCTGGAAGATGACGGCTGGAGAGGGATACCGGTGAACAGGGAGAAATGCAGGGAACGGTTTCGCACAAACGCTACGGAAGATGGCGGGAGTTATGGATCCATGGGCGTTGAGAACCTGGATGGAAGCAACTATATAGGACTGGATATTTATCCGGCCTCGGAGGAAGAGATTGGCCTTTTGATGAAAATAGCGGAAGAAGGGAACACGCCGTATGTCAGGGATTCCGTTCTGGAGGGCGCGGTATGCGAGGCAGGAAAGAAAGTGCTGAGGGGAGAGATGGATATTGCTGCGGCCGTGGAAGAAGTGATGGAGAAGACGGAGATTTATATGTCCGAATAGAAGGGAAAATGGGAAGATGAAGAGAAAGATAGGGAGGAAATGGTCGGGTGCTGTTTTTTTGGCTCCCAGTCTGTTTGGGGTGCTGCTTTTTGTGATCCTTCCGTTTGGAGATGTGGTCAGAAGGTCTTTTATGACGGCGGTCACAAAGGAGGCGGCGGGGATGAAGAATTATAAGATTGTATTTACCAACAGCGCTTTTTTACTGGCGGTAAAGAATACGTTAAAATTTACCCTTGTCTGCATTCCGCTGATGGTGGCGCTTGGCCTGGCCATAGCTTTGGCCATGGGAAGCATCCGGCATATGCAGGCAGTAAAATCCCTTTATTTGTTTCCGCTGGCCATGCCGACGGCGGCGGTGGCGGTTGTATGGAAGATGGTCTTTTATGAAAAAGGATTCCTGAATAAGTATCTGGAACAGTTCGGCATTGGGGGAGGCGTGGATTACATAGGAAGCGGCGCTGCATTTTATGTGCTGGCGGGAACCTATATATGGAAGAATCTGGGCTATACCATTGTGCTGTGGCTGGCGGGGATCATGGGAGTAAACGGGGATATGATGGAGGCGGCCAGAGTGGACGGCGCGGGAAAGATGCAAAGGTTTTGGTATGTGCTGCTTCCTAACTTAAAGGGAAGTTTGTATATTATTGTGGTCATTTCCTTTTTAAATTCTTTTAAGATATACAGAGAGGCTTATTTGGTGGCGGGGGCTTATCCCCATGACAGCATTTATATGTTGCAACACTTATTTAATAATTGGTTTGTCAATCTGGATTTGGATAAAATGGCGGCGGCGGCGGTAGTATGCACTATGTTTTTCCTCGTATTTATTTTGTTGCTGCAAGGTTTGTGGGACAGAGAGGCGTAGCGCCTGGGGAAACGTAAAAGTGCGGGCAGGGCGGCAGAAGGGATTGGAAGGAAAATGAATAAGAAAAAAATGAGGAGAGTCCGGACAGGTATCAGAAAAATGCTGCTGGAGGCGGTTTTGTTTTTTCCGGTATTTCTAGTCTGCATTCCTATCCTGCTGATTTTGACAGGAGGGTTTATGGCCAGGGATGAACTGAGGGAAGGATTGAGTCCTGTATTTACGGGCATGGGGAATTATATCCGGTGGAGTTTGATGCCGGATTATCCCACTTTTGAGAATTACAGAAAGATGCTGTTTGAAACACCGCAGTTTTTCGTGCTGTTCTGGAATTCCGTAAAAATGACGGGATGCATCCTGGCCGGACAGCTTTTGATAGGGGTGCCGGCAGCATGGGCTTTTGCGGTATACCGCTTTCCCATGGGCAAAGCTCTTTTTACGGTTTATGTAGTTCTGATGCTTTTGCCGTTCCAGGTAATGATGCTGTCGAATTACCTGGTTCTGGACGGTCTGCACTTGATGAACACCCAGTGGGCGGTGATAGGCCCCGCCGTATTTTCCACGTTTCCGGTTTTTATTTGTTACGGGGGTTTTAAACAGATACCGGCGGCCATGTTGGAATCGGCGAGGATAGACGGGGCGGGGGAGGTCTGCGTCTTTTTCAGGATAGGGCTTCCCCTGGGAAGAGGAGGAATTCTTTCCGCTATGACGCTGGGGTTTCTGGAGTATTGGAATTTGATGGAGCAGCCCCTTGCCTTTCTGGAGAGCAAAGAGCTATGGCCTTTGTCGCTGTATCTGCCGGAGATATCCTGGCAACAGGCGGGATATGCGTTTGCCGCGTCGCTGATCACTCTGATACCGCCTGTTTTTGTGTTTCTGATGGGGCAGGAATATCTGGAGCAGGGAATTGTTTACGCGGGATTAAAGGGGTAGAAAAGGAGAAGGAAAGAAATGAAGAGAAAAGAGAAAATAGCGGCTGGTTTTTTGATTTTTTTAGCCGTTATGTGGATGTGTACTCTGATTTCCAAAAGTATATATGCTTCGCAGCTTCCCCGGGTAACAACGGTATTGGCGGAAAAGAAGCGGATAGAACATGTGGTGGAAGCGGACGGGATCGTAAAGCAGGGGAGCGATATGGCAGTGCATACCATGCCGGGGCTGCGTGTGCGGAAAATATGCGTGCGCGTGGGCGACGAGGTGGAAGAGGGGAGCGAGTTGTTCTGGCTGGACAAGGAAGATCTGGAGGAATTGATAGAGGCGAAGAAGCTGGAAGCGGCAAAAATGGAGTATCAGATAGAGGATTTGAAAGAGAACCGGGCGCTGGATGAGATGGAGCGACAGAAGGGAATACGGCGGGCCGAAGAAGACCGGGAGACGGCGGGAAATAAAGCGGGAACAGCGCTGGAACGGGCGGAGGAGGAGTTGAGGCAGGCGGAAGGAAAGCTGGATAGTTTTAACCGGTCGGGGCCGCCTGTGACCTCAGAAGAGGAGAAACAAAAGGCTTATGCGGCATACAATGACTGGCTGGAACAGGGAAAGCGGATGGAGGCTACCGTATCCGGCAACCAGATCAGCGTATCGGAAAAGGAAAAGTATTTGGAGGAGATGAAGGGGCAGGGAAACGAAGCGGAGATACAGAAAGCGGAAGCGGAGTTAAAGGAGGCGAAAGACCGGCTGGCGGCTTCCCAAAGCAATTATGAGAATTATAAGGCCAATCCGAAACAACAACCGGATTTTACCGGGGAGGACAGCGCAAAGAAAGCCTGGGAAAACGAAAAGGAGGCTTTGCAGAAGAATGTGCAGAGCGCCGGATATGGAAAAGAAGATGCGTTGACCGGCAATGCGGACAGTCTGCGCGATGCGGACAGGAATCTGGAAGACGCGAATACGCCGGATCGGGCGGACAGCGCTTTGGAGATTGCCCGGATGGAGTTGGAAAGCCTGAAAAGGGAGATTGAAAAGTACCGGGAAATTTATAAGGCCGACGGCAAGGTAGTCAGCGACAGAAGCGGAACGGTGACAAAAGTAAATGTGACGGTAGGGGAGAGAACCGTAGACGGAGCGGCGATAGTGTGTGCGGATAAAGAAGTGCCTTACCAGTTTGAAACGCTGATCGCCAGAGAGCAGAAAAAATACGTGAACCAGGGAGATCCGGTGACGCTGGATACCCCGGAGGGAAAAAACGAACTGGAGATCAATTATCTGGAGGAGGATGCTTCCGGTTCTTACCGGGCAGTCGTTTATCTGCCCGAGGGAAAAGGAACCCTTGGCATGAGCGGCACATTGATGAAACGGGAAGTTTCGGAAAGCTACGATTGCTGCATTCCCATAGAAGCTTTGCACAAAGAAGGAATGGGGCAGCGCTACTATATTTTTTTGGCAGGGGAAAGAGAAGGAATATTGGGAAGAGAGCGGTATGTGGAAATACGGTATGTAAAAGTCATGGACATGAACGAAAGTTATGCGGCCCTGGAGAACGGGGCGGTGGCAAAGGAAGAGGAGGTCATAACGGGAAGCGATAAGGAGATCGAAAATAATGTGGTAGTACGGGTGGAGTAGAGGGGCAATTCAAGTAATCATGTAAAATAAGATATTCATTTTTGGCGCCATCTGTGTTATGATAGAAATGTATAAGCATAGTGATAAGAAAGGCGGTTTTATATGTACGAATTAAAAGATGAATATCTGGTGGGGATCGAGGCTATTGATAACGAACACAAGGTGTTGTTTGAAATAGCGGATGAAATATATGAGTTATGCATCAATGAGTTTGTGCCGGATAAATACGATAATATAGCGGCGCTTGTTCAGCGGCTGAAGGATTATGCGGAAATGCATCTTTCCAACGAGGAAGCTTATATGGAAAGCATTCAGTATAAACGGATGTTTACGCAAAAAGTCCAGCATGATAATTTCAGGCGCAAACTGAGCGAAATGGATCTGGATGTTATCGATGAAAACCAGGAGGAAGCGATTAAGGATCTGTTAAAGTTCGTGACTGACTGGCTGGTAGAACATATTATGGAAACGGATAAGAGGATTGCGGAATAAAGCAATCCTCTTTTTTTACTCCCGCGGACAAGGCTGCTGCGAGGTTATAAGCTTGCGGCACTATCGTGCAAACTGATCCGTGCGGTAGAAAGACATGTTGCAGCCGTCAAACAGGGAATATAATTGTTCCCTGGAAGCAGAACAGGAGCCTTGTACCATTTCTTTGCTGCCGCCGCCTTTGGCGGAAAGCTCTTTTTTCAGCCGATCATTGAGCGGACGGACATCCTGGCAGGAAGAGGCGATCATATAGCGGTAGCCTTCCGTATCGCTTCCGGCAAAGACGGCGCAGATACCGGGGCATTTTGCCGTCAGAAGGTTCACATATTTTTTATGTACGCCGGATTCCATCTGGGGTTCGAAAAGCAACAGGTTGGCGGCATCCGCCGGAACGGCGTTCGCTTTTTGTTCCATCAAAACAGTCTGTAGAGCCATGATCTGGCCTTTGAGCGCGAAATTTTCATCTTTCAGCCGGCCAACAGCGTCTGAAGACGTTTCCAGTTTGGAGGATAGGAGGACGGAGACGGCGCTTAACTGTTGCTGCTTCATGCGGTAATCTTCCAATGCGCGGTCGCCGCATTGAATGCTGATGCGCATGCCGCCTTTGTATTTGATGGCATCGGTGATTTTGATGATGCCGATCTCACCGGTTTGCCTGACATGGGGGGCACAACAGGCGCAAATATCGTATCCAGGGATCGTTACGATGCGCACCGGGCCGGCCAATGCTATTTTGCTCCGGTATTCCAGAGTATCCAGCTGTTTACTGGGAAGATAGGCGGCGCTAATATCAATATTTTTCCAGATTGCTTCGTTGGCAAGGCTTTCGATCTGTTCGAGCTGTTCCGGGGTCAGAATGCCGTTAAAATCAAGAGTGACATTTTTTATGCCGAGATGGAAACCGACGTTATCATAACCGAAACGGGCATGAACCAGTCCTGATATAATGTGTTCCCCGGAATGCTGCTGCATATTGGAATAGCGGGGCTGCCAGTGGATTTGTCCTTCTACCTGGCTTCCGGGGGAAAACGGAATATCCGTTGTATGTCGGATGATCCCGTCTTTGATTTGTACGTCGAGTACGGGATGGGAATTTAAGGTGCCGCCGTCAGCATTTTGCCCGCCCTCTTCGGGAAAGAACAGGGTCTGATCCAGGATAATATCATAGAGAGGCTTTCCGCAGTCCTCTTTTGCCCCGTCATTTGGCTGGCTTTGGGGCTTGCCCAGCGGTTTGTCCCGCCGTTCGCAGGAGAGGACGGAGGCATCGAAACTGGTTTGGTATGCATCGTTATCATAAAGTTTTATCGTATTTGGTATCATAAGAATGTTCCTTTCCGGCCATGAGTTTTTGATGGCATGACGGGTACTTTCCAAATAAAGAAATCCGTTTGCTAAAAAGAGCATACCACAAATGGCATGTGAATAACATCGTCGAATGGGAATTTTCAAGTTCTTTTTCTATATTTTATAAAATTTGATTGTATCCTATTGACTCTTACGTTGCGTTATAGTGTATTATGGCGAAAGAAAGGAGAAACAAGAAGAAATTGAAAAAAATGAAAACAGTGCATGAAGTAAGCAGATTCACAGGAGTAAGCGTCCGCACCCTGCATCACTATGATGCAATCGGTCTTTTAAAGCCGGCAGAGGTGACAGAAGCGGGATATCGGCTCTATGATGACGCGGCGCTGGGGCGTTTGCAGATCATTTTAATGTTCCGCGAACTGCGTTTTCCATTAAAAGAAATTAAAAAGATTATGGAAAGCCCGGATTTTGACCGGAAAGAGGCGCTTGCGCAACAGATCCGATTGCTGGAACTGCAAAGGGAACATATCGGAGGGCTTATTGCTTTTGCCCGCGAGATTCAGGAAAAAGGAGTGGAAAAGATGAATTTTGATGCGTTTTGGAATGAGGAAGTGGAACAGTATGCGGAGGAGGTCAGAGAACGATGGGGGACTGCCGATGCATATAAGGAATTTGAAGAGAGAAGAAAGGAAAAGGGCGGCGAGGACTGCCAAGCAGCAAGGAAAGAGATGCGGACCTTATTTGCAGAACTCGGCACGTTCCGAGGCAGACAGCCCTCAGAAGAGGAGGTGCAGGAGAGGGTAAAGGCGTTGCAGGATTTTATTACGGAGAATTTTTATCATTGTACCGATGAGATATTAAGCGGGCTCGGAGAGATGTATGTATCCGATGAACGCATGAAACAGAATATTGACCGGGCTGGCGGTGACGGTACCGCTGAGTTTGCAAGGGAAGCGATTCGTATATATTGCGGCGGATAATGCTCATGTGCCGTAAAGTAACACACAAGAATTTGATAGACAGCGGCCCCACTATTCTGAATTTTATAAACAGTAAAGAGCAGGACAAACACAAATCGTTTGCCTGCTTTTTTATATTCCTCTCTTGACAGCCGCTATGTACTGCATTATACTGTGCTTGTATAAACAATACAGTTAGAGACAGAAAGGCGGTGGGACTTTGGAAATTGTCGTGAGCAACAAAACAAGTCGCCCTCTGTATGAGCAAATTTCAACACAAATTAAATCGCAGATTATGAATGGCGAACTGAAAGCCGGAGAAGCGCTTCCCTCTATCCGTTCTCTTGCAAAATCATTGCAGATTAGTGTTTTGACGGTACAAAAGGCATACGACCTTCTTCAAACAGACGGTTTTATAGAAACGACAGCCGGAAAAGGTTGCTACGTATCAGTGCAAAATCAAGATTTTTATCTTGAAGAACAGCAGAAAAAAATAGAGGAACGATTTAATGAGGCTATTGAGATAGCCCGCACAAGTGGAATACCACTTAATAAATTACTCAATTTGTTGACACTATTGTATGAGGAGGATTGACAATGAACAATGCTTTGATTATTTCAGGTCTTACCAAAACATATAAAGATTTTGTTTTGGACAATGTTTCCTTTAGCGTTCCAAGTGGTTCTATTGTCGGACTGATTGGAGAAAATGGCGCAGGGAAGAGCACAACAATAAATGCAGCTTTGGGGATTATCCAAAAAGAAGACGGTTATGTTTCGGTATTTGGAAAAGATGAACTGGACAATGAAACAAAAGAACAGACTGGAGTAGTATTTGACGGAAGCAACTACCCGGAAATTCTTTCTCCCAAGAAAATCAACCAGATAATGAAAAATATCTATGGCTCATGGGACGAGCAAGCCTATTTTCGGCTGCTGAAACAATTTTCTTTGCCCCTTGATAAGCAGATTAAACAGCTTTCCAAGGGAATGAAAATGAAGTTGGCTATTTCTGTAGCCCTTTCACACCATTCTAAGCTGCTGATTTTGGACGAAGCAACCAGCGGGCTTGACCCTGTTATTCGGGACGATATTCTGGATATGCTTTTGGACTTTGTGCAGGACGAAGAACACTCCATACTGGTATCTTCCCACATTACCAGCGATTTAGAAAAAATTGCCGATTACATTGTTTTTATCCATGAGGGAAAAGTTGTTTTTTCCAAACCGAAAGATGAACTGATTGAACAATATGGCGTGATAAAATGCGGAGCGGCACAATTTGACGCATTGGATAAATCGGATATTATCACATACAGAAAAATGGATTACGAATGGCAGATTTTAGTTTCTGAGCGGGATAAAATGCAGAAAAAATATCCGAAAGCATTGATTGTACCAGCTACGATTGATGAAATTATGCTTCTCTATGTAAAGGGGGAAAGATGATGAAAGGCGTTTTACTAAAAGACTTCTATATTGCAAAGAGCAATATCCTTGTAACTATCGTCAGCTTAATTGTTTTAGGTTTTGGATTGTCTTTTTTACTGGAAACAAGCGCGCTTCTGATTTTAGCCCCGGTAGCTTCCACCACAGCGGTTTTTATCAGTATCACAAGTGACGCAGGCTCAAAATGGAATAAAAATGTGATTACCATGCCCGTATCAAGAAATCAGATTATCAGCGAGAAATTTATCTTTTATATCTTGCTTGCGGTAGTCGGTCTAATTACAGCACTTATTCCATGTATTGTGCTTATGTTAGCGGGAGCAGATATAACAGTTCATTCTTTGTGCTTATATGCTGCTATCGGTATGAGTGCTACTTTACTGGCGGGCGGCATTAGCTTGCCATGTGCCTATTTGTTTGACCCGGAAAAATCCCAGATTGTCTTTATGATGTCTTTTATGGCATCGACAGGTATTATTGTTGGGCTTGTGCTTCTCACAAATCTTTTTATTCCTGTAAAAAACAATATCCTGTTGGCTTTTAATATCGTTCTTGTAATTTCTGGTGTTTGTTTTTTCATCTCATACCGAATTGCAGTAGCGGTATATCAAAATCGGGATATAGTTTGATAGCTCAGTGGCAAAATAGCAAATTGATGTTGTACCATTTTAGTTAGTGTGGAAAAACTGATGATATGAGGGGGCGGAAGATGGATCAGAATGATTTTAACTTTCAAAGGATTGCACAGGGCTACAAAGACAGGCCTTTTCTGCATAAACAGGTGATAGAGGGATTTCAAAGGAAAGTGACGGATCGGAGGTTCGATAAGGGACTGGATGCCGGGTGCGGGGCCGGATTGTCATCGAGAGCTTTGAAGATGATTTGCAATCATGTAACGGGAGCGGATATTTCAGATGAAATGATAAGAGCTGCCAGGGAAATGTACGGAGATGAAGAAGGATACGACTTTATCGTAAGTAAAGCGGAAGAAATTCCGGCTTCGGATGGGGGCTATGATATTGTGTCGGCGGCTGGTGTGGTACAGTGGGTGGCGATGGAGGATTTTTTACGGAACCTCAGGAAAATTATGCGCAAAAATGGTTATGTACTCATCTATGATTTCGGTATTTCTGACCGGATGAAAGGGAATGCGGCCTATACCGGATGGTGGCGGGATGATTATTTGAAGGAATTTCCTCGGCCTTTCCGAAACGAGTATGTATGGACGGCGGAAGATGTAAGACAGTATGGTTTTTCCATGCTTGGGCAGGAGCGGTATGAAATGGAGTATGAATTTGACAGCAGTTCCTTTGTCCGGTTTATGATGCTGCAGTCCAATGTAAATGCTAAGATCGAAGGAGGGGGCAGGGAGTCGGAAGAGGTGAAAAAATGGTTTGAAAAGTCTCTTGCGCCGATTTTTCATAAGGAAAAGAAAACTTTGATTTTTACAGGATACAGCTGGTATATGAAATTGGAAGATACCATTCCCCTGTTTTAGCCACTGGTATTTATCGTTTTCTTCCGTTAATTGTCGAGAGTTTGGATTGATTTCCGCGGCTGGTTTTCGCAAAGGCTTGACATTAATGGAAAACAAGCGCAAAATACATAGGAGCAAAGAGTTTGGAAAGGAGCGGACAGAGCAATGGCAAAAATTGATATCGTATCCGGCTTTTTAGGGGCTGGAAAGACAACATTGATAAAGAAGCTGTTAAAAGAGGCTTTCGCTGATACAAAAGTAGTGCTGATAGAAAATGAATTTGGGGAAATTGGCATTGACGGAGGATTTTTGAAGGAGGCGGGTATCGAAATCAAGGAAATGAATTCCGGCTGTATCTGTTGTTCGCTGGTAGGGGATTTCGGAGCGTCTCTGAAAGAAGTGCTGGATACTTATGAACCGGAAAGAATATTGATCGAGCCTTCGGGGGTAGGAAAGCTTTCGGATGTAATGAAGGCGGTTCAGGATGTGGTATCGGAGACGGAAGTAAGGCTTAACAGTGCGGTAGCGGTAGTGGATGCTGCGAAATGCAAAATGTATATGAAAAATTTCGGGGAGTTTTTTATCAATCAGATCGAACATGCGGGGACGGTGATCCTAAGCAGAACAGGAAAGATCAGCCCGGAAAAACTCGCTGTCTGTGTGGAAATGATCAGGGAGCATAACCCCAGGGCAACGATTGTTACCACCCCCTGGGAAGAACTGGATGGAAAGGATATTCTGGAGACGATCGAAGGGGCGAAGGATCTGGAAGCGGAATTGATGGAGGAAGTCCGCAGAAAGCATGAACAGGAAGACTGCCATCATCATGATCATGGGCCGGACTGTACCTGCGGTTGTCATGAGCATCATGACCATGAGAACCACGGCCATCATGAGGGAGAATGCTGCCACGGCCACGTGCATGACCACGGCGATCATCATCATAACCATCATGAGGAATGCTGTCATGACCACGACCATCACCAAGACGGCCATCACCATCATGGACATCACGCGGATGAGGTATTCATGAGCTGGGGTATGGAGACACCGGCGGCTTATACGGCAGAGGAGATCGGCAGACTGCTGGCGGAACTGGAACATGAGGACGAATACGGTTTGGTACTCCGTGCAAAAGGGATGGTTTCTGCCGGCAACGGGACATGGGTTTATTTCGATTATGTGCCGGGCGAGTGTGATATCCGGGAAGGGCGGCCGGACGTGACAGGCAGGATCTGCGTGATCGGCTCCAAACTGGCGGAAGATAACCTGAAAAAACTATTTTCCCGTTAGTGAAGGGATTGCGGAGGTTTGCGAATGAAATCGGTTTATATAATTAACGGATTTTTGGAAAGCGGTAAAACGGAGTTTATTTCCTATACATTGGGACAGCCTTATTTTCACATAAAAGGAAAGACGCTGCTCATTCTTTGCGAAGAGGGGGAGATCGAATACGATGATTTTCTTTTAAGGAGCAGCAGGACGGAGCTGGAGTTGATAGAGGATGAAGAGGATTTCACTCCTTCCCATCTGATTGAACTGGAAAAAAAACACAAGCCGGAGCGCATTATCATAGAGTATAACGGCATGTGGAACTATAAAAATATGAAACTGCCCTGGCATTGGACGGTGGAGCAGCAAGTGACGACCATCGATGCTTCCACGTTTCCCATGTATTACAATAACATGAAAACTTTTCTGGCAGAGATGGTGCGGAAATCAGAACTTATTATTTTTAACCGCTGTGACGGTATTGAAGATCTGAACAGTTATAAGAGAAATATTAAGGCAATCAACCAGAAGGCAGATATTGTGTTTGAAAATTCCGACGGAGAGGTCAATGAGATCATGGAGGATGATCTTCCCTATGACCTTGGAGATGAATTGCTGGAGCTGGATAATCAGGCTTATGGCATATGGTATCTGGACTCTCTGGATCATCTGGAGAGATATATCGGGAAGAAAGTACAGTTTACGGGAATGGTATTAAAACCCGGAAGCTTTCCCAAAGGGTATTTTGTTCCGGGAAGGATGGCGATGACCTGCTGTGCGGATGATATGGCCTTTCTTGGGTTTGCCTGTGCTTACGAAGGAGCGGAGGATCTGGAGGAGAAGCAGTGGGTAAGAGTGACGGCTCTTGTCAGGAAAGAATATTTTGCGGATTACGGGGGAGAAGGCCCCATATTGGAAGCGCTCAACGTAGAGAATACGGAAGCGCCGGAAGAGGAAATCATTAGTTTCTTATAGGAACAGGAGATGGAACTATTGAGGGATATGAAATGATCCCGAAGGGAAAAGGAATATGGCGGCAGAAAGCGAAAGAGAGCTGCTCCAGCTGAAAAAGCGGCTGGCGGAGTTCTCAAGAAAGTCTTATGAACATAATATTTATACTTATACCGGTTTTTTAAGCATGGCGGAACAGGATATTTTTTACGGAATGCCCATGGAGGAGAAGGGAAAGGATTATGCATTGTCCGGCGGGCGGGAGGGCTGCGAGCGGCAGATGCTTCGGTTCGGCAGCCCCGGGAGCCTTGGTTATGAGGAGGATTTCCCCATCGTCTGCCTGGCGGTAAAGCCTTTGTCGGAAAAGTTTGCGGAAGCGCTGGCCCACAGGGATATTCTGGGAGCCTTGATGAACCTTGGCATAGACAGGAGCAACCTGGGGGATATTTTTGTAGAAGGAAAGTCGGCCTGGCTGTTTTGTACGGAGAAAATAGCGCCTTATCTCATAGAGAATCTTCATAAGGTAAGGCATACCAACGTAACATGCGGCATGGCGGATGCCGGAAAGGAGCTGCCTGCAAAAGAGCCGGAGGAAATGCATTTTACGGTGGCCTCGGAGCGGGCGGACGGGGTGGTGGCAAAGATTTATAATTTATCCAGGAATCAAAGCCTGGAACTTTTCCGGGGAAAAAAGATATATGTAAACGGCAGACTGAATGAGAACAACAGTTATGCGATGAAGAGCGGGGATATTGTTTCCGTCCGGGGATTTGGAAGATTTGTGTACTACGGGGCGGCTCATGAGACGAAAAAAGGAAAGTGGAGCGTGTCGGCGGGCGTATACCGGTGAGGCGGAAGACGAAGGAGGAAAGATATGTATTCGTATACCATGGCACAGTGGTTGTTTTTCTTTTATTTTTACTGCTTTTTTGGATGGTGCTTTGAATCGGCCTATGTGTCTTTGAAGAACAGGCATCCGGTAAACCGTGGGTTTATGCGGGGGCCGTTTCTCCCTTTGTACGGAAGCGGGGCGATCATGATGCTGATCGTATCCATGCCGTTCCAGCATAATCTGGTACTGACTTATTTTGCAGGATGTATCGGAGCGACAGCGCTGGAATATGTGACGGGAGTAGTGATGGAAGCCTTATTTAAGGTGAGGTATTGGGATTATTCCAATCAGAAGTTCCATTTTCAGGGTTATATTTGTTTGAGTTCTACGCTGGCATGGGGCGGATTGACTATATTGATGACGAGAGTGGTGCATAAGCCGGTGGGGCAGCTGGTATTGGCCATACCAGAGAGCATTCTTTCCGTCGTCACCTTTGTATTGACCGTATATATCGTGGCGGACTTTACCCTGTCATTCAAGACAGCCATCGATCTGCGGGATATTCTTGTTAAAATGGAGGCAGCCCGGGAAGAACTGGAACGTGTACAGAAGCGTTTGGATGTGATCATCGCAGTTTCCAACGAGGAATGGGAAACGAAGGTGCGGGAATACAATGAGAGAAAACAAGAGCGCAGCGCAAGGATGGACGAACTGGCTGCCGGGATAGAAGAGCGTTTAGGCGGCCTGAAGGAAAAAATACAGAGTTCTTTATATCCTGATAATATAAAAGAAGAGATTCAGGAACTGCGCATGAAATACAGAATATATGTGGAAAGCAGGATGCAGTTTGGAACATTGAAGGACTTTTATAAGCGCCAGATGATCAAGGGAAATCCGACGATGGTATCAAAGCGTTTTAAGGATGCGCTTCAGGAGTTAAAAGATATGGTGGACAAGCGGTAAGAAGGGAAGGCCTGTTCCCAGCCAGCTTAATGCAATAAAAATGAATATGGAATTTGAACGGGAAACAGGAAAAAGGGGCGTGTCAATTTGATCAGGCCCCTTTTTGATGCATATGATCTATATGCTGCATATGGTCCATATGGTTCATATGATTCATATGGGAATTCGCGGTCAGATGCAGCAACGTCTTGCGCTTATGTCCCTTATATAAGGCCAGGAATTTGTTATAAACCCAGAAGGAATAAACGAGAACGTTATTGATCTTCCCGATCCTTTGCTTCGTAGTAAACATATACCGTTCTCCGCCGGAAGAGATGGCGGTGTCGGAACGGAGGGCATGGATCAGGTCGGTTTCGTTTTTGATTTCGGCGTCTATCAGAGTGTAGCCCATGCCGGCGCAAAGTTCTTTGTGGGAATCGCTGCCGCCTACCTCCGGCTTATGAAAACGTTTGGCCAGTTCGGAGGCCGCACGGTTGGATTCCGGTTCTTCACAGGCGTTATAGGTCTCGATAAAATCAAAGCGGGAGATCAGATCCCGTGATTTCTTTCCCCGCCTGGTATTCATAAGGCTTAAATATTTTTCTCCGCAGGGGTGCGCAGGACCGAGGACTCCGCCGAAATGATGGACGATGTCGATCAACAGGCCTACAGGAAGCCCGCGAAGTTCTAAAATGGGCAGTTTAACTCCCGTAGGCATAATGACGATAATATGTCCCGCGTCAATAGTGTCATATTCGATGCCTTTCAGGACGACGAAGTCCTGGAAGGCTTTATCCGTATTCTGAATATTTTTTTGGTAATGACGATATGCCTTGTAAGAATTATGATCGGTAATAAGCATACCCTGATATCCTTTTTCGCGCAAAGCGAGAATGGTTTCATAAAGTGTGATTTTGCCGTCTAAAGAGCCTTCCTTCGTATGGCAGTGCATATCCAGTTTCAAGTGATACCTTCTTTCTTTGTGGATAGATGGCGGCCGGAAAATTGCCGGCGGTTATCCGTTACAGTGGTTTGCTGCAATAGTTTGCTGCAATAGTTTGCTGCGATCGGTTGATGCGGTTATCTGCTGCGCCTCCCTTATAACCGTTTGCCGCATTTCTCTTCACAGTATTTGCAGCGGTAGATTTCCTTTTGCTCATCGGAGAGGATGAATATGTGCGGCAGTTCCTGTTCGATAGAGGTAATGCATCTCGGGTTTTTGCATTTGATGATATTTCGGATCTCTTTGGGAAGCGCGAGTTCTTTTTTGTCCACGATCTTTCCGTCCTTTATGACGTTTACCGTAATATTATGGTCGATAAAAGCAAGGACGTCAAGGTCTAAAGTGTTGATATCGCATTCTACTTTTAGAATATCTTTTTTTCCCATTTTATTGCTTCTGGCATTTTTGATAATGGCAACGGTACAATCCAGCTTATCCAACTGAAGATGATGATAGATGGACAGGCTTTTGCCCGCGGCGATATGATCTAAAACGAAACCTTCTTCGATTTTTCCTACATTTAACATGGTATCAGTATACCTCCTTTAGCGGTTTTTGATTCCTGCGGGGCTGCTGGCTTCTGCACGAAGACGGACTCTTGCAGAAGTGTATGCCGTTTTTACTTCGTATATTCGAGCAAAGTCAGAATCAGGGCCATACGGACGTACACGCCGTACTGCACTTGTTTAAAATAAGCGGCCCTCGGATCGTCGTCCACTTCCACGGAAATCTCGTTGACGCGGGGAAGCGGATGGAGAACCAGCATGTCCTGTTTGGCAAGCGCCATTTTTTCTTTGTTTAAAATATAAAAATCTTTCAGGCGGACGTAATCTTCTTCATTGAAGAACCGCTCTCTTTGTACTCTCGTCATGTAGAGGAAGTCCAGACGCGGCATGATTTCCTCCAGCCGGATTACTTCCTCGTAAGAAATATTTTTTTCCCTCAGCATTTCCGTAATATAGTCGGGAACCCGTAATTCCTGGGGGGAGATAAAGATAAAATGCACGTTAGGGTAACGTACGAGCGCGTTGATCAGCGAGTGGACGGTTCTTCCGAATTTCAAATCCCCGCAAAGGCCGATGGTAAAATTACCAAGGGAGCCCTTTAAAGAACGGATGGTGAGCAGATCCGTCAATGTCTGGGTAGGATGCTGATGGCCGCCGTCTCCGGCATTAATGACAGGAATGGAAGATTTTTCCGCTGCTACCATGGGAGCGCCTTCTTTATGATGGCGCATGGCGCATATATCCGCAAAACAGGAAATGACCCGGATGGTGTCGGATACGCTTTCGCCTTTGGAAGCCGAGGAGGAGGAAGCGTCAGAAAAACCGATGACGCTGCCGCCCAGATTCAGCATGGCTGCTTCAAAACTGAGTCTTGTGCGGGTACTGGGTTCGTAAAAACAAGTGGCAAGCTTCTTGCCTTCGCACATTTTTGCATATTTTTGCATATTGTTTTCAATATCATTGGCAAGGTCGAAAAGCTGGTCCAATTCTTCGACGGTGAAATCAAGGGGACTCATTAAATGTCTCATGATAACTATTCCTTTCTGATCGTAACAAAATCGAAGAGAAACGGTGTTCTCTCCGATTTACGGATGTTTTTATTTCTATGTATAAGATAACAGATCTTCCACGGATTTACGCCGGGGCGCTGCGGGTTCCTCTGCCGGATAACCGATCGGAATCAGTGCGACAACCTCCCGGTCTTCCGGAAGATTCAAAAGTTCACCCACTTTTTCATCATCAAAAATACCTTCGATTACGCTTCCGATGCCATGCTCGTAAGCAGCGAGGCAAAAAGACTGGGATGCGATGCCGGCGTCGAACATCTGCCAGGAATCTCCTCTTCTTGTAGTAAAAGAACCATCCCTTTCATAGCCGCATCTGTTTTTGATGGCAGCGATGACAATTAACATCGGCGCGCCTTTGATAATAGAGCCGTTATTGGGAAATGCGGAAGTACATTCGTCAGCAATCTTATCTTTCAATTCTCCTTCGACGGCGATATAACGCGCGATCTGTGTATTTTTCCAGCTGGGAGAATAAGATGCCGTTTCGATGATCTCTTCAAGCAGGGAATGGTCGATCGGCTGGTCAGTGAATTTACGGATGCTCCTGCGTCCTTTGATACATTCTTTTGCTGTCATTCGTTACCTCCTTTAAATTGGTTTTGCTTATCAAACGTTTTTCATAAAATCTTTCCTGCCTTATGATAACATAACGAAGGAACGCTTTCAACTCGAAATGGGAATTCCCTTAAAAAATTTGCAAAAATGGATTCCCGTGTTCCGGGCCTTTTCCTGTGCTTGAAATCCTGGCGGCGAGATAGTATACTGGGTAGACAGAATGGATCAGAAAATCAGGAGGCTCGGATGGCGAAAAAGAAATATTATGCGGTCAGAAAAGGGCTGCGGACGGGAATATTTGAAAGCTGGCAGGAATGCCAGGCCGTTGTGTCGGGATATGGGAGCGCGGAATATAAGAGCTTTTCCACCAGGGAAGAAGCGCGGAACTATCTGGGAGGAACGGATGGAGGGAAGGAAGAGGCGGCTGCGGAAGAGAATTTTGAGCAGGGGCCTGAAAAGGTTATAGCTTATGTGGATGGGAGCTATGACGATAAGCTGAAAAAATATTCTTTTGGGTGCATTCTGCTTCTGCCTTCCGGCGACATTGTAAAGGAATCAGGAAACGGGAATAATCCGGAATCGCTGGCGATACGCAATGTGGCAGGGGAAATGCTTGGCGCGATGTATGCGGTAAAATGGGCGATGATCAACGGATATTCGGAAGTGGAACTGCGTTATGATTATGAAGGAATTGAAAAATGGGTGCAGGGAATATGGAAAGCGAAAAATGAACTGGCGCAGAAATATGCGGCGGCAATGAACGATTGGAAGCGCTCCATACGCATTTCCTTTTTAAAGATTGCAGCCCATTCCAATAACAGGTATAATGATATGGCGGATGAGCTTGCAAAATCGGCGATTATCCACGGAAACGGAATTCCTAAAATAAGCAGGTATAATGCGGAGCCAGAATAAGGAAAAGGAGAGAAAACGATGGAATATAGGGAAAGAAAACGGCTGCTGTTTTTCGGTTTGCCATGGACATTTACAAAGTATACGATAAGGGAGGACGATGTTGTGATCAACAGCGGCTTTCTGAAAACCTGTGAAAATAACTGCTATATGTATAAGATTCAGGATGTGGAACTCCAGGCTTCTTTGATAGAAAGAATCTTCGGGCTTGGAACGGTAGTATGTTATACCGGCGATACGACCCATCCGCGCTTGCTGCTGGAACGAATTAAAAATGCAAAAGAAATTAAGGATTATATATTGAAAGAATCGGAAGAGGCGAGAAGGAAGAGAAGGACATTGAATACGCTGGACATCGGTTCCGAAGGAATAGACGAGATGGATTAGGGTTGAAAGTTCAAATAGGCTCTAAGATGAGCGGGCGGTCAGTTTTCATCGGTTTCTTTCATCAGGCGCTCAAAAAGAAGCCCGGCAAAGATCCAGCAGGGCAGGTAGTCCAGGCGGACGACTTTTTTAATATTCCATTTGGAACGTTCGTAATTCCAGGGGCAGAGTTCGCGGCGCATTAAAAGGGAACCGGTGATGAATTCTCCGGCGAAAATGAGAAGCGCATACAGGAAACCGCGCACGAGGAAACCGCGCTTCCTGACGATGCGGCACACGGGGGCCAGAAAGGCGGCCATGCCATATATGGGAAACATCCAGACGGAGGTGTTTCCGTTTAGGGTGAATTCCCTCCGGCGGAAGGAGTTCAGGGCGGTAAAGGAAATCTCCAGGCACCAGCCGAGAATACCGCAATGGATGAAGTTATGCACTAATTTTTTCATAGGCATAGTATTTCCTGTTTTTGGGGAAATATACCGGAAGATACGGTATAAATAACGGGAGGTTGATAAAGTGAAAGATACAGCGATAGAAATGGCAAAGAGACTGTTGGTGGACAGTATCTGGAAAAGTGCTAATTTGGAAGGATTAGGCACCACTTTTCCGAAAACGGAAGCGATACTTGCAAATGCGCCTACGACGACAAAAACGGAAGAGGTGTTGTTTGTTATTAATATGAAAAGGGCATGGCAGTTTCTTTTGGATAATCTGGCATATCCTAATTGTATTATGCTGCTCCGGGAGTATGATAAAATTGTCGGAGAACTGTTATTTCATTATGCCGGTGAAATAAGAACTATTCCGGTACAAATTGGAGGGACGTCATGGGAACCTGAGATGCCGCATAGCGGGATCATTATAGAATCAATGAAAGAGATCGAACAGATAGAGGACGTTGAATTAAAAGCGTTGAAGTATTTCTGTTATATTGCCCGAACCCAAATGTTTATCGATGGGAATAAACGGGTGGCGCAGTTAATGGCAAATAAAGTTTTAATAGAGAATAATATTGGTATTCTTCAGATTCCGATTGAAAGGCTGGAAAAATTTAAAGAAGTATTGATAAAATTTTATGAAAGCGGCGATGATGGGGAAATCGTCGCTTTCATGAAAGAATATTGCATCAGGAAGATCGCGTAAAAAGTATTAAATCTCACGTATACGGATCTGGGAATTTGCAGGGATAGCCGGCCTTTCCCTGCTTTTTTCATTATTTCTTCTTCGCTTCCTTCGCCTGTTCCGCAATGGCGGCTGTTTCAGCCGCGTCAAAAACGGTGACATTGACAGGCCCCGTGGTAGGAGTCCGGTACATGGGAGTATTGCTGTCGAAAACGGTGAAATAAACGTAATCGGCGGTCATATTGATATTGGTGTAATTGCCGGAGGCCACCACTTCGTTTCCGCTGCCATCAATATACATACGCTTAAGAGCGGGTTCGCTTTGGGAGTTTTTCTGATAATAAATATAGTCTCCATAGACGTTAAAGCAATCCACCCTGTCTTCGGTCAACACTTCGATACTGTTTTCCACCGGGAAATAACGGCACAAACGATAGTTGTTAGCGACGTCCATATAATAGTAATACCCTTCGTAATAGATAGGATTCCATACGTCCGCCCCGGTCCATTGGACGGCAACGGAATGGTTATAGGTGTTCAGAGTATACAGATAGTGGTCGTCCTGGGTGCCGCTGAAATACATAACACCGTCTACGATACAGGCCGGATTGACCAGATAGTCCGCTACCAGTATATCTTCGGATTTGTCGATTTTGATTTTATAAAGCTCCGTGCCGTTTTGGTTGTAGTTGCTGAAATTCTGGTAAAAAAGATAATTGCCGCAAAGCTGAATGGTGATGGCATTCCCTCTTTTCAGGCAATGAGAGTCTTTTCCGTTGCGCTTGCTGCGGAAGATGCCATAATTACGCTGTACATAGCTTTCCCCCTTTTTGGCGCTGTCCATATAATAATAGACATAGTTGGAGTCGGCATTGATGGAGGTTACTTTGGAAGTGCTTAGCTTTTTCATGTCCGTTCCATCGGCGTTCATGGAATAGAGGCAGCCATCGTCGTAAAGATTGGAAAAATAAACGATGCCTTCCGATTCGCAGAAAAGCCCTCCGTTATTCAAATTTCCTGCCGTATTGCCGGTAACATAGCCTTTGTTCATTTTGACTTTCTGGGAAAGAAGCATGAATACCATGGCTGAAGCGAAGATAAGTACGGCGATTACGGCGATGATAATTGTTTTGGTTTTCTTTTTGTTTTTCATTATTTTAACCTCGTAGCTGCACTAGTATTGTCAAATAAATTATAAACGTTTATCTACTTGCTATCAAGTAGGTTTTGTTATAAGATTAAAAATGATTTAAGGACTGTGAAAGGAATGTGGAATATGGATTTGACGGATTTGAGGGAACAGATCGACGTGATCGATCAACAGATTGTGGAACTCTATGAACGGAGAATGGATATTTCCAGGCAGGTAGCGGAATACAAGATCGAAACGGGGAAAAAAGTTTTCGATAAGGAAAGGGAAGAAGAAAAGCTGAGAAAAGTAAAGTCTTTGACGAGCGATGAGTTCGGCCGCCATGGAGTGGAAGAGCTGTTCGAGCAGATTATGTCCATGAGCAGAAAACTCCAGTATAAAATGCTGGCGGAAAAAGGAAGCATAGGAAGGCTTCCTTTTATGGAAGTGGACAGCCTTGGCAAAGAAAAAGCGAGAGTGGTTTTTCCGGGGGCGGAGGGCGCTTATACACAGGAGGCTATGAAACGGTATTTTGGAAAAAATGTGAACAGCTTCCATGTGGATACTTTTCGGGATGCGATGATAGCCATCGATGAAGGAAGTGCGGATTATGCGGTGCTGCCCATCGAGAATTCCACGGCGGGCATCGTAAATGAAATATATGATATGCTGGTGGAATTCGAGAATTATATCGTAGGGGAACAGATCATAAAGATAGAGCATTGCCTGATGGCGCTGCCGGGAACCGGGCCGGAAGACATAAAGACTGTCTATTCCCATCCGCAGTCGCTGATGCAAAGCTCCAAATATTTGCGGGAACATAGTTCATGGCGGCAGATCGGCATGGATAACAACGCTTTTGCGGCCAGAAAGGTAGCGGAGGATGGCGACAGGACGCAGGCGGCGATAGCCGGCTTCCATGCTGCGGAGACATACGGGCTGGAGATATTGGAAAAAGGAGTGAACCGGTCAAGCGCCAACTCCACTCGTTTCATTATCGTGACAAACCGGAAGATCTTTTTAAAGGATGCGGGAAAGGTCAGCATATGCTTCGAAGTGCCCCACGAAAGCGGATCGCTTTACCATATGCTTTCCCACATTATTTATAATAACCTGAATATGAACAGGATAGAAAGCCGGCCTATAGAAGACAGGAATTGGGAGTATCGTTTCTTCATCGATTTCGACGGAAATCTGGGAGACGGCGCGGTAAAGAACGCTTTGCGGGGGCTTCGGGAAGAGGCGAGGAATATGAGGATTTTAGGAAACTATTAATGATATAAGGAGTGGAAAGTGAAAAAGAGGGAATTATTGATATACAGGGAAACGGAAAACAGAGAACTTTTGGATGATATGATCTGGCTGATGGAACATTGCGGGGGCGGAGAGGCCGACCGGAGTTTGCAGACTGCGGGAGAAAGGGAGAAAAACCGTTCCCTGTTGTACAGCTGCATGCACCGGCTGCTGGAAATGGCAGGACACTACGGTTTTTACGGGAACTTGTGGCACTGCTATCTGGCTGATCTTCTTGTAAATAACGAAAATAGTTACAGCCTGGCCTGTGAAATGAGAGGGGAAGTGCAGGGGACGGTCAACCGCGCGGTACTTCACGACATTGCCATATTTAAGGAATGGTACAATTATGATTTCAGGGGGGTGATGGATTGCCTGGATGCATGGGAATTTGAGCTTGTCCTGGATTACGATAGCTGTGAGCGGGAAAGCAAGGCGTATAACCGCCGTATCTGTAAAAGGATCTGTGACCTGACGGAGCAGCTTAGGCAGGATCGCTCCCCGGAAGCGATGAAGGCGACCCTGACGGAATTTTACAAAGAGTACGGAGTGGGGAAACTCGGGCTTCATAAGGCATTCCGCATTGTACGTGATGATCATGGGGTCAATATGGTTCCCATATTGAATATGGCTCATGTGTGCCTGGACGACCTGGTAGGATATGATATCCCTAAAAAGAAGCTGGTGGAAAATACGGAGGCTTTCGTGGAGGGGAGGAGGGCGAATAATTGTCTGCTGTTCGGGGATGCAGGAACAGGGAAGTCTTCCAGCATGAAGGCGATTGCCAATATGTATTATGATAAAGGACTTCGTATGATCGAAGTGTATAAGCATCAGTTCAGGGATTTGAATGATGTGATCGGGCAGATCAAGAACCGCAATTACAAGTTTATTATTTATATGGATGATTTAAGTTTTGAGGAGTTCGAAACGGAATACAAATATTTAAAAGCCGTGATCGAAGGAGGGCTGGAGAAAAAACCGGAAAATGTATTGATTTATGCCACTTCCAACAGAAGACACTTAGTTAAGGAAACCTTTGCGGACAAGGAAGGGCGCAGGGATCAGCTCCATGCCAGCGATACGGTGCAGGAAAAATTGTCTCTGGCATCCCGGTTCGGGGTGACGGTCTTCTTCTGCGCGCCGGACAAACGCCAGTTCCAGGAGATTGTCAGTGTGCTGGCGGAAAGGAACGGCATAGAGATGCCGGAAGAGGAACTTTTGGCAGAAGCTAACCAGTGGGAGCTGTACCACGGCGGGCTTTCGGGAAGGACGGCGCAGCAGTTTATCGATTATTTGTCAGGATTGGGAAAGCAGGGATGATAATAAGGGAAAGGCAGGAGATGGGATGAAAACATTTGCGGCGATTGATGTGGGTTCTTTTGAACTGTCCATGAAGATATTCGAAATATCTTCCAAGTCCGGTATGCGGGAGATCGATCATATCAGCCACCGGATCGACCTGGGAACGGAAACCTATGCTACGGGAAAAATGGCGCGCGAAAGGGTGGATGAATTGTGCCGCTACCTGAACGAGTATACGAAGATTATGAAAAGTTACAGGGTATCGGAATACAGGGCCTACGGCACGAGCGCTATCCGCGAGACGGAAAATACAAGCATTATTCTGGATCAGATCCAGCAGCGCACGGGGATCAAAATAGGGGTACTCAGCAACTCGGAGCAGAGATTCCTCGGCTATAAGGCGATCGCGTTTAAAGGAGAGGATTTTAATAAATTTATAGAAAAGGGGACGGCGATCGTGGATATTGGCGGGGGAAGCATACAGATATCCCTGTTCGATAACGACAAGCTGATGGCAACTCAGAATATGCGTCTCGGAGTCCTGCGGCTGAGGGAGATATTGAGCCATTTGGATGTGGGGGCAGCCCAATATGAAGCGGTGATTACGGAAATGGCGAATTCCCAGCTGTCGGTATTCAAAAAACTGTACCTGAAAGACAAACAGATCAGTAACGTAATTATCGTGGATGATTATATTAACGCTTTGGTACAGAAGAGATTTTTTTCGGAAAAAGTGGGAGAGCCGATCGAGGTCAAATCTTTCCAGAAGCTGATGAAACTGGTGGAAGAGAGAACGCCCCAGGAGCTGACGAGGATATTCGACATGTCCCAGGAGAGCATTGAACTGTTATACATATCCTATGTACTGCTGAAAAGAGTAATAGGCGTGATGGATGTGGAGATGCTATGGGCGCCGGGCGTAACTTTGTGCGACGGTATTGCCTACGAATATGCCCAGGATCATAAAGTAATATTGCCGGAGCATGATTTTGAGCAGGATATACTCGTCTGTGTCCGAAATATCAGCAAGCGTTATATGGGAAGCAGGAAACGGGGAGAGACGTTGGAGAAGATCGCCCTGACTATTTTTGACAGCATGAAGAAAGTTCATGGCCTCGGGCAGAGGGAACGGCTGCTCCTGCGGCTGGCGGCGCTGCTGCACGACTGCGGCAAATATGTCAGCATGGTCAATCTGGGCGAGTGTTCATATAGCATCATCATGGCGACGGAGATCATAGGGCTGTCCCATATGGAACGGGAGATCGTGGCGAATGTGGTCAAATTCAACCATGAGGAATTCGAATATTATGAAGTGCTGCGGACATCGATTATGGACAGGGAGGCATATTTGAAAATCGCTAAACTGACAGCCATCCTCCGGGTGGCGAACGGGCTGGACAGAAGCCACAAGCAGAAATTTAAAGATGTAAAAACCGTGCTGAAAGACGATGTGCTGACGATCACTGTGGACACGAATGAAGATATTACTCTTGAAAAAGGGATGTTCAGCCACAGAGCCGACTTTTTTGAAGAGGTTTACAGCGTGAAACCGGTAATCAAACAGAGAAGGAATTTTTGATGGAGGAAAGCAGGAAATATGAATGGGAAGGAAATGGATAAAAAAAATGGGGCGATCACTTTTTCTGATCCCCGCTATTATACGAATCGTGAACTGAGCTGGATTTTATTCAATAAAAGAGTGTTGAGCGAGGCGAGGGATAAGCATATTCCCCTTTTTGAAAGGCTGAAATTTCTGAGCATTACGGCTTCGAACCTGGACGAGTTTTTTATGATAAGAGTGGCGTCTTTGAAGGATATGGTTCATGCCGGATATACGAAGCCGGACATTGCGGGGCTGAATCCGTCCGAGCAGTTGAAGATGCTCAACGAAGCGACCCACGATTTAGTGAACCAGCAGTACAGTACATACAACAGATCGCTGTTGCCGCTGCTTTTGTCAAACGGACTCCGGATCATAGAACATCATGAGGAAATGACGGCAAAGGAAGCCGCCTACGTGGATAAATATTTTGAAGAAAACGTATATCCGGTTTTAACGCCTATGGCGGTGGACTCCTCCCGGCCCTTTCCGCTGATCAGGAATAAGACTTTAAATATAGGGGCTCTTGTAAAGAAAAAGGAAGGGAAGGCGGAAAAAGAAGGGAAAGCTGTAAAGGAAGGCAAGGCGGCGAAAGAGGGCAAAGCCGAAAAAGAAAATAAAACGGAACTGGAATTCGCTACGGTTCAGGTTCCCAGCGTTCTTCCGAGGATCGTGCCGGTTCCATCGGAAAAAGAAGGGGAAAAGGTTGTCATTCTGTTAGAAGAAATCATCGAAAGAAATATTGAAAAGCTGTTTCTGAACTACCATATCGTTTGCACCAGCCCTTTTCGGATTATGCGTAATGCGGATTTGACGATCGAGGAGGATGAGGCCGAGGATTTGCTCAAAGAGATCGAAAAACAGCTGAAGAAGAGACAGTGGGGACAGGCGATCCGGCTGGAGGTGGAAGGCGGCATCGATAAGCGCTTATTGAAGATCATCAAAGATGATTTGTCCATTGAAACAGAGGATATTTACCAGATCGACGGGCCTCTGGATCTGACCTTTTTAATGAAAATGTATGGTCTGGAAGGATTCGGCCGGCTGAAGGAGTCCGCATATCTGCCTCCTCAGCCAGTGCCGGAACTGCCGGAAGATTGCAATATTTTTGATGAGATAAGGAAAGGGGATATCCTTCTTCATCATCCGTACCAGAGTTTTACGCCGGTGGTGAATTTTATCAGGACGGCGGCGAAAGATCCCGATGTACTGGCGATCAAACAGACTTTGTACCGCGTCAGCGGCAATTCGCCGATCATAGCGGCTCTGGCTCTGGCAGCGGAAAATGGGAAACAGGTATCCGTGCTGGTGGAGTTAAAGGCGCGTTTTGATGAAGAGAACAATATCGTATGGGCGAAGATGCTGGAGAAGGCGGGCTGCCATGTAATTTACGGCCTGGTAGGCTTAAAGACCCATAGCAAGATCACGCTGGTGGTAAGAAGAGAGGAAGACGGCATCCGCCGTTATGTCCATTTGGGAACGGGCAATTATAATGACGCTACGGCAAAGCTATACACGGATGTGGGCATGTTTACATGCAGCAGACAGATCGGGGAGGATGCTACGGCGGTATTCAATATGCTTTCCGGCTATTCGGAACCCCGTACATGGAATAAGCTGTCCCTTGCGCCTCTTTGGCTGAAGGATAAATTCCTCTATATGATCGGCAGGGAAAAAAATTATGCAAAAGCCGGCCGCCCGGCCCATATCATTGCCAAGATGAATTCTCTTTGCGATAAGGATATTATTGAGGCATTATATGAAGCCAGCGCGGCAGGAGTGAAAATAGAACTGATTATCCGGGGAATCTGCTGCCTGAAGGTAGGTATCCCGGGCGTAAGCGAGAATATCAGCGTGCGTTCCATCGTCGGTAATTTTTTGGAGCATAGCAGGATCTTTTACTTTGAAAACGATGGTTCGCCGGAAATGTATTGCGCCAGCGCCGACTGGATGCCCCGGAATCTGGAACGGCGGGTGGAGATTCTCTTTCCGATAGAGGAAATGGGCCTGCGGGAGAAGTTGATGCACATTCTGGAAGGAGAATTGAAAGATACGGTAAAAGCCCATGTGCTGAAACCGGACGGAAACTATGACAAGGTAGATAAACGGGGAAAAGTTATCTACAATTCCCAGCTGGAGTTTTCACTGGAGGCGAAAGCGGCGGCCGGACTGGGGAAAAAGGCGGCGGATGACCGCGTATTTATACCGGAGATACATCATGAATAAGACAGGACGTGTGATTTTGGCCTCGGCGTCGCCCAGGCGGAAAGAGTTGTTGGAACAGATCGGCGTAGTATATGAAGTAATGCCAAGCGGCGCCGACGAAAATATAGGGAAGAAGCCGCCGGAAGAGATGGTTTGCGAACTGTCCATCCGAAAGGCATCGGATATCCATGCCAGGCTGGAGAAGGAAAAAGAAGACGGGTATACGGTGATCGGCGCGGATACGGTAGTTTCTTTTCGGGGAATGGTGATGGGAAAACCGGAGGACGAGGGGGATGCCAAAAGGATGCTGGGGATTTTGCAAGGCAATGTCCATCAGGTGTACACAGGCGTGACTCTGTGTATGAAAGAGCGTGGGAAGCCGGTTCGGTTCCATACCTTTTACGAAAAAACGGATGTATCCATGTATCCGATGTCCGAAGAAGAAATCAGGGATTACGTGGCAACAGGGGAACCGATGGATAAGGCGGGAGCTTATGCGGTGCAGGGCAGATGCGCGGCGTATATTAAAGGCATTTGCGGAGATTATAACAATGTGGTGGGGCTGCCGGTGGGAAGGCTTTGGCAGGAACTGAGACTGGAAAACAGAGGGTGTACCCTGGGAATGAAAGGATAAAACGAAAAAAATGATTCGATTGATAGCGAGCGATATAGACGGCACACTGATAAAAGATTCGACACCGGACCTCTATCCTGAAATGGCGGATGCCATTCGGGAATTGAAAAAACGGGATATTTTATTCTGCGCGGCAAGCGGCAGACAGTATGAGAGCATCCGCAACGTTTTTCGGGATATTAAGGAAGGCATTGTATTTATTGCGGAAAACGGCGCACAGATCAGGTATCAGGAGAAGGATATCCGGCTGACATTGATGCGGAGGGAGTATGCGGAAGCTATTATCCGGCAGCTCAGAGAGTATGAAGGCATGTGCGATATTATGGTTTCCACGCCGAATGGCGGCCTGGTGGAATCGAGGAATAAGGCATTTGTGGATTTGCTGACCTACGGATACCGGAATAAATTCACCTTAGTGGATGATGTGCTGGAAGAGGGGGCGGAGATCATCAAGATCGCCGTATACCAAAAGGACAGCATACGGGAACTGGGGGAGAGCGTGCTGATTCCCCAATGGGGGGATAAGGTAAAAGCGTGCATGTCCGGCGATGAATGGGTGGACTTTATGGATCTGTCCGTAGATAAAGGGAAGGCGCTTGCTTTTATACAGGATTATTTTCATATATCGAAGGAAGAGACGATGGCCTTTGGGG
>Ga0137308_100435_pt1 | contig 69802 bp, 55 predicted proteins | sample Inofrocosms_June_FD_97181 | JGI IMG/M metagenome (GOLD analysis project Ga0137308, IMG submission 97181) | Mouse cecal microbial communities from Vienna, Austria - N-Acetylneuraminic and N-Acetylglucosamine D2O microcosms_June | ecosystem: Host-associated > Mammals > Digestive system > Large... | reverse complement strand
ATAATAAAAAACTGGAAATATTCAACGATGTGAATTTACGGATAGAGAAAGGAGCCGTCTATGTCATTTGTCAATCAAGGTTCCCAGCCCGCCGCGCCATCCCCGCTTTTATCAGGTATACGCAGGCCCAAAGATACTTCCCGGGGCTTCACCCCCTGGTCGTGGAGACTCTTTTTCCTTGTTTTCCTGGCCGCCTTCTATGCCATCGAACTGTTGTGGATCGGCCCTGTGGACGGCATCAACGACGACTGGGGCATGTACAGCACCCTGTCCGGGGCTTACCTTGGCTATCCGGATGCCCGCGTGCTCTTCTTTTTATACCCGTTATCCCGGCTTTTGTCCGGTCTGTATACGCTGTGCAGCTTTATCCCGTGGTACGGCCTGTTTATGCACGGCGTACAGATCGCCTGCCTTTACGCCGTCTATATCCGCAGCATGCACCTGTGGCAGCGCCATAACAGCCAGGATCCTTTCTGGAAGCCGGCCCTGACCACCGTCTGCATTCTCTTTTTCATCGTAAATCTGAATGTCATTTCCGAAGCGCAGTATACTACCGTTGCGGGCCTTGCCGCCGCTGCGGCGCTGTTTTGCTTCGCGACGACCAAAAGCGCCGGGCCGGTGTCCGCCTTCCTCAAAGGGAATCTGCCGACCCTGTTTTTTGCATGGATCGCCTTCAGTATGCGTCAGAATATCCTCTATCTGATGCTGCCCATTGCCGGTATGCTGTGGCTTGCCAAATGGCTGATCGCATACAGGACCGGCTGTGAGAAAATTCCCGCCAAACTTTTCAGTTTTGCCGCCATACTGCTGGCCGGCATGGGGATTTTGTACGGGTTGAATGCTGTCGCCTACTCCGGGCAGGAATGGTCCGACTTTCGCAGGATCAATCATTACAGAGAGCGGGTGGGGGACTTCTATACCTGGCCCGAATATGAAGAATGTGCCGATGCGCTGACTGACCTTGGCATCACAGAGGAAGCATACAATTACCGGCGCAGCGGCGCTCCGCATATCGGCTACGACATGTCCGTGGAAGACTGGAAACAGATGCACGACATCGCCCGCGAATGTTACCTGGCCCGCACGAATTTCTCCGACCGCCTGAAAAACATCGTCAAAGGCGGCCTCACCGTTTTCCTGTACGAAGACGGTATGCAGCCGGCCAACCTGCTGGCAGCCCTTTTGATCCTGGTGACGTTCCTGCTGATCCTTGTGCAGCGCAATCACAACGCCCTGCCCGTCTATCTGTTCTACCTGATCGGGCGCACGGTCAGCTGGGTCTACGTGCTCTACGAAGGGCGTTTTCCGAAGCGCATCATACAGCCTCTGATCACCGTCGATCATGCCGTACTTTTTGCCATACTGCTGGCCTTTAACCTGCTCCGGCTGGAAAAGTCCAGACGTTACCTGATCATCCTGCCCGTGGTGTTTCTTTTTTCCGCCGCATCACTTCTCATCACGAAGAACAATGTGGACGCCAACTATCACGCGCATCAGGAAACCTGGGAGCAGCTGAAAGAATACTGCCATTCCCATCCGGAAAATCTTTACATATGGACTTACGGTTCGGGGACACTGGAACATTACTGCGAATCGCCTTTTGACCTGACTCTTGATACGTATAACAACTTTATCTACACAAACTGGGGCGTTGTCTTAAACCCCAATACCAGAACGAAGCTGGCGCAGCACGGCATCGACAGTTTCGGCCGGGATCTGGTGGAAAATGACCATGTTTATTTTATCCTGCAGGATGCTCCCCACAACGAAGAACATCCCGTCATCCAGTACTACCGCCATACCTACGATGTAGACTGCCATGTGGCCGACACCTTCACCGCAGGCGGCGCCGAATACCGGGTGTACCAGCTGCGCTGAGGCTGTGCACTGCACTGCGGCAGCACCGGCTAACCGGACTGCGGCCGCCCTGATCCGGGGCCGCGGCATCTCAGAGCCTGCTGCGCATACCAAACCGCCTGCCTGCAACGATACTACTCTTCCCTGCGCACCCGGCGGGTCACGAGCGTCAGCCTGTACTCGAAATCCCTGCGGTTCTTCAGCGCCATGTTCGACAACATCAATCCCGCGAACAGCGACTGGAGGGCCGCCAGCCCGATAAATCCGCAGACAAACAAAGTCGGGAACCGCAGCACCAGCCCGGTCTCCAGATAAGCGATCAGGATCGGGATGAACATAAGCACTGCGATCACCGTGAGCACCGCGGCACACATCCCGAAGAATCCCAGCGGCTTGTAATCCCGGTACAGCTTCACGATCGTCCTGATCACCTTAAACCCGTCGGAAAAGGTATTCAGCTTGGATTCACTGCCCTCCGGCCGGTCTCTGTAATCCACGATCACATTCTCGATCTGCATATTGTTATAGACTGCATGGATCGTCATCTCCGTCTCTATCTCAAATCCGGTGGACAGCACCGGAAAGGTCTTCACGAACCCGTAACTGAACGCCCGATAACCTGTCATGATATCTTTGATCTCACAGTTGAACAGCCTGTTGATGCTGCTGCGCACGATGGTATTGCCGAAGTTGTGGAAGGGCCGCTTATTCTCCGTAAAATATGTGGACGACAGCCGGTCACCCACTACCATGTCCGCATTGCGGTTAAGCACCTTGTCCACCATCCCGGCCGCGTACTCCATCGGATAGGTATCATCCCCGTCCACCATGATATAGCACTCCGCCTCGACCTCGCGGAACATGCGCCGGATCACATTGCCCTTGCCCTGCATGTACTCATGCCTGACCACTGCCCCTTCTGCCTCGGCCAGCTCCACGGTGCGGTCGCTGGAATTGTTATCATACACATAGACCACCGCCTCCGGCAAAGCCGCTTTCGCGTCCCGCACCACCTTGGCGATCGTCTTCTCTTCGTTATAACACGGAATTAAAACTGCAATTTTGTCCATTTCTAATGTCTCAGCCTTTCTTGTATCTCCGCTTTCTTCGCGGTATCAGCGCGATATCTTTACACATTCTACCATATATTTGCGCTCTTTGCCATACAAAACCCCAACAAACGCTGCCATTAAAATCCCTGGTAGATAAACTCCCCGGCGCTGTATCCCGGCCCGTAGCACCCTAACAGTATCACCGCAAACAGCAAAGCGTACCAGAGCGCCCATCTGACCGGTAGCACATACCCGCCGATCTTGTCCCGCACAGACCCTTTCTGCTGCAGCAACGACACTGCCAGAAGCAAAAGCAGCGAAAGCCCCGCGATCATCACTTCGATCCAGTCCAGTCCCAGCCCGAACAGCGCTCCGTTCCAGAGCACCGACGGATTCCACACGGAAACCGCCCTGCCCAGCATGGCGAATGCGTCTCCCACCGACGCCGCACGGAAGAACAGATCCCCGATACATACCAGAAGAAACGTCCTCAATATGCGCAGCAGATTCACCGTCCTGCCTTCTGTCCGGATCCTGCACTTGTCCATAAAGCGGCCGCAGGCCGGCGCAAGCAGCTCTTCCGACACGATATAGACCCAGTGCAGCAGACCGGAACCGATCACGAACTTCCAGTCCCCGCCGTGCCAGATGCCCACCGTCAGCCATAACAGGAACATGGCCACGAATGTCACATACTGTTTTCCTTTCTTCTTACCGAATTTCTCCTTCCAGGATTTGTTCAGATCCGTAAAAAGGGGCGACCGCAGAACCGGAAAGAACACATACTCTTTCATCCACACCCCCAGCGTGATATGCCATCTGCGCCAGTATTCCGCCACGCTTTTTGCAAAAAACGGTGTCTGAAAGTTCTCCGGCAGAACAATTCCCAGACTCTCCGACATTCCCAGCACGATATCCATACAACCGGAAAAATCCGTGTAAAGCTGGAACGCATAGCACACTGTGGCAAACCAGATATAGGCGCCCGGATATTCCATATATCCGCCATACACCGTATCCACCAGCGTTCCCAGCCGCTCCGCGATCACCAGCTTCTTAAAAAATCCCCACAGCATCCGCTGCATTCCCCGCGTTACCAGACGGTAATCAAACCGGTGCGGTACGAAAAACTGCTCTCCATGCTCCCTGTATTTCAGGATCGGCCCGGAAAGGATGACCGGAAAATACATGCCGTACAGCATCAGCTTCCAGTAGTTTCTCTGCGGTTTCGCAATGCCGTAGTACACATCGATCACATAGCCCAGCAGAGAAAAGGTATAGAACGACACGCCCAGCGGGATCAGAAAGTCAACACTCTTGATCAGTGTCTTTGAACTGCCAAACAGCTGCGCAATGCCGTCAATCGTATAGATGCCGAAGTTAACATACTTGAGCACCACCAGAATACCGATGTTCACCAGGATCATCACTGTCAGGATCCACCTGCGCCTGCGCTGCTCCTCTGCTGGTATCACGGCAAGCAGCCGGATTCCCAGAAAGCAGGCCGTCACCGACACTGCCGGATATAAGATCAGCAGGCCGTTGCCTGTCATCAGGTAGTATGCCACGCTGCACGCCAGCAGCAGCAGCCACTGCAGCCTGCCCGGAATCAGATAATATACGATTAAGATTGCCGCAAAAAAACACAAAAAATAGAATGATGTGATACCCATCTGACGCTCCAACCAAAATATAATATCCTAATAGTATCATATGAACGGCTTTTTTGCTACTTTAATCCGCTGCTTTTCTTTATTTACCGCCTTTTTAGTTTATCGCTCTATTGTTTCTTGCACGATTCAAAAAGAAGGAGTACAATAAAGCCGTTATAAGATATCCAGAAAAAGGGGACTTTTCTATGCTGTTTAATTCCGTTACCTTTGCTGTATTTCTGCCGGTTGTATTTCTCCTGTATTATATTGTGCCGCACAAATACCGCTGGGCGTTCCTGCTGCTTGCCAGTTACGCCTTTTATATGAATCTTCATTTTGGATATGGGCTGCTGCTGTTGTTCACCACGGTGCTGACCTACGCGCTTGCCCGTGGACTGGAGGCTGCGCCCTCCGCGGCACGCCGCAGGCTCTGCCTGTGGGGCGGTGTCCTGCCGCTCACAGGTATCCTGCTCGTCTATAAGACGGCCGGCCCGCTGATCGGCAGGCTCAATGAGCTGGTCGCGGCAGGCCGGATTTCCCTGCAGCCTGTCACGCTGACTATCCTGCTGCCTGCAGGTGTTTCTTTCTACTTCTTTCAATCCATGGGCTATCTGATCGACGTCTACCGGGGAAAGATCAAGGCGGAACGGCATTTCGGCTATTATGCGCTGTTCGTCTCTTTCTTCCCGCAGCTGCTGGCCGGTCCCATCGGCAGAGCAGACAGCCTTCTGCCGCAGTACAAAAAGAAACGGCCCTTTGTCTACGAAAACGTGACTTACGGCTTAAAACTGATGGCATGGGGATATTATAAGAAACTGGTGGTCGCCGATGTGCTGGCCGTCACCGTCAACAGCATCTACGACAACGCGCAGGCCTATGTGGGACTGGCTTTCCTTGTTGCTACAGTCATGTTTGCCATTGAAATATACTGCGACTTTTCCGGCTACTCTGATATCGCCGTCGGCTGTGCCAGACTGTTCGGCATCGAACTGATGACGAATTTCAAAAGCCCGTACTTTGCTTTTTCCATCCGGGAATTCTGGAGCCGCTGGCATATCTCTCTGTCTACCTGGTTCCGGGACTATGTCTACATCCCGCTGGGCGGCAGCCGGACTGCCAGATGGCGGCACTGCCTGAATCTGCTCCTGACTTTTCTCGTCAGCGGTTTCTGGCACGGCAGCAGCCTGACTTATATTCTGTGGGGCGGCATACATGGCCTGCTGCAGATCCTGGAGACCTTCCTTTATCCGAAAAAAAGAAAAGACCTGGAAATCAAAAGGCGCAGGCACTGGTGGCAGCTGCCCGTCACCTTTGTCCTGCTGTGCTTCACCTGGATCTTCTTCCGGGCAAACAGCATTCAGGATGCCCTGTGGATCATCTCCCGGCTTTTCTGGGATATTGAACGGCCCATGAACTACCTGCAGACCGGTATCACATGCCTCGGTATCTCGCCGATCGCCGCCATGGGCATGGGACTCTCTGTACTGTTTCTTGCCCTCTACGATCTGGCCTCCCTGAAATGTGACGTCATAGCCGCATTTTCCAGACAGAAATTTTTCATCCGCTGGCCTGTGTATGTGCTGCTGCTTGTCGTGATCGCACTGTTTTCCCCAAAAGGAGTGGCAACGGAGTTTATTTACTTCCAGTTCTAAAATTTCTAAAATGAAAACAGGTGGACAGGAACGATTTCTAAAATGGAAACAGATGAACAGGAACGGAAAGAATATAATACGGAAAGGAATATCATGATGAGAAAAAGATTCGATATCATCCGCTTTGCACTGAAATGTGTCCTGATCCCGGCAGCGGCCATGTTCCTCATCTATCTGATGAACAGGCCCTACAAAGCCATCGACGAGCAGAAATATCAGGATATCCTCAAATTCGATATGCTGGGGCGAAATTACTGGGAAGTCCATATCGGCAATCTGGGCAGTTCCCACGGCGCCTACGACTTCGTCTATGACGACATTATGGCCAGAGGGTATGTCTGTTTTAATTTTGCCAACACGAGCCAGAGCTATAACTACGATTATGCGATCCTGCAGCAGTTTGGACAGTATATGGTGGACGGCAGCGTCCTCTTTATCCCCGTCTCCTACTTTTCCTTCAACAACGAAGTGGTGAACCGGTCGGAGGCTGAGGCCATGAGTGTGCGCTACTACCATTTCCTCTCTCCTGAAAACATTCCCGATTATGATCCCTATGTGGACATCATCACCAACAGGCTGCCCATCCTCTCCGCCGGGGAAGATATCCTGAAACTGTTCCCGAACCTCAGCCCCGTGCTGACCGCCCATGCCGCCAACGAAGGCATTGACGTGGAGGAATTTGCCCGCAGGGCCGGGGAACGTTACAGCAGACATTTCGATAAGAAAGAAGAATATTTTATGCCGGAGCGGATCGAAGAGCTGCGCGCGATCATCGCCTACTGTCAGGAGCACAAGATCACGCCTGTGCTGATCACCACTCCCTTCTCAAAATATTACACCGACCTGGTGTCACAGGAATTCCTGCAGGAATTCAGAGCGACAGTCGACAATATTGCATCTGACACAGGTGTCGTTTATTATGATTATTCGTTTGATGAGCGTTTTCGGGAGAATCTGCAGTATTTCTCCGACTCCGATCATCTGAATCCGGAAGGGGCCGCCTACTTTATGAGCATCCTCTGGAACGAACTGCCCGAGTTGAAACGTTTTCAATGAAAAAACCAGGAAGCCGTCCAGCGTTACAAACAGCTTCCTGGTATATCTTCTCACCCGATCAATACCTTTTTCCCGCAAAAGGCAAATCCATACCTGCGTATCCGATCCGCCGGGACGCCCTTTGCCGTCAGGCTCGCCTGATACGCCTTCTCCTCAATCTGCCGCAATGCCTCCTGAACGGTATCGGCCAGTTCCTTTTCGTCCTCCTCCTGTACCTTAAATTCGATAATGATCGCATCGTCACTCTGCTTTTTGGGTTCCAGCATCACGTCATACCGTCCAAATCCACTTTCTCTGTTTGATGTGAGCACATATCTGTCGGCAAGCTCCACCATCAAGCCCAGAACAAACCCATGGTAAAAGCGTTCCGGTTCTTCTCCGGAAGGACTCTTACCCGTATCAAAATAGCTGAATGACTGCAGGGCTACCTTATTCATAAACGTATTCATCCCTTTTACGTCACCCGCCAGCAATGCCTGAAGGAACGCGTTATTGACTCTGCGATACCTTTCAAACCATCCCTCTATCATCCGCTCAAACATCACACGGACTTCCCTGTTTGTCAGGCTCAGCACAAACTCCGCCTTACCGCGCACAACGTTAAATTCATAATGCTCCATCTTCAGATATCCGCTTGCAAACAGCAGACTCCATATGGCATCATCTCCCTGGTCAAGTTGGTTAAATACGACCTGTTCGTCGAATGAAGTGCTGAAAGTCTCTCCCCGCAGCAGTTGTTCCATCGTCATCTTGATCTCCGGACTTCCCTCCCGAATCAATTTTCCGACCAGACTGTTACTGCTGGTGTTCGCCCAATAGATCGCCACTTCACCGTCATCCAGAAAATTAATGATGGACCACGGATTGTAAATATCTGTTATTTTTCCAAACGAAAAGCCGTCATACCATTCTTTCAGCCTCTGCTTCTGCGCAGACATACCATACTCATCCAGCGCATCAAATACTTCTTCCTCGGTAAAGCCAAAACAGTCTGCGTATTTATCAGAAGTCGCTGTCACCACTTTCAGGTGATTCAGATCGGAAAAAATGGATTCCTTACTGACTCTGGTGATCCCTGTCATAATGGCACGCTCCAGACAGGGATTTGTCTTGAAGGCAGAATTAAACAGACTCCTCATGAACACCGACATCTCTTTCCAATATCCGTTGACATACGCTTCCTGCATGGGAGTGTCGTACTCATCCAACAGGATAATCACCTTCTTCTCATAATACCGGGAAAGGAAATCCGACATCTTATGGAGTGCCCATGTCGCGGTCCCATCCTCCATGTCACAGTTCACGCTCCGAAAATAATCTTTCTCATTTTCCGTCAAAAGTCCGCTCTCGAGCAAAAATATATTTTTATTGTAGATATCCTCCAGAATCCGGTTGATGGACTGCCTTGTCCCCCTGTAATCCGACTCTTTCACATTGGCAAAGGACAGACTGATGACCGGATAGGTTCCCTGCAGACGACGGTATTTCTCGTCCTGCCAGACAGAAAACCTTTCAAACAACTCGCTCCTGTTTGCATACTTAACAGAAAAGAAATTCTCCACCATGCTCATATTGAGCGTCTTGCCGAAACGCCTCGGTCGGGTGATCAGTGTAACACTGTCTCCGCTTTCCCACCATTCGCGTATAAATTTTGTTTTATCAATATAGAAGCAGCCCTCTTGCTGAATTTTCTCAAAATCCTGATTGCCAATCCCGATTTTTTTTGCCATCCACGCTTTCCTTTCTCTCCGAAGTGCCCAAAGCAATGAACTCTTAGTTTAAAAGTAAGCCCCGAATCCTGTTTACCGCCTCCATCTCCACATGCCGGTCCAGCCGCAGATAAAAGTCTTCCGCCGCTTCCCTGCCGATCTCTTCTGTCACTTCTTCGGGAAGCATCCGGCCCGGGTGGAAAAGAATCTCCAGCACACGCCCATCCTTCTGCGCTTTGTGCGCGATCTTCGGATATAATGTGACAATCCTGTCATAATCCATATGGCCGCTCATAATAAGCCCCCACAGATACATCTGCTCCAGGCCGTGCTTCTTACAGTATCGGTCCACTTTATGGGAATAGCATGATAACAGTCTGTTTTTGACAAAATTGATCGGACGGTAGGTCTTCCAGAGGGATACCTGTCCGGCAAAGGCCGCCATCATCTCTTTGGAGTTGCGAATATACTCCACCTGATAGTCTTCCCCGGCAAGCACCTCCGTCAGCGCCTCCCATACCACCGGTATCATATGGGCATGTTGGTGGGAATCAATGCGCAGTCCTTTTTGTTTACATGCAACTCCATGCTCTTCGGCAACAGCCATTGCCCGCTTCATTGCCGTCCATGCCGCGCCGATCTGTGCCCTGATCTCCTTTTTCAACTGTTCTTTGGCTTCCCTGCGCTTCCAGGGCAGATAAGACAGGACAAATACGCCGCCCCAGGACAAACCGATCAGGCCCTCTTGACCGCTCCTGCCCCCGTCTGCGGCAAGCAGCGGCACAGACGAAGCGCCCGCAAGACACCGTCCCTCTACAAAATCCAGATGCACAGACATAAGCGGCAGAAACGGCAGCTTCGGTACTGCCGCATAAAGCAATTCCATACACGCCTCAAAGCAGGACATGTTGGGCACGATGCTGATGCTGTCCAGCTGTCCTTTTTGCATACAGGAGAGCATATCCTGAGAAGTTTGCAGCGTCAGGGCGTAGTCGTCTGCGTGTATATCTGTTCTAACCATGTGTTTGTCTGTCCTTTCTGCTCACTTTCCGGACTGCGCTTCTTCCGATCCGCAATACCGGCTGCATCCGGCCTTACTGAATCTCATTGCTTCGGCTCTCTTCCCCGTCCGGCTTCTCTTCCTTCCATACAAAAGTGTCGATAATATACCGCGGCCTCTGCTTCGTCTCCATATAGATCTTCCCGATATACTCCCCGATGATCCCCAGCGACAGCAGCGTGATGCCGCCGATCAGCAGCGAGACCGTCATGGTCGTCGTATAACCGGGCACGTTATTACCATTGGCCCAGTCCACCAGATTGACCACCAGCATCACGCAGCTGAACACGCAGACAAAAAAACCCAGCACGCTGATCATCCGCAGCGGCCTGGTGCTCATGGAGGTGATCCCGTCCATGGCCAGTGTCATCATCTTACTTAACGTATATTTGGAATGGCCCGCCTCTCTGGCCTTGACATCAAAATACACCACATCGGAAGGAAATCCCATCGTCGGGATCAGCCCCCGCAGGAAAAGGTTCGTCTCCTTGTACTCCGCCAGCGCATCCAGTGCCTTTCTGGACATCAGACGGTAATCCGCATGGTTTGTGATCACGCGGCTGCCCAGAAGATGCATCAGGTTATAATACATCGTGGCCGTTCCTTTTTTGAAAAAACCGTCCGAATGTCTGTCATTGCGCACACCGTACACCACCTCGCTGCCTGCCATATAGCTGTCCAGAAATTTATCCAGCGCCTCGATATCCTGCTGTAAATCCGCGTCAATGGTCACCACCGCGTCCGCATACTGTCTGGCCGTCATCATGCCGGCCAGGATCGCGCTCTGATGCCCGTAATTGCCGGACAGGCTGACCACCGAAAACAACGGATCCGCGGCAGCCGCCTCATGCAGCAGCCGCAGCGTATCGTCTCTGCTGCCGTCATTGACAAACATGACCTTACTGCCGGGTGCAATACGCCCGGCCTGCTGCAGACGCCGCAGTTTACCGCCAAGCACCTGCGCGGATCTCTCAATGACTTCCTCTTCGTTATAACAGGGTACTACCAGATACAAGACCGGCGTAGTCCTCTCCGCCTTTATGCTGTTATCCATATCCTGTCAGCCCCCTCTTTCTCCATCTATCCTGACTGTTTCTTTCTTCTTTCCTTCTGTTTTTAACGGTAACCGTTCATCCTCAGGCGTCCGGATCGACATGATAGTACTCCCGATACCAGGCCACGAACCTGCTTAAGCCTTCCTCAATGGTCGTATCCGGCTTAAAATCATAATCCCGCATCAGCTCCGTCACATCCGCGTAGGTCTGGTACACATCCCCGGGCTGCATCGGCAGGTATTCCTTCACCGCAGTCTTTCCCAGACATTTTTCCAGTGTCTCGATATAGTCCATCAGCTTTTCAGGCTTGTTGTTGCCGATATTATACAACTTATAACTGACACCCTTGTCATTTTGTGCCGGCGGGTTGCAGAGGATATTTTCCACGCCCCTGACGATGTCGTCTATATAGGTGAAATCCCGGTACATATCGCCGTTGTTATAAATCTGGATCGGCCTGCCCGCCAGAATCTTCTGTGTGAATTTATAATACGCCATATCCGGCCTGCCATAAGGCCCGTATACGGTAAAAAAGCGAAGCCCCGTCACCGGAATATGGTACAACTTGCTGTAAGCATGTGCCATCAGCTCATTGGATTTCTTGGTCGCCGCATACAGGCTCACCGGCCCGTCCACTTTATCCTCCGTGGAAAAAGGCGTCTTCTCGTTGCCGCCGTAAACCGAGCTGGAAGAAGCATAGACCAGATGCTCAACCGGAAAATACCGGCATCCCTCAAGCACATGAAAAAACCCCATCATGTTGGAACGCATATAGGCATCCGGATTGTCGATGCTGTAACGCACGCCGGCCTGCGCCCCCAGGTTCACCACCACCTGCGGCACATATTCCTGAAAAAGACGGAACACGTCTCCCTTGTCCCCCAGATCTCCTTTGATAAAAGTATAGTTCTCATATTCCCTCAAGATTCTCAGGCGGTCTTCTTTCAGTTTTACGTCATAGTAATCGTTCAGATTATCGAAACCGATGACCCTGGCGCCTTTTTCCAGAAGGCCTCTGGACAGATGGAAACCGATAAACCCGGCGCCGCCCGTCACCAAATACGTCTTGCTTGTATCTAATACATTCATATTATTCGTTTTACCTTTCCCGGTCTGATATCAGAGTCCGACGCTCCTGCATTGCCGCATTGCCTGCCGACACCTGCGCGGACAGCGGCCGCAAAAAATCTATCTGCCGATGCTGTAATATTCCACGCCCGCTTCCCGCATGGCATCCAGACTGTAGAGATTACGCCCGTCATAGACAAGCGGGATCCGCATCTTCTCCTTAAAGGTTTCCGGCGTGACAGCCCTGATCTCGCCCCACTCCGTAAAGATAAAGCAGATATTCGCTCCTTCCAGCGCTTCCTCCGGTGTGGACACATACTGTATCGTTCCCTTCTCGTTTGCCCCTTCCGGATACCGTTTCTTAAAGTTGTCTGCCGCCACCGGATCATAAGCATAGAGATCCGCGCCGCTCTCCAATAAAAGCTGCACATTGTCCAGCGACGGCGCCTCCCGCAGATCGTCGGTGCCCGCCTTAAAGGCAAGCCCCAAAACCGCCACTTTCAGGTTCTGGAAGGTGATCATCCGGTTGCTGGCTTTGTGGAACAGCTTCGTTTTCTGCTCCGCGTTCACATCCACGGCCGCCTCCACGGTACGCAGCGTATAGCCGTTCTGTCTGGCCAGATATTTCAATGCCTTCGTATCCTTCGGGAAACAGCTGCCGCCGTAGCCCACACCCGCATTCAGGAAACGGGAGCCGATTCTGGCATCGTAACTCATCCCCTCCGCCACCGCATCAATATCCGCCCCCACCAGCTCACACAGGTTGGCGATATCGTTCATATACGAAATCTTCAGTGCCAGGAAATCATTGCAGGCATACTTGATCATCTCCGCCGAACGTCTGCCTACCGACACGATGGGCAGCTCAAAGGGCTCGTAGATCTTTTTCAGCACAGCCTCCGCCTCCCTGCTCTCCGTGCCGATAATGATGCGCGCCGCATGAAGCGTATCGTGCACCGCGGATCCCTGTGCCAAAAATTCCGGATTGGAGGCCACTTCTACCTTCACATCCCGGATCAGGAAATCTCTGATAAACTGCTCCACCTTGTCATTGGTGCCCACCGGAACCGTGGATTTCACCACCACCAGACAGTCCCGCTCCACAGACTCTGCGATCTGTCTGGAAACCGTCGCGATATAGCTTAAGTTGGCGGAACCGTCCGGCTGCTCCGGCGTGCCCACGCCGATAAAAATAGCATCCACATCCCGATAGGCATTCTGGTAGTCTGTCGTATAGTGCAGCCTGCCGGTGGCATTGTTCTTCCGCATCAGCTCTTCTAATCCTTCTTCATAGATAGGCGAGACGCCGGACTCCATCAGTCTGACCTTCTTCTCGTCCACATCCACGCAAGTGACGTTATGCCCTTTTTCCGCAAAACATACACCTGCCACCAAGCCTACATATCCTGTTCCTGCAACTGCTATCTTCATCTTTTCCTCCGTTCTTCTCTTATCTGTGTCCTTTTGCCGCTGTATTTACAGCAGGCTGGCCCTTCCTGCGTTCTGCTACCTGTCTGCATGTATTCCTCAGCCGCCGTCTCTCCACTATTACTCCAGCCCCAGCAACCGCCTGAGTTTGCGCAGCGCCCGCTGCATAACTGTCGGTCCGTGGCAGCTGCGCGCGGCAGCCTCGTCAAACAGGCCGGCCAGATCCGGCTGGCTTTTTACATAATCCCACCAGAGATTTCCTCTGTTGGTATCGTATCTTTTCCAGGGTTTATCTCCGGCATAGTGAATGATCACCGGACACTTCCTGCCCTCCTCACACTCCTGCGCCGAATAGATCCCTTCCCTGATACAATTATCATAATCCACGTCCGTCATATAGGCAAGGCTGTTATAGCGAAAAGGCAGAAAGGCGATCGCCCCCTGACAGGTGATGTTTAAAATATCCTGATCCTGATAATAGAGCTTCTCCTTCGCCCATTCCCGCCACTGCTTCTCCATCTGCCGTTCTCTGATCAGGGCGAGATTCATCAGCGTCACTCCGGCGTTGATATAATTCCCCCGCACCTTCTCCAGATGATGCCAGTAAGGCCGCTCGCTGTTGCGCGCCCACTGGTCAGCGAGGTTCGCACCGCCCCGTACCGCCGCCAGAAACTTTCCCTCCAGCGGCGTCTCCCAGAGTTCCCGCAGGCTGCCTTGAAAAAGGATATCCACATCCGTATACAATATCTTATCCACTTCCGGCAAAAGCCTGTGCAGTTCCAGCCGCAGATAAGTACCCGCAGAAATGCCCCTCACTTGGTAGGAATCTGCATAGGGGTTGTCCGCCACCCTCATGGTAAGTTCTGACGCCGGATCCCTTGCGGCAACAATCTGTCGGAGAGCCTCCTCCACAGCCGCTGCTTCTTTGGTGCAGACACAGTAAATATGATAATGGGTCTGCGCCGATCCTCTGTGATCCAGCAGGGAAGCGGCTGCCACCTGCACCTGACGGACTAAATTGTGGTCAAAACAAAATGCTGTATTTATATACAAAATTGTTGTCTCCTCTTCCTTTTTCCATCATCCGTCATACTTCAACCACTTTATTATATACAAAATCCATGATTTTTTCAAATAGAACGAAACAGCGCAAAAAAACTTATGCGCCCTGCATTATCAGCACAACGAATCCTCCTCTGCCCTTAAAATGCGCAAAAACTGCCCCGCGCAGAAATCTGCAGACAGTCTCTCCCGGTAATGCAGACAATTCTGCCGATAAAATTCATTGTCCCTGATCATTTTTACCAGTGCTTCCACGCTCCAGTCATCCTCCGCAATCCCCAGCTGTTCCTGCCGGATATAGGCCGCATTGTAAGGAACTGCCGTCGTGACTACAGGCGTACCAACGGCAATGCTCTCCACGATGGACACCATATTGTTATCCTTTTCCGTATAGACCAGCATCGCCTTGGAAGCGGAAACCACGGGCAGCAGTTGTTCATGCCGCATCTGTCCGCAGAAAATGACCTTTTCACGCAGCTGCAGTTTCTCCGCCAGTGACCGCAGCGCCGTCTCCCGCTCCCCGCTGCCGATCAGATACAGGCGATAATCCTCATATCCTCTGCCGATCAGCTCTGCGAAGACTTCCAGGATCCTGTGGATCCTTTTTCTCTCGATCAGCTGGGAAACGACCACAAACTGTTTCTTTTTCTCAGGAAATACAGGCCGTCCCGCCACCGGCTTTTCGGTGGCTGACTGTTCCCTGGCGTCCTGTTCCTTCTTCGCCTGCATGATGGCATCCAGCTTTGTCAGATCCACGCCATGATCCACCCCCGTCTTCGACACCCGCTTCATAAACTGCCTGATAAAAACCGACGCCGCCTCAGACCGCGGCACCACCAGCGCCTTTTTCATCAGCAGACGGGCCACGCCATTGTACCAGACCTTCGACGGTATCCTGTGCAGCATATTGTTATGGGCCGCCAGCTCATGCCAGACAATGGTCCTGTCCGGACGCATTCTGACCGCCGTATAAGACCACGGTGCAAATACCTCGCTTGTCAGGATCAGATCAAACTCTCTGTGCCGCCGCAGATATCCCCGCAGCCCCGGCATATACGGAAAACATCTGGGCATAAAAATTTTGTGCCATACAGTCTTCTGGTACAGAACCGTAAAGGGATACTCCTCCTCACGCAGCGGCCGGTAGTCCTGCGCCGCGATCAGCGTCACCTTATGCCCGCCATGAACGAACCCCATGCACAGGGCATAGATCATGGTATCCTTAATGGAGCTTACTTTTGGAATCCTGTTTGTCTCCGCCGTGTATAAGATTGGATTGATGATCAGTATCTTGCTCATTTCGTCGTTCTCCTTTAGCCGCCGCAGACTTTGAATCCCTGCCCGGCACACATTCCTGCCGGCCGCCGGCCGTACAAAGACCGGATTACGAGACCAAAAAGCGGTCCGCGATCTGCGAAACACCAAGCGTCTCTTTCAGCTTCTGTCCTTCCCGGCCAAATCCTGCCCCCAGCTGCGGATCGCCCGCCAGACGCAGCATCGCATCTGACAGTTCTGTCATATTTCCGGTGGGCACAAGCAGACCGTTCACCTCCTGCCGGATATACGTTCGGGAACCACCGCAGGGACAATCCGTGGCAATAACCGGAATCCCCAGCGCCAGCGCCTCCAGCATGGAATTGGATATTCCCTCATAGTCAGAAGACAGCACATACATGGCCGCCCCGCGTATCTCCTCCCTGACCTGCCGGGAAAACCCATGAAATATGACACTTCTGTCAATCCCAAGTTCCTTCGCCTGCTCCCGCAGAGCATCCTCCAGAGATCCCTGACCGTATAACTCCAGCGTATACGCCGGATACTGCGCCCGAAACCGGGCAAAAGCCTGCAGCAGCAGACTGTGATTTTTCTGCGGTTCCAGCCGTCCTACGGCGACGATCCTCTTTTCCCGTTTCCCGCTCCAGACTGCGGTGTCGCCAATCTCCACCGGATTCGGTATCACCAGCGCCTTTCTCCTGATCGCTTTTGGAAAAGAGTCGATGGCATCCTGCGTCTGACAAACGATCCTGTCAGCTCCCCGGTAAAAAAAGTTGCGGATATGCGGATGCTCATAGCGCTGCGGATCGTTCCGCTCGGAAATCAGAAAAGTATATTCCTTTCTGCATCCGATGACGGCCACCGCAGAAAAAACGGCCCCCATAACACTAAACGCCCAGATCCGACATCCTCTGTTGGCCCTGTAGTAGGACCGCATCCGCCGGATCCGCTCTATCCGTCTGCCAATACTGCCGCCGGAAGGCTCCCCCAGCGACACCACCTCGATACATTCATCCAGCGGGTAGGCCGTCTGATGTCCTGCAAAAAGAAGGATCGACACCGCAATCCCTCTGGCGGCATACTCATTCGCAAGCAGTGCCACCACCCGCTCCGTCCCCCCGCCCGGCATGTCCGGAACGACAAAGACGATCTTCCCTTTCACCATACCCGTACCTCCATATTGCCAATCTAAAAAAAACGCGCTACAATAAGACAAACTACCACACAAGGAGCCGCCGCCATGTCAGCCAACCCTTTTTTGAGCATCGTCATACCGGTTTACAACGCCGAATCCTATCTGCCCTGCTGCCTCGACAGTATTCTGGCGCAGCAGTTTACAGATTATGAAGTTATCCTGGTGGATGACGGTTCCACGGACCGTTCCCCCGCCATCTGCGATGCATATGCCGCCGGTCACTCACAGATCCATTGCCTGCACCAGGCAAACAGCGGCCATACGGCAGCCAGACAAACAGGCGTCCGCGCAAGTCTCGGAACATACATCGCCTTCGTGGACAGCGACGACTGGATAGCCCCGGAAATGTACGCCCGCATGTGCACTGCCGCCCGGGATACCGGCGCAGACATCGTGCACTGCAATTACATCTCCGTCATGCCCCACAAAGAGAAAATATGCGGCATCCCTTTTCCGTCCGGCTTCTATGACAAAAAAAGGCTTATGGAAACAGTATACCCTAATATGATCTATTTTGGAACCTTCTTCGTGTTCGGCATCGCCCCCAACCTGTGGAACAAACTGTTTCGGCGAAGCCTGCTGGAACGCTGTCTGTTCCGTATTCCGCACGACATCGTCGTGGGCGAGGACGGTCCCGTCACTTATTCCTGTATGCTGGAAGCCGAATCCGTCTTTTTCTGTGATGAGGCGTACTACTATTACAGGAGCAATGACAGTTCCCTCTGCCATCAGATGGACGTAAAACGCCTGATCGAAAACCACTCCATGTTCGAGACTTACGAACAGCTGATCGTTCCAGCAGCCCGCCCTTTTATGCAAAAGCAGCTGCATTACTTCTTCGTCTACCAGAGCCTGCTCACCTTCGTTCCGGTCTTTCGCTCGATCCGGGAAACATCCGGCGATTTCCGGCGGCTTTTTCTGGAGGAATGCGATAATCCATATATCCGCACAGCCTTCAAAGCCGTTCCTCTCAAGGATATCACCGGCCTGCACAACAAGCTCTACGCCGCCTGCATCCGCTGCCGGCTGTCCGGACTTTTTAAGCTGCTGCTCTGATGTGAACCGTGTTCTACCAGGCGCACGCCCATGCGATATACTCTTTAAAAAATACCGGATTTCCCTCGGTATCCGTCACTGCTATCGTCTTAACCCCGCTCACCGGCTCCTCGAAACGGAACAGACACTTTTTATTCCTGCCGGCATCCATCTGGTCTGCCTCGGCGATCACATTGCCCGCCGCGTCCAGAAGTTTCACCCGGTAAGCCGGCCGGTCAACCCGCAGGGGTCTTTCGATCAACACCTCGATCACATTCTGTCCCAGCGCCTCGTCCTCAATCTCATAAGAACAATGACGGCCTGCCAGCTCTTCCTCCACATTAAAACACGACGTCTCCTCGAAATAAAATGCCGTCCCCACCTGATACAGATTGATATTGCGGCTGTAGGCCCAATACTCCTCGCGCACCGGCAGGAAGAAAGCGTTTTCCGACAACAGCTTCCGGCCATCCTGCCAGGCTGTGTTGATCGTTCCCGCATACACGCGTTCGTCGGAGATTTCGGCCCCGGCCCAGCCTGTAAGCTGCAGGACAGGACTCGTCAGCCCAAAAAGAACCATCAACAGCACAACACCCCAGTGCGCCGCCACAGCCTGTCCCGCCGCAGCAATCAGTCCTTTCCTGCTGCCGGTCTTTCCACACGTTTCTCTCTCCCTCAGCAGCGCGCATCCCGTCAACAGCAGCATATAAAATCCCACATTGGAAAAAATCTCATATTTGCTGCCCATCTGCGCCGCCCCGATTTTCCCTACCGCCTCCCAGGAATCCGGAACACGCTTCACCGTTACCAGGAAAAAGGCTGACACAATCACCAGAAACAACGCCAGCGTATAGAAAATCACCCGCTGCCGGTCAACCTTTTTGCCGTGGGATAAAGGACGCAGCACCTGCACGACAAACCCTGCCGCCAGCACGACAAGTCCGGTGACTCCTGCGGCTCCCGCCAGAATACCGGAAAAGGGCATCCGCCACAAGATCTCCCGAAGCGGCGTCAATAAAACTGCACCCAGCTCCACCGCCAGTCTGCCGGCCAACCGCAGCCAGTACGCCGCCTGTCCCATGGACGCTGCATCGATCCAGCCGCCGCCGTCTCCCTGCCCGCCAAAAGAATACAAAAGCTGCAACAAAGACGCCGCTCCCGTCACAAAAGCAAACAGCCGCTCCCGCCTGCCGATGCTTTTCCAGAAAAGGAGCAGATAAAAAAGCATCAGCGGCAGCATCACCGCATACGTACCTTTGGACAGACAGATCAGGGACGCCGCGCCCAGCAGGCCGGCATAGACCCATCCGGGAAACGCCTCCAGATCAGCCACCAGAAGCAACAGCAGCAGGTAGATCCCCCAATAGGCATGATTGGTAAAAAACAACGTCTCTTCACAAAAGCAGGTCATCATCACAAGCATACACCACAAGATCCTGTTCGGAAACCGCATCAGACCTTTAAATGGCGGTAAGACAAAAAATGCCCACACCATGCTGCACAGAAGGCAGGCCGTCCCCTGCATAAAATAGAGCGCGGCAGAAGCCGGCACCCGCAGCAGCTTCACATAAAAAAGCGTGATCAGGCGCGGCAGAAGCGGCAGATATCCCGCATCCGCGATCAGCAGATTGGCGGTCAGCTTTTCTTCCCTCGCAAAACGCAGGAAGTTCGTCACCGCTTCCGCATAAGTGGGTTCCAGATAAACAGAACTGTCCACCAGATAAATGACTGCCATAAAGAATACCGTCAGCACTGAAAACGCAAAAAAACAGGCCGGACTTTTCTCAGCCGATTTTCCTTTTTCCGCTCCTGCAAAAACAAGAAACACCAGGATTACCGCACACAGGAGCACGATCCCGTAACACACCAGCCGGATCGTATATTCCGTCCCTGTCACATGGTAATGACAGGCCTGCACCAACGTCGTCTGCTGTGCATTGCCGTTCAGACTGAAATTACCGAAGCCGTAAAAGTCCGGCCCGGCAGCAATCTCCAGCTCTCCTTCTGCCACACCCTCCGTGCGCAGCAAAAGCGTGGCCGTTCCGCTTTCCAGCTTCTTAAGCGGAAGTTTTTGCAGTCTAACCCAGGTTCCGCCCGTCATTTCCCCTAAAGAAAGACTCTGGGTATCCTGCCGGTCGCCCTGCTGCAGCGTATAGACCAGCTTTCCGGCGCTGTCAGGGCTGCTTTCGGATACGAAAAGCGCATAATACCCCTGCCGCCAGCTGCTTCCCTCCGGAATGGTCAGCGGCTGCATGATCTCTATACCGTCAGACAGCGTGATGCCATCGGCCAGATCAGCAGCATCGCTTCTCACATCCACCGGCTCGCCGTTCACGATATAACGTGATAATGCCAGCAGAACCACCAGCATACCGGCCAGAAACGGGATATATTCTTTTTTGCATCGTTTCATCATCAACATCATCCGTCAAACTATCTGAGCATCCATCGCTGCTCTTCACGCTCTCCATGCGTTTCCAATGTCACTGCACCGTCCCGGTAAGTGAGCGCCAGACCGTTCTGCACGATATAGTATCCCTGCTCCGGTGTGCCGTACAGATTCCATAAGTAACTTACCTTGTCCTGTTCCTCGTAAAACATGTTCATGCCGTCATCCATATACACGGTCAGCCCGGCGCCGTCTCCCGACTGCTTCACGGCCAGCACCTGCTCATTGCTGCGGAAACGCAGGCTGATCCCCGCCGCGGCAGCACTGCCGGACTGCTTCAGCTTTCTGCGGGATACATTGTGAAAATATATTTTCTGTTCCAGATTCTCTGCATCCACGTCCGCCCCTGCAGGCTGATCTAATGACACCAGTGTCACTTTCCCTTCTCTTTCCGCCACTGCCATATCCTGTGCCGCATAAGGTGTCAAATAATAATACCCGTCCAAAACGCCCGCCGGCGTCTTTTGCTCTTCCTGATAAAACTGCGCCCGCGCTTCCTCCCCGTCATCCAGCGCAAATGTCTTATCAAACAGGTTTGTACTGCCAAGCAGCACCACCAGAATCACCGCTGCCACAGTGCCGCCCACCGGCGCGCCCAGCTTTCTCACAAGCTCTCTTTTTCCGGCAGCGCCGCGCCTGTTTTGCGCCATATAGGCAGGCAACCCCTCCACATAACGCATCCAGTCAACAAGCCCCTTCGCCCCGTAGGGAATCATGACCACAAAGTACGGAATCGTATAGGACGCACTGGATTCCCATATAAAATGAAACAGATAACCGCCGAGAAAAATCACCGCCCCCAGCAGTTCCTGCACATTCCTGCTTCGCCAGGTTAAAAACACGTACAAAAGCATTCCGAAAAGCAGCAGCGTCTGTGCATAGTTCATCACCACGTAGAACAGCACGCTCCCCTGCCCTTCGATCAGGCTCCGTACGGCCCCCGACAGTTCGATGGCCGCGTTTCTTCCCTTCGTCCGGTCCAAGCTGATAAAAGAAGGGTCGTTCCACTGAAAAGCGTTTTTGCGGGCAAAGAAGGTCGCTCCTTCATCCAGGGGATTTTCTGCCATTCTTGTCAGTGCTTTTTTGATGTCTGTCCAGGAGGCCTCCTTCACCTTCTCCGCGTCATAATCGTACTTCACATAAATATCACCGATATAGCCGCTGTAACCGCCCGGCCCAAGCGGCGTCTCCTGCAGTCCCATCACAACCCAGGAGAGCATTTCCAGCCCTTCCCCGGCCTCATATCCGGACAGCTTCTCCACATACCTGTTGACTGCCTCGTTACATCCCGCCACGCCAAGGCTCATCAGAACGATCACCGACAGGGAAGCCAGCGCCCTGGCTGCATTTCTTTTTTCTGACACTAATGTCACTATTGCATCATAGACAAGAAAACAGGCCGCCGCGATCAGATAGATCAGACAGTTCATCTTGATGACCGTGGCAAATCCCATACAGATACAGGCCGGCAGAACATAGCGGTATTTTCCCGTATCCAGATATTTCGCAACACCGTAGACGGCTCCCAGAGACAACGCCATACCCGGAAGAATGCCGTACAGATACGTCACATAGAAAGCCAGCGGCGTCCACAGGAGCAGCGCCATATACACAAGAACAGGCAGCTTTTCCTCCTTTTTCCAGAAAAAAGCCGCCAGCTTCGACAGCAGCACATAGACCGCCGCCAGTGCGATCACATTGACAAACTGCAGACCGATATAATTGTCCACGCCAAATACAAAGGAGAGCAGATAATAAAACAGAATGATACCCGCCTGATACGGATACCGGAACAGATAACCGCCTTCCGCATAAGCTGAAAAATTCCCCTCCCGCCACTGCATGGCGATCCCGTAGACCTTAGCCGGGTCAGAACCCGGTTCCAGCTGCGTGATCAGAATCCAGAATGTCCAGACTGCTACGGTAAAGAGACTGAGATAGCAGAAAATGCGGTTGTTTCCTGCATTCTCTGTTAGCTTGTCGTTATTTGCGTATGCATTACCTGTCTGACCGTATGCCTGTGTCTGCAGTGCCGGATGGCTTGCCCGCCTTTTCACAATCTGACGGATCAGTATGCCCACTGCGGTAAAGACCGCAAACACCAAAAGATGCCGCCAGGGATCGTCCGCAATGTTTCTTGTCCTTTCCATGCCGATTCCTGCTTCCGACGTAACAACACCGATAAAACTGGTGCTGAACAGGCTCTGCAGCAGCAGGCCCGATACGATCAGTACAAGCAGGATGCGGATTGCTGTATTTACAAATGTATAAAATGATTTCTGAAATTTCATCGTTACCTCTATGTGGCTGTTACCAGATATGCGCATAACAGCCGCTCCTGTACCGTTCCTGACACGGTTAAAATTGTCTGAGCACCCGCACCGTCCGCCTGAATATGATCAGCAGCGGATGTCTGACTCCGTGTCTTCTGAGTGCCATATAGCTTTCCCGGACGGACACCCAGTAATTGCGCAGCCCGGCATTGCTCGTCCCGCCGTAGAACATGGAGACCAGCCGCTCCGGCACATAAGCCAGCCGGTTCTTCTCATCCTTCAGAAAACGTACCATGAACTCGTAATCCGCCGCGCACCGGTAGCCGGTATCATAAACGCCGTATTTCTCGTAGACACTGCGCTTCAGAAATAAAGTCGGATGGCCCGGAAGCCAGCCGTCTGCCAGCCGCCCATCCCCCATATGCCATGTGCGGATGATCCGCTCTCCCTCCACGTAAACCAGATCCGCGTGAGAGCCGATACAGTCCCTGCCGCCCTGCTCGATCGCCCGCACCAGTTTCGTGACCGCATCGGGCGTACAGAATCTGTCGTTGCACACCGCCACGACATCGCCGCTGCACATGCGCAACGCTTTGTTCATGGCGTCATACAGGCCATGATCCGGCTCGGAGATCCATTTGACTCTAAGCTGCCGGCCGTGTCCCATATCTTCTCCGCCGCCCTGAGCCGTCTGGCTGTCATAACCGCTCTGTCCGTATTTTTCGGCAAAATCCCGGATAACTTCCAACGTTCCGTCCTGCGACTTCCCGTCCACGATAATGACCTCTATGTCAGGGTAATCCTGCTGTCCGATACTGTCCAGCGTTATCTTTGCCTGCTCTTTTACATTATAAGTTGTCACTAATAAAGATACTTTCCACATAGTTCAGATTTTACCCTATATAAATCCTGTGTCCAATATACTCCGAATCCCCTCTTTAAAATCCGTATGCGGTATCTGCCCGATCTGTTTCTCCAAAAGAGTGGTATCCGCACACAGATACATGACCTGCTTCTCCGCATAGGGAATCCGGCCGATGCCCAGCCGCGCTTCCTGCTCTTCTTCCGTCTCCTTTATCAATTCACCACGGTACTCCTGCAGCACGTTGTCGATGTCCTTGATATAACTTTTCAGCTCCCTGGCCTGACCGCTGCCTATACAGTACACCGCGCCATCCGTTCCCTTCTCTGCCAGCGCATAGAAAATCTGCGCCGCATCCCTGCTGTAAAGGTAATCCCACATCTGCCCGCCGGGCGTAAATGCCGTAGCTTCCCTGCTTCCGATCTTTCTCACCGCACTCATCACCATACTGCCGGAACCGTCGTAGGGCCCGTAAACACTTAAGATTCTCGTCCAGATATGCCGCATCTTCTTCTTTGCACAGACAATGCGGCTCATCTGCCCGGCACAGAGCTTCGCCATACCGTATCCATTCTCCGGATGCGCCGGCAGGTCCGGTGTCAGTTTCCCGTCCACCCTGCCGTATTCCGCCTGAGACCCTGCACCGATGAACGTATGACACCCCAGCCGCTCAGCCAGCTCCACAGCATCCATGGTATACGCAATATTGCCGGTCTGCAGGTGCATATCGTTTCTGGCCTCTCCCACCGTTCCGCTCCACGCAAAATGATAGAAAACATCAAACTGATGCATGTCTGCATTCTTCTGACGAAACAACTGCTTATAGTCGGCCAGATTCGCCTCCACCACCTGCACGAGCGGGGACTGCGGTATATTTTTTATCCTGGTGGAGCCCTTATGACAGATCGCAAGGACTCTCGTATTTTCTCTGATACACTTTTCAATCAATGCCATACCGATAGCCCCGGTCGGCCCGGAAATCACTGCTCCTGTCATAACTTCCCCTCCTCAGATGCCTTAAGCGCACGATACAAAATCTTTAACCGCCGCCATGACCTCCTCTTTGGACATGATATAATGCCCCTGTCCTCCGAACAGCTCTGCATACTCCGTCCAGTAGTCATACTTTACCGGAACACCGGGCAGTTCGTTCACAAAGCGCTCACCCGTCAGATACTGATAAAGTTCTCCCGCAGAAACAGGCTCTGTCGCCGGATGCCACAGACGGACGTCCTGCTGCATCGCCGTCTGAATGTCCTTCCACAACCGCTTTAACGGATAAAACTGATAAATACTCCGGCTGTCCGTAAAGTGCAGTGCGCTGAACCCCAGTTTCTGAAACTTCTCTTTCAGGCACGCTTCCTGCTGCCGGTCAAGATCCCTCACTTTATAAAACCCATTTTCCTGTATCTGATAATATTCTTCCAACTGAGGATCGTCACCCAACAGCTGCTGCATTTTCTCCTGCTTTAACATAAACGGAATGACATGCATGTAATCATAGATAAAATTCTTCTTAATATTCTTCCCGAACAGTCCCGGCAGGCGAACGATCAAAGCATCCGCATAACGCTCTCTCACCCATACCTCCAACTGATAACGGTTATATCCATACGGATGCAGTCCTTCCGTCTGGATCCCGGTGCTTTCCTGCACACCGTCCGGCGCCTTAAATACATCCACTGTAGAGATCAAAACCAGCTTCTTCGGCGAGATCCGGCTGATGTTCTCCTCTGCCTGCAGAATCAACTCCATATCCCGTTCCGGCGCCTGATTTGCCAGATATTTCTCGGCCCGCAGTCCGGAATAAACCAGCAGATCCGGCTTTGTTCCAAAGGCTTCCTCTATATTTTTTGAATGATAGACTGCGTCGAAGCTGCCTTCGCTGTACAGATTGCTGCCTACAAATCCTGTGTAACCTACTAATGCGTTCATATTGGTTCTCCCTTTTTCTAATATCCTGCACAAAGTCTGGTTGTTTCCTACACGGTTGGATGATAAAACTCCTGTAACTGCCGCTCCATAACCTGCGCAACCGGTCTGCCATCCCGCCAGGCCACACTCCACTCCACGATCATCTCCATCGCTTTCTCCACATTCCAGACAGGTGCCCAGCCAAAGGTCGATTTCAGTCTGGAACAATCCAGTTTCAGGAAATTCGCTTCATGCGGACCGCCGTCATATTCATTCTTCCAGGAAATCTTCTGTCCTGTAACCTGCTGCCACTTCTCACAGAACAGCGTCACCAGTTTCCCTGTGGAGAAGCAGTCCGTCTCATCCGGCCCCACATTATAATTTCCCGCAAGGTCCGTATCTTCCGCCTGTCTTGCCGCAAGCATCAGATACACCGCCACCGGCTCCAGAACATATTGATACGGCCTGACCGAATAGGGATTACGCACAATGATATCCCGTCCTTCCGCCGCGGCCCTGATACAATCCGGAATGATCCTGTCCACAGCGAAATCGCCGCCGCCGATCACGTTGCCGGCCCTGACAGTTGAAATCGCCACCGAATCGGCATTGAAAAAAGAATTCTTATAACTGCTCGTCACCAGCTCTGAACAGGATTTTGAATTGGAATAAGGATCATATCCGTTCAATTCCTCATTCTCACGATATCCCCAGTGCCACTCCCTGTTCAGATACACCTTATCCGTCGTGACGTTGACAAAGGAACATACACAGGAATGTGTGCGGACGCATTCCAGAATATTGACCGTCCCCATCACATTGGCCTCATACGTATAGACAGGATTCTTATAGGATTCCCGCACGATCGGCTGCGCCGCCATATGAATGACGATCTCCGGCTGTGTCTCATCAAACACCCGCTGCAGATGCGCAAGATCCCGGATATCCCCTGTAACGGAATGTATTCTCTCACCCATACCGCTAAGTGCATAAATACTCGGCTCTGTCGGCGGTTCCAGTGCATATCCTGTAACATGTGCACCTGCCTGCAGCAGCGCGGCACACATCCACGTTCCCTTAAAGCCTGTATGCCCGGTCACCAGAACCCTTTTTCCCCGATAGAAATCTAATCCAAAGTTAAACATAGCATGCTCTCTCTTTTCAAACATAAAATCTCAGTTGTCAATCCACTTGTTCCTTACTGCCTCACAGCCTCAATCAATGTCTTTGCCATATGATCGATCATCTCGTCCGTCATCCCCGGATACACGCCGATCCAGAAAGTATCCGCCATGATCCTGTCCGTATTGGTCAGACTGCCGGCCACACGGTAGCCCGCTCCCGCCGCACGCATCTCATCAAAGCAGGGGTGCTTCGTCAGATTTCCGGCAAACAGCATCCTTGTCTGAATACCATGGTCTTCCATATACTGTACCACGTGGTTACGACTGACGCCCTCTTTACAGGTAATCAGGAAACCAAACCAGCTGGGTGCGGAATTCTCACATGCCTCCGGCAGGATCAGCTTGTCCAAAATATGTTCCGCCTCCTCTGCCGCCAGCAAATTTGCTTTCAAGCGGTCAAAATTATGCCTTCTTTTCTCCACGAAAGAGGGGATCTTTTCCAGCTGCGCACAGCCGATCGCCGCCTGCATATCAGTCGCTTTCAGATTATATCCAAAATGAGAATATACGTATTTGTGATCATATCCTAAAGGCAGTTCTCCATACTGCCTGTCAAAACGATGCCCGCAGAGATTATCGCATCCGGACGGACACACACAGTCCCGTCCCCAATCACGGAAGGAACGGATACATTTATTCAAAAGGGCATTGTCCGTATATACCGCGCCGCCTTCCCCCATCGTCATATGATGCGGCGGATAAAAACTGGAAGTGCCGATATCCCCGATGGTTCCTGTCAGCCTGACCGCACCGTCAATCGTATACTCGGAACCGAGCGCATCACAATTATCCTCTACCAGCCATAAATCATGCTTTTTACAAAATGCACTGACTGCCTTTAAGTCGAACGGATTCCCCAGCGTGTGTGCGATCATCACCGCTTTTGTCTTATCAGACAACGCCTCTTCCAACATGCTTACATCAATATTATACTGTGGAATCGTCACATCCACAAATACCGGAACCGCCCCATACTGAATGACAGGGGCAACTGTTGTCGGAAAGCCGGCCGCCACGGTGATCACCTCATCGCCTCTTCTCACCGCCCGTTCGCCAAGAAGCGGAGAGGTCAGCGCCATAAAGGCAAGCAGATTCGCCGAAGATCCCGAATTGACAAGGGAGCAGTACCGAACTCCCAGATACGCAGCCATCTGCTTCTCAAATTGATCCGTATATCTTCCGGAAGTCAGCCAGAATTCCAATGCACTGTCCACCAGATTTACCATTTCCGCACTGTCATATACACGGGACGCATAAGGAATCCGCCGGCCTGCTTCAAAAGGCTTCTTTACATTATGGTAAGTTTCGCAATACTCTTTTACCAGATCCAGGATCTGTTCTTTTGCCTGCTGTTCTGTTTTTTCGTTCATATGCTTCTCCTGTCTTTTTCTTCTCTGTTTTCTTCGCTTTTTCGTTTATATACCTATCCTGTCCTTCACAGCAAACTCCCTGCCGCCCGCAGGATATATCTATTATCTTTGACCACTAATCATTCCCAGATCCGCCACGGCGCCTGTCCACTGCTCCACAAACCTTCCAGATAGGCCCGGTCATGAACAGTATCCATAGGCGACCAGAATCCGGGGTGCCGGTACGCCGCCATCTGGTGATCTGCCGCCAGAAGCTCAAAAGGCGTCGCCTCCAGCATTTCCGAGCCGTCTCCCAGATACGCAAAAATCCCGCTGTTCAACACCATGAACCCGGCATTTACCCAGGACTGATCCTTCCGCGCTTTTTCCTTAAAACTCTCAATGCTGCCATGCTCATCAATCTTGATCGCTCCAAATCTGCCTGCCGGCTGCGTCGTCGTGATGGTCGCTATTCTTCCATGCTCTTTATGAAAAGCAAGCAGCGCCGGAATATCCACATCCGCCACGCCGTCCCCGTACGTCAGCATAAAAGTTTCATCCGTACCGATATAATCCCTGATCTGCAGAATCCGGCCGGCTGTCAACGTCTCCAGGCCGGTATTGGCCAGCGTAATACGCCACGGCTCCGCAGAAGAATTGTGATATTCCCTCACCTTATCCTGTAAATGAAACGTAGCATCCGACTGATACATATAATAATGGACAAAATAGTCCTTAATGATATGTCCTTTATAACCGCAGCATACAATAAAATCATGATATCCATACGCAGAATATATTTTCATGATATGCCACAGGATCGGTTTGTCTCCGATTTCCACCATCGGCTTTGGTTTCAATACCGATTCTTCGCTGATCCGGCTGCCTTTTCCGCCCGCTAAAATTACTACCTTCATATTGCCCCCATATTATTTTTGACACAAATGTTCTCTGAAAAGTGTGGCGCAGACACTGGACCTGCATATGCATCCATGACGTCGCAGACCTTCTCACCCGGCCCAGGGCGCTATTCCCGCATTCCACAGATTTTCCATATTTACCCTGTCGCGGTATGTCTCCACCGGTGTCCAGAAACCCTTATGCTTATAAGTAGTCAACTGTTCCTTCTCCGCCAGATTATCCGTCAGCAGCTTTTCCAGACTGTAATCTCCCTGCAGTACGTCGAACACTTTCCGATCCAGCACATAAAGACAGGCATTCGTCCACGCCTCATTTACCGGCTCGTTCTGCTGTATCTTCCTGATCAGGCCCACAGCATCAATATCCAGCGCCTCGTTGCGCCCTGTCGGTCTGGCTACCGCCATTGTCGCGATCCTCCCCTGCTCTTTGTGATGATCGATCATACGGTTTACATCAATATCAAAAAGGCAGTCTCCGGACACCACAAGGAATGTATCCTCCTCGATATACTCCCGAATCCGCGCCACACGCTGCCCGGTAGCCGAATACAATCCGGTATCCACTACCGTAACCTTCCAGTCCTCCGTGCGGTTCTTATGAATCTCAATGGTATTGGTCGAAAGATCCACCGTAATGTCTGACTGATAAATATAGTAATCCATAAAGTATTCTTTGATCATATCCACTTTATAGCCGCCGCAGATGATAAATTCATTCAATCCGTAGGCGGAAAAACTTTTCATAATATGCCAGAGCATGGGCTTCCCGCCGATTTCCGCCATCGGCTTGGGAATTCCTTCCTGCTCATTGCTGATCGTGCTTCGCTGACCGCCGGCCAGGATTACTACTTTCATGCCTGCACCTCCCTGTTATTTCCCTGTAATTGCTGTTCCCCGCTCCCAACTGCTCATCGTAACAGCATTTGATAACACCTGTATTATACCAGTTTATTCTGCTGATACTCCTCTCTTGGCAGGAACGGATACATATCGTCGATTTCCGGAGACACGATCCTGCCATCCGGAAGAACCTTCGAAGACAGCTTCGGCTCAAAATTCTGTTCCGGATCCACCACTACCTCGCAGAGGGCCGGTCCTTCTATCTGCAAAACCTTCCTCATTTTTCCCGGAATATCCGCCAGCCCGTCAATCTTCTCATACGGTATCCCGTAAGCGCAGGCGATCTTTTCAAGACTGGGAAAACTCAGACCGTTGCCGTCACAAACCCCCACCAGCGGTGGGTCAAACAGATTGGTCTGTGTCTGACGGATAGAGTGGTAACCGTTATTATTCAAAATAAAAATTTTTAAGTTCAGACAATTATAGACTACCGTCTGCAGTTCCTGCAGATTCATCTGAAAACTGCCGTCACCGTCCACGCAGATCACTCTGTCCCCCTGTCTGGCCACTGCACAGCCCAATGCTGCCGGAAAGCCATAGCCCATCGCCGCGCAGCCGGAATTGGTAAACAGCCTCTGCCCCTTCTTGATCTGCATAGCCTGAAAAGTGATCACACAGGCGCTTCCATTGCCACAGATCACCGGGTCGCCTTCTTCCAGGCATTCCGAAAACCGTTGTATAAATGCATAGGGATTCAAAGGTTTCTGCTTCTGGAAATAAGAAGGCAGGGCTGCCGGATATTTTGCGTTAACACGTCTGCACCACCCGAGCCATTCCCGATGATTTCCCGCGTCCTGTGCCTGAACGGCGATATCCTTCATCACGTCTGCCACATCGGCATGTATCCTCATATCCACGGACACCGTAGGCTTATGCAGTTCCGCCTCGTCGATATCTACCACGATCTTATAAGCATTTTTCGCAAATTCTTTATAATTATAACTGATCTGACGGATATTCATCCGACAGCCAAACACCAGCAGCAGATCACTGTTCTGGACTATAAAATTACCGCCTCTGGTCCCCACACTGCCCGGCCTTCCACAGTAAAGAGGATGCCCGTCCCACAACAGATCATGGGCATTCCACGCGGTCACCACCGGAATCTGCAGGGCATCAATACATTTTAAAAATTCCTCATACGCCCCCGAAAGCCGCACTCCGGTTCCGGCCAAAAGCACTGGCCGTTGCGCCTCTCTGATCCTCTCCAGAATCTGGCCAGTCAACCGCACATCGTAGGAAGGCTCCTCATGAAGGTGCATCATCTCCATGCCGTTCATGGACTGCACCGTCTCCTCCCCGGGTACAAAGGTTCTCAATTCCTGGTCTTCCACGACCGCTGCCTGCACATCCAGCGGAATGTCCAGCCAAACCGGCCCTTTTCTTCCATTGTTACACAAATACCACGCCTTTTCCAGATGATATCTGATCTGCGTCGGTTCCGTGATCATCTGCGCATACTTTGTCATCCCTTTTACACAGTCCACGATCTGAAATTCCTGATCGCCAAGCTGCCGAAGCGGTACAGAGGTAGACCAGGTAGTCGTCTCCTTTTTTACCTGCCCTGAGATCACAAACATGGGAATAGAATCCTGCCATCCTCCCAGAACGCCGGTGATGGCGTTGGTACCGCCGGGACCGGAAGTCACGCAGACTGCCGCCACCTTCCCGGTCAGTCTTGCATACCCTTCCGCTGCAATGGCGCATGCCTGTTCATGATGATTGTACGTACAATGTAATGATGCATGGTGTCCGATCGCGTCGTTTAGATGCATAGCTCCGCCGCCGGTGATGGTGAATACATCTTTGACGCCGTGGTCTGCGAGAAACCTCGCTATATAATCAGCTATTTTTATCTTCATCGTTCTTCCGTGCCTTTCCGGATATCACAGTCACGTGATTTCACCGTATCTCCATATATAATACAGACTACACTACGCATACAATGTATCCGTAATATATTCCATTGTAAACCCAAGATCGCCAAGTCTTCTGATACTACTTACCACATCCTGGTTGATTTCCTGTGCTTTTTCCCTGCTGAAAGCATGATCCATATTTGGATTCACGTAATTGGGAGCATCTGCCTTCACATATCCATCAAAACCAGCCAACGCTACATGTTCCGCTCCCACTTCATGCAACAGCTTTAAGAGCATGATCATCGGATTGTCCACGATCAACGCCTGCTCATCCAAAAGTGTACTGTAATTAAACACATAATCAAAGGCGCCTGATGCTTTGGTCACGTTGGAAGTGGCAAGAGTCGTCAGCTTTTCCCTGCTCTGGCTTAGTTTAGTCGATAACGGGACGTATCGTTTGGCATTGCTGATAAAAACGGCATCCACAGGCAGCTCTGTCGGAACAAAATTAATCGCGATCTTCACCACATTCTCTGATGCTTTCTCCCTGATCCAGGCACTGATCCTGTCCCTTTGCTCCATCACATTTTTACCTGGTGCAAACAAAAGAACCTGCCTGCCCTGCAGCCAGTTTTTCAGATGCGCCCTGTCCTTACCGTCATCACACTCCGTCTTCTGATATTCCACATAAAGCTGCTCCGCATACTCCCTGTCATACAACAGTTTTCTGGAATCCTCCAGCCTGTCCAAAATCTCATTCACAGACTTGATGGACAGTTTCTTCTTGTCCATTAGATAGGTCACGTAATTGGGATGGCAGTCCTTGGAAGCCGAAAGGAAAAACTTAAAAGAATATCCCCACGGAATCTGCTTATACAGATCCAGCATGGTAACATCAATCGCTTCCAACAGCTGACTGCAATGATATTGTTTTCCCAGATTGTCATGCATATACGTTGCCAGCAGTTCAAGCGGTGCATTGCCGGCGCTCTTGCCCATGCCGTACAAAGTTCCGTCTATAACCACCTGCCGCCTGATCCCCGGCAGTTCCATGACTTCGATACAGTTCGCATAAGCCAGCTGAAAATTATTATGAGAATGGTATCCAAGCCCGATTGTCGTCTTCATATGCGCATTTACAAATTCAAAATAATGCATCAGCCTGTTTTTATGAAAAAGGCCATAAGTATCCACCAGAGAAAAAGCATACGGCTCCAGATCATTTACCAGCCGGATCAGTTCCATTAATTCTGCGTCATTATAACTGGTAATGGAAACTGCCTGCGCAAATACTTTATATCCCAGCGCTTTTACCTGCCTGCAAAATGCAATCGCGCCCTCCTTCTTTTCCTTCTTAAAGATCACACGTATGCCATCCATAAAACTCTCTCCGGCAGGTATCATCTGTCCAATACCGCACGTTCCATAATCGATCATGCCCACGATCATCGACCGCCCTTTTGACAGACCGTCAAAAGTCCTGTTCACTGATACCGCATCCGGAAAGATCGTTCGGTTCGTGTCATATTCCCTGGATTCATTTAAAAAACCTATTTCAATAATATCAATCTCCGCACTGACAAGACGCTCAAATATATTCACAATATTATCATGTCCGAACTCCCAGTCATTCAAGTACCCGCCGTCCCGCAGCGTACAGTCCAACAAACTGATCTGTGACATCATTCATACTCCCTTATATGTTAAAAAAGCATTTTTCCATCCGCTCCACCATAGTTTCCCAGGAAAATTCTGCCGCCTGCTTCCGAATGTTACTCTCCCAGTCCGTTTCCCGATCCTCCTGATAAAAACTGATGACCGCCTTCGCGATTTCCTGCGCATTTCCGGAAGGCACCACGTATCCGGTCTCTTTATGCCGCACCACGTCCGGCAGGCCGCCCACATCAGTCACTACCACCGGCTTATCAAACCCATACGCAATCTGTACAATCCCGCTCTGTGTTGCAGACACATAAGGAAGCACTACCAGATCTGCCGCCGCAAAATATTTTTCTACTTCCTGATCCGGCACATATCCTTCCACCAGTCTGATATTATCACCGATCCTGTTTTTTTCTATCTGCTCCAGATACACATCCTTGTCATCCCCAAAATCGCCCACGACCCACAGTGATATATCCGGAATCCGCTTCTTTACTTCCGGAAGCGCATCCAATAAGTACTTCAATCCCTTGTACTCCCTGACAAACCCAAAAAACAAGAGCATCGGCGAATCATGTCCTACTGCCAGAAGCTCTCTCGCTTCTGCTCTGCTCATATTCTTCATCTTAAATGCATTATAGGTAGGATGCGGTGTTACCACATAGTTGGCATCCGGTTTCACTGTCAATAAATCCTTCTCATCCAGATGGGACTGCACGATATAACCGTCCGCCCGCTTTAATACCATCCTGGTCAAAAATCTGTCCAACGGAAACCGCTCATGAGGAAAGACATTGTGACAGGTTATGAGGAGCGGGATTTCCCCTAATAACGTCGCGATAATACGATAACAGGGTGCGAAGTACGGATGCCACCACTGCAGAATCACAGCATCAGGCCTGAGCTTCCTGATCCTGCGCGCTGCCAGAAACAGATTGATTGGATTCGCCGTGTGAATCCAGTATTTTGTATCATCTACCTGGAAACTTTTATTGCTGTAGTCCTTCTGCTCCTTTTTAAACAGAAATTTAGGATACTGCATTTTATATGAGACCATAATAACTTCATGCTTTTGCCGTAACGCACGGCATAGCAGGCCCGTATAATGGGAAATACCGCCCTTATATGGATATACCGGTCCGATCAGTACGATTCTCATAGAGTTTCCTTTCATTAGAAATTACGCTTCCGTCCCCGTAGAAGCTTCCATATATTGCTTTGCCAGGCACCGGAACCAGACATTTGTTATGTCGTTAACTATAACTATACAGGATTATCCGTTCTCATGCAATACGAACCGCTTACGACGATTTCCTTCCAGGCAGCCGCCCGCCCGACAATGCTTTATAAAATCCCGGTGTAAACTTCATGAGGATCCTCGCACTTATCAGGATCAGCAAAAATGCAGCCCCGGACAAAGAAACCCTCCATACCAGTGCAAAAGTCTCTGAAACAGCCGCCCCGGCAAACCCTTTTGCAAAGACACCGCTGATCCGGATGAACTTTCCTTCCCAATGCAGTACGAAATTGTGAATCGCATAAGTATAGAAGGAAAGCTGCATCCACCAGGCCGGATCGAAGGTAAAATACGTTTTACTCAGAATAATCCATATCGCTACGGATTGCAACCTCCCTGACACATATCCCACAAAGCGCCCGGGAAACAGGTGCGGAATAAACAAAATCAGAAGCGCTGCCGCCAAAGCTACCAGCCGATGCCGGGTATTATATTCCTCAGACATGACGAAATCCGCCCGGTTTAACCCCAGATAGGCCCCCAGACAATAGACCGGCACATGCTCAAGTACCCGCAATACTTCCATCTGAAATCGCTCCGACGGAAAAAAATCCGCATTGCGCAGGAAAGGAAACCTGAAATAACCTATCACAAAAACGGCAAGCAGCAATGCTTCCCGTACATATTTGATCTTGAAGAGACGCCGGAGTATAGGCAGGAACAATAACAGGATCAGCAAGGCTTCCACAAACCAAAGCTGTTCGCAGAATCTTGATGTAATATAATAGCGCAGCAGATAAGAGAAACCCTTATCAAATGGATGATACGACAAAAGACCAATTCCATTCCAGAGAAGCCATGGGATCAGTAAGGTCTGAATCCTTCTTTGCAGTTTGCCTCTGATCTTATCACCAGACAGGTCACGATACAGCAGAAATGCTGATAAGAGCATAAAAAAATAAGTGCCATTGGATCCGGCGATCAGCAGATTGATCCTCTGTGCTGCGCCGTCAAAGGCTGTGCCGGCCGGGACAATATTGGAGAAATGTACGCCCGCATCGGCATGGTAGAGCAGTATGATGATGGAATATAGAAAATTAAAAAAGATGATTTTTCTACTGAATTGTTTGTCCATGATTGAGGTTTTCCTGTGCTGACAAATACATATCCTTATTCCTGCAGTTATCATGTTGATTTTAACAAATTATCATGGGGTACACAAGATTAACGATATAAATAATTTCCTGCACTTGTCTCATATGCTGATAACTTCATTCGCATTTATTTCCGGCGATAAAATATTCTTAGAAAATATCCCAAAAGCTATATTTACTCATGGGTCAGGTTAAAACACAGCTGGCGGATTAGCGGTTTCATTGATATCTTGTTTCCCATGGATTCTCTCCCCGCACCCAAAACAAGCTCTCGGGAAGATCACATAATCCCTTCCCCATGCCAACAACTGTACAATGTATTTCATTACCATCTGCATCCAAAATACTGATCACCTGTCCAAATACCCCTTCTTTCTGGTCATCACATGCTAAATAAGTAGCAGAATCCTCGTTATACCTTTCTAATCTTTCTAGCAGTCCTTCATATGGTTCCTGGCGTAATACCGCCGGACAAAGGCATAACCGCAACACATTGACCTGATCCAGAACAGACTGTACATAGTTTTCCATGTCATCGTACTGCGGTCTGGAATAGTAAACAAACGCAACCTTCTCCTGTAACACCTCTCCCGCATCCGATAGCTCTACCCTAATATCAGTATTGTCATATCGCAAAATACAATAATTCCGTTCATTGACAAAAACCTGCGGTTCTCCCATATTGATTCCATACTGTTTTGCCCGCTCCGCAATGTAGTCTGTCAGTTCTAAAACAGATTCATTCGAACACACTTCCTGAAAAGCATATCCCTTTTTTCCACACAGAACCGATTCTATTTTCTCCCCGGGATATGGATTTTCCCATACAGTCCCTGTAGAATCAACCACTCTGGTGACGGCAATCTCATAAATTGCAGCCCCTTTCTCCCTCCACGTTTTCATAAATTCATAATCAAAAACAGAATGAGTGACTACCTTATTGTTCATACCCGGTGCGATCCATTCCAACTGATCCGCATAGCATTCTGAAATATACAGTTCAGCTTCCTCTCCCACCAATATAACCGATCCAGCTGCTGTCCTGGCTTTGATCTGATACACTACTGACAGGATGCTACTCTCCTCAGAAAGATTTGTCCAGTCTATTTGAAACCGAATCGGGTCCAACATACCCGGTTCCGCTGAATCTTCGAAAAAAACCGTTTCATTCAGTCTAACCGGAAATACGCCTGTCCCTTTCTCTCCATTTATCTCTGCTGTCAGAGGAAACGTCTTCTCTTCCTTCGTCCAAGTGGAACCGTCTGTAAAGTTGACCTGCCGCAGCGATGCTGTCAGAGAATGAATTTCCGTCTCCGGCAGTTCTCCCTGCTCCAGCATGATCATGGTCCGCCGGTTATGCATCGCCGGCAAAATCCCCTCCGGCTCCATAAGCCAGCATTGAAAAACCGGCCCATTCTCATTACAGACCATCTCCAAACACACACCGTCTACGCTTCTTTGTTTATCCTGATTCCGCAAATCTATGTAAAGTGCTATATCACCCCTGTCATATGCCGGGAAAGCCGCCCGAAAGCTAAGAAGTTCTACCGGATCTTTTCCTCTTCCACAGCCACTGAGGCAAATCATAATACCAAGCATCAAACCTGCAAATATGAGTTCTTTTCTTTCCATCTCGTCTCCCCGACACTGCCCGCCGCATCACAAAGATTTCAATCAGATATCTGATATGCTTCTCTAATACTTTCCGGCTCATACAGATATTTCTGTATGATACGATCTGCAAAATATTCATCGTATTCATCCATCTGTGCCAATTCTCTTGTCAACATTCCAGTCATACCAACTGCCCCGTCCTGAAAGACCGGTACATTCACCCTGATGTTCCAGACATCTGTCTGCTGAGACTTACCATTTACCGAAAAGACATTTCTGCACTCTACTTCACAGGATTTAGTCGGTGCGATCACGGTCTCGATCCGCAGAGTATCTCCCACCACCGGCGTAGAATCCGGGCCGGTAAACGTAATCCTTTGCGGCTTACTGTCTACATCCAGGATTGCAAATAATGTGATCCAAGGTTCATAGTCGCCCACTCCACCATAATCCAGAAAAAAGTTCCCATCACTACACCGTAAGACAAGCTGTAGATCATATACATTATCTCCATCAGTCACTTCAACCAAAATTTCAGCAAATTCTACGCCTTTATCCGCACAGTGTTCTTGATACTTTTCATCATCCAGTCTATACTCTGCCGCTAACATTGCCTCTGCCGGTTCAATATCCTGCTCTTCCATCATATAGATATCCGATGCAATAACATCAAACGGCTCTTTATCCTCACTGTAACCCCATTGAATCGCAATATCCTCCACGTAAATGCGGTCTGCGCCACCCCATCCATTATTATATACGTAGAGCTTCCATGTATTATCAATAATATCTGCATCTAAACGGATCACCGCCTCTTCAATTGGCTGTAGCTGCAGAATATCACAATACACCTCTTCTATCACAGAATCTCTTTCCCCATAATTGCGAGCAAAGCTTAGAATCGAAAATGCCTTGTCCGTTTCCAGATCCGTACTCATAACAGCCGGAACTTCTTCCGCTGAAGAATAATATCCGGCCTCTCTATAAGGCAATACCCTGGCAGTATACACATTTGCGCTCGGCATATTTACTCTCACATTTATGTATCTGATAAAAAATGGCGCTGTCAGTCCTGCAATTAGTATGCCCAAAACAACTGTAATGACACGGCCTTTTCTCCTGCCCCTTTTGCCATCCGTCACTTCCAGTTCCTCTTTCAAATAGGCTTCCAGACGCTTCAACTGCTCTGTATCCAGTTTTCTAATGTCTCGCACTAAACTCTTTATGCTTAAAATATCTGTCTTTTTATCAAACACAAAGAAGCCCCTTGTGTTAATCGGCTTCTTCACTTTTGGAACATCTCCTAAAAACAGCATCTTTAAAGAATCATACTTCTTATAGAGTTCATGGGCTATAAACTTGTCAACCGTACCTTGTATTTTCTCTCTGCTGCCAGTAATCGTAACCTGTATTGCAATCCTGCTGTGAGCATCACCCAAGTCGATTGCCGCTGTATTCCGCTGTTCGATATTTAAGTTGCTGAATTCACAACCATAAATAAGATTCAGGAAACCGCAGAAAAAATCTTCCGCAATAATATTACCATCGTACAAACCAACGGCAGTGTGCATCGATAACTCTGTCTGAAGCACTGATAGGCTATGAATGATATTTTCAATATATTTTTTTCTGTTCATCATATTTTTTACCTGTCTCCACTATCCACTATGCACTTTCGACAGTATTATCTTCCGGCTGTACTAAATTCTCTCTTTTGTCCGAAAACAATCCTCTTAAATTCCAACTGATTTCCGACTGTTTCTACAACTGCATAAGCCCACACATCGCATTCCTCTGAATATTCATCAAAAAAATCAACGCTGTTCCACCCTAACCGTCGACCATATACTTTGTAATTTAAATAAAACACATCATTTGCAGTTTTTCTAACATGATCCAGTTCCGTTCTCTGAACACAATAATCCATCATACCATATAAATATGCCGGCGCTTCTCCTATGCAATAACACTCCTGAAACGCTTCCTCTATCAGCTGCAGGATATCGCCGAAGTTGTCATACTTCTCCAAAGTATCGCCTTCTACGATTTCTGCAGCATATTCCGTATACTGATGATCCTGATAAACTACATCTACGCAATCCACTGCCATAATTTCAGCGTCAAAAGCGTCAGTTAAATAATTTCCATTTAGTTCCTCCACATTATGGTACAGTTTCATTTGCGCTTTTCCGTTTTCATCTTTTTTCACTATATGATTGTCTTCTATCCTATGTGGTTCGCGATCCTCAAAACAATATTTACGCTGCGCATACGTTATATAGCTGCTTCCTCCCAATCCTGTTATAAAAAAATAATGCTGATCTCCACCAACCTGATATAATTCACTTCCAATCCAATAGCCTTCCTCCTCAGCGTTATAGCTGTCGTCCAATTTCTTGGCCTGTCCGTCATACGACGCCCAGACCGACAGTACCCCTTCATAACTGTCCGCCTGATATTCTTTGTCTGCCTGACAGTTCCGTATCACCCCCGTGACTGCAAAGATGCATTGATCATCTTCAGCAGCAATAACAGAATAATCCAATACCGTTTCCTCCGCCGCTTCCGCAATTTTGATCACATCTGCAATCTCTCTTTTGCAGTCCAAAATATCCTGATATCCGCTCAATTCCTGTTTGATATCCCATGCAGGTGTCATTGCGGTAAACGAATCAAGAAGCAGAATGCTACATTTCCTTTTCTTCTTGAATTCCTCCTGTGGCATTACGGCAGAACCGGCCTTTGTTGTGTCACTATTCTCAAACCGCAATTTTTCGACCGATACCCGTTCCTCCGAATCGGCACACTGTTCCAGAACAATCTCCGCTTTCTCATCCTCTATGCACAAATAATAGTTGGTTCCCGTTGCAGAAACCATATCCCCGAACATCTCTTTCTCTCCTGAAGCATGGTATATTTCTTCGACCCCACTCTGCACATATTGGTAAATTGACAGGCCCATTTTCTGCTCCTGCCATAAACTGCCTGCATCTACCCTGTCCGTGTCCTTTTCTAATACTATCATTTCATCTTCGCCATCACCTGTCAGATCCATAAAGAAAACCTTTCCAACCTTACCCAGACAATTGGCATTATAAAATTCCCTCAGGATTCTGATATTTTCAGGTTCTTCTGAAATGTCTGCTGCTTTCGTTTCTTCTTGTATCACGGATTCCTGCATTGCTTCCCGGGATATTGCTTTTTCTTCTTTGATCGGTTCTACGTCCCTGGTATCTGCATTATTCTGTACACCTTCAGTCCCGGTAAAAGACTCGTCCTCTTTTTGAGCGCCTGAGCAGGCACTCAGCAGAATGCAGAGCGTGACAGATATTATCAAACTCCTAATAATTTCAACTGATGACACCTTCCCTATCCTGCTTCCTCCCATTGAACCCTTCGCCTTCCTATTTATGTAGTCTATTTGGATACATTATTATTTTCAGCCGTAAATAACATGTACTCTTTAAGCCGCTGCGAGCATGGCTGTCCGATAATTGTTTCATTCTTTTTCTGCTTCACTTTTTGATTTAAAACAATTATAGAGGAAAATGTGTTGCCTTTCAAGATGCTGGAACAGAAAGTCTGCGCCAACTGCCACTTGACGCAAACCCGGAAGATTCTCGTATAGTAAATAGTTTGAAAATATGGTAATATTATATCAAATACAACTATTTCGAAGAAGGGACATTTATTATGAGTTCACTTATATTTTCATTATTCGTCTTACTGACCATTATCGTCCTGCTCTTGTGGGGATGTCAGAAACGTCCGACAAATACAATGACACGTGAATCCTGCCTGCAGAATTTCAATACACTGCGTGGTCTCTTTGCCTTAGAAATCGTAATAGGACATGTCGTGAGATATGAACATACGATACTTTTTCCATTGGGGAAATTTATGATCTGTTCTGTTGCCTTTTTCTACTTTGTTTCTGCATATGGAATGGTTATCTCCTTCGAGCGTAAGAAAAATTATCTTAATTTCGGTTTCCTGCTTTCAAAACCGGTTTATCTTTTCATCCTTTCCATAGTCTTCTTTCTTATCGGTATGGTTATTGATGCAATCTGTCCAAACGATTTGATTTACATTTCACACGACATTCGCTGGGCATATCTGCTTACTACAAACTGGTATATATGGGAACTGATTGGATTTTACCTTATCTTTTTCTGCGTTTATAAGTTTATACCTCGATTTCGCATATTACTCATCAGCATCATTACGCTCTTCCTCTCTGTCGCAATGTATAAACACGGTTTCTGGGAAGCTTACGTAGCAAGTACCTTTGCTTTTCCGGCCGGATTATTATTTGGTGAATACTTTCCGCGGGTGATAAAGTTTCTATCTTCCAGCAAAAGTATTCTTTTAACCGCATTTCTCAGCGCTTTCGGTCTTTGCTGCCTGCTGATCCAACCCGAAAACATGCTGAGTATCGTTTTTATGCGCAACGCGTTATGTCTGGCGACTGTCATGATCACCTTTTACGGCTGTAGCTATTTTACGTTGGGGAGCAATCCTGTTGCACGTTTTCTGTGTAAATATGCAACCGAAATTTACCTGTCGCAGTTTGTCTGTATCCGTTTTGCAGAATCCTATGGTTGGAATTATATGATCCGAATGCCTTTTGTCATCACTACTACTCTGCTTCTGGCTGTAGCTGTACATCCAATCGTGGCTTTTGTACGGAAATTCTGTCGCCCCACCGCCTGAATCCCGCTATGTAACAATACTCTCAAAGCCGATGTTTCCTGTAGTTTTCGTGCGCTCTGCCTTATAGATCATTTTACAAAATCCTTTAACCGCCGTCCGGCCCATTTTACCGGTTTAAGTATATAAAACCATATCGGATACAACTCCTTCATGCTTCTGTCATCCTGCCTCCGCATCTCATTCAGGTTCTCATCCTGTGAGCTAATTCCCGCTGTACAGTCAAATTTGCTGATCACCCGGTCAATATACCGAATAGCATGCTTATTCTTATAGCATTTCATCAAAAAATTATAGTCAGCCGTAATAGAATAGCTTTCGTCAAAACCATATTTTTTCATAAGCTCCGCCCGTGTAAATATGGACTGATGGCATGGCATACGGCCGGCAAGCAAGAGACGCATAACGATCGCCCTACCACGATACCGCTCCAATATATCGCCTTCTTCTCTCTTACGCAGTACATTCCCAAAATAGAGATCAGCCCGCGCATCATCCTTTTTTATCCATTCCGCCACGTCAGACAATACCTTTTCGTCTGCAAAAGTATCGCCGCTGTTCAAAAACAGCACATAGTCTCCTGTACACTTTTGCAATGCTCTGTTCATGGCATTGTACAGACCGCTGTCCTTCTCTGAAATGACCATCACATGATCGTCTCCGGCATTCTCCCTAATGATCTTCACGGTATCATCCTGCGATTTCCCATCCCATATTATATATTCGTAATTGCAAAAAAGCTGACATTTTACGGAACGAAGCGTCTCTAAAATGGTATTTTCCGCATTTAAGCAGACTGTTATGATCGAAAATTTTATTTGTCGGCTAGACATTTCTCTGCTCCTTATCACACTACTTTGTCCAATCATATTTATCAAGCATTTGATGAGCAAATATGAACTTTAACCAGACTTTCAAAAATCAGCCAAAATGTTTAGTATCCTGCTTCATATTGCACTATCTTTATATTACCTATCATTCCTATATCAATATTCTTTAAGATACACCCGTATGTCTTCAAAAACAACTCATACACTTCGCTTTCCACACTGCTATACAAAAGTTTAATGGTATCCAGTACTTCATATTTTTGCAGTAGTTCTCTAAAAACAGGTGAATCACTATAAAACCATTCTGATATACCATATTGTTATAATAATTAATCTCATAGCTTCAAAAAATATTGGCCAGTATGGCCAGCACCAAAAATGTATCTGGTATATAACATAAATGTGCTCCGCCTCTTAGCCTATCATATCAAGCACAAAACACAAACTGATTCCATACCATAGATTATCCATCCCTGCCATGAAAGCTGCTGCTATAAATGCCAAAGAAACCATACTCACAATAATCTCTGCATATTTTGGCAAAATCTTATACACCAGCCAATGAATCAGATAGAACGCCAGCTGCTCCCACACATACCAATTATGTCTGAAGAAAAATTCTTCGCAGCAAATATCCGCATAGGTTCCTCCTAAGCAGCGCCCTGCATAATACTCCCTCTCTATCATGATTAATTAATAAAGTAGACCAGCAAGAGCATTCTCATCAGGCGTACTGCCAGAAAATTTCGCAAATAATCCTCCTTATGTGCCATGCTGTATACAACTCCATACCCGGATAACGCAAAAAAGATACCAACAAACAAAATCCCTGCTTTCTTATTCGGATACAGCACCACACTTCCTGTTGCCAACCCGATATGCCCCAGCATGATCTCGACTGCACAAATCCCACGAAGTGCAGTCGCTTGTTCTTTAGAAAAGGGACTCTGAGCAGAATCATTTTTTGAAATGCCAAGAAAAATCAGCGTAAGCCATAAGATCAATAAGATCAGCATTTGAACCTTTTACCCCATCTATACCTTCATATTTTATCACTTCAGGATACCTCTACGACTCCTCCTTTAATATCCTGTAATACGCTTCCATACCCGCCTCCAATCCGCGACATTTATAGTCTCCGATAGCAGAACAGATTTTGGTTATGTCAAGCACATTTCTTGTCACATCAAATTCCCTTTTTTCCTGATAAACAACTTTCGCCAGTCTTTTCGTTATCTTCTCCGCCAGATGTAATACCTCGATGATGCTGGTGCCTTCTCCGGTTCCTATATTATAAATTGCTTTTACCTTCTCCGGTTCTTCCATCTCCCGATCCAGAAATAACCGTATCATATTTACAGCATCTTCTATATAAATATAATCTCTTATCGCCTTCCCCTGTCCATACACAGAAATTTCCTTCCCCTGTATAATCCTTTGAAGAAAAGCTGTCACAGCACCGATACCGGAGGACATTTTTTGCCCTTCTCCATAAGGATTCGCCAATCTGAAAATAACATTGTGCATCCCATAAAGCTCATTATACATCAGTAAGATCTTTTCCTGTGCCAGTTTCATGATACCGTAATGATTTATCGGATATGCTGTCATATCTTCTTTTAATTTAAATACATTCTGATTTCCATAAACGGTACCGCCAGACGAAATAAAGACCAAACGCTTCACATTGCACCTTCGCATATGGTCAAGCAAATCAATCAGCCTAACAATATCTTCGCCATAGCACACTTTTGAATTTGTCATTGAAGTGTCCGGCCCTACGCTGCTGATCAACAATATGACTATATCCTGCTGTTCTAACAGCTCATCCTCCGGCAGCTGTTCAAAGTAATTCTTCTGCAGATACACTGCCCCTGCAAGCCGCTGAGACAATAACGTCTCTTCTACACAATCACAAACAGTGACCTTATATCCTGCCTGAACCAGACAAGCCCCCATGTTTGTCCCTATAAATCCTGCACCGCCGATTAATAAACATTTCTTCATCTGCACATTATATCCTTATCGCTTTTCTTATTTATCATCGCCTCTAAAATATAAATCTTCTCCGCCGAGTACTGCATCCCTGTATAAAATATATGTTACGCCGTATAGATTATCCTATGCGAAACCGCGTCCGGCAAACCGTCCAGCCACGATAGTGATACTTTTCTTCATGATCAATTGTATAATACTTTTTCATCGCTTCATACAATTGTTCACCTGCGCAGTTCATATAGATAAGATCCACCTGGCCACCCGCTACCGGTTCTACACTCAGCCAATCTACATCCTCCGGCATCTGACATACAGTAAACTCCTTTACTTTCAAACCATTTTCCGGAACTCTCCGATTCCGTTCTGTATCCCAGTACTCCACATCAAACCTGTATTCTGTCAATGCCCCTACCGCACACATTCCATCAAAATAATACGGATTATTACCAATTGCCGGAAAACAAACCATCACCTCATCCCGTATAGAATCTGCAACAGCTCGCTCCAGCGCACGTTCCATCCACAACATCTGGCGATTGTAGATCATAAAATCACCCAGAGGATTATCCCCCGTAGTAATCATAACCGCATTGCCCACATCGTAAGTCCGGTACGCAAGCAAGCTGACCGGATCGATTGTATAAAAAGATGATATCATCAGCAGCAGCGACATAATCCCACCAAAGATACTACTTACCAGCTTCTTCGTGTATGTGCAAAGGAGGATCAATGCAATCAGATATAAAGTCACCTGATTTGTATCATTATACCGCGGATGATTTACTGTCTGAAACAAGCAGCTGAATCCTGTGAATGCTGCCTGCGCACAGATAAGTGGAAAAAGCACCTTTCCTGTTTCTCTGTCCTTCCTACATATCATAAGTACGATTCCAATTACAGCAGCTATAGTAAAAACCCAATTAAAATTCAGCAGATAAAGATTTTTCAACTTTGCAACAATATAAGATATGTCAATTCCCACGGCACTATCCCCGGCGCTCCACGGACCAAGCATCTTGTAGGTTGCCAGCCATAGAATCCCCGGCATTGCCATAACATAATAATGCGCCCTGCTAAAGCATCTACTTATGCGCATCACCAAAGTATACCCTCTGTCCTCTACAATATCAATAGCCACAGTCCCCACGCACAGCGCTCCATATACTAAAATCGCCGGTTCCTTAGTAAAGCAAAAACATAAAGCAAAGAATGTAAGAAGAACCCATTTTTTGTATATTAAATAATAGATAACCGGCACTACCAAGCACTGACATGTAAAATCAAGGTTATAATAAGGCACCATACCGAGCAGGTAAGGAGAACCTGCATATACTGCTGTCAATAATACATGAAACCACTGCCTTTTATCCGGCAGGCAATGTTTTATAATTTTATAAAAATAGGTAATACTCATCAGCATCAGTGCCACATTCATTACATACAGTGCAATTCCCGTATCACGAAAAAAGATATTTCCCATTTGGGCAAACGCTCCGAATGTCTGAGCTATGTGTCCATAAATCGCAAGACTGCTTAACGACCACAAGGAAAGCTCCCTGCATGTAAGATAATACAGCAAACCATCCCACCGATACTGGAAAGCATTCGGTTCTATACAGAAGCATGCCGTTGCAGCAAGCAGTATCAAAATCCCTTTATTTTCTTTGAAAAGGTTTTTTGCTTTACTGGCAGAAAGAATCTGTCTGTCAAACAGTACACAGGCACTAACCAGAGAAACTACAAACCATAACCCTTCCAACAACAGACACGTAAAGTTTTTCTCTCCCCACAGAACTGCACCGCCTCTAATCATCACTGCTGCACTGGCAATGCTGATCATTATGCTTACAATACACCATTGCTCCCTGTTTTTATCGGCAGCATCCCGCCCGGCACACCTATAAGAGATCCACGCAAAACATGCTATTGTCAATATCGATGCCAAAAAGGCCATCCAACCAAAAAAATCTGCCTTATATGAAATCGTGAACAATCCCCACGCCAAATATCCCAACATGAGAAGGATGATTCCCGACATTGGCAGCTGCCAATTCCTTTTCCAGGTGATCCATTTATTCATAGTCAGTTCCTTATACCAGTATCTATCATAACTGTTTTGCTTTTACATTCTTAAGACTAATCATTTTCTGATTCTTCTATTATTTTACTAAGTTCCAATAAAAAATCAATGATATTGTCCCTTCTTCATTGTATTCTTGCATTTTTATGTATAATTTATCGTTCAATTTGACTCCCAGTCCAGTTTTTAAACCATATCAAATATATGATTCATTCTCGTACAATCCGAAATACATTATTATATTTTAAAATATCTCCATCACAGCTCCCCTGTACAATAATATAAATCCATGTAGCATCAGACTTCATCTCCAACACCTTATACGTAGTTCCATTTATAACTATTCCCTGAATATTTGCTATAGAATCAATATTCTTCTCATTATTGAGAATCGCAACTGTGGATTCTGTTTTTTCATCTATAATAGCCGAGACTACAATGTAATCAAAATCCACATAATATATTTCACTACATCTAGTCTCATATAGTTCAAGGTATGTACTGACTGTCGGATAACTTGTCAAAGTTACTTCTCCATATCCATCAATAATAGGAATCGGGATATACTCTCTTCCCACCGCTCTTAAATGATTAGATTCATAATATGCATCATATGCATATACAGTTCCGGTATTATTGACCTTCAACGTAGTTTGAAATACAAGCTGCGCCAATTTTCCCGAATTCTTTTTAACAGCATAGTCTATATAAACATCTGCAATTCCACTTACTGTCGAATCTGTTTGGATTACTAGTTTTTTTGTCGTACCATCAACATCATAAACTTCAACTTCGTAATTTCCGCTTAATACATTAGTGATACCGTTTTCATTTCTTTCCCAATACAATTCATAAGCATTAGCAAAAACCGGATGCCATCTTTGATAAAGCTCTCTGTAAAAAAACCAGTTGGCACGCTGAATCCAATACTCCCAGGTTGTATATTCAGGTCTGATTGTCGCTGCATACTTAAAATCTCCATCGCGAAATGCATTCAGGTATTCTTCTCTTTGTGAATCTCCCAGTACATGTATAATATAATCTGTTCCCGACGGTTGAAATATATCTTCCACTACTTCTTGCGCAGACGCATATGTTGCAAAAAAAATATTTCCATTTAAAAAGAAGGAAGTCCTCGACAGTTCCGAAGCAAGAGATGTCATGTTCCCACCCAAAGCCTCAACATATTCCCCTTCTTTCCCTGTAATTTTCCAAAAAATAATTTCATCTTTTAGTATAGAAACAATCCATGCAACTCCTATCACCCCTGCAGCCATAGCCAACATTTTTTTTATTTTTTTCTCATTAAAAACCGACGATATAAAATGAGCACTTTCGAAAAGTATCGTAACAAACAATACAGAAAACGCAACTTCCCTTGAACTTCCTCCGCTAAGTAATCTATACTCATTTACGGCACAAAAAGAAACCATATTTGCATATGCCGGAATTCCATATCTTGCCAAACTATAACCTTTAGCTCTGGTCCGAAAAAATTTTATCAGATATACCAAACTTAAAAGTGCTTGAATCACCATAATATATGACAAATCAATATCATATAGATAATAACTTTTATTTCCTCCATAATACCATCTTTGATAATCCCCAGTACCAAATGTCAATTTAAGCCATGCTATGGCATGCCCCAATGTAAATATCTCTGCAAATATGAAAATCCCTGCTATAGATACAACGAATTCCGCCACTGTCCCGATAACTGCTATCCATATCTTCCTCGTCCTTGATATCAGAAAAGCAAATGTCATGATCATCAAACACACCCAACAGCTAATCCCATAATCATTACTCCATACAAAAGAAAAACCTGCAATTAATCCTATTACACTAACCTCGGCTAAAAACTTTTTTTCTGCCAGTTTCACATTTCTCTGGATAGTTTTCTTATAACAGATATAAGCCAGATACAGTAAGCCGCATGATATCGGCAAAATCATCCCCCTGACAAACCTTGCAGAATTTCCTGTCTTCAGCGCAATTGACAAACCTTCCTTAATATCATCTGTACCAGCTATAGCATTGGAATAAAAAAGCGGTTGAATAAGCAGCATTAATAAAATTAAATTTGTTGCCGAAACCGCATTTAATTTCTTTCTGAATACAGCACTTCCTAACATTAACGATATTAAAACAAAACTCAAAACAGACAAAAAAGCAAATGCCATCAGACTACCCTGATAGTCTCCTCCAAATAGCGCTGTTATTGCGGTTCCTGTAAATAGATGTCCCATTCCAAGATAATCTTGAAAATCCAGATAAGGAATCTGTCCTGACAGTAATCTTCTAATAGGATTATAGTTTTGAAAAGTCCCATTTATTGGATAAAAATTTGCATAATGTCCCTCATTTACTGCATGCAAAATACAAACTGAAAACATTATGAAAAGTTCAAATGCTATTAGTCTTCTTTCTCCGGTAACATCCTTATTTCCCCCCCCCCCTCTACAATTTTTACAGAGCTGTTTCTTCTATTCATCTATGCTATTCCTGCCTCCCTGCATGCTATTATAATGTCTTAATTTTCATCATTATACCTCAATAAAAAACAAAATACTATTATTTTTATCATGCATACTATTTGAAAATATGCTCTGATATGGTAAATTGCATAGAACTCGGAGAAATCCGAAATGAAACAAATTAGAATATCTATCCTAAATCTGGTGCATTTTATAGAATCTTCTGCAACAGCACTTCATATTGAATTATAATATTTTCCCAATCATACTTTTCCACATCGATTTGCCGAACATAATCCTTGCCTTGTATATACTCCTCAAGCTTCTCCGCTAACTGCTGCGCATTATCTGACTCAAAATAATATTCATCTTCCGATACCAGCTGCCTATGCGCCGGAATGTCAGAAAGCAATGGACGGCACCCTGCCGCAATCGACTCTATAACAGACATCGGACAATTCTCAAATTGACTGGCGCTGATATATACAGACGCTCTCCTTAAATAATTCAACTGTTCTTCCGAACCATGGTCTATCCATCCTCTGAACTTCACCTTTCTCCCCAATCCCGCTGAAACAACCATTCCATTTAATGTCTCATAGTATGGTCCTTCACCCAGAATCTCAACCTCCCATTCGCCTAATTCAATCATGGAAAGCGCCTCAATAATCGTCTGCACATTCTTAAACCGTTGCAATCTTCCCATGACCAGAATAATCTTCTCCTTATCTTCCCGTTGACTAATTGCATGAAATCGCTTATAGTCAACTCCATTTGGTATATACACATATCTACTGCTGGAAAAATTTTTATTCATCAAATCCATTAAATATACTGAAGGTGCTACAACTTTCTCTGCTTGCTGCACGATTCTACGCCATGATTTTCTCAATGCTCGATGCATGATTACCATAGACCTTTTACGCTGATGTCCCTCTACATCACTACCATGTGCCGTGATAATATAAGGGATATTATATTTCTTTTTAATCCATTTCGCAACTTCTCCTGTAGGTATAACGAAATGGGCATGACAGATATCATATTCATGATTCCTCATATGTTTTCCCATAAATTTTCTTACAGCAAGTAAATATGTCAACTGTTCCCACGGTTTACAGGATCCTTTATGTTTTCTCCAGCACTTAAGTCTATAGATTTGAACCCCCTTTAATACTTCTACTGCCGGAAGCTCTGCATATCCCATCGTGACTACCGTCACGTTATGCCCTCGCTCACTCAATTGCGCCGCTAAATCCTGGGATACTGGAGCCGCACCACCGCCAAGCGGAGGAAATTCATAATTAAGAACTATAATATTCATATCACTTTTTCCTTCTTTAGGTTCTATTACTGTAGTCAGACTCGGAAAAGATGATTCTGCGCATTCCCTTCCATATTCTAATTCAAACTTGCATCTACTACCAGTATACCCACGATAATTATCCACACTTTCATTTGTCTAAATTTTCATTGATGCATCGGCTTCAATCAACAATGCTACTGGCATCGCCTTATTCAACCTCCTTGCACATAAAAATTTATCCTGCGTGTAAGGTAGCGATAGTTAACGTAGGTTATATTAGTCATCTTTACCATATCCTCCACATTCTCCATCAAAATAATCTCATCTATACCAAACTTCTATTCAAACATGGATATCAAATTAATATTGTTTTTATCCGATCGATAATAAACTCATTTTTTTGAATTCCCAATTGTCTTAATGGTTCTACAAAATATTTCTGCAAATTTCTGAGCCCCTTCTATATTCAAATGATGAAAATCTGCAAAATCATTCAACGATTTTTCATATCCTTCATATAAGTTGAAGTCCAAATACGTAATATTTTCTCTCTTAGCAAGCGTATATAGAAAATCCGCATAATTACTATACCCTCGAACTCTAGATAAAAATTCATCCGGCATCGGCACATTAACCAAAACTAATTCTATATTACTATTTTCACAATACTCTATTATTTTGATAAGCCAAGTATATGACGAATTACTCATTGGTTTTTCCGATGTCAGATTATATTTCTCAGCCTCGGTCTGAAAATCAAACTCATCATCTATCTTGCCATAATTACGTACAAATCCTTTTCCTGCATACTCTACATTTTTATTTATATCATTTAACCTTGTGTAATCACCCGGTTCTATTTTACCAACTTGCTTTACTTCTAATTTAAACAACGGAATATTTCTTCTGGCTGTACAGAACACCCCATTTAGAAATGTCTGCGTACCACTGACATTATATAAGTATTCCCATTTATTGGCTGACCATTTCATTGCATCTGATACAATATATATGTTAATATCCCCTGCCGACTGCTCGTAGTCTGTATTTGTATAAAATGATGCTTCCAGATAAACGGTATCTATATTGTTCATTTTATCTATTTCCTTCAGTAAATAATAGGATGTTATCATAGGCTGCGCAGAACTTCCAGCATTGTAGGCATTTACATCCAACATTCTATTTATCACTTCTATATCGTAACCATACATAACATGCGATGTTCCAAGAAAAAGTGTGTCAATGTTTTCTGTGTTATTATACACTTCTTTTAACATTATATCGGCATACCGTCCTGACATATATCCATCTGAAAATATCCAATTAATAATACCGACTATCATTACATATATCAAAAATAAATAGCAAAGTTTGCATAAATACTTTTTCATTGCTCTACCTCCTAGAACTGAAAATAAATAAAGGAACTACTTTCAGCGTCCGGTACTGCAAATGTAATATATAGCAAAAATCCAATATACAATATACCTTGTATTCTTTTTGGCAACGCTTCCGTAAACTGAATCACATCGTGTTTTTCATTCATCCAATCAAAAATAAATAGAATAAGTAAAGGTAATAATTTGTCTGTCAGCTCAGAATAATACAATCCATTAATTATAAACTCTTTAGGGTTATCCAATCCTCGAAATAAATTGCAAACAATATAGATAGCATCCTGAATGCTATTAGCTCTAAAAAAAATCCATGCAAAGCAGGAAAGAAAGCAAGTTACTACTATAGACATAAACTTTTGCAATTTCTTATTATGCAGGATAATTATATTTTCTCTATTTAGACCCCTTCGCAAAAAATCTCCGACATTTATATAGATACTGTGCACCCCCCCCCCAAACTATAAACGTCCAATCTGCTCCGTGCCATAGACCACTGAGTAAAAAAGTAACCGTATTATTAAAATACTGCCTTATTAATCCTCTCTTGTTTCCACCTAAGGGAATATAAACATAAGATGTAAACCAATTTGACAAAGATATGTGATGTCTGCGCCAATATTCCTTTATTGATTTGGAAAAAAATACTGGTGATTTAAAATTTATCGTCAGTTCAATTCCAATTATTTTTGCACATCCTCTCGCTATATCAGAATACGCACTAAAATCACAATATAGCTGCACTGCAAAAAAGAAAGTCGCAATCATGAATGTCATCCCACTGTTAATTGAAGTCACATCATTATATACTCTGTTGACATAAATAGCCAACGTATCCGCAACCACCATTTTCTTAAAATAGCCCCATGCCATCAATTTCGTCCCATACACGGCTTTCTCATAAGAGAAGCGGTGTATACTACAAAGTTGTGGTAAAAGATCTTGCGCTCTTTCAATCGGTCCTGCTACAAGTTGAGGAAAAAATGTAACAAATAAAGCAAAATGCCCCAAGTGTTTTTCCGCTATAATATTACCATAATAAACCTCTATCAAATAGCTAATCGTCTGGAAAGTATAGAAGGAAATTCCCATCGGCAAAATTATATTTAAGACAGGAAGTTCTATCGAAATATTAATAAGTCGAAAAAGTTCACTAATATTTTCACAGAAAAAAACGGAATATTTGAAAAAGAACAAAATACTTAAATTAGCACAAATTCCTATAACCAAACATAATTTTTTAAAGGGAAACCAGCGCTCCATCATTCTTGCAGTTATATAACTAATCCCAATTGAAATAAAAATCAGAATAATAAATCCCGGCTCCCAACACATATAAAAATAACAGCTTGCTCCTAATAACAATACCCACTGCTTTCTTTTAAATACAGTAAAATACAATAAAAATACAATTATAAAGAAAAGAACAAATTGTATTGAACAAAATGACATGGCTTATCCTCCGAATTGCACCTTCAAGCAGTTATCCGTTTAATCACAAATCACATAGTTTTTTACGCGGCTAGTGCTCAGATAGTTTCAAAAAACACTGAACTTCTCAAATCTCTTTTTTATAAATTCCCCACTTTCTTCAAATATCTATTAACAAACATCCTAAAAAGCGACAATCTACGTCTTTAATCTACAAAATGATTTATTTAAGCCATCCATAATAGGCTTTTCGCTCGGGGGTATGCCACCTATCAGGACCGCCTCCTTGAAGATCTGCGCATATATGGTCCAGATTCTGCTTCTTCCCTTCCCAACATCCATGGAACCGTTCGTATAATTAAGAAATGACATATCATACAAATAAAAATTGTTAAAGCACTTCTTACTGATACATAGAAGAAATCTATTTCACAGTTTTCAAAAGTCATCTTTGTCCCCCTCACCAAAATCTTAGTCAAAACTTCGCCTACGGGAACATGAATGCATAAAATACATAAAGATGCTTGTCCGATCTGGCCTAAGAGCTTTCCATATTGCATTATGAATAAAGATGCAAAGACCCACCCCATAACACCAAGCAATGAAAGCAAATATTCCAAAATCCCCCCCCCCCGATAACCTATACTTTGATAATATAAAATTTATACTTACCATCAAAAATGCACATATAGCACTATGCTTCATCGGAAGCTCTCGAATACTTTCAATCCATCCCTTCTCCGCCACAATATTACCCACCATATAATAAATCATAAAGTTACTTACCCGATTATCTATTCCCCATGGACAGATAGCCGGTACAATTCCAGCCACATACAAAGCTGTTAGTACTATCACAAAGATATAAAGCAGTTCTTTCTTTTTCCCACACACGTTATTCAGAAAATTATAAATATTCGTTATACAAAAAAGCGCCGGCAGAAACCATAGCACTCTATTATATGCAATGCTTGAATAAGTACCATACAGCAATCCCCAAACCAGTTCGCTAATCCTCACGGTCCTGGAAAACATGCATTCATTTATAGCAAAAAAAGACTGCGATATAATTCCAAACAAAAAGTATGGTATCATGAGTGTCATAAACTTATGTTTTACAGATGACAAAATAGAGGCTTCCCGATACAGATATCCACTTACAAAGAAAAACAAAGGCATATGAAATGAATAAATCCAGTTATAAACATATGTATTACTGCAAAAATGCCCCACAACCACAAATAGAATCCCCAAACCTTTTAATATATCGAGCCATACATACCTGCCGCTATGCATGTCAGTTAAACTTCTTCTTTCCATTTACTGAGCCTCAAATCTTCAAATAGAACTTCTTAATACAGCGTTCACACACCTTATTCAAATTTGCATCTACTACTAATCACCTTTACCATATCCCCCACATTCTCCATCGAAATAATCTCATCTATGTCAAATTCAATTCCAAACTCCTGTTCCAACATTGCTATTAAATTAATGTGCTGAAGAGAATCCCACTCATTTATATCATCCGCACACGTTTCTTCCGAAATAACTAAATTCTCATTCTCAAAAATAATCCTAAAAATCTTGTTAATTCTCTGCAATATATCACTCATCTTTATCTTTCCTCCATCACCAATCATTTGTATTTAGCAACTCGTTCTCCAAATTATACCTTTAAACATTTGTCTGCATAATCATGATATTATCTACCTTACATATTTTTAATAGACCTTCTATATCTCTACAAGTCCACTCATGCACTTCATTTTCTATATCATACCTTTCCTCTTTAAATCCAGCATCACCAAAAAAGTTAGAAATTTTGGAATTCTTTAAGGTCTTTTTATAATATCCATGAAGAGTGCAAATTCCCCTCTCCATGCATAATTTACAAACCAATTCCAGCATCACATACTCCAACCCTCGCGCAAATACTCTGCAACTCATCACCCAGCCGTCAATATAGGCATCTGTCTCACACAATCGAATAATAGAAACCGAAACGATTCCATTGCTGCCAAACTTATCCTGCAGTTCAAGTACAAACATTTCAATATCCGGTTTGCGGCTTAGCTCACTCACTTCCTCCATTGTATATCGTCTAGTTAAAAAATTAAACTGATTAGTCTTATTAAAAAGTTGCACTATCCTGTCTATATTTTCTTTTCGGGCTTTATCCACATAACACGTCATCTCCAATGATTTTAAATAATCATCATAATTCTCATATTTCCCCTTTTCCTCATTTCTTGCAATATTTTCTCTGTAATATTGATTCCGTTGTTTGTCCTCAGCAGTCTCTTTAGGCAATTCAAAAAAAGAAAGTGTATCCATCTGCTGAAGAGTCTGTGTCATATTCGACATCTGCAACACCGCTATTTCTGGAAGCATTGCCCTGACACTGTCACATTCCATTGAACTGTCGTCAATAAAAACTGCTGCTTCAGGCAGCAGATTCAATTCCTCTAGGATTTCCTGTATATTTTCATATTTTTCTTTCCAGTTTATTTTCTTAACCGCAAAATCTTTTGCATCCAAGACAGACTTCTTGGATGCAATACCACTTATCCCTGTTTCATATTCATTTTTAGAACAAATATTTAGAACAACTCCATGTCCGCTTAAATATTTTAAGTATTGCTGCAAAAGTACAAATTTCTCACCTTGTGGTGTTTCATAACCCAGTCTAATATTTTCCACCCCAACTTCTCCAATAATATCTCCCCATAAAGTATTATCCAAATCTGTAATAACCGTTTTCTTATTCTTACCCAGAACTGATTTTATAATATTCGCAATATTAAGTGCGTATCGCGGCATCACATCCATCTTCATTGGATACTTATACATGTACCACATCCTGTCATCATACCAATTAGTTAATCCTACATAAGATGACAAAAAATGAATATCATTGAGATACAAATGATTATTTTCTCTTACATAAGACGAAATAAAACCGTTGATATCATCTATATATTTGACACTTCCATCCTCATTCGTTCTTGCAGCATTTCCAATCATCCTGTATGGATAATATTCGAAATTATTCTGTATGATCATACAATGGTACTGTTCTTCCAATAAATTCCATATCTGAAGCAATCGCTGCTCCTCTTCATAAAGCGATAGCTCAAAAGATTCATTACATCTAAAATCACTGCGTAAATTCTTGTTTGTTACATGAATCAGAATAATATCGGGTGCAAATTCTTTTAACGCCGCATTCGGAAAACACGCCTCTTCATAAACACGATTATACTCACCAATGAGAAACATCGGCTTGATCCCATAATGAAGCAAAAAAACTTCTAAAAAATCCTGTACCTCTCCAAATGTGGATCCACACAGCACAGCAATCTTTATCTCCAGTAAATCTGTAGCCTGCGCAAACTTCTCTTTTACTTTTTTCTTCTGTTGCATCATATAAGAATAATCCAAAAGTTTATATATCTCCATGGACACCAAACTCCTCTTACTACATCTTTTCAGCAATATATGCCAATCCGACAGATATATCTTTAGACTCCGGGAAATCATCTGTCATATGATAAATTTTTTGCTTTATAATCTTCATATGTGCCTGTGTAAGCAATCTCTCAACAATATCTGGTGATTCGAAATTAGAAATATGATCCATATGATTCGAATTAATTACTGTGGTCAGATATAAAATTCCACCCCTTTTTAAAATGCGTGCTACTTCTCTGATCCCAACCTGTGGATCAGGGATATGTTCAATCACTTCAGCCAGAGTAGCAAAATCTACAGATTCATCCTGCCGGTCGATACCCTCAAAAATATTTCCATAATGCAGTTCAAAATTATAGGACAAAATTCCTGCCACTGTCAACATGCGAGATGCAAATTCTATCGCATACGGAGATATGTCGTACCCGACAACTTTAATATCGGGAATTTCTTTTAGAATTTCCCATAGATAGAACCCCTCGCCAAAGCCAATCTCCACTCCAATTTGCCCTCCCCCAGGCGCTTTTTCCTTCAGCCTAGGTAAAAATTCTGTAATAAAAAGATGATTTTTTTCATATAAAATCGTAGTGTACGCATAGGAAATCAGTAATCCCGGCATATAAGTCTCAAGCATCATTTTTTCATTGTCGTAAATCGTCCTCTGTATCTCTTTAAAATCTGAATGTCCATAATCCCGATTCTTAATAAAATAATCCAATTGTTTCAGATAATCGTAGATATACTTTCTTCCTATCTTAACCGGATCTAATTTCAATATCTCAAATAAATTTAAAATGTCTTCTGCAGCCTCAACATATTCATTTCCATATCTCTGCTTCAGTATATTAATCTGATCGACAAATCCCCCGGTCATAGGCACTCTCTTTAAATTCTCTGCAAATTCATCCAGCCGCATTTAGTTCTCTCCTCATTTAAATATCAATAACTTCAAAATCTCCATCATTGAATAACCTGTCCAATGGTATTGGGTTCAAAATAGTCATATCCTTATTCAAATAACTTTGAGCAAAATCTTTATCCTCCCCTACAAGACACTTATCACTGTACTCCCTGAATTTTTTGACACTAAATCCTCTTTGTATAATATTCTTCAAAGGCTCTTCCTTAATGTTTCCTAATTTAGTATGTATATATGGGCATGGCAAAATATCTCCCAAAGGATTTACATAAAACAGATTCACTGCCGGACAACCGTATACCAACTCATCATTCGGATTAAAATAATTCCATAAATCACGAATAATCGATGAATGTTCTCTTTTTAGCCGCTCTAAAGCCTGAGAATCCTCCTCTGTCAGCATAACATCATAATGATTGCGCCAATTTCCCGTAGGGGATGCGCAATTAAAAACAATCCCCCAATTATTTTCATCTAAATATTCGACAAACTCGCTTAATTCCTGACTCTGCGCATTATAATGCCCGACAACGATATTCACATAAGACTTCATACCTGCTTCCTGGGAATACCTGAGTGCATCTATGCATCTTTGATATGATCCCTGTTTTCGTCGGAAGCGGTCATGCTCCTCCGGTGAAAAAGCATCAATAGATACGCTTACTCTGTCTACCCCTGCTTTTGCCAGTTTCTCTGCCATTTTCCTGTCCAAAAACCAGCCGTTTGTTGTAATATAAATATAGAATCGATCCGTCTGAATAGCCTGCAATATATCAAAAAGCTTTGGATTCATCAAAGGTTCTCCACCCTGAATATCTATTTCATATACGCCCAGTTCATCCGCCTGATCAGCCAAACGTTTAATATCTTCTATTGTAAGTTTCGTTTCCCCAAATTCACCTGCTCCCGATCTGGTATAACAATGCGGACATGTAAAATTACATTTATTGGAATAGTTCAGTATAAATCCCTTAACGCTGGTTCCATGTCTATGGCTTTTCGCATACTCCCGGGATAACTTAATCATTTTCTCTGTCATTCGCTTCTTTTTGGTAAAAACATTGCTCATTGTTCCAAATTCCTTCCACCAGTAATAAAATTAGGACGGTCCTGATCCCCATCCCCCTTAAACAAAATTATATCGTCCAAAGAGTCTGCATAAAAATCCAAAGACACATTCTTCTGTACAAACGGTTCAAAATAATTGGGTATAATGTTAGAGTCATCATCCTGCTTCAGAGTAAATCCTGCATCCAAAAGTATATTATCCCGAATACCATACAAATAAAAATCTATATATTCATATCCTCTTACTAATTCCCGCAAAGCTGCCCCTGTGTTGGCAATTGCTTCAATATCTCCAATATAATCAACAATCCTTAACACGCAAGATGAATTATGACTGAGGTCTCTGGTTACAAATACTCCCAATAAATTCACACCATTTTGCACACCCCAAAATTGATATTGATAAACCGGATGCTGCAAATAACGATGACTAAAAAAATCAAAACTTTTCCTTGGAGATTTATACTGCTGTTTTTCTCCTTCACACAATCCTCGTAACTGTTCAGATTCTTTTATTTCCATCAACTCAAACTGTTCTTTTGCTCGATTATAGTCCGGTATCATTTTAGTTACTATGTGCGCTATTTTGTATTCCTCAAGGTCAGCAAGCAGATAATAATGCTTTAATTTTCCTATAAAACTGCCACTCCTTCTATGTAGCTCCTGCGTCTTTGCATTCAGCCCGATACCCGATAATGTCCTTGCATTGATTGAACGCATTAAATACAATTTCATTTTCAGGCCCAGCATTGGATAATTTTTATTGCGCACTTTCCAAAGAGCGCCGAACACATCTCTCTCTTTTTCCTCAGAATATGGTATATAACCTACAATACCTTCCAACTCATGGCTGCAATTATTCTCTGCTACCACAAAACAAACTTCACCATGGTAATAATGCTGCCATTCAAAAAATTGACGCGACTTGCACAAAATATGTTCAGGATTCCAATATTGCTCAATAAATTTCATAATAGATTCTACATCATTTAATGTTGCTTGCCTAATAGTGCACTCTGAAAGACTTCCCATGTTCTAGCCCTCCTCATCCATTATTATTATGAAAAGCAGAGACGATAATTATCACTTTTAGGCGGAAAGTCATTGCAGTTTAGCCTTGGTAATTCAAGCCTGTTATCTTTCTTCAAATGTGCAATAGACACTTTTGTTGTCACCCCTACTTTAGCACTTTTTCTGTCAATAAAATCGAGTACTTCTTTGCTGTAATTCCCATAAGGATAGTTCATCACCCAACACTTGCTATCTATGAATTCGTCCATAACCTCTAGTGCTTTTGTTATATCACTTTGCATCTGCGCTTCCGGTAGATCTCCCAGCCAGTAATGATCATACCCGTGCACTCCAATAAACATCCCATGACGCTTCAATGTTTTTATCTGATCTTCATTCATATATAACTCCATTGCAAGCTTTTCTTCAGAAATACCGACATACTTTTCAAATAAATCGCTGGAAATTCTATTTCTAAGTTCTTCCGGCAACGCTTTCTGAAGGATTCTCTTTACAAAAACAGTTTCTCTGTCATCAAATCTACCTGCAACGGCATACTGATCAAACAATTCCTCATTCGATGCGTAATCATATTCTGTTCCCCGATAGAAATCCAAACGTTCTTTTACATCCAAAACCAGATTTTGTATATCTGCGCTCGCTAAAATATAATGAATTTTATTGACATCCAACAATTGATGCGTCGAGAATGTCTTCCCGGGAATAAAGAAAGAACCCTGGACACCTGCCTCCTCTAATATTGGCAAAGCATATGTATAATGATCTATATAACCATCATCAAATGTAAGCAAAACAGCATTTTCCGGAAAATACCCCCCCCCACTCCAGACAGCCTCCAAAACCTGTTCCATAGTTACAATATTAAATTTCCTCTTCAGAAACATAATCTGTTCATGAAACATTGCATAGTCCAAACCTTTAATATTAGGATAGCGACTATTCTTCAAATCTCTCGTGTAGTGATACATGATAATATGTAAATTTCCCATTTCCATCTCCTCTTTTGTCACGAAATTCCGCTACTCGTTCGATAGTTTAACTGATGCCGTCAATTCACGCATTTCCATTAGTATCCTTATCCGCAAATATACCTTTCCCATATTGGCTCATAGCTATATCCCCGGCAAAACCTCTTCTTTATTTCTGCAAACTGCCTGTCCATCCTTAATCTCATATATCACATTACAGTTTCTGATCGTTGTCAACCGATGTGCCACAATAATCAGCGTTTTACTTCCCTGTAATGCATCTATTGCTTCCATCACTGCTGTCTCCGTTTCATTATCCAATGCCGATGTCGCTTCATCCAATACTAAAATATCCGGATTTTCATATAATGCTCTTGCAATAGCAATTCTCTGCCGTTGCCCTCCTGAAAATTTCACTCCGCGTTCACCGACTATTGTATCAAGACCATATGGCAAATTCTCTATGAAATCTTTTAACTGAGCCTGCTGCAATGCATCCCAAACTTTGGCATCATTAATTTCCGCCTTTTTTAAACCAAAGGCTACATTATTTCTCACTGTATCATCCACCAAAAAAACGGATTGTGGTACATATCCTATAATTTTTGACCATCGATGCGGTATCGTAAAAATGTCTATTCCATCCATCAATACAGAACCTGACTGCGGCTTTAGAAGTCCCATGATAATGTCAGCCAGTGTTGTCTTCCCGGCTCCTGATGCGCCGATAAGCGCTGCTGACTCTCCCTTCCTGATCACCAGTTCTGTATTATCAAGTACATTTTCCTTGGTATTTAAATATTTCCATGATACATTTTTAATTTCCAATTTTTCAGTGAACCGGACAATTTCCCTATCGTCTGCCTCTTCTCTCCTACCCTCCTGCACATATTCCTGAAGCTCCAGTTCATATTCATTTGCTGCTTTCAGGTTAGAATAGATTCCATGTAAAGATGTTTGTAAATATATAATAGAATTTATTCTGGTTGAAATCTTAGAAATAGAAGGCAGAATCTTGAATGCTGCCATAGCAAACGTGCCAAGAGCCGGAATGAATGTGCCTAAATCTATTCCCATGGCTATTCGTATACATACTATCCCGATAATGCCTCCAATACACACACCTTCCAAAATACGATCCGGGCACGCATTGACGACACCATTAATAACCAATGACTTCTGTTCTAAAGAAGCGGCCTCCTTATACTGGTCTATAAAATTCTTCTTTCTATCAAGCACCATAATCTCTTTAATTCCAGTTACTGCCTGATATCCATACTTATTCTTCAGCCGTATGGCTTCTCTTGCGTTTTTTCCCGCATTTTTCATTCTGTCCTTAAACCCGAATACAATAGCCAGCAAACACATACACGCCAGAATCATTGCACCGACTGTTAATACGATATCGGTTGTAAGCAGAAATATCCCTAATACTATAATGGTCAAAGTCTCTGCTACCAATGTATAGAAATTGAGCAACATCTGATACGCACCATTTACATCTGACCCAATTCCTCTAATTATTTCACTACTATTCGTATTTAAAAAAAACTGATAAGAACGTTTTAGATAGGAGGACAGCATTTTAGTCGAAAGTTCTTTTTGAAATCTTGCAGCAAAAGAATTCTGTACATAAGCTGAAAAGATCATGAATGCATTCTTAAAAAAATATACAAACATAATGGAACTACCAAGTACCAACAGAACCGTTTTTTCAGAAACACCGGAATCCAAAGAATAAATCCATTTAACATACCATTTTCCTTGTATTTCTGAAGGCATAAGCATGACTTGAAGAAACGGATAAATAATAGATACCCCCAGTAATTCTAACCCAGAACTGAAAATCATGCAGAAGAAGACTACAATACTCTGCTTCTTTTGCTTCCTATTCAGAATATAATTCAATTGTCCCACAATGCGACTCAGCGCATAGATACTGTGCTTCATTTTCTATCCTCCAAAACAAATTTCTAATTAGCCGATTTTACTCGAAATAAATTCTGCCCTATAAAGCACTTATTAATAAGAAACTGTTTTGTTTTCCCGGTAAATTTGATCATTTTCTGTAATTTAATTACACTTCAGCAGTATCTCCAGCAGCATCTAATGTCATTTAATGGAGCCGAACACCTAAATGCAAGAATTTGGTCAATTTGACAGGCATGTATACTTACAAGACAGTAAAAAAATATTTTTTCATAATTCTATCATGTCATCCTCTTTAAAATCACGAATTGCCTTAGTTCCCAAAGCCTCTCGCCATCTCATTGGTGACAAACCGCACCCAGGCCTTTTAGTCGTTATGTTCTCTTCCGTCAGAATTTCTCCCTGTACAATATTACATTTTGCAACAATACTTTTACGCACAATATTAATATTCTTTTTCTCAGAAGCTGATGGAACTTTCCGCCTATCTCCTAGTGAAAGCTCGATATTTCTAATTGCTCTAATCATCTCGCGTAATTCACCTGGCTCAAGGCTCGCTTTATGATCTGGACCTTCCATACTTTTATCTAAAGTGAAATGCTTCTCTATAACTTCTGCTCCTAATGCCGTTGCAGCAATAGGTACTTCAATTCCAACTGTGTGATCCGAATATCCAACCGAAACTCCAAGTTCATCTCTTATTGTCAGCATTGCCCGCAAATTCACATCTCTATACGGGGTCGGATATTCCGAATTGCAATGAAGCACTGTTATGTCCATACTACCATTATCTTTCAAAACTTTGACAGCTTCTCTCACTTCAACAAGTGAACTCATTCCCGAAGAAATAAACACTTTCTTTCCTGTTCTACCAGCATTTACTAAATATGGATAATTTGTAATCTCTCCAGAAGGTATTTTTATAATGTCTACACCACACTGCATCAAATAATCCATACTTTCAATATCAAATGGAGTAGAAAGAAATTTGATCTTTCTATGCCTACAATAATCAATTAGCTTCTCATGCATGTCCAATGTTAATTCTAACCTTTTTAACATATCAAACTGAGACTCACTCCTCTGCGTTGTTTCCATTTGATATTCTGCCTTTTGAGCATTTCTGCACACAAGCCGTTCTGCACGGAAAGTTTGGAACTTAACAGCATCAGCACCAGCCCACACCGCTGTATCCACCAACTTCTTTGCAGTATCTATATCACCATTATGATTTACTCCTGCTTCCGCAATAACAAATACGTTACTCATGATTTTTTAACCTGTCTCCTATCCTCACTTTACCGTTATATGTGTATTCAAGAATCTCCAGTATTGTATCACCAGTTTTTACCCAAAATCCTTCATCAGACTTTCCAATTACCTGTCCTGTCGTATTCTTATATGAACATGATTCCTGAACCATCCTAGCCTTATTAATACAAATTTTTTTCCCATCTATCCATGACGTTGCCTGTGGTCCCGGCACACATAAGGCACGTATGAAGTTAAAGATTTCCCTACTTGTTTGATTCCAGTCAATCACTTCATCTCCCGGCATACGCGTCCCGCAATACATACCAATTGGATCAATATCTTGCTGCTTAATTGACTTCACTTCATTATTTTGAATCATTTTAATGGCACGATAAAGCACATCTGCACAACCATCATAAGCTTTTGTTAGCAATGTCGCGTAATTATCATCATCTGTTATAGGATATGTTTCTTGTAAAATAATATCTCCCGTATCAATTCCTTCATTCACATAATGAACCGTTATTCCGAATTCCTTTTCATCATTAATCAATACCCAGTTCAATATGTTTTTTCCTCTGTAAAAGGGCAATTTCCCTGCATGACAGTTAATCGTCTTGTAACGTGGAAGATTAATCATTTCCGTCTTGAATATCTGATTAAAAGACATAGAAACAAACAAATCAACCTCATATTTTCTGACTTTATTCATGAATTCCCTGGAATTAATATTTTTGCTTAATTCTGCAGGTATTCCATATCTTTCTGCTAATTTTATTAATACCGCATCTCTCTTATCATATCTCACCATTATAAATCCTATTTCAAGGGAATTATCAGACACTATTTTGTCAAATGCTTTATGAGCCCAGGGTCCATCTGCAAAATATCCTATTTTCACGCAGCACACCCCCTCCTGGGTGTTACTCTATCCCCCCCCCCCTTGACAGTTTCCAGTACATTTATCATATACCATATCATTATCCTCCACATTTTTTCTTATAATGCTTCCAGCCCCTATTATGCAATTTGAACCAATCACTTTACCTTGAATCACAGTTGCATTCGCACCGATAAAAGCCGCCCTTTTAACGGTCACACCACCACACAATACACTGCCTACCGATATATGAGCGAAATCCGCTATTCTGCAGTCATGCTCAATGATTGCTCCTGTATTGATAATACACATTTTTCCAATCAGTGCACCTGCATTGATAATGACACCTTTACCAACAATCGTTCCTTCTTCTATCTTCACATATTTAGACACAATAGCCGATGGATCACATACAACAGGCATATGAAAACCGATTTCTTTCAAGCGCTGATATATCCTTTCACGTAGCGCAGACTTACCTAAATAACCAATTCCCATCGCTACATGTCTAATTCCATTCCGGTACAAATTTTGTAAATCTCCATCGTTTCCTATTAATGGATAATTTACGCTACACGTGGTCCTTCGATCATTAACGATATAACCAGCAATTTTAAATTTGTTTTCCCGTTCCAATATGTCTGCCAAACTTGCAGCATGCCCACCACAACCTATAATCAAAATCTGCTCCATCTATATTCACCCAATGTTCATTTGAGGCTGCCATAATCACAATCGGAACATCTAACGTTTTAGAGGTATATATTCATAGCAATTACGACATAATATCAGTTCATCATAATCACTATTTTTCAATATCTCCCTATAATATTTCTCTTTTGCCCCACAAAAAATCTCATGCAAATCATATTGCATGATGTCTCCTACCAGCATCAAATTATCATAATCCTGACAACAAGCCGAAACGCTTCCGTCCCAATTAACCGAAAGCTTGTCCCATATCTCTGGGCATACGGCCATATGTTGTATGTTTCTCCTATCTTCTTTCATAAATTGCTCATAAATCCGACTACGCTCCTCTGAAAGTCCCATACGTGCGATGTCAACATGTTGCATTTTCGTCCTTCCAACGCCGATTTCATCACAATAGGGGCCAACTTCGCTTTTAAACCTGGCAACCTCCTCTTCCGACTCATACGTTATAGATGTGGTTACCGAAATATATGGCGTTTTTCCTTCTCCTCGCATCTCGTGCATTGTTTTAATCGCACTCAGTAATTGAGTATAACTTCCTCCTTTCCTCATTTCTCCATATGTCAAATTATCTATTCCCTGAAAGCTGAATTTTACACTGTCAATCTTAATTTCAATAATTTTTGATATCATTTCTTCGTCTAAAAGTAATCCATTAGTATTAAAATGAACCAACACACCTTCTTCCTTTAATACCCCCCCCCACTCCAGAAACCGGGGATGCAAAACAGGTTCTCCCCAACGGATAAATCTAACGCCTCTGATATGATATCGTTTGATATCCTCTAACACTTTTTCAAATACTTCTTCACTCATAAATCCTTTTTTTCGTTTCATAATGCCTGTGCCCACAGGACACATGTTGCATTGTATATTGCAACAATTAGTGAGCTCTATATCCAAATAGTTCGGGACTGCATTTTCTCTATTACATAATGCATTATACTTTTCAATATTTGAAGAACTGTTACACTGCTTATATATCTCCACAAAAGGGTTAATTCTCTTCATATCTTCCAGATCCTTCCTATATACTTTTCTATTTTTTTCGGCTCGCATTTGATTGTCACCCTATAACAATAATATCCCTATTAAATTAACTTCACAACCTTTTTGACATTTCTTCCTGTAATATTGCTTCTGCCAATTTAAAATCAACCAAATCATCTATATCAATCGAATGCCTCTTATCCATCACATATGCATATCCATATTCATGGTAAAAGTCTGGATTTATTAAATACTCATTACAGTCTGATATGTATATAGCTCCGTTAATCCGATAAAATACAGGTAATTCCTGTCTGCATTTACGCCCTTCAACTGGCAAAAATCCATTCAATGACAAATCTTCTGGCAAAGTATTCATCCATAATGGTGAATGGTCTGCTTCACATACGCTTACAACAGATTTAGCGTTTTTGTCAAATAATAATTTATACGCCGCTTTTATGTCTTTGGCAGTACGTAAAGGTGACGTAGGCTGCAGTACGGCAAAGGTGTCAAATTTAAGACCATAATTTTGGTATCTGGCAATTACAAACCGTATCACATCCGCTGTTGTTGCCGTGTCAGTCGCATGTTCCTCACTTCTCAAAAACGGAACTTCTGCCCCATATTCAGTTGCTATACCTGCATACACCTCGGAATCCGTTGAAACATGAATATGCGAAAACATTCTGCTTTCAATTGCTGCCTCTATTGTATAAGCAAGCAACGGTTTATCATTTAATAGCCTGATATTCTTATCCTTTAATCCTTTTGAACCACATCTTGCCGGAATAATCGCTAAATTCTGCATAAGCCCCTCTCATCTTCTTAACTATCCTGCCTTTTTCTATGCAGCTGTCCATAATATCCTCATCATTCAATCTCCTTTACAACCCTGAAAGCCTCTGCATACAAGGTTCCTGCCTCTGTTCCTCTAAGAACTGACTGCGCTTTTATAGCTTCAATACTTCTTGGGAAAGGATGCACTCCAAGTTCTGTATCATATATATTCATTACCTCCATTTTCCCCTTAAGATAATTTGTAATATCTATATACAGATTAGGTTTAAACCCGTCATAAGGCTTCCCAAAATTTGTTTCTGAAAGAATTTCCATTGTCAGAATTCTTTTTACATATCCCCTTCGGAAAATTTTGGAACACGAATAGCAGGCATCAAACACATGTTTATGATCGGAATGTGCGTCATTATAATCCGGCAGTATAATACATTCCGGCTTAATTTCATCAAATGCCTGTCCAATCGCATTAATCAATTTCCCCTGCATACAATCATCTAGCTGGGCTGGCGGGAATTGCAGATTAATAAAATCATGGAAACCATAAAACTCTCGAACTTTCTTTATCTGCTCCTTTCGCTTCGTGATGAACGCATCATCCCATTCGCCCCCTGCTTTAACATCTGTTATATTAAGCCAAAAAATTTCATTCCCCATATTCTTTAACTTTAGAATACTGCCTCCTGCCCCTAATGTCTCATCATCAGGATGTGGCGAAATTACCATAACATTCTTCATCGTTCTATCCTACATTCCTTTTATAGATTTTTGAAAATCAATTCCTTACCAAACTTCTCCTGGTATCTAACTGCTCTATTATCTGATTAAGATATCTATTATTTTATGTCCAAACAGCATGGGCATCAACAATCCCAATCAAAGACTGGAGATAAAAACACAGGACACTTCTAAAACCTACAAGTACATCCCAATTTCCGGTATAAAGTTCTGATCATACCGTATAATTTCCATAATACCCTCCCCTGTTTTTACAGAAAATCGCCATTCGTCATCTACTCCTATAATTTTCCCGGGTTCAATATTTTTGTATGCAAAATCCGATAACTCCTTAACCTCCCAAACCTTGTATTCATAGCCATTATACTCAAAATGTGCCCCCACATAAGGTTCTGAAAGCGCTCTGACTAAATTATATATATTTCTGCTGGACATTCTCCAATCGATTTTTCCGTCATTCTTATTTCTTTTTCTCCAAGTATTATGTTCTTCCCTCTCCAACTCAACATAAGGTATGGTACTCTCACATATCTTTTCCCATAAATAAACTAATTGCTTTTCAGCTACATTCATAATCTTATCATATAGTGTTCTCGCATTATCTTCATACAATATTGGAACTCTCACCTGCGACACCACTTTTCCTGTATCCGCTCCTTCCTCCAACATAAAGAAACTGGAAGCCGTCTCCGTCAATCCTAACGCTAATGCCCAGATTATGGGATGTCTCCCCCGATTCTTCGGAAGCGCTGAGGGATGAAATCCAATCACTCCCTTTGGGAACAGATTAAGTACTTCCTTCTTTAACAACTGTGACCACCCCAGACAAAAACCAATGTCCGGGCTCAGACTTTGAATAAACTCGCAGGCTCCCTTTTCATTTATATTATCCACATACAAACACGCAATCCCCTTTTCGGAACATAAAAAAGATAAATCCACAAAGTCTGCATTCAACCTTGATTCTCTCTTAGTAATCACCCCCACAATATCGGCTTCCTGCCTGATTAAAGTTTTTAGAAAAATTTCTGAGGACTGCACGCATCCAATAAATAAAACTTTCATCTATTCACTCCATTCAATATCATGAGCGGTCTCGGAAACTCTTTAAAGCCCATATTTCCGCTCTTTTTCTGTTTCTCTCTTTTATTTCATCCTCCATATTCCGGAAGAGAAATTCTATATTTTTTTCAATATCTATTGACATATGCCTCAAATTGTGCGGGCGCGTTTGGTGACCATATACGCCAGTCACCAAACGCGCCCCTTGTAG
>Ga0137308_100434_pt1 | contig 70072 bp, 62 predicted proteins | sample Inofrocosms_June_FD_97181 | JGI IMG/M metagenome (GOLD analysis project Ga0137308, IMG submission 97181) | Mouse cecal microbial communities from Vienna, Austria - N-Acetylneuraminic and N-Acetylglucosamine D2O microcosms_June | ecosystem: Host-associated > Mammals > Digestive system > Large... | reverse complement strand
ATCAACTTTTTGTGTTGCCCCAGCGTGATGTATGCGCCTTCCATAGCTTTCGCAAACATATGATAGCGTGCCTTTATCAGTGCGGACTTATTCTTTGATGCCTGCGCCGCTATGCTGATAATGTTGACAACATCCTGTTCCGTAACATCATGGTTTTGTCGAAGAATCTTTGTGATTTCAGGAATTGTCATCGGATGGCTTGTTATTGTACGGAGATCCCTATACACAGAGGCGCTGACACATAAATCATATAAAAACTCCGCATCCGACTGCCCATTGGGAACAGTCATATTATAATCACAGGCAATTTCGTTAAGCGATTTTTTCGGATCAACCAAATCAGCAAACAAAGAAACCGGTATATCAGATGCAGGTTTATTGTAAAATGGAACCACACTTTCAGAACGGATAATATCTTCTTCCATAAAGACAGAGCTGCACAACGTATCCGCAAACTTTACGATATCAGCATCCTCTTCCTTTCCCCCTAGCGTAGCACTGGTAAGGATATGTAATACATTGGCAGGATTACTGATTCTTGCCTTCAAACGTTTTAACAGAAGAGAAGTTTCCATTCCTGTTGTGCCACGATAAATATGGGCTTCATCAAGTACCAAAAAGCGGAGTTTTGCACCGGAGAACACAAGATCATCTTTTGGTCGGAGCATCATATATTCAAGCATCGCATAATTTGTCACTAAAATATGAGGAGGCATTGCCTGCATGTGCTCACGGGAAATAATCTCGTTTTTCAACGGTTTTAACGGATACCCGTTGGTATCCTTATAAATCTTTCCGTATTCAGCAATACCATCCTGCTCATTCTGTTTAGTACTGCTGTTATACACACCAAAAGTGATATCGGGATAATTTTTCAACAAATTTCGCAAGCGTTTCATCTGGTCATTTGCAAGGGCATTCATCGGGTATATCAGAATTGCTCTGACTCCCGAAGAAAGTGTTCCTTCCTCTGCTTCACGCAGGAGATGGTTTATAATGGGAATCATAAAACATTCTGTTTTTCCAGAACCGGTACCAGTAGTAACAATCAGGTTCTTTCCCTTATTAGTTTTTCTTAGTGCCCTTTCCTGATGAAGGTACAACATTCGATAGACCTGTATTTCCTTCTCGCCGTCAGGAATATTCCCTTCCAACCCTCGAAATAAAGGAGAAGCTTCCCCTTCTTCAATCATATCCTCCAAACTTTTTCCTGTTTTATAAGAATCACTAATATCAAGATAGGGTCCCTTTGATACAGCCCCATCTTCTTTCAGGGCTTCTATAAATTGCCTAGCGTAGTTCCTATCGGAGATATGGAACAATGTAGAAATATATCCGATAAATTCATCTTTTATGTTTTCTGCTGCCGTTATTGGATTAAACATGCTTATATCCTTTCTGTCCGATACCTATACAGATCAGCAGTCGAATATTTATGTTTATTGGCTTTTGTATATTCATGATCTGTCAGGGAATAGATCGTTTTTTCTAGATATTTATCATAATAATGATAATAGTAAAGTCCGTCATACTCGGGATCCGTTATGCACAGGGCGATATCACTAACATAAACAATTCTCACAGGATTGACCATCATCTTTGCAATTCCCCGATTGTTAGTATGTACATCAAATGAAAATTCATAGCGTTTTCCATGAGAAACCTCTGTAAACATAATCCCTTTGTAAACAGGGCAATATCCCTCTGAAGTATTTTCCATACCTGTAAACTCTATATTATCAATGCAGCAGGTTCTGATCTGTATATATCCTGCATTTTCATTAGCGCTATCTGTAACAGCATCCACGACAATACGTTTATCCTGAAAACGCAGCAAATTTTTGTCACCGACAATGCAGTCGCCTTCCGCAATTACTTCCTTAATCTTCTTAAAAAGACCTCCAGAAAAGATACTGATATTAAAATGATAATTTCCAAGCTCCATATCTGACGGGATTTCTACGCTTTCGATGCCTTCATCAAGTTCAAATTCTGTAAAACTAGCTTCATTTCTACATAATGAGAAAGTAAATTTTCTTCCTTCTTTTCCGATAAAACCTCCGCCATGATTCCAAAACAGTCGGTTATTTTCTGTCCAGAATTCTGGTGTCTTCAGAAACCGCTCTTTATAGCAGACACGAGCTAATGTGTAACAATCATTTTGCGTGATGCCTTTAACTATCATCTGGATTTCTGCAAGAGAAAACGCAGCTGTTCCTGCGAATGACTGCAGAACATTTCCAAGGGTAACCAGCCCCTGTCCATCATACATAATATCCTTGCCGTCAACGGTAAACTGTACTTCTGTTTTTGCTGGATTCTTCACCGTCAGCCGACTATTTTGCGGAATATTTCCAATATAGTATGCCGGAGCTGTCCCATTCATCCATACACCAGAAGTTTCCTCAATCTGTATTTTAGGAATGGCAATATGAAGTTCTCCGTTCCGATATGACACACTTATTTCTTCATCTTCTTGTGTAAATGGCACAGTTTCGGTAAAATCATCTATACTAACTGTAAATGTTGCATTAATGTAGTCATTTGGGGAATAATAATATTCCCGGTTAAAGTGTGCTTCTGCACTTGCAATCAGAATAAAACTCCGATCAAAGACTAATTTTTCACCATCAAGATCCATAATCTGAATTCTGCATATATCTTCTTTTCCTTTGATTGGACAGTTAAAAGCAACCCCGTTGCTAATTTCAGTCTTGGAAAGTTCAGAAAATTCAATACGTTCTCCGTTTTGCAGGATCACAAACTGTGACAGAAGATTCATATTTTCAAGAATGACATTGCAAAAGCTGCCATGATAAGTAAAGTAATATTCTGTATCATCCGTACGTACGCTTGGAAAGAGAGCTGGTTCTGTCGGTGGAAGGACACGGATATCTGTTCCTCCTATGCTGTCAAAAGAAAGTAGCTTTCCACTCGCTGTAAGCACAAAGCCGTTTTTCAATTCAACAAAATATGCTTTAAGTCCGCCTATTTTAAAAGTATCTATGGCTGTAACATCTGCCCTTTCAACTTCAAACGTAGCGTTTACGGTACAATCAGCGTATAATTACCGCACTTCAACTGGTTAAGACTGGTTTCTGTTGTCCCAGAGAATGTCAGAATATGACGATACAATGTATCGCCCGAGGTATATATTTCTTCATTATCACAAGTAATCCGCACCTGAATATTCAGTTCATTAGTATCTCCATTAAAGGCAGGCAGAGAAACAGCTTCTCCATTTAATGTTTTTCCAAGTTCATTGCCATACCAGCTTAAGTTTTGTTGATGGACAATTGTCCCATTATAATAGAGAGCAAGCGTAGCCTTGTAGACATTTTCATTTTTTAGACGAATATCTGGTATCACAAGCTGCACATCATTCTCATTCTTCAATACCAGTTTTGTTCTGATTCGGGAATAATCAATAGCAACATCCCGTTGTCCAATTTGGCCATCCCGTTCCGTCTTTTTAGCGTCTGCTATAGTAATAATCTTATTTTTAAACCACTCTTCGCAAAGCTGTTCTTCATATGTTTTTATGGGCATATTTTCGGAATTGATCAAAGCATCTATCTTAGTAATCAACTTTTCAAACAGTTTGTGTGTAAAGACAGGCCGTAAAAGGATTAGTTTACGGATACCTTCCTGAAATGAGTACACACGTGAACTGATTGTAAGCTCAGCATCCTCCGTATTTTCGCCGCTTAACTTCTGCTGCAATGACCGAATCATTACTTCAAGTAGAGGATCTCCTGGAATCACCTTCCATTTCAGATTATTCTTATAAAAATCAAACAAGAAATCGAACAAAGCCATCCATGATTTTTTTGTACTAAGTGCATGAATAACAACCGTGGACTTAAATGCACGGCTATTGGCATCTTCAACGAAAAGTCTATCATTCTCCTTCATGGCATTTTCAAGAGAAGTCTGCAGAAGGCGTATTACAGAGTCGTTTGTGTCACGATATCCGAATTGGAGAGACATAAAATTCCAGAAATTGTTGTTTTCTTCATTTTTCCAACTTTTGGCATTATTAACGAGAGCCAGTGTTATTTGCATTTCCGCATCCAAGGTCATCTTGTTACCAAGCGGGTCGCTCAGAACCTGGTCAATATACCCTCTGGTGAGTTTGTTCAATTTGTCTAGTGTTTCTTGACTAAGAATCTTGCTTCCGATAAGCGGATAACATGCAAACACTTTAGATACAAAGTTCCCTTCGCTTTGACGTTCCCTCATATCCTGTTCAAGGCTATCCAGAATAATCTCAGGCCGCTTTGTTGAACATTCAAAGTCAAGTTTGCGATATTCTTTTTTATTCTTAATGTACATTAATATCAGCCTTTCCCAAATAGACTAAACCTATTTCCGCCAACAAGGAAGCTGGCTTAAGGGGTACTTTCAAGCTCAAGCCATCCTTTCACTGTTTCCACAGCATAACCAACCGCCTGTGCTATCTTCTCAATATCAAGTCCCATTTCATACAAGTTTCCAGCTACTTCTTGAGCCTTTTTCTGCTCAGACTCGGCCCTCATTTCCTGGATTGCCTGACACACATCAACCGCCTCCTTGCCTTCCTCATATTTTATACCCGAATTTGTAATCGCCTCTATCACGTCTGCCGCCCTGCGCTCCACTTCCCGGAATCGTTTTTCATTGGTTTTCAATATCCGGCTTAAGTTATCCTTATCCTTCGAATATTTGATAAACAGCATGACCTCTCGAAGGCTGGATTGAAATTTCATGATTTCTTCGTCCGACATCTGTGCCGGGGCAATCAGCCTGACATGGTAATTGTCCATACAAGCAAGCACCTTTGGGTCTGCAGCATCCATCATGTCAAACAGACTTAACGGACCATCCCATTTTTCTGAGCCAAAAAATATGGTCACTGTGACAGAGGGTATCAATTTATCTTCAGCCCAGAAACCGCTTAAGAATTCACCTGTGCTTGGTGTTTTCTTTCCTTTATTAATAAATGCTTCTCCAGGGTTCTTTTTCCGCTTCATTTCCTTCCGGTGTGACTTTGCTGCCTCTTCCACCTGCCCCGCATATTCCAGGGCATCATAAAGGTTGTTTTTTACAGGCATGGCGTAATGAATCTCCGCCTGATTTTCTGCGCCATAAAGCACATACTCTGTGTTTCCATCTGTCATTGCGGCGTACAACTTCTGTACATCACGGAATTTTTGGACTGGAACCACGGCTCCGTCTGCGCCGTATGGCAGTGCAATTTTAGTGGTGTCACGCTCTGTAAGCCGCTCCGGCAGGATCATCTGCTCTCCGCCATAAATATAGTAATTAAAAATATCGGCAAAGACACTTGTATCTTTTACATAATTTTTTGTGATCGTATCTGCTTTCAATGGCATCCACCGCCTTTCTGTATAAATGAATATATGGCATTAGGTATTCAAATCTGCACCCTTACTGTGATTTTATTATACAAAAGGGAAAGTTCTTTTTCAAGCATATCAATACCTGTTTCTCTAAGGATCAGCCCTTGTGTATCAAATACGAAGTCTACCTTTCTATGTAAACATCATAAAGAATAAACTCCTCCTTCCCCGCCAAAAAGTCAAAAATCAGCTTCTTCTGATTCCCGATGCTGTTGCTCTCCGCCTTATCTCCGTCCTCCCGGGAAAGGCGGATGTAGGCGGCGGTGTGGAAGATTTCTGTATTTTTTTTCATGAATGGTCCGTTCTCCTTTCATCTGTTTGTTCTGGCAGGGTGATATGTGTCCGGATGATGCGGCTTAATAATTCCTCAGCGGTTATTTTCCCGAGAAATTCTCTTTCTATGGTGTAGGGGATGGATTCCTGGTTTTCTTTTTTCAAATTATACTCCTAAGCGGTTGTGGTTAATTTTTATATTTTATTGGAAGCGGCTTATCCAATATTCCAGCAAAATCACAGATATACCCATGAGTCAAATGATTTGCCGGCCGGAAATCATTTGACTCATGGGTATGCTCTTGAGTATAACCGCCTCCATGGGGGAATGAGGATACCCTGGAAATTCTGCGGATTTTGTCGGAACATCGTGTGAAGGCCAGTTTTTTTATGACAGGGCACTGGGTGGAGTCTTATCCGGAGGATGTGAAGGCCATTCAGGCAGGCGGCCATGATCTGGGAAATCACAGTGAGAATCATAAGAATATGACTGAATTGGGTGATGAGGAAAAGACATCAGAGCTGCTGAGCGTACATAATAAAGTCAAAGAGCTGACGGGAGTGGAGATGGAGCTGTTCCGCCCGCCTTTTGGGGCGTATGACGATGCAGTGGTTTTAAATGCCAGGGAGAATGGCTATTATGCCATCCAGTGGTCTGTGGACAGTCTGGACTGGAAAGATTATGGGGCAGATGCCATTGTGGAAACTGTCTGTGAACATAAAAGTCTGGAAAACGGGGCCATTATTTTGTGTCATAATGGGGCGAAATATACGGTGAAGGCCCTGGATGAGATGATTACCAGGCTCCAGGCCCAGGGGTATGAGCTGGTTCCCATCTCTCAGTTGATTTACAAGGAAAATTTTCATATGGATCAGGCGGGGAGGCAGGTTTTGAATTGAACAAGATTTGGGCCTTCTTCGATTCATTTATTGTGAAAGTGGGAACAATGAAGTATAATTTAGAAAAAGTTTGTGTGTAGATCATTACAAAGATGTTGTTTGACTTGACGAGTTTGGGCAAAACAAGCAAAACGGAGCTCAAACCAGCCCGGTTATGATATATCTGCATGCAGAATTATTTGGCAAAGACGTGTGCTCTTGGGTAAAGTGCTGTGGGAAAATAACTGACACATTTTGGCTTGTCTATTTCTCCAAGTGCAATCTGTATCACTTATTTTTCTGCAGTTCCTATAGCGAGGGAGGGAAGAAAATGAAAAGACCGCTGCCAATAGGTGTTGATAATTTTGAAGAAATGATAAAAGAGGGCTATTATTATATAGATAAGTCTATGTTTATCAAAGAACTGCTGGATTTAAAGGGAAAAGTGAATCTCTTTACCCGCCCCAGGCGCTTTGGAAAGACGTTGAATCTGAGTATGCTGCGGTATTTTTTTGAATACACAGGCCATAAGGAAACGGACAGCTCTGGCAGAGAGCTTTTTCAGGGGATGAAGATTATGGAAGCCGGTGAAGACTATAACGGCCAGATGGGCAGGTATCCGGTGATAAACCTGACTTTGAAGTCGGCAAAGCAGGAAGACTTTGACATGGCTTTTTATATGGTGCAGAATGCAGTCAGCGCGGAATTCGAGAGACACAGAGAGCTTGTGGAGTGTGGGAAAGACAGGCTTTCGCAAAAAGAGTATGAGCAGTATGTGAAGATTGCCGAGGGACAGGCCGGTGAGGGGGATATCAGGAATTCCTTGCTGTTATTCTGCCAATGTATGTATAAAGTTACAGGAAGGAAAACGGTGATTCTGATTGATGAGTATGATGTCCCGCTGGAAAATGCGTATTTCCGGGGGTTTTATGGGAAGATGACCGGGTTTATCCGCTCGCTGTTTGAGGCTGGGCTGAAGACAAATGAATATCTCCAGTTCGCGGTGGTCACCGGATGTCTGAGAATTTCCAAGGAGAGCATTTTTACCGGACTCAATCATTTGAAAATCATATCCATACTTGACCACAGGTACAGTGAGCATTTTGGATTTACAGAGGAAGAAGTATTGGAAATGATGGCTTACTATGGTGTTGAGAGCCGTTTTTCTACTATGAAGGAATGGTATGATGGATATGTGTTCGGGGATATCCATGTGTATAATCCGTGGAGTGTGATTAATTTTATGTACGACCTGCATGCGGATGTCCGCGCATTTCCCCGGCCCCACTGGATTAATACCAGCTCTAACGATATTATTAAAGATATGATAGCAGGAGCTGACCGTGAGATGAAAGGGCAGATTGAGACACTGCTGAGCCAAAAGACACTGAATATTCAAGTACACGAAGAGGTTACTTATGAGGATATGCGCGGCAGAGGGGAAAATCTGTGGAATTTCCTATTTTTTACCGGGTATCTGACGAAAGAAAATGAATATTTTAAAGATAATTATGTGTTTCTAAAAGTCCGCATTCCCAATATTGAGGTGCTGACCATGTATGAGAATACTATCATGAATTGGATGAAGGGGATGATAGAAAAGGAAGATTTCCGCGATTTGTACCGGGCTATGGAGGATGGAGATGCAAAGGGGATGGCGGATATTATAAATGGCCAGCTTTTTCGCACCATCAGTTTCTATGACAGTGCAGAGAACTTTTATCATGGCTTCCTCACAGGAATACTCAGCCAGAGTGAGAATTACATGGTAAAGTCCAATCGGGAATCTGGCAGCGGGCGGTCAGATATTATGGTGAAAAGTCCTTCTCTGCGGGGACGGTCATTTGTTCTGGAGGTAAAGGTATCTGACCGCATGGATGATTTGGAAGGAGATGCCCAAAGGGCGGTTCAGCAGATCTACGATAAGAAATATATGGAGGAACTCAGGGCGGAGGGATATGGTAACATTGACTGCTATGGAATTTCTTTTTATCGGAAAGACTGTGAAGTGCGGTTTGGAAAGAGGGATTAGAGGAGATTGATATGAGCAGGACGCTTCCCATCGGTGACGACCAATTTCGGTCAGTGCGGGAGAAACATGCGTATTATGTGGATAAGTCATTGTTTATAAAGGAGTTTCTGGAAAAACAGGATACTGCGGCATTGATTACCCGGCCCCGGAGGTTTGGGAAGACTCTTAATATGACCATGCTGCGGGAGTTTTTGGATATTACCAGGGACAGCCGGGAGCTTTTTGACGGGCTGAAGATTATGGAAACGGAATATGCCCAGGAGATCAATTCCAGGCCAGTAGTCTATTTTACGTTTAAGGACTGCGCAGGTAAGAATCAGGAAGAATTTATGCAGTCTGTCTGGAACAGTATTTTTCAGGAATATCGGAGATATTACGGCATTTTCGGGGGGAAAGTGGATAAAAGGGATTTATACTATATACAGTTTTACCAGACCCTTCAGGAAGGCCTGGATAAGAACCTAAGCAGGATAGACCTTTCTTTTTCCATCCAGTACCTGGTGACAGCCGTATGGCGTTTTTTCGGAAAAGAGGCGGTTCTTTTTATTGATGAATACGATCAGCCTGTGCTCAGCAGTTATGAGAATGGATACAGGGATGAAATGGGGGAGTTCTTTTCGGCCATGTACGGGTCTGCGTTAAAGGGGAATGAGTATGTCAGTCAGGCGCTTTTGACGGGGATTCAGAGAGTGGCCAAGGAGAGCATTTTTTCAAAGTTGAATAACCTGCAGGTCTATTCGGTTGTCTGTGAGGATTATGCGGAATGTTTCGGGATGACGGAAGATGAGGTTAAAGAGGTGCTGGACCACTATGGGCTGGAATTGACTAAGGCTGTGAAACAAAAATATAACGGGTATCAGTTCTGCGGAATAGATATTTATAATCCCTGGTCTGTGCTGAATTATGCGAAAAATAAGAAGCTGGGAGATTACTGGGTCAACACATCCACGAATTACCTGGTCAGGCAGGCGCTTAACAGTGCGGGAAATCATTTCAGGAAAGATTTTGACAGGCTGATAGAAGAAGGAGTGACAACGGCAGGGGTGAATCTTGAAACCTCTTTTATGGAAGTCCAGGATACACAGAGCCTGTGGGGGCTCTATAAAGTGACAAGCAATCTGGAAATGGGGCTGGGCAGGAGTGATATTTTGCTGGAGGCACTGCATCCGGGCCAGTGTCATATTTTAATAGAATTTAAGCAGGGTGTAGACCTTGTTAAACTTAAAAAAGAAGCCCTTGGGCAGATTATGGAAAACCGTTATTATGCTGGGCTGAAAGGCAGAGTTTTATGTCTCGGGATTGCCCATAATAAAAAAGAGTGTGATATGGTATGGGAATATGTATAAGGGCTATGGAAACTGGGAAATAAGCAAATGTATCAAAAAATCGGAGAGCAGTCTTTTCAGACAAGTCTCTCCGATTTTTCGTAGCTGCACATTTGAAGAAATGTCCTGCACAATCTGCATCACTTATTTTTCGACAGTTCCTTAGACGGATTTGGCGGCCCTCTTGCGGTCCCGTGGATTCAGTATCTTTTTTCTTATACGCAGGCTGGAGGGGGTGATCTCCAACAGTTCATCGGTATTGATAAATTCCAGTGCCTGTTCCAGACTGAGTATCTTGGGCGGTGTCAGTTTTAATGCCTCGTCTGCGGAAGAAGACCGGGTGTTGGTCAGGTGTTTGGTCTTGCAGACATTCAGTTCGATATCTTCTGGTTTTCCGTTCTGTCCGATGACCATGCCGCTGTAGACTTTCTCTCCTGGTTTGATGAACAAGGTTCCTCTGTCCTGGGCGGAGAACAGACCGTAGGTGACAGCCTCACCTGCTTCGAATGCAATGAGGGAGCCCTGCTTGCGGTAGTCGATATCGCCTTTGTACGGGCCATAGCCGTCGTAAGTGGTGTTCAGGACTCCGTTGCCCTTGGTTATAGTGAGGAATTCTCCCCTAAATCCGATGAGGCCTCTGGCGGGTATGTGGAATTCCAAGCGGTTGGAACCGTCTCCTGCCAGGCTCATGCCCTGCAGTTCCCCTTTTCTCTCGCTGAGTTTGCTGATAACTGAGCCGGCAAATTCTTCGGGTACATCTACATAGGCGATTTCCATGGGTTCCAGTTTACGGCTGCGCTCGTCGGTGCGGTACAGGACTTCTGCCTTGCTGACTGCGAATTCATAGCCTTCCCGGCGCATATTCTCAATGAGCACGGATAAGTGCAGTTCGCCCCGGCCTGAGACTTTGAAGCAGTCTGCTGATTCCGTTTCTTCTACCCGGAGGCTCACGTCTGTGTTCAGTTCCCGCATGAGGCGTTCTCTAATGTGACGGGAGGTCACGTATTTTCCTTCCTGGCCGGCCAGGGGGCTGTCATTTACCAGGAAATTCATGGCAATGGTGGGTTCAGAAATTTTCTGGAAGGGAATGGGTTCCGGGTGTTCCGGGGAACAGATGGTATCGCCAATGTGGATATCAGCAATGCCGGAAATGGCCACAATAGAGCCGATGGAGGCCTCGGTGACATCCACTTTGGAGAGTCCGTCGAATTCATAGAGTTTGCTGATTTTTACATGATCTTGTTTCTCCGGGTTGTGTTCGTTCACCAGAACCACTTCCTGATTGACACGGATGGAACCGTTGTCCACTTTTCCGATGCCGATTCTCCCCACATATTCATTATAGTCAATGGTGCTGATTAATACCTGTGTTCCTGCCTCCGGGTCCCCCTGGGGAGCGGGAATATAGGATAAAATAGTTTCAAATAAAGGTTTCATGTCTTGGGGCTCATGGTCCAGGTCCATAACAGCGTAACCGGTTTTGGCAGAGGCATAGACAAAAGGACAGTCCAGCTGGGCGTCAGAGGCGCCCAGGTCCATGAGAAGTTCCAGGACTTCGTCGATGACCTCATCAGGCCGGGCGTCGGGCCGGTCAATTTTATTGATGCAGGAAATGACAGGCAGATCCAGCTCCAGGGCCTTCTTTAACACGAATTTAGTCTGAGGCATGGCACCCTCGAAGGCATCCACCACTAAAATGACGCCGTCCACCATTTTCAGCACGCGCTCTACCTCGCCGCCAAAATCCGCATGGCCTGGGGTGTCGATAATATTGATTTTTGTGTTATTATAATAGACAGCGGTGTTTTTTGAGAGAATAGTAATACCCCGCTCTCTTTCGATATCATTGGAATCCATGACCCGCTCCTGCACGTCCTGGTTTTCACGAAACACACCGCTTTGTTTTAGCAGGTTATCTACTAATGTGGTTTTGCCATGGTCTACGTGGGCAATAATTGCTATATTACGGACATCTTCCCGTTTGATTTTCATATTTTATAAATCCTTTCATATTTTATGCTAATTATAGAGTTTATCATATTCTGTAGATATTGCAAGAAAAATGAATAAATTATTTTTTAGTTCTATTTAGGCAGATCGGGGAATATATATGATATAGACAAACTACCATAAAGAGGAAGGGGAACTATCATTCATGGCAGATAAGATTATTGAAAACAACCAGGTATCTATTATGGGCAAAATTGCGACAGATTTTACATTCAGCCATCAGGTGTTTGGGGAGGGCTTCTATACTATGGAGTTGCTTATCAAACGGCTGAGCGATTCGGAAGACCGGATTCCGGTGATGATTTCGGAGCGGCTCATTGATGTAAATCAGGACTACGTGGGGGAATACATCCAGGTACATGGGCAATTCCGTTCTTACAACAGGCATGAGGAAAAGAGAAACCGTCTGGTGCTCTCGGTTTTTGCCAGAGACATCAGCTTTGTGGAGGAGGAAGATGACTCGATTCCGGTCAATCAGATATCTCTGGACGGTTATATCTGTAAACCTCCTGTTTACCGGAAAACGCCCCTTGGAAGAGAGATTGCGGATTTGCTTCTAGCTGTTAATCGTCCCTATGGCAAATCCGACTACATACCCTGTATCTGCTGGGGCAGAAACGCCCGTTATGCATCCGCTTTTGAGGTGGGCGGACATGTATTGATCTGGGGACGCATTCAGAGCAGGGATTATATGAAAAAAATCGGGGAAAATGAAACGGAGAAGCGTGTGGCATATGAAGTTTCGGTGAGCAAGCTGGAATATATGGAATAATCTTGCATTCCACGGCAAATTATTGTAAGATACAATAAAAAGATATCACATAACGATTCAGCACTTCACAGTTACACAATGACAAGATGCGGGCTGATGGCTGTGCTGATAGAAGCAGCCTGCATGGAACTACAGTACAAAGAGGAAAAACGATGAATAAAGAATGTGTGGAGATAATCTGTGGGAGCGGAAGAGGAAAGACAACAATGGCCCTGGGAAAGAGTATACGTGCCTGTGCCCACGGCAGCAGCGTGGTGATTGTTCAGTTTCTGAAAGGGCGGGAAACCGGGGAGCTGAGCTATCTGAGTAATTTGAACCTGGATATCAAACTGTTTAGTTTTGAAAAGTCCAATCAGTATTATGAAGAGCTGGATGAGCAGGAGCGCGCGGAGCAAAAAGGGAATATTATCAACGGTCTGTGTTTTGCCAGAAAAGTGGCGGCCACCCGTGAGTGCAATCTGCTTGTTCTTGATGAAGTTCTCGGCGTGCTGGACTATGGAATTGTACAGTCTGAGGATGTGATTCAGATTATTACCAAGGCAAGAGAGGAAGGCGTGTATTTGATCCTGACGGGAAGATCGGTGCACCCGGAGCTGCGGGAGTATGTGGATTCTGTCACAGTTGTGGAGACAGAAGACGTTGAGGAAAAATAGGGGTTGGAATTTGTTTTTGTTAAGGTGCATTTCTGTTGGGGAGATGCGCCTTTTTTGTGGTATAATATGAGGTATTCTAAAGGGTTTGAGATTTGGATAAAAATGAAGTAATGAATGCTTTTAGTGCATTATTGTAAGGGAGAGGCTATGGGGGCTTCATGATCTGGAGCTGGGGCTGGCGGTAAAAAAGGTGGGAGAACAATGTGGTATCGCACAGCATATACATTGACAAAGCGGCAGAAACCGGAAGGAGGCTGAATATGGGAGTATTTTTAAACAGCAGTGCTCCATATGAGAATTACAAAGAAATTGCGTCAGATATGTATTTTGTGGATAAATCCCCGATTATAGGAGAACTGTTTCCTGCCCTGGGAAAGAGGGAACGGCATTTTTGCATTACCAGGCCGCGGCGTTTTGGAAAAAGTGTCATGGCGGATATGATTGGGGCGTTTTTCAGCCGGGGTGTGGACAGCGGTAATCTGTTTGATAACCTGGCCATTGCAGAGAATAAGGAATATAAATCGCATTTGAACCGGCACCATGTGATTTTTATGGACTGCAGCAGAATGCCGGAGAGATGCAGGGATTATCACTCTTATCTTACCCGTATTTCAGACGGTATACGGGGAGACCTCCTGCAGGCATATTCTGATTTGGAGATTGATAAAGAGAAAGCTCTCTGGGATATATTTCTGGATATTTTTTTGAAGACGAAAGACAAGTTTATTTTTGTGATTGATGAATGGGATGCTGTTTTTCATATGTCTTTTATTTCTGAAGATATATCAAAATCGTATCTGGCTTTTTTGAAAAATCTGTTAAAAGACCAGGCGTATGTGGAACTTGCCTATATGACAGGGGTGCTTCCCATTGCAAAATATTCCAGCGGCTCTGAATTGAATATGTTCCGGGAATACGATATGGTATCGAAAAAGAAATTCAGCGAATATTTTGGGTTTCTTGACCATGAAGTGGATCAGCTGTTCCAGATTTACAGGGAACAGACAAAACATCCGGGAATTACCAGGGAAGAATTGCGGATGTGGTACGACGGTTATTATACGGCAAAGGGGGAGAAGATTTACAACCCCCGGTCTGTGGTGTGCGCGCTTCAAGATGATGAGCCGGGGAATTACTGGACCAGCTCAGGGCCATATGACGAAATATTTTATTATATCCGTAACAACGTTGAATCTGTGCGGGATGACCTGGTTCTTATGATTTCAGGGGAAGGCGTTGGTGCCAGAATTCGAAATTATGCCGCTGCCGCCAGGAATCTGCATACAAGGGATGAGATTTATTCAGCGATGGTTGTGTATGGGTTCCTGACATATAGATATGGGAAAGTCTTTGTACCCAACAGGGAGATTATGGGGCAGTTTCAGGAAATGTTGATGGAAAAGCAATCTCTTGGATATGTATATCGTCTGGCGAAAGAATCTGAGCGTATGCTGAAAGCGACTCTTGCCGGTGAAGTGGAAACTATGGCGGAAATTTTGAAAATGGCACATGATACAGAAGCTCCGATTCTTTCCTATAACAATGAAATTGAATTATCGGCTGTGGTGAATCTGGTCTATCTGGCGGCGCGGGACTGGTATCGGGTGGAGCGGGAAGATAAAGCGGGAGAAGGATACGTGGATTTTATCTTTTATCCGGAACGCCAGGGGATGGACGGGATTATCCTGGAACTGAAAATAAACAGCACCCCTGATGAGGCAATCCGACAGATTAAAAAGAAAAACTATGCACTTCGGTTTTTGGGAAAACTGGCAGAGAGGCCGAAGTATACAGGAAAAATTCTGGCGGTTGGGATCAGTTATAAGAGAAAAACGAAGGAGCACTTCTGTAAAGTTGAAGTATTATGACAAAATCGGGCTTCTGCATCCGCCAAAATATACAGAGGCCGTTTTACGGAGAGGATTGATGTTGCTGGCGGTGCACCGCATCGCCGTCGGAATTTTGCTTAGAGCGTGAATGATTTTTTAGACAAGCTTTAAGCCGGAGTATGACGGTAACGTGATGAATAACCTGTTGCACCAGTGACCAGGAATCATTGATGCAGCAGGTTTTTTGGCATTTTCTCAGAGGCGCGTAGTATTACGGTTTGCGGTGTTCCTCTCCCAGAGCTTCAGCCAAAGCCAGTAAAATTTCTGATTTATGCTCATTCAATCTACGGGCGGCATAAATCAGTTTTTTCTCGTATGGTGAGGGGAACAAGATGTTTTCATCATCACGGAAAAATTCGCTCAGAGACATACCCAGTGGCTTGAGCAGCTTTGTAAGGATGTATACGGATGGCTGGCTTTTTCCCTTTTCAACAGCTCGTATGTAGTTTTGTGATACATCACTGAGTGTGGACAGACGGTATACGCTGATGCCTCTGTCGTTCCGGAGTTTTTTGAGACGTTTATTCAGTGTCATAATATTATCCTCTTACATTTTAGAAACTGTATGTATATTACCTGTGCAGCTGCCGCAGGATATTACATACGGTTTCTTGCTATATAAATAATTTGTGTTGTAAGTATTCAGTACCATCATTATGTGCTATAAAGGAGAAAAATATAATCCAATAATAGTGTAGATTATACAACTTTATTGTTGCCATATTCGCATAGCGCATGTGAACAGAGGTTAAAGAGCGGCTCATAGAGCTGAAGAATACAGGTTTTGGCAAAATGAACTTTTTCACAATTGCTTTTTTTGGCAAAACGTTGTAGAATATATTATAAATAAGTAGATTTAATTATTGTATCTATCTGAAATGTATAAAAAATTTTGCAGAACCATATACTTGCTATCATTCTGCAGCTTTTGACTGCATTAGATGCATCTGATGCAGCAGACATGGCCTATAGCGTGTCTTGAAAAGTATTTATCAGAAAAAATAAAAAATTGCACAGGATTCCATACAAAAATTTTGCTGGAATTTTGTAAAAAAGTAATAACAGCGAAATTGAAAAAATAGATTGCGTACGAGTTCATTAACTGTTAGAATAAGGAGTGTTCGAATATGAAGTGGTGGACAGGTTTTGCTGACAATATGAAAAACATTACGATGTTTACCCAATTCGGGCTGTCACTTGTGATCCCGCTTCTGGTGTGTCTTGGTATCTGCTGGTGGCTTACGGATAGGATGGGAGTGGGAGGCTGGGTGTATATTCCTGGATTTTTCTTCGGTCTGGGCGGTCTGGCTATGACTATGTATAAGTTTTATCTCTCTATAGTGGGACGGCAGAAGAAGGAGAAAAAGAAAGAGAAGATATCTTTTAATCAGCATCAATGATGAGAGAATGTGGAGGCACAGATTATGGGAGGTTTGTTCGGCGGACTTCAGCCGGCAGTGAAAAAAGAGACAAAGAGGGTGGCCGTGTTGACGATTGTGGGTGTGGCACTTATGTGGGCTGTGTTTGCAGTGCTTCACTTTATGGTGTTTGACTCGGTGCCTTTTGACTATACTGTTATTTTAGGCGGAATGGGCGGAGGTATTGTCGCTGTCCTGAATTTTTTCCTGATGGCCCTTACGGTTCAGAAGGTTGCTGCCGCTGAGGATGAAGGCAGCGCCCGTTCCAAGATGAAGGCAAGTTATACCCAGAGAATGTTGTTTCAGATGCTCTGGGTGGCGGCGGCTATTATAATCCCCTGTTTCCAGTTCGCGGCGGGAATCGCACCCCTCTTTATACCCAGTCTGGGTATTAAATTTCTGGGGATGACGAACAGGATTGCATAATTATTGAAATAGGCTGGATAATTATGAAGGATGGGTTGTATAATTTGAAGATCAGCCGGAAGGGAGGTGGAAACGTACATGGATATAGATATTTCGGGGGCCCGGATATTTTTTGAACTGCCCATTGATCTGCCCTTGCTGGGACCGCTTAGAATCAGTGAAACGCTGCTGGTCAGCTGGCTGGTTATACTGGTGGTTACAGGACTCTGTATGTGGCTGACCCATGACCTGAAGACAGAGAATATTTCAAAACGCCAGGCAGTAGCGGAGATGCTGGTGGAGATGGCGAATAATTTTGTCGTGGGAAATATGGGTGAAAAATTCCGGTATTTTGTCCCGTTTGTAGCAGGTTTGTTTGCTACCAGCGTGGTATCAAACCTGATTGGACTGCTGGGACTGCGCAGTCCTACAGCTGATCTGGCCACAGAGTTTGCATGGGCTGTTGTTGTGTTTATTATGATTACTGCCCAAAAGATCAAAGTCGGAGGTGTGGGCGGCTATCTGCTGGACTTTACTAAACCGATTCCGATTCTGGCGCCGTTTAACGTGCTGTCAGAGCTGGCAACTCCGATCGGTATGGCATTCCGTCATTTTGGAAACATTTTGTCGGGTGTGGTAATCAATGCCCTGCTGTATGCTGCTCTGGCGGTGGCCAGTTCTGCATTGCTTGGAATGCTTCCCGGCGTGCTGGGCGACGTGCTGGCACAGATTCCGATTCTGGATGTGGGTGTTCCGGCCATTACATCGGTATATTTTGATTGGGTATCCGGTGTACTGCAGGCATTTATTTTCTGTATGCTGACAGTAATGTTTATAGCAAATGCAGCTGCAGAGGAGTAATGTCCGCTGATTTTTACAACTGAATAGGAACTTGAGGTAAAGTACAAAAAATTTTATTTTTATTTATTTTTTAGGAGGATTACAGTATGGAATTTCAATTTCTCGCAAAAGGTATTGCGCTTGCAGGATGTGCACTTGGAGCAGGTATTGCATTGATCGCCGGTGTCGGCCCTGGTATCGGTGAAGGACAGGCGGTAGCATCTGCGCTGGAAGCAATTGGACGTCAGCCGGAGTGTAAAGGTGATGTGACTTCTACTATGATTTTGGGTTGTGCGCTTGCAGAGACAACCGGTATCTACGGCTTTGTAACAGGTCTTCTGCTGGTTTTCGTAGCTCCTGGCTCGTTCATGAATCTTCTGGGATAATTATTGGATAGAGAACGACAGAACAGGAGGTTACAAGGATGCAGGTACAGGAATTAGTATCATTCGTGCCGTGGACCTTCATTGCGCAGATTTGCAACCTTTTCATTCAGGTTTATCTGATTAAACGCTTCTTGTTTAAACCGGTGAATGCGATGCTGGAAAAGCGGAAAGCTATGGCAGATGCTGAGATTCAGGATGCAGCAAAAGCGAAAGACGATGCCCAGGCCATGAAAGCCGAATATGAGCAGAATATGCGGGATGCCAAAGATAAGGCAAATGAGATCTTAAGTACAGCTCAGAAAACGGCAGCGGCTCAGAGTGAGGAAATGATCAGAGAAGCAGCCCAGCAGGCGGCGGCCATCAAGTCAAAAGCGGAAAGCGACATTGCCCGTGAGAAAGTCAAAGCGGTCAATGAGATTAAGGACGAGATCGGCAGCATGGCAATGGAAATTGCCGGAAAAGCCATCGGACGGGAGCTTCATGAGGAAGATCATGCGAAACTGATTAATGAGTTTATAGCGAATGTAGGTGAAGGATCATGACGCAGACTGCCAGGGTTTATGGTGGCAGCCTCTATGATCTTGCCGCCGAAGAACAGCTTACAGACAACATCAAGCAGCAGATGGCCGATATCCTGCAGCTGTTCCGGGAGAATCCGGATTATATCAGGCTGTTGTCAGAGCCGTCCATTCCCACCGGGGAGAGGACAGGGCTCATTGATAAGGCGTTTGGTGAGCAGGCAGAGAAATACCTGGTAAGCTTTTTGAAACTGCTGTGTGAACGGAGCATATTGGCAGAGTTTGCAGGCTGCTGTGAAGAATTTACGCGGCGCTACAATGTGGATCATAACATCGCTGAGGCTGTGGTTACCAGTGCTGCTGGACTGAGTGAAGACCAGTTATCAGCGCTGAAGGCAAAGCTGGAGAAGATCAGCGGGAAACAAATATCCCTGATACAGCGGGTGGACAGCTCGGTGTTGGGAGGTCTGCGTGTAGAATTAGAAGGAAAACAGCTGGATGGCACGGTGCAGGGCCGCCTGTCTGGTATTTCCAGGAAATTGAATGAAGTGATCGTGTAGTGTTTGGTCCCTTCTGTAAAAGGGACTGAACCGCTGCAAATATTGTGTAAGGATGGGAATGGAAACATGCAATTAAAACCTGAAGAAATATCTAAGGTCATCCGCAGCCAGATCAAATATTACGAGAATACGATACAGCAGGACGAAACAGGTACTATTTTGATAGTAGGTGACGGTATTGCCAGAGCCAGCGGCCTGGTAAACTGTATGGCCGGCGAGCTGCTTGAGTTTGAAGACGGCAGTTTCGGTATGGCGCAGAACCTGGAAGAAAACAGTGTATCCATCGTATTATTTGGTACTGATGAAAATATCAGTGAAGGACAGACGGTAAAGCGTACCGGTAAAGTAGTGTCTGTGCCGGTGGGCGAGGCGATGATCGGGCGTGTGGTAAATGCGCTGGGCCAGCCGATTGATGGAGCGGGACCGATTGTAACAGAAGAATTCCGGGCGATTGAGACCCGGGCGCCGGGTATCTGTGAGAGGCAGCACGTATCTGAACCTCTGCAGACCGGTATCAAAGCCATTGACTCTATGGTGCCGATCGGCCGCGGCCAGCGTGAGCTGATCATTGGTGACCGCCAGACAGGTAAGACCACACTGGCTATTGATACAATTATCAACCAGAAAGGCCAGGATGTTATCTGTATTTATGTGGCTATTGGACAGAAACGTTCTACAGTTGCCACTTTGGTGGAGGACCTCACAAAGAACGGCGCCATGGATTATACCATTGTAGTGGCGGCCACTGCGTCTGAGGCCAGTCCGCTGCAGTACATTGCACCGTATACAGGGTGTTCAATGGGCGAATATTTTATGAATAATGGAAAGCACGTTCTGATTATCTACGATGATCTGAGTAAGCATGCGGTAGCTTATCGTGCACTTTCCCTGTTAATCCGCCGTCCGCCAGGACGTGAGGCTTATCCCGGAGATGTCTTTTATCTCCATTCCAGACTTCTGGAACGTGCGGCGAAATTGGATGATGAACATGGCGGCGGTTCACTGACTGCCCTGCCGATTATTGAAACACAGGCGGGCGACGTGTCTGCTTATATTTCGACCAATGTAATTTCTATTACAGACGGTCAGATTTTCCTTGAGACAGAGCTGTTCCACTCTGGCGTTATGCCGGCGGTAAACCCGGGTATCTCTGTATCCCGTGTAGGTGGTGATGCTCAGATTAAGGCCATGAAGAAAGTGGCCGGAACACTGAAGCTGATCTATTCTCAGTATAGAGAGCTGCAGAGTTTTGCACAGTTTGGTTCTGACCTGGATGCAGATACAAAATCCCGTCTTGACCAGGGTGCCCGTATTGTGGAAGTTTTAAAACAGAATCAGAATGCTCCCATTGCGGTGGAAAAACAGGTGGCAATCCTGTATGCGGTGACCAAGGGTATCTTGTCCCGGGTGGAAACCGAAGATGTACGGGCGTATGAGTCTGGCCTGTTCAGTTATCTGGATACGGATGCTGACGGTGTGGCTGCTATGCAGGAGATCCGCGGAACAGGCAAACTGGAGCCGGAGACAGAGGAAAAACTGAAGAAAGTATTAGACAGCTATACAGAGCATTTTCTCAGCACAAGGCCTGAGAGTGCTGGCAAATAATGTGATATAGGAGGAAGCATATGGCTGCAAATATGAAAGCGGTAAAGCTGCGGATTAAAAGTGTCAGCAACACGATGCAGATTACCAAGGCGATGGAACTTGTGGCGTCCTCCAAACTGCGTAAGGCGAAGGAACGGGCGGAAACCTGCCGCCCTTATTTCAGGGAGCTGCATCAGACACTTCGGGATATTGCAGTGGGAAATACTGATTTTTCTTCTGTTTATTCCAGAGATGCGGCAAGTGAAAAATATTGCTATGTGGTGATTGCCGGTGACCGAGGACTGGCAGGCGGATATAATTCCAACCTGTTTAAAAGTCTGGAAGCGGAGGCAGAAGGAAAAGACTATATGGTACTGCCCATTGGGAAGAAAGCGGTGGAATATTTCCAGCGCCGGGGCGTTGAGACAATTGGCGAAGAATATGCAGAGGTTGCCAGTATTTCTGTGGCAGACTGCTTTGAGATTGCCAAACTGCTGTGTAAAGAATTTAAGAACGGCAGTTTTGGTCATATTCAGCTTTGCTACACAGAATTTGTTTCCATGCTGTCTCAGCAGCCAAGAACATTTTCCGTGCTTCCCTTAAAAGATCTGGAACAGGTCCAGCCGGGGGAAGAAAAGGAGGCAGTCCGCAGTCTGATTTTGTATGAGCCCAACAGCTCTGAGGTATTTGACGCGATTGTGCCGGAATATCTGGCGGGAGTAATCTATGGCGGTGTCTGTGACAGTCTGGCCAGTGAACTTGCGGCCAGAAGGACAGCTATGGAGGCTGCCACCAGCAATGCCGAGGAAATGATTGAGAAGCTGAACCTGCACTATAACAGAGTTCGTCAGGCCAGCATAACGCAGGAGATCACGGAGATTGTCGCAGGTGCGGAGAGCATCTAGTACAGCATCTGCGGGAAGTTATGCAGATGTACATGAAGGAGATTCAAGCATGAGTGAAAAACACACTGGCGAAGTAGTGCAGGTCACCGGTCCTGTTCTGGACATCCGCTTTGCGCACGATGAGCTGCCTGCACTTCTGAATGCCATTGAAATTGATAACCAAGGCGCAAAGCTGACGGCTGAGGTAGCCCAGCAGATCGGGGATAATACGGTGCGCTGCATCGCTATGAGTTCCACTGACGGTCTGGTCCGCGGCACTAAAGCTGTGGATACCGGAAAACCCATTGCGGTTCCGGTAGGCGAGGAATGCCTGGGCCGTATATTTAATCTTTTGGGTGAACCGGTGGATAATATGCCGGCCCCTGAAGCAAAAGAGAGATGGCCGATCCACCGTCCTGCTCCGGCTTATGAAGAGCAGATGCCGGCTACAGAGATTCTGGAGACAGGTATCAAAGTCGTTGACCTGATCTGCCCCTATGCAAAAGGTGGTAAGATTGGTCTGTTCGGCGGTGCGGGTGTTGGTAAAACCGTATTGATCATGGAGCTGATCCACAATGTGGCCACAGCCCATGGTGGTATTTCCGTATTCACAGGGGTTGGAGAGCGTACCCGTGAGGGAAATGACCTTTATAATGAAATGAAAGAGAGCGGCGTTATTGATAAAACGGCTTTGATCTATGGCCAGATGAATGAGCCGCCGGGAGCACGTATGCGTGTGGGTCTGTCCGGACTTACTATGGCGGAATACTTCCGTGACGTGAAGAATCAGGACGTGCTGCTGTTTATTGATAATATTTTCCGTTTTACACAGGCAGGTTCCGAGGTGTCCGCGCTTTTGGGACGTATGCCTTCAGCCGTAGGTTACCAGCCTACGCTGGCCACTGAGATGGGAACACTGCAGGAGCGTATTACTTCTACAAGGAAGGGATCTATCACATCTGTTCAGGCAGTATATGTGCCTGCCGATGACTTGACTGACCCGGCTCCGGCTACTACCTTCTCCCATCTGGATGCCACCACGACACTTTCCCGTGATATTGCCAGCCAGGGTATTTATCCGGCTGTGGACCCGCTGGATTCTACCAGCCGTATCCTGTCACCGGAAGGCGTGGGAAAAGAACACTATGAAATTGCCCGTGCAGTGCAGAGAGTGCTGCAGCGTTATCAGGAGCTGCAGGATATCATCGCGATTATGGGTATGGATGAGCTGTCAGAAGAAGATAAGCTGACTGTAAACCGTGCTCGTAAAGTACAGCGTTATCTGTCCCAGAGCTTCTCTGTGGCAGAACAGTTTACAGGTATGCCAGGCCAGCTTGTGCCGCTGAAAGAAACCTTGCGCGGCTTTAAGATGATCCTGGATGGCGAATGTGACCATATTCCGGAGAGCTGTTTCCTGTTTGCAGGAACCATTGATGACGTTTTTGAAAAAGCGAAGAATCAGTAAAGGAGGCTGTCTATGGCGACATTTCCATTACGAATCGGAACACCAGACGGCCTGCTGTTTGAAGATGAAGTGGTTCGCGTTGTGTGCAGGAGCATTACAGGGGACTTGGCGATTCTCGCAAGACATGTGAACTTCTGTACAGCGCTTGGCATGGGGGAAGCCCATGTTGTGTTTGAGGACGGAACCAGGCGGGATGCTGCCTGTATCGGTGGAATGCTTTCCATGATGAATGGTACGTGCCATCTGCTGGCTACTACCTGGGAGTGGAAAGAGGATATCGATGAAGAACGTGCCAATGCGGCAAAGAAGCGTGCGGAGGATGTTCTCGCCAGAAGCGGGCTTACAGACCGGGAGTACAAAGTGGCGAAAGCCAAGCTCCACAGGGCGCTGGTACGGTTGAGTGTGAAAAAATAGCAAAAACGAAATATACCCCGGAAGATGTGTGTAATACATTTCCGGGGTTCGTTTTTGTGTTGGAAAATGCGAGGTAATATGCTCGGGCATTTCATAAAGGCTGGGAATCAGATAACTTCCTTGTGATAGACGCCGCCGCTCAAGTCTTTCCACAGGACCTCATTTTCCGAGAGTATCATATACCCATGGGCGCTTCCTTCCTTGGGAATGGAGACGGAGCCCGGATTCAGATACAGATTATGCACGCCGAAAGATTCCCATGCGGGGATATGAGTATGTCCGTGCAGTAAAATATCGCCGGACTGCATAGGGGGAAGGCTTTCCCTGTTGAAATTATGGCCGTGGGTGGCATAGATCATGCGGTTTCCAGCGTAAAATATGGCGTAGTCGGCCATAATGGGGAATTGGAGCACCATCTGATCCACTTCCGTGTCACAATTTCCCCTTACGCAGAGGAGTTTTTCTTTTCTCTCATTCAGCAAAGAGATCACTGTTTTGGGGGCGTAGTCTTTTGGCAGGTCGTTTCGGGGGCCGTGATAGAGAATATCTCCCAGAAGAAGCAGTTTGTCCGCCTGCTCCCGGTCAAAGGCGGCCAGCATTTCCTTACAGAAGCTGCTGGAGCCGTGGATATCTGAGGCAATCATTAATTTCATTTGATTTCACTTCCAATCTTCTGCATTTGTCTCAATCATTATATCCAGATTTTCTTTAAAATTCAAGCCTTTCAGAGGCGTTATATGATTGATTTCTACGGTCTGTCCGCATATAATAGAATCAGGCAGAATCGTTATTGTCCGTTTCGGGCGGACAATGGACAATAACCAATCAGCTTCACATAGAGCGTGTCTTACAAATCATTCCTGCCATCTGCACGCTCCGCTTTAACACACCAATATTCGAAAAGGAGACTGTCATGAAAAAAGCAAAAGTATATTTCACCAAAACTATCACGCCGGAAAGCCTGGTAAAGATTTATGAAGCGCTGGGCAGAGAGCTTCACGGAAAGACAGCTGTTAAAATTTCCACAGGTGAACCAGGCGGACATAATTTTCTCCAGCCATCTCTGATTGCGCCCCTGGTTCAAAAACTTCAAGGAACTATTGTGGAGTGCAACACGGCCTATGAGGGACGCAGAAATACTACAGAAGCCCACTGGCAGACATTCCGTGACCACGGATTTTCTGCTATTGCGCCCTGTGACTTGATGGATGAAGAAGGGGAGCTGGTTCTTCCTGTGAGAAACGGCCGTCAGCTGAAAGAAAACTATGTGGGCGGGCATCTGGAACAGTATGATTCCATGCTGGTGCTGTCCCATTTCAAAGGACATGCTATGGGCGGCTTTGGCGGAGCGTTGAAAAACGTTGCCATCGGTGTTGCCTCTGCTTTTGGAAAAGCATATATTCACGGCAATGGTACTCCCTGTAAAACATTAGATGATATGTTCGCCGCTGACCATGATTCTTTCCTTGAGTCTATGGCTGACGCGGACAGTGCGGTAATTGATTATCTGGGCAGCCGGAATATGCTGTATATCAATGTTGCAAACCGCCTCTCTGTAGACTGTGACTGCGATGCCAATCCCCACGAGCCGGAGATGGCGGATATCGGTATCTTCGCCTCTCTTGACCCTGTGGCAATTGACCAGGCATGTGTGGACGCTGTTTATGCGTCACCGGACCCGGGAAAAGCGGCATTGATTGAGCGTATGGAATCCTTGAACGGCATCCATACAGTTGAAGCTGCGGCGGAACTTGGACTGGGTGTCAGAGAATATGAACTGGTGGAGCTGGATGGATAATTATACTCAAGAGCATACGTATTTGCCAAATGATTTGCTGTTTTGCTTGAAATAGTGAAGACCTGCTGGCAAATCATTTGGCTCGCGGGTATAAGGCAAATGCAAAGTTTTTCCACAGTCATGAGTTTGGACAGAATAAACAAAACGGAACTTAAAATTGTTTGTCCAAATTCTGGCTGTGAAATGGCCGCTGCTTGTTTGTCTTTATGCACTTCTTTACTCTGCCTGTTTAAATTGAAAAAGTCAGACAATAAAATTTCGTAAAAAATCTTCCCTTTTTAAGTGATTTCATATATAATACGTAGAGCGTGGCTGAAATTTTATTGAGACACGTTTCAGGTGTGCCTGTTACGCTGGTATTTGTGTCAGTGCAGGATGGCGCGTCTGTGGGTCAATATAGATAAAACACCAAGAGTGAGCTTAGGACTCCTTTACCATTGGATTTCTGAGAGCACCCGCCAAGACAAGGAGGTATTTTGAAATGTCTTATACCGAAGAAGTTTATGCAAAAGTTGTTGAGAAGAATCCCGGTGAAGCTGAATTCCAGCAGGCAGTAAGTGAAGTTCTGGATTCTCTGAAAACAGTAATTGATGCCAATGAAACCGAATACCGCAAAATGGCTCTGCTGGAGCGTCTGGTAGAACCGGAACGTATCATTTCTTTCCGCATCCCCTGGGTGGATGATCAGGGACAGGTACAGGTGAACAAAGGCTACCGTGTACAGTTTAACAGTGCAATCGGACCGTATAAAGGCGGCCTGCGCTTCCATCCTTCTGTAAATCAAAGCATTCTGAAATTCCTTGGTTTTGAACAAATTTTTAAAAATTCACTGACCGGACTGCCCATCGGCGGCGGCAAGGGCGGTTCTGATTTTGACCCCAAAGGGAAATCAGATGGAGAAGTTATGCGTTTCTGCCAGAGCTTTATGACAGAATTCTGCAAATATCTGGGACCAAACCAGGATGTGCCGGCCGGAGATATCGGCGTAGGCGGAAGGGAAATCGGATATCTGTACGGACAGTACAAACGCATCACAGGACGCTATGAAGGTGTGCTCACAGGAAAAGGACTTACCTATGGCGGCTCTCTGATTCGTACACAGGCTACAGGCTATGGACTGGTATATCTGCTCAATGAGATGCTGGAACATCACAAATATTCCATTAAAGACAAGACCATTGTAGTATCCGGTTCCGGAAATGTTGCCATTTACGCAGTTGAAAAGGCATCCCAGTTAGGCGGCAAAGTCGTAGCAATGAGCGATTCCAACGGATATGTGTATGACCCCAGCGGCATCAATCTGGATGTGGTAAAAGACATCAAGGAAGTGCGCCGGGGACGTATCAAAGAATATGTGGAAAAAGTGCCCCAGGCTACGTATACAGAGGGCAAAGGCATCTGGTCAGTTCCCTGTGATATCGCCCTTCCCTGTGCAACACAAAACGAGCTGACCTTAGAAGACGCTAAGAAACTCAAAGAGAACAAATGCTTTGCAGTGGCAGAAGGTGCAAATATGCCCACCACTTTGGATGCCACAGAATTTATTCAGGAAAACGGCATCCTGTTCCTGCCGGGAAAAGCCGCGAACGCAGGCGGCGTAGCTACTTCCGCTCTGGAAATGACACAGAACTCCATGCGTCTGAGCTGGACGGCCGAGGAGGTTGACCAGAAACTTCATCAGATTATGAAAGATATCTTTGTAAAATGTGAAGATGCTTCCAGACGTTACGGCTTAGAAGGCAACTATGTGGCAGGCGCCAACATTGCCGGATTTGAAAAAGTTGTGGATGCCATGAAGGCTCAGGGCATCGTCTAAAACAACAAAAAATGCGTCTGAACAGTTTCCGTATTTTGGATTCTGTTCAGGCGCTTTCTTTGTGGCAGTGGAGCAGTTATCGAATATCATATACACTTCTGATTTTCAGTCCTTTTGCCTCTCCGCTCAGGATTTTCACCCGGGTTTCTCCGGCGTTCATATCAAAATAATTATCAGACAGTAAAAGAGTGTCGTCTTCATTTAAAATCTCAACCGACCGGGCATAGGCATCTGCGGTTATGATAATATGGCTGTCTTCCAGGCGTGCCTGCAGATGGGGATTCCGGAAATGAAACTGCTTGGGTGCGGTAAACAGCACTGTTCCCCCGGAGATTGCCGTTCCATCCAGAAAGCAGTCATAGCTCACATAATTTTCGTATAGGTCGGCACCGGGAAGGTCTTTTTTGTCCAGCCACACGGAAGTCAGGGCAGGGACACGTACCTGTTCCTCTCCCCCGTCCAGTACCTGTGCCCTTTCATTGCGAAGAGCCCATTTTACGGTAACAGCCACATCCTTCAAGGTCTCGTTGGCCACGTTGAGCCGGATGGATTTTTTAACCTGATAGGGTTCTGCGTTGGGGTTGGTGTCCTGGGTTAATATGCCCTCTTCCTCACAGGAGAGCAAGATGGGAGCGAAAACTCTCTTTTCGCAATAATGGAGGGCTTTCCATCTCCCGCAGTAATCAATGGAAGACCAGCTGGCTGTGGGCCAGCAGTCATTCAGCTGCCATACCACTGCGCCCATACAGCGTCCTCTGTTTCTGCGAAAATGCTCTACACCGCAGCGGATTGCCTCGGCCTGCAGCAGCTGGGAGGCGTACAGGGCTGTGTCAAAACTGGTGGGATAGAGAAAAGTCTGTTCCATATAATTCATAATCTTCCCGTTTGCGGCAGAATTTCTTTGGTGTTTTTCCATCACATAGGAGAAAATGTTCCGGTCCTCCGGTTCCGTGAAGGTTTCGCAGGTTTTTAACCCGGGAAATGACTGGAACCCGAATTCGGATACGTATCGGAAATAAAATTTCCGGTACTCTGTGATGGGCTTTCCTCCATGCCATACATCCCAGTAGTGGACGTCGCCCCGGTTTTCTGCGTTGGGCTCATCGAAGGCACCGCCTGAGGAAGGACTTGCCGGCCAGTAAAAGGTCTGTGGATCGTATTCTCTCAAAATCTGGGGGATGATGTACTCGTACATTTTTACATAATCACTTTTCTGTCTGGGATGGCTGACCCATTGGCCGCCTTCGTCCACGAACATTTCCATCTCGTTATTTCCGCACCACAGCCCCAGGCTGGCATGTCCACGGATTCTCTTGATGTTATCCACAAACTCTGCCCGGATATTGGTCTCAAATTCATCGCTTAGGTCATACACCGCACAGGCGAACATAAAGTCTTCCCACACGATCAATCCCAGCTCGTCGCAGATGTCAAAGAAGAAATCAAAGGGATAGAAACCGCCGCCCCACACGCGGATGCAGTTGTAGTTGGCCTGTTTTGCCTGCATTAGAAGATGGCGGGTCCGCTCTGGCGTAATATCTGCCAGGATATTGTCCTCCGGGATGTAATCAGCGCCCATGGCAAACAGCTTTATCCCATTTACCATGTGACAGAAAGATTCCCCGTACTGGTCCGGCTCCCGGCAGATGGTCATGGTCCGCAGGCCCATGCGTTGTTTTTTCTGATCCAAGAGAACGGGCTGTCCAGGAGAAACGGAATCAGAAAAGAGCCTTACTTCCAACGTGTACAACGGCTGCGGACCGTAGCCGTTGGGATACCAGAGCTGGGGATTTTCCACCTGAAAGCCTTCCAGCAATTCCCTTGGTGAAAGGGCACAGCTTTTTCCAAAGGGGTCTGTGAGCACAGCGGTCAGGGAGAGGCCCGCCAGCCTGTCATCATCCCGTCCGAATCGGAGGATATGTTCTTCACCGATTCGGTCCACATCAATATTTAACCGCACAGATACCTGCTCATTCTCGTGTTTCTGGGTGACATAAACGCTGTCTAGCCGGGCATCACAGAATCCGGCCAGCTTCACGGCTTTCCAGATTCCCGCATCGGGAAGCCGGGGCCCCCAGTCCCAGCCAAACATACAGTGGGCTTTCCGGATGTGGGGGAAGCCGGCCATGGCATCGCCAGTCCCCGGGATGGGATTCTTCTCATTGGCCTCCCGGATATATCTGGTGGGGGAGTGGAGAATCACCCGCAGGGTGTTGTCCGTGTATGTTAGCCGCTCTTTTACAGAGAATTCCCAGGTACGGTGCATGTTATTGACAGAGGCAAGCAGAACGTTATTCAGGTAAATATCCGCAATGGTGTCGATTCCTTCGAAGATCAGAAGTATCTTTTGGCAGTTCAGCAGATGGTCATCTACAGAGAATATGGTTTCATATTCGAAATCGTGTTCCATAATTTTCAGAGCCTTAAGCTCGTTATCCCGGTAATAGGGAGATTCCATTTTGTGATTGAGGAGCAGGTCGTGGTATACACTGCCGGGAACCACAGCCGGCAGTATCTCAGAGGAACCTGACTGATGCATAATCCAGTCATTATGCAGTTCTTTTATGATCATGTTGTCTCCTTTTTTGTATGTCTGCGTGTATCCGATAAAAGCTCATCAGGGTCCTTTTGCGGCTAAACATGTTTCATGTCAGTCTCAAGCCCTGCTTTTGCAGTATACAGTTTAAAGGATTCCATGATAGAAAGCAATAGACTTTCTAATTCTAAGACACACACTAGAGATCCTTACCACTTAAAAATGATAATTCCCACAATGGAGACGGCCATGCCGATTATTTTCCTCCATTCCAGCGGCTGTTTGTCCACTCCGAACATCCCCAGAAGTTCGATCACATAGGCGATAATCAGCTGAGAGATCACAATGAGCATCACGGACCGGGCCGGCCCCAGGGCGCTCATGCTCTGTATCACGGTCACTGTGATAAATGCACCGATGACTCCTCCCAGCAGCATATATTTCGGGCTCACATCCAGGAGGGCAGATATACTGGAACGTCCGGTAAACAGCCATGCCGCAATGCAGACAGCAAAAGCGGAAAGCTGCACCCAGCCAGTAGACACCCATAAATCAGTCTGTTTTGTCACCTGTGTATTAAAAACACCTTGAATACTCATCAGAGCACCGGATAACAGTGCGATTAAGATTCCGAACATTTTTACTTCCTCCTGCATGTCAATTTTGAAATTTGGTATATGGTTAGAATGTCCAGAGAATGAGGGATTATGCTTAAAGCGTGTTTGGATGAAAATTTGTAGAAAGAATATAGAAAGGATGTTATAATGAGTAGTACAAAGATTCAGTGGCATCCAGGTTTTGCGGCAGCTATGAATCTGGAGCTGAAAGAATACAGAAAAGATTTGATATTTGAAAAAGAGTATAATCTGAATACAAAGCCGTTGGAGATTGATCTTTTGATTATAAAAAAGGAAGCGTCAGTTCCTATTGAGAATGATATAGGAAGTTTTTTCCGGGGACATAATATATTGGAATACAAGTCACCAGAAGATAGTCTGGATATCGATGTTTTTTATAAATCGGAAGCCTATGCCGGCTTATACAAATCTTATTCGATATTTAAAAGAACAGGGGAATAAGATATCCAGCCGTTATCGGGGAATCTATTATATAGAAGGGAACACAGCATGGTTTCCCACACAGATAATTGTTACAAAAAGGCTGGATAAAAATATGCATATATGGCTTAGATCATTGTCGGGAAGGCTGGATAAAAATGATGTTAAAAATCTTCTGGAAAGAGTGGGGGAAATATCTGATAAATGGGATAAAGAGATGGTTGGAGCGGTTTTGGCAGTAAGCATTGAGGCGAATAAACAGGCAGTGAGAGAATTGGCAGGGGGTGAACATATGTTATTAGAAACATTGATGGAAATAATGGAACCGCAAATCACAGAAAAGCTGGATGAAGCGCAGAGAGAGGGGAGAAAAGAGGGCATTCAGGGAACCATAAAGATTCTCCGGAATTTTAATCATCAGGAGTCAGAAGTGAAAGGGACGATTATGGAGCAATATGGTCTGACTGAGGATGAGGCGGAAGAGTATCTGAAGATATAATGTTTCCCTCATGCGAAGCAAATCTCCCATATCATACCCTTGGGTACAAACGGTGGCGCACAGTTGACATAAAGCAATTTTCAAACACGCTCTAGCCTTTTTAGGCGGAGCAGAACTGCTTCGAACCCAAATCGCTGAGGAAGAAACCCGCCTCCTTTGGAAAGAAGCTGTCTGCTGAATATACCGTACTATTTCGAGCAGCCTTCAGAAAATACTATGTCCTTCCTTGACGGGGAAACAGCATATTTTTTTCTCATTGAGAAGATACAAAAACGTGCGTTTACCGTGGTTTTTACCATATCCTGTCTTGACAAATCACAATGCGGGATATATTATAGTAATGTATTCTGCCTGTTTGTGTATTACAGATAGAGCTATCCGGCGGTTTTGGACACCGAATGGACAGAACAGGCAGTAAGGAACTATCTAAATAACACTGAGTAAGCGGAAACAGCTCCGTCCTTTTAACAGGACGGATTTTTACTTTATAAGCACTAGAGCGTGTTTGAAAATTCATTCACGCCACCCATACGCCCCACTTTGCGGCAGATTTGCCTCTTATTCGGCTGCTGTAGCCCGCTGCAGCGCCCTCATGCGAAACAAATCTCCCATATCATACCCTTGGGTACAAATTGTGGCGCACGGTTGACATAAAGCAATTTTCAAACACACTCTAGGGAACTGCAGGAAACGGAATCAGGAGGTAGAGCCAGTGTATCAGAAAGTGGATACGAATCTGAACTTTGTGGAACGGGAAAAAAAGATTCAAAAATTCTGGGAAGATAATCATATCTTTGAGAAGAGTATGAAACAGCGGGAGGGAAGTCCCCAGTATACCTTTTATGACGGGCCGCCTACGGCAAACGGGAAACCTCACATTGGACATGTATTGACCCGCGTGATTAAGGATATGATACCAAGATACCGTACAATGAAGGGCAATATGGTTCCAAGAAAAGCCGGATGGGATACACACGGCCTTCCGGTTGAGCTGGAGGTGGAACGGGCACTGGGCCTGGATGGAAAAGAGCAGATTGAGGAATACGGCCTGGAGCCGTTTATCAAACACTGTAAAGAAAGTGTGTGGAAATATAAGGGCATGTGGGAGGACTTTTCCGGAACAGTGGGATTCTGGGCGGATATGGATGACCCTTACGTGACCTATCACGATGAATTTATCGAGTCAGAATGGTGGGCGCTGAAGCAGATCTGGGAGAAAGACCTGCTGTACAAAGGGTATAAAATTGTCCCCTACTGCCCCAGATGCGGAACCCCCCTGTCCAGCCATGAGGTGGCCCAGGGGTACAAGGATGTAAAGGAGCGCTCTGCCATTGTGCGGTTTAGTGTAAAAGGCGAGGATGCCTATATTCTGGCTTGGACCACCACACCCTGGACCCTGCCGTCCAATGTGGGTCTGTGTGTGAATCCAGAAGAAGCGTATGCCAAGGTCAAAGCGGCTGACGGATGTGTCTATTACATGGCGGAAGCTCTGTTAGATACCGTTCTTGGAAAGCTGGGCGGCGAAGATGTGCCAGCCTATGAGGTCTTGGAGACTTATAAGGGAAAAGATCTGGAATATAAGGAGTACGAGCCTTTGTTTTCCTTTGTGAATACAAAGAAAAAAGCATTTTATGTGACCTGTGATTCGTATGTTACGCTGACGGACGGAACCGGTGTGGTACACATTGCGCCTGCTTTCGGTGAGGACGACGCCAATGTGGGGCGTAAATATGACCTGCCTTTTGTCCAGCTGGTGGACGAGGCCGGCAAAATGACTGAGGAGACACCCTGGGCGGGAACTTTCTGCAAAGAGGCAGACCGCTTTATTCTGCAGGATTTAGAGGACAGAAAGCTGTTGTATGACGCGCCCAAATTCGAGCACAGCTATCCCCACTGCTGGAGATGTGATACACCGCTGATTTACTATGCAAGAGAATCCTGGTTTATCAAAATGACGGCTGTGAAGGAAGATCTGATCCGGAATAACAACACCATCAACTGGATTCCGGAAAGCATCGGAAAAGGGCGTTTCGGCGACTGGCTGGAGAATGTGCAGGACTGGGGTATCAGCCGGAACCGCTACTGGGGGACCCCGCTGAATATCTGGGAATGTTCCTGTGGCCACATGCATTCTATCGGAAGCATCGAGGAATTAAAAGAAATGTCAGACAACTGCCCGGATGAGATCGAGCTGCACAGGCCGTATATCGACGCGGTTACCATCCGCTGTCCCAAATGCGGGGGCCAGATGCACCGGGTGCCGGAGGTAATTGACTGCTGGTTTGACTCCGGGGCAATGCCATTTGCACAGCACCATTATCCTTTTGAGAATAAAGAGCTGTTTGAGCAGCAGTTTCCGGCGGACTTTATCTCAGAGGCCGTGGACCAGACCAGAGGATGGTTCTATTCCCTGCTGGCCATTTCCACCTTGATTTTCAACAAGGCGCCTTACCGCAATGTGCTGGTGCTGGGCCATGTGCAGGATGAAAACGGCCAGAAAATGAGCAAATCCAAGGGGAATGCCGTGGATCCCTTTGATGCGCTGGAGGAATTCGGGGCAGATGCCATCCGGTGGTATTTCTACGAAAACAGCGCACCCTGGCTGCCCAATCGTTTCCACGGAAAGGCGGTGACAGAGGGCCAGCGGAAATTTATGGGGACTCTGTGGAACACCTATGCGTTCTTTGTTCTCTATGCAAATATTGACCAGTTTGATGCCACAAAATATGAATTAGATTATGACAGCCTGAATATCATGGATAAATGGCTGTTATCCCGGCTGAACACATTAATAGAGGCAGTGGACGGCCATATGGAAAACTACCGGATTCCGGAGAGCGCCAGGGCTCTGCAGGAGTTTGTGGACGATATGAGCAACTGGTATGTAAGACGAAGCAGAGAGCGGTTCTGGGCAAAGGGAATGCCCCAGGATAAGATTAATGCGTATATGACATTGTATACCGCGCTTGTGCAGGTGTGTAAGACTGCCGCACCCCTGATTCCTTTTATGACAGAGGAGATCTACCAGAACCTTGTGAGAAGCGTTGATTCCTCAGCACCAGAGAGCATTCACCTGTGCAGTTATCCTCAGAGCAATCCCGCTTGGATTGACAAAGAGCTGGAGGAGAAGATGGAAGAGCTCCTGGCAATCGTGGTGCTGGGAAGGGCCTGCAGAAACGCGGCCAACAGAAAGAACCGCCAGCCGCTGGCGAAAATGTATGTGAAAGCGGCGGAAACACTGGACGGTATTTACACCGAAATTATTGCGGACGAGTTAAATATCCGTCAGGTGGAATTTACAGAGGATATCTCCGGATTTATTTCCTATACCTTCAAGCCCCAGCTGAAAGTAGTGGGCCCCAAGTACGGGAAGCTTGTAGGCGGCATCCGCGGATACCTGTCATCTCTGGACGGTGCAAAGGCCATGGAAGAACTGAAATCCCAGGGCAGTCTTAAATTTGAGGTCCAGGGAACACAGGTGGTTCTGACAGAAGACGACCTGCTCATCGAGACAGCACAGATGGAGCGGTATGTGTCAGACTCTTACGGGGAAGTGACTGTGGTGCTGGATGTGGAACTGACAGAAGACCTGATTGAAGAAGGATTTATCCGGGAGATTGTCAGCAAAGTTCAGACCATGAGGAAAGAGGCAGGATTCGAAGTAACAGACAAAATCCGGGTTTTTGCCGCAGGAAACGAAAAGATTGAGAAACTGATGCAGACCCACAAAGAGGAAATCTGCCAGGAAGTTCTTGCAGAAACAATGGGTCTGGGAGAGACATCCGGATATGAGAAAAGCTGGAACATCAATTCGGAAGCAGTAACCCTGGGGGTGGAGCGCATTTCTTAAAGACAGCACAAGTTTGTTATCATCAGGAATGCAATGAAATATAATTAACATAAAGACGAGGAGGACAGCCAATGGTTAGTGAAAGGTTTGAAAAGGAGCAGTTTAAGAAAGAAGTCAGAGAAAATGTAAAATCCCTGTATCGGAAAAATCTGGAGGAAGCTACGCCTCAGCAGCTGTTTCAGGCAGTTGCCTATGCAGTGGAAGATACTATTATGGATGACTGGATTAAAACCCAGGAAGCATATGACAAACAGGACCCGAAAAAAGTATATTATATGTCCATGGAATTCCTCATGGGCCGTGCGCTGGGAAATAACCTGCTGAACTTAAAAGCCATGGATGAAGTGAGAGCGGCGTTGGATGAGCTGGGTGTAGACCTGGATATTCTGGAAGACGAGGAGCCAGATCCAGCGCTGGGAAATGGCGGCCTGGGACGTCTGGCGGCATGTTTCCTGGATTCCCTGGCTACTCTGGGCTATTGTGCTTATGGATGCGGAATCCGCTACCGCTATGGAATGTTTAAGCAGGAAATTAAAGACGGCTATCAGATGGAAGTGCCGGACAACTGGCTGAAAGACGGCTATCCCTTCGAACTGCGCCGCCCGGAATACGCCCAGGAGGTACGGTTCGGCGGCTATGTGCGTGTGGAATACGACGAAGCCACAAAATCACAGAAATTCATCCATGAGAATTATCAGTCAGTGCTGGCCATTCCCTACGACATGCCCATTCTGGGATATGGCAACGGAATTGTAAATACCCTGCGTATCTGGGATGCCCAGCCGATTGTGGACTTCCACCTGGATTCTTTTGACAAAGGCGATTACCGCAAGGCGGTGGAACAGGAAAATCTGGCCCGGAATATTGTAGAGGTATTGTACCCCAATGACAACCACTATGCGGGAAAAGAACTGCGTCTGAAACAGCAGTATTTCTTTATTTCAGCCAGTGTACAGCAAATCATTGCGAAATATAAGAGCACCCATTCGGACATCCGCAAGTTCTACGAAAAGGCTTCGTTCCAGATGAACGATACCCATCCCACTGTGGCAGTGGCAGAATTGATGAGAATCCTGCTGGATGAAGAAGGACTGGAATGGGATGAGGCGTGGGAAATTACCACAAAGACCTGTGCTTACACCAACCATACAATTATGTCTGAGGCATTGGAAAAATGGCCCATTGAGCTGTTCTCCAGGCTGCTGCCCAGGGTTTACCAGATTATCGAAGAAATCAACCGGCGTTTTATCCTGGAAATCGAGAAAAAATATCCAGGAAATCATGAAAAAGTCCAGAAAATGGCTATTATTTACGATGGACAGGTGAAGATGGCACATCTGGCCATTGCAGCAGGTTATTCAGTCAACGGTGTGGCACGGCTGCACACAGAAATCCTGAAGAAACAGGAGCTGAAAGACTTCTATGAGATGATGCCGGAGAAATTTAATAATAAGACTAACGGTATTACACAGAGGCGTTTCCTGCTCCACGGCAATCCTCTGCTGGCTGACTGGGTGACCAAGCATATCGGCGACGAATGGATCACAGACTTAAGCCATATTGGGAAACTGAAAGTTTACGCAGACGACGAACAGGCCCAGCAGGAATTTATGAATATTAAATACCGGAATAAAGTGCGTCTGGCAAAATATATCAAACAGCATAACGGCGTGGAAGTGGACCCCCGTTCAATCTTCGATGTGCAGGTAAAACGTCTTCATGAATACAAACGCCAGCTGCTGAATATCCTCCATGTGATGTACCTGTATAACCAGTTAAAAGCCCATCCGGAAATGGAGTTCTATCCCAGAACATTTATCTTCGGAGCAAAGGCATCTGCCGCTTATCACAGGGCGAAATTAATTATCAAATTGATTAATTCCGTGGCGGATGTGGTAAATAACGATGCCTCTATCAAAGGCAGGATCAAAGTTGTGTTCATTGAGAACTACCGGGTATCCAATGCAGAAATGATTTTTGCAGCAGCAGATGTATCTGAGCAGATTTCCACAGCGAGCAAAGAAGCTTCCGGAACGGGTAATATGAAGTTTATGCTCAACGGTGCACTGACACTGGGAACCATGGACGGTGCCAATGTGGAGATTGTGGAGGAAGTGGGTGAAGAAAACGCATTTATCTTCGGCTTGTCTTCCGATGAGGTTATTTCCTATGAAAACAACGGCGGCTATGACCCCATGAAGATTTTCAACACAGACAATGAGATCCGCCAGGTGCTGATGCAGCTGATTAATGGTGCTGTTGCGCCCCACGACCCAGAACTGTTCAGAGAGATTTATGATTCTCTGCTCTTTACGTCCAAATTTAATAAAGCAGATATGTACTTCATATTGGCTGATTTCCGTGCTTATGCAGAGGCACAGAAGAAAGTGGAAGCGGCATACCGGGACGAAAAAGGCTGGGCAAAGAGTGCGATTTTAAATACAGCAAGCTGCGGCAAATTTACCTCTGACCGGACAATCCAAGAATATGTGGATGAGATCTGGCATTTGGATAAAGTAGAATTGTAGAATTCGGACGAATTTTATAGAAAATTTAGAGATGAAATCCCCCTCCTATGCTATAATGTTTACAATTAGAGCATAGGAGCGGGGATTTTTTTTTATGAAACTGCAGACCAGAATTATTATAGGGTTCCTGATGGTTATACTGGTTCCCTTACTTCTGTTTATGGCCACATTAATAGGATTTGGGTATTTTCAGGCGAATCAGGGCAATGGTGTGCAGACAGCAGACACGGCCTATGACTTATCAATCGCCGAGTCCAATGACAGCACGGCCAGAGTCCAGCTGATGACCAAGGACGTGTTATTTATGATTCTGGTTATCCTGGTTTTCACCAGCGTTACGGTGGGGTCCTGGCTGTACCGGAGCGTGGCTGTGCCTTTGGTAAAGCTGAAAAATGCAACAAACAATATCAAAGAGGGCAATCTGGAATTCACTATGGATGTGGAGGGAAACGATGAGTTTGCCGAGTTATGCCGCGATTTTGAAGAGATGCGCATACGGCTGAAGGAATCCACAGAGGAAAAGATTGTCCTGGATAAAGATCACAAAGAGCTAATCAGCAATATCTCCCACGATCTGAAGACTCCTATTACGGCGGTAAAAGGCTATGTAGAGGGGATCATGGACGGGGTAGCGGATACACCGGAGAAAATGGAACGTTATATCCGCACAATCTACAATAAAACCACGGAAATGGATCATTTGATCAACGAATTGACATTTTACTCCAAAATCGATACCAATCGCATTCCCTATACTTTCAGCAAGATCTGTGTCAATGAGTATTTCAATGACTGTGCGGAAGAGCTGGAACTGGAGCTGGAGGTAAAAGGGATAGAACTGGTCTATGCCAATCATGTGGGCGATGATGTAATGATCATAGCCGACGGAGAGCAGCTGATGCGGGTGGTGAACAATATTGTCAGCAACGCTGTAAAATATATGAACAAAGAACATGGGATTATCCAGATACGAATCAAGGATGTGGGTGATTTTATTCAGGTGGAGATTGAAGACAACGGCAAGGGGATTGCCGCCAAAGATTTGGCCAATATCTTTGACCGTTTTTACCGCACAGATGTGTCCCGGAATTCTTCCAAAGGAGGAAGCGGAATCGGCCTGTCCATTGTGAAAAAAATCATGGAAGACCATGGGGGTAAAGTGTGGGCATCCAGCAAGGAAGGCATCGGAACGATTATGTACTTTGTGTTAAGAAAATACCAGGAGGTACCGGCAGATGAGTAAGATCTTGATTATTGAAGACGAAGAAGCAATTGCGGATTTGGAGAAAGATTATCTGGAGCTAAGCGGATTTGAGGTGGCAATTGCCAATCGGGGTGATACGGGATTGAAAATCGCCATGGAGGAGGAGGTAGACCTGCTGATTCTGGATTTAATGCTGCCGGAAGTGGATGGATTTGAAATCTGCAAGCAGGTGAGAAACTGCAAAAATACTCCCATTATCATGGTATCCGCGAAAAGAGACGACATAGACAAAATCAGAGGACTGGGGCTGGGAGCGGACGATTATATGACCAAGCCTTTCAGTCCCAGTGAGCTGGTGGCCAGAGTAAAAGCCCACCTGGAACGGTACAACCGTCTGGTACGAAGCGGCATTCCCCAGAACGACGTGGTGGAAATCCGAGGCATCAAGATCGATAAAACAGCCAGAAGGGTCTGGGTGAACGGGGAGGAAACCACATTTACCACAAAGGAATTCGACCTGCTCACATTCCTTGCCCAGAATCCCAACCGGGTTTTCACAAAAGAGGAGCTGTTCCGGGAAATCTGGGATATGGAGTCCATCGGTGACATCGCCACAGTGACTGTGCATATTAAGAAGATACGGGAGAAAATCGAGTTCAGCACTGCGAAACCCCAGTATATTGAGACTATATGGGGCGTGGGGTACAGATTTAAAGCGTAAAATCATTTTGGAGGCAGAGATTAAGTATTCTTATCTCTGCCTTTTAAATTGTAATCTCATTTCACAGACAAGAGCATATTTTAGAATATGCATTTAAATAAACAGAGAATACAAAAGAGGGTACCATAAAATAAGGAGAAAGAACATGACAAAAGAAAGGAACATTGACTTTTGCATTGAATGCAGGAAAGAAGTGCAGTATGAAACCAAAAGAGAAGTTCAAAAGGAAATAATACGCGGCCAGGAATATGAGTTTATACTTACGAAAGCTTACTGCAGAGAATGCGGGGAAGAGATGAGCATTTCCGGACTCATTGACTTGAATATCAAAGAGAGGGAGGAACAGTACCGCGCAGCAGAAGGGATTATATCTGTGGAAGATATACGAAAACTAATGAAGATCTATAATATTGGAAAGGCCCCGTTATCTTTGGCGCTGGGTTTTGGCGAAGTGACAATTTCCAGGTATCTGGCTGGGCAGATTCCATCAAAAACCTATTCGGATATTATGATGAAAGCTCTATCGGAGCCGGAATATATGGAGAGGCTTCTGATACACAATAAGGATAAAATTGGCGATACCGCTTATAAGAAAGCGGCAAAGGCAGCAGCAGAACTGAAAGAATTATTTAATGTGTCTGATAAAATGCTTATGTGTGTGGCGTATATTTTTGAACAGATGCAGGAAGTTACCCCCCTTGCTTTGCAAAAATTATTGTATTATATTCAGGCAGTGTATATGGTTCTTTTTGACAGGCCGTTGTTTGAAGAAAATTGTGCGGCATGGCAGCATGGTCCGGTGTATGAAAAAATCTACTTTTTATTCAGGGATTTTAAATATAATCCAATAGATGACAATAGGTTTGTTTTGTTTACTGGAAAAGCGAAAAGACTTTCTGATGACGAAAAAAAAGTGATGGATTTGATTCTTGCATTTTTCGGAAAGTACAGCGGAAAGGTTTTAGAGAAGATTACACACTGTGAGGAGCCATGGCAGAAAGTCCGGGAAGGGTATGGGATTCAGGAACCATCCAACATTGTAATGGAGAAAGAGGATATAAAAGGATATTTTAAGACAGTATCACAAAATTTTAAAATAGATACATTGGAAGGATTAGAGCGTTATATCCATGCGAAACTGGCAGAAGGCCAGGTTCAACGGACAGTTGAATGAGAGAGAAAAGTTCTCCTATTTGGTTATTGCTGTCGTTTGTCTGTGATTGATAGAATGATTTAATAGAAAATGATAGGAGGTCAGGCTATGCTGGACAATCAAAAGATCGCAGCCTTTATCAGCGAGAGAAGAAAAAATCTTAAGATGACACAGGCAGATGTGGCAGAAAAGCTTCAGGTATCTTTTCAGGCAGTTTCCAAATGGGAGAACGGGACACTGCCCAATGTGGAGATGCTGGTGGAGCTGGCTGAGCTGTTAGAGGTCTCTGTGGACGAGATACTTGCAGGGAAAGAAAAAACCAATGAAAATTTTTCATATCGCAGGGCAGGAGTGGACATATCCTACACAGACGCCATCAAAAAGGAAATGGCCGTGTATCTGGAAACGAAAGACCGTCGTGTGTTAAATAGAATGGGGGCTTTTGCATCATTATATGATATTTCTTTCCCGGAATATGCGGACCCTGTACTGGTGCTGAAATCAGAAGAGCCGGGTTCCAAACAGAAACTGGCCATGGAATACGGGTACAGCGAATCCATCTGCCATGATATGATCAATCACCTGGTGAACGATATTGCAGTAATGGGGGCGGTGCCGCTGGCTGTGCTGGATACCATTGTCTGCGGAAATGCGGAGAAAGAGACTGTAAAGTCTTTTATCAAAGGGATTTCGGACGCGTGCAGAGAAAATGAATGTACGCTGGTGGGCGGGGAGACTTCTGTTCAGCCGCAGGTGGTGGAGAAAGGCGTGTATATTCTCACATCCAGCATTGCAGGCATTGTTTCTGCGGGACATATCATAGATGGGTCCAGGATTACCCCGGGTGATGCGGTACTTGCCGTGGAATCCAATGGGCTTCACACAAACGGCTATTCCCTGGTACGGCTTCTCATGGACAAAATGCCTCAGATGAAATTGGACAAAATCGAAGGAGAGACATTTATAGAGCAGATTATGAAACCCCATATACCCTATTATAAAGCGGTAAAGGGTCTGTTCGGGGACGACAGGGTCCATGGCATGGCCCATATCACCGGGGGAGGAATCCAGGGAAATCTGAGCAGAATCATTCCAAAAGGGCTGTGTGCGGAAATTAATCTGGCAGAACTCAAATTACCGCCTGTTTTTCATTATATCCGCAGGGCAGGGAATATTGAAGAAAGTGAGATGCTCTCAACGTTTAACTGCGGAGCAGGTCTGGTCATTGTGGTATCGGGAAAATGGAAAGAATGGGCGGCGGAAGTGGTGAAAAAATATTATAACTGTTATGAAATCGGTGTGATTACACAGGGTGAGGAGAAGGTTTCTTTTAAAAATCATATAACATGGGTATGATGACTGGCAGTTCTTATATATCTTAAAGTAGAATTGGAGTAAAAAGCGACTCTGATACAGGCCGGAATAATTTCATAAAAAGTCCATAATTTATTTTTAGTTTGATTGCGGTCACGGGTTTTTGTATGGTACAATAAGAGCATAAGACAGACCGTCAGATGACAGCAGATTCTTACAGACATCCGGTCGACAGCAAAAATGAAGGTGGAATTATGGATATTCGAGAGTATGAAAAAATTTTACAGGCAGTGCCAACCACCGGAGTCTTTATTATCCGGGAAGATAATCATGAGATATTGTACTACAATGAGCGGGTACGAGAGGTCTCGCCCCATGTCTGCAAGGGGATGACCTGTCATGAATTGGGGGAACATTCCTGCACCAGCTGTCCCATTCTAACCATTGGTGATAAACAGGAGAATCACACCATCGCTTATAATAATCCTTTTGGCGAAATGGTGGATATCACGGCAGTCAGAACCCAGTGGGAAGACCAGATTCCGGCTTTTATCATTACAGTAGCGCCCCATGCCCAGGCGATCAGTCATGCCTATCATAAAATACTGCGGGTGAATCTTACACAGGACTCTTATGAAGTGGTAAAGATGCGGCCGGAAGACAGGGGGATCGGTTATGAGAGCGATACGTTTTCCAGCTGGATGGGGCAGTTTATTTACAGCGGCGGCATTCATCCGGATGATATGAGTAATTTTATCTCGTTTACCCATCTGGACCATATTAGAAGTGTTCTGGACAGCGGGGAGGAGATATTAAGCTGCTGTTACCGCAGACACTCCGGGGAGGGTTACCGCTGGAACCTGATGGAAATTGTGGCAGATCCCAATCCCTTTGACAGCGACCAGGCGGCCTTTCTCTATGTGAAAGATGTACATGATATTCTCCGGGAAAGTTTGGAACTGGATGATGCCAGCATCCGTGTCCAGGAGGTGATCCGGACGCTGGGGGAACAGAACTTCGGTATTTACGGCATAGATCTTGACACAGGAGAAGCGAACCTGGTGCGGGAAAACGGACATACTCATACCGGCTGGAAATCATGGACGATTCAATGGGATGAGATTGTGAATTCCCGGCTGCTCAAGCAGATCCACCCCACTGACCGGGAAAAAGTTTTCGAGAGGTTTTCACTGGAAGGTCTGCGCCAGACGAAAAATACGGCTATGCAGAAGCAGGATATTCTCTGTCAGTGGCGGGGGGAAGAGGACCATGAATACCGTTACATGGCAATTATCGCATATTTTGGGCAGAGCCATGGGGCTAAGAATTATACCATTATTGCGCTGCAGAATGTGGACCGGCGTGTACGCCAGGAGAATACGCTGACTCTGCGGGACATGCAGCTGGCTGCTATTTTGAAGTCCAGGTACAGTGTTATGACTACGGTTTACCTGGAGAACGGACAGTGTGAGCGGATGTGGATTAACGAGGACAGCACAGCCCCGAAAGTCCTGACGGGCAACTATCATCAGTATTTTCAAAAAGCCCTGGAGACTACAGTTGCCCCCGATGATACAGAAAATTTCCGCAGGGTTATGAGTCCTGAACATCTGTATCAGAAAGCGGCAAACACAAAAGAGTATTCGGAAGAGATCTGCCAGTACCGCATGGTGGGAACAAATCTTCAGTGGGTTGAACAGCATGTGATTTATGCCCGCAGGGGCAAGCGGGTGTCTGTAAATATTCTGGGGCGGGATATTACACAGGAGAAAGCAGAGGAAGAAATCCGCCTGAAAGGGGAACAGGAGCAGGCAGATATTATCAGCACTCTTGGAGGGATGTTTTTTGCCACGTATTATGCAGATTTTGAAGAGGACACGTTTCGCAGCGTGACTCAGCAGCTTCCGGAAGTGGAAATGGCGCTGGAGGGCAAAGTGGATTATGCCACAGGATTGAAAATATATGCGGAAAATTTTGTTCATCCTGATGACAGGGCTGAATATCTGGAGGTGCTGGGCAGGCAGAATCTGCGCAGGACGCTGAGTAAAAAGAAACCGTATGTGACGCTGGCTTATCGGAAACTGCCGGAGAAGTCAGATACAAGGCCGGAGGAATACGGCTGGATCCGCAGCACTGCGGTGATGTCTCAGGCGGATGCCCAGGGAAAGGCACGCTCCATTGTGTATGCCGCCCAGGACGTAACTGAGAGCAAGCGCAAAGAGATGCGGGAACAGCTGGCCCTTCAGGCGGCCTGTGAAGCGGCAGACTATGCCAATGCCTCCAAGCAGGAGTTTATTTCCTGTATGAGCCACAATGTGCGCACGCCTATGAATGGGATCATGGGAATGATCAAAATCGCGGCGGACCATGTGGATGACCCGGAGAAGGTGAAGGAGTGTCTGGATAAAGCGTCCATGTCCAGCAGACAGCTGCTTTCCGTCATGAACGAGATTCTGGATATCAGCCAGATCAAATCAGGAAGTTTTGACCTGAAAGCAGAGGCATTCTGCCTGTCTGACGTGATGGAGGAGGTGGTTTTGTCCATCCGGCCCCAGGTGGAAGAGAAAAATCTGCATTTGGAAATGCATCCTATGCAGGTGGAACATGAGGATGTTCTGGGAGACAGAAAGCGGCTTCAGCAGATTTTTATGAATATTTTGGGAAACTCGGTGAAATTCACGCCCCCCGGAGGCAGACTGGAAATATCAGTGGTGGAGCACGAGTCCAGGGAACACGGCTGCTGTTCCTATGACTTTGTTTTCCGTGACAATGGCATTGGCATGGAGGAAGAATTCATCCCCCATATTTTCGAGCCGTTCAGCCGTGGAGAGGATGCGGCTGTCAGCCATATAGATGGTGTGGGGCTGGGGATGTCTATTGCTCAGAATATTGCCCGTATGATGGGCGGTGCCATCCGTGTGGAAAGTTCTCCGGGGGCAGGCTCCCAGTTTACGGCTGCCATAATATTGAGACTGCAGAATCCGGCAGAACAATCCCAGGGAGAAGTGGATGTGGTTGAGGAGGAAGTTTCGGATACCTCTTTTCAGGGATGTAGAATTCTTCTTGTGGAGGATAATGAGCTGAATCGGGAAATTGCCATGGAATTAATCGGAGAGATTGGGGCAATGGTAGAGTGTACCGTGGATGGCCGCAGGGGGCTGCAGCGCTTTGCTGAGATGCCGGAGGGCTATTATGACCTGATATTGATGGATATTCAGATGCCTGTCATGAATGGCTTTGAGGCCACCCGTGCTATCCGCAAGCTGCCCCGTGCAGATGCGGCTTCCATTCCTATTATAGCCCTGTCCGCCAATGTTTCCGGGGAGGATGTTGCGGCCAGCAGAGAGTGCGGAATGAACGGACATCTGGCCAAACCGCTGGATATTCCCCAGCTGATTGAGCGGATGGATTATTGGCTGCATAACCCGGCAGGCTGAACAGGCAGGAGAGGAGTACAGGCTGGCATATTTGTGCCTGTATTCCTTTTTATGAATAAATATTGCTGTTAAGCAGGGCCGGTGATGAATAAGTGACGGAAATATGCGAAAAACCTTGACTTTCATCCATTTTGTATGCTATACTTCAAAGGTGACGATAATCAGGTCTTTTTTTATGCTCAAAAATACCTGTTCCGGAGACGGTGCAGTGTGTTTGAGGAATTATACTGGAGGTGTAAGTTGTGCGTGTAAAAATTACATTAGCATGTACAGAGTGTAAGCAGCGTAATTACAATACGACCAAGGAAAAGAAAAACCATCCTGAGAGAATGGAAACCAGAAAGTATTGTAAATTCTGCAGGAAACATACTCTGCACAAGGAAACTAAGTAATCAGCATTTGCGAGGGCAGAGTTATGGCAGAAAAAGAGAAGAAGGGAAAAAGCGGCGCGAAAGAAAACGGCAGAGTGCTGGGCTGGTTTGACGGACTGAAGGCGGAATTCAGGAAGATAATCTGGCCGGACAGGCAGACTCTGTTGAAACAGACAGTTGCCGTGGTGGCGATTACAGCAGTCCTGGGAGTTTTAATCAGTGTTTTTGATGCAGCGATCCTGGAAGGAATTAACCTTCTGGTGAAATAAGCGGCGAATGTGAAAAGGGTGAAAATATGTCAGAAACAGCTAAATGGTATGTGGCACATACCTATTCCGGCTATGAGAATAAAGTAAAAGCAAATATTGAAAAGACCATAGCCAACCGGCACCTGGAAGAGCAGATTCTGGAGGTGTGCGTTCCCCTGCAGGACGTGGTGGAGATGAAGAACGACATGCAGAAAGTTGTTCAGAAGAAGTTGTTTCCGGGCTATGTCCTGTTGTATATGATTATGAATGACGATACCTGGTACGTGGTGAGAAATACAAGGGGCGTGACCGGATTTGTGGGGCCGGGGTCCAAGCCGGTTCCTCTGACAGAAGAAGAAATGAGATCCCTGGGCATTCAGATTGAGACAAGGGCTGTCGAGGTGGATTACAAAGAGGGCGATCTGATTATGGTAATGGGAGGACCCTGGAAAGATACCAGCGGCGTTGTCCGCAGTGTGAATCCCCAGAAACAGTTAGTCACCATAGGTGTGGAACTGTTTGGCAGTGAGACACCTGTAGAGATCAGTTTTTCTGACGTACAAAAAATGTAGATGTTAACAGTGGGAGGGAAGAACAGCTCCCGCCAAGACCACAAGGAGGTGCCTAGAATGGCAAAAAAGGTAGAAGGATATATTAAATTACAGATTCCTGCTGGCAAGGCAACGCCAGCGCCGCCGGTTGGCCCGGCACTGGGGCAGCACGGTGTGAATATTGTACAGTTTACGAAAGAGTTCAATGCAAAAACCGCAGATATGGGGGACGTGCTGATCCCCGTGGTGATTACAGTTTATGCGGATAGAAGCTTCAGCTTTATCACAAAGACTCCGCCAGCTGCCGTGTTGTTAAAAAAGGCCTGTAACATAAAGTCTGGTTCCGGTACTCCCAACAAAGTGAAGGTGGGGAGCGTGACAAAAGCCCAGATTCAGGAGATTGCCGAGACGAAGATGAAAGATTTGAATGCGGGTTCCCTGGAGGCTGCCATGAGCATGATCATTGGAACAGCCAAGAGTATGGGAATAACAGTGGAGGAGTAAGGTTATGAAGAGAAGTAAAAAATATCAGGAAGCGGCAAAAGCTATTGAACGCACCTCTTTATACGAGCCGGAAGAAGCTGTTAAATTGGTGAAACAGGCAGCAACTGCAAAGTTTGATGAAACCATTGAGGCACATATCCGTACTGGCTGTGACGGCCGTCATGCCGACCAGCAGATTCGTGGAGCCGTAGTTCTGCCTCATGGAACAGGTAAGAAAGTGCGTGTTCTGGTATTTGCCAAAGATGCAAAACTGGAGGAGGCACAGGCAGCAGGAGCTGATTATGTAGGCGGAGACGAATTGATTCCGAAGATTCAGAATGATGGCTGGCTGGATTTTGATGTGGTTGTGGCTACACCTGACATGATGGGTATTGTGGGCCGTCTGGGCCGTGTGCTGGGACCGAAAGGTTTGATGCCTAACCCCAAAGCAGGAACCGTGACCATGGATGTGGCAAAGGCTATTTCTGATATCAAAGCCGGTAAGATTGAGTACAGACTGGACAAGACCAATATTGTACATGTACCCATAGGAAAAGCTTCTTTTACAGAAGATCAGCTGAGGGAGAATTTCCAGACTCTGATGGAGGCTATTCTGAAGGCAAAACCAAGTGCAGTAAAAGGCCAGTATCTCAGAAGCATCTCCCTGGCACCCACAATGGGACCTGGAGTGAAAGTGAATCCGGCAAAACTGGTTTAAAAAAGGTCATAAGGCTTCTTGACAAAGCCATATGATTATGCTAGAGTTATAAAATGATTATTATGTATCACGCCGAAGACAGTGGGTGCCGCAGGATATGAGGTCTGCCGCAGGCAGCGCATACCAAAAGGCATAAAGGTAAGACCGCCCGCCGAGGTGGGAACGGTATGTTTCTATATAGTTATGTAGACATCGTATGCCCTCTTACATCTTCGGAGTAAGAGGGCTTTATTATGTATTAGGAGACTTTCTTACATGGACACGATAATCGAATGTTTGAAATAAAGAAGGAGGTGCGCTAGATCATGGCAAAGGTTGAACTGAAGAGACCGATCGTGGAAGAAATTGCCAACAGCGTCAAGGACGCACAGTCTGTAATTCTGGTTAATTACAGCGGCCTTACGGTGGAACAGGACACGATACTGCGCAGACAATTGCGGGAGGCTGGTGTTCAGTATAAAGTATATAAGAACACAATGATGAATTTCGCATTTAAGGGAACAGACTGTGAAAGCCTGACTCCCCATCTGCACGGCACAAACGCCCTGGCTATTTCTGCGGACGATGCAACAGCTCCTGCCAGAATCTTGAGCAAATTTGCAAAAGAATATCCGGCTTTGGAATTGATTGCAGGTGTAGTAGAAGGAAATTATAATGACCAGGCAGGCGTTCAGGCACTGGCCAGCATCCCGTCCAGGGACGAACTGCTGGGAAAATTGCTGGGAAGCATCCAGTCCCCAATTGCCAACTTCGCCCGTGTGCTTAATCAGCTGGCAGAGGCTGGCGGCGGTGAAGCAGTAATGGCAGCCAAAGGTTCCGGTGAAGAAGCGGCAGCAGAATAGAGAAAAGTTAATTTTAGAAATTATTTTAGGAGGAAATAAAAATGGCAAAATTGACAACAGAAGAATTTATTGCAGCAATCAAAGAATTGACTGTATTGGAGCTGAATGATCTGGTAAAAGCCTGTGAAGAAGAATTCGGTGTATCTGCAGCAGCAGGAGTTGTTGTGGCAGCAGCAGACGGAGCAGGCGCAGGCGGACAGGCTGAAGAGAAAGATGAATTTGACGTAGAACTGGCAGAAGTAGGCCCGAACAAAGTTAAAGTTATCAAGGTTGTTCGCGAAATCACCGGCTTAGGTCTGAAAGAAGCCAAAGAAATGGTAGACGGCGCTCCGAAGGTAGTAAAAGAAGGCGCATCCAAGGCAGAAGCTGATGAGATCAAGGAAAAATTAGAGGCAGAAGGCGCAAAAGTAAACTTGAAATAATGTGCTGTGAAAAGCTGAAAAAACCGCTGTACAGGTATTTTCCTGTCACAGCGGTTTTTTATTGGATTAGAGCGTGTCCTAAAAATCATTCCTGCCATCTGCACGCCCCAGAGCATATTTAAAATTGCTGGTAAACGAAATCAGATGCCTGAAAGGAGGCTCCATAAGCGCCGTAGATGAGCAGGAACAGGATACCCCCTATGATAACCAGCCATCGAAACAGAAGGTTTTGTCTGTCCAGTGCCTGGATGATATGAATTCCTTTTTCCTGCATAAGGCTGACTGTGAATATGACAATCAGCATACACAGCACCAGGGTAATCTCCGGGATGGACAAGCCCAGCTGAAGCAGGCTTTTGTCTGTGAATATCCAGGGATTGAATGTGGTGAACATACTTCGGATCATCCAAAGTGCGGTCAAAAAGGAATCCGCACGGGAGAATATCCGGCCAATGCTGACGAGAAAGAATGTCCGGGTAATCTGAAAAAACTTCCAGCTGAAACACTGGGTGTTGATATGGAGCCGTTCTTCTATCCTCCTATAGACAGGTTCCAGGAGTATGCTGGAGGTGATGATAGTGCTGTTCCACAGACCGTAGGCCGCGTATTTCCAACTTGAGCCATGCCAGATTCCCACCAGCATAAATGAAATAAAGGAGGCCAGGAATGTGGGGAGCATTTTCCCCATGTAACTGCCGAATATTTTTCTTGTATGTCTCCCCAGCTTTGCAAAGGACTGGGAGAGGGACAGGGGATAGAATACATAATCCCGCATCCAGGCCCCCAGTGTAATATGCCACCTGCGCCAGAATTCGGCGATGGAGCGGGCAAAATACGGCCGCTCAAAGTTTACAGCCATGTCAATGCCGAATATCTGTGCAATTCCCCGTATAATATCCATGCCGCCGGAAAAGTCAGCATACACTTGAAGTCCGTATGCTGCAGACCCGGCCAGTATCATAAACCCTTCATAATCAGCATAGGAATTGAAAATGGTATCTGCGGCAGTTCCCACATATTCGGCAAAAGTGAGTTTCTTGATCAGACCCCAGAGGGCCAGTTCCAGACCATGTTTACAGCGGACGGAATCGAACCTGTGCCCCTGGTATAACTGGGGTGCCAGATGGTGATACCGGCCGATAGGGCCCTGAATAATCTGTGGAAAGAAAGAGACGAACAGAGCGGTCTTAGCCAGATTCTTCTCAGCCAGGCTCTTTCCCCTGTATACATCAATCATGTATCCTGCCGCCTGAAGGGTGTAGAAAGAGATTCCCAGAGGCAGGGCCAGGTCAATCTGGGGAGCGGTGCCGGAGATGCCCAGCAGCCCCAGCAGGGAAAACGCCCCGCCGGATAAGAAGTTGAAATATTTCAAAAATACCAGAAAGCCCAGGCAGACAATCAGTCCAAGGGTCAGAACCAGCCGCTTTTTGTGCTGAATGGTGTCCCGGTAAGCCTTTTTATCTGCCCGGGATAACTGGGGATTGTTTTCCAGGTATGCCTTCTGCCCTTGATTGATCCAGTCCAGCCGGATGGCGGTGACATGGATGCACAGGATGGTAAAAATCATAAAACATCCCGTTCCAATCCCGCCGTAAAAATAGAAAACAGCGCTGGATACCAGCAGTACTGTCCAGCGCTGTCTCAATGGAAAGATAAAATACACAGCAGCTGTTACTGTCAGCAGAACGACAAAATCAATGGATAAAAGCGTCATATGCTCAATCTTCCAAACGGGACACCAGAGCCTGGATGGCATCCACAGTATCAAAATTTTCCGGTTCCAGTTCATCTACCCCAATGGCAATGGAAAACTGGGCATTCAGCTCCCCCACCAGGGCTACGATATCAAAAGAATCCAGAATCCCGTCTGAGACCAAAGCCTTTTCTTTTTCAAAGTCCACATCAGGGCGCAGTTCCTTTAAAATTTCCATCAGTTGTTCTCTCATAATCAAATGTTCCTTTCAATAAAATACTGGTCACATACCATTCCCTCCGGCATGAACCCTTTCTTTGTGTACAGTGCAATAGCAGGGTGATTTTCCTTATCCACCCATAGTTTTATTACCTTAAGTTCAGACGAAATCCCCTTTCGAATCACCATATGGCACAGAGACTCTGCCAGTCCATGCCTTCGGTGCTTGGGCAGAACAGCCAGGTGCTGTAAAGTTCCCTGTTTACCCTGGATGTGCACAGCCGCTGCCGCGCACGGCTGTCCGGAAGAGGTGTGTTCCACCCAGAACAGTTCTCCCCTTTCAGACAGGTCTTTCAGCTGTTCCAGGTTCGGCAATGGCGTGCTCTTTTCATCAAGAACTGCCTCCCAGAGAGAATGGATCTGTGCATAGGGCGGCGGGTCTTTTCTGAGGCGGTATCCAGGGCAGAGGCTGCAGGGAAAATCTGAGGGCTGCAGGCCGGCAAGGCGGATTCCCATACGCTGGTAGCATTTATATCTGCGGATGTTCCTTTGGCCAGTCATCTGGGCCAGAGGAGTCGGTTCCCTGCAGGGCCTGTTTTCCGAATATACCATGTCAAAAAATATTTTCCCATTTCCCCGGGTTCCCCCATAGAGAACTGAGAGATCGGGGATTGGGGCTTCCTGTGCAAGATAGAAATAGAAATTTTGATAATCGGTTCTGTCACATAAGAGAAGGAGTGCCCCCCTGGGAGTGGAAAAGCGCAGCTTTCTCTTTTCGATTAATCTGGCGATTTCCTCTGGCATGAGAAAGCAGTTTGTGTAAAATCTCTTATGCCTTTTTTGAAAAGCACTGGTTTCCTGGCTGTATTGACGTATACTCTCAAATGTTTTCATTTTACAGATAATCCTCTTTCAATGCTGTACGGTCAATCTTCCCGTTTTTTGTCATGGGCAGGCTGTGAAAATGCACGAAACGGCCGGGCAGCATGTACTTGGGCAGCATTTTCCCCCCTTCCTTCATGATTTCCTGCTGACAGGGCTCGCCAGACTGGTAGAACAGGACAATCGTTTCCTTTTCTTCGTGGTACAGACAGCAGGCGGCATGGATGAAGGGCAGGGCGCTGACCACAGCTTCCACCTCGCCCAGCTCGATGCGGTGGCCCATATGCTTGATCTGATCATCTTTTCGGGAGAGAAAATAATACAGACCGTCTGTCCCCCGTCTGCCAAGGTCCCCTGTCCGGTAAATCCGTTCAGGATAATTGTTGTTGCAGGGATTCTGGCAGAAGACTTCAGCTGTTTTTCCGGGATTTTGGTAGTAACCCAGAGCCAGGGAAGTGCCTCTGACGCAGATTTCCCCTGTCACGTCAGGGTCTGTGACCAGGTGGTTTTTATCCAGAAGCAGGATATCCGTATTGGGAAAGGGAATCCCGATGGGAAGTACATCTGTATCCAGGAAATGCCTGTCCACTTTATAATAAGTACAATTGCAGGTAATCTCCGTGGGCCCGTACAGATTCACGTATTGGGCATCCGGGAGATTTTTCTGCCAGTAATTGAGTACTTTGCAGGGCATTGTCTCGCCGGAGAACATGATGGTGCGCAGAGTTCTGGGGCGTTCTTTTTCAAATGCCTGGAAGTTTTCTATGATCCGCAGAGCCGATACGGCCCATATGATGGTGTTAATCTTCTGTTCATTGATGCAGGTGATCAGCTTTCCGGGAAACGAAAAAAACAGTTTGGGAATGATGTGCATACGCCCGCCGCACTTTAGTGTAGAATAAATATCTTTCACAGACACGTCAAAGTCAAACGGAGCCTGATTGCCAAATACACAGTCTTCCTGGAAATCAAAAATCTGTTCAAAATTCTCGATCAGGTCGATGACAGAGCGGTGGGATACCACCACGCCCTTGGGCACGCCTGTGGAGCCTGAGGTAAAAATGGCGTACAAGGGGTCAGTGTCAATGGCTCCCCTGCGCCTTGCGGCAATGGCTTCTCTGGCAGGGGGGAAGCCTGCAGCATCCTCATATAAGACGGCGGTTCCCGCATAATCCAGACTTTCCAGGAGACGGCGGTTTTTTTCAGAAAAGATCACTGCTTTTGGCTTCAAAGTCTCGAATATAAGGGCGATTCTTTTTGGCGGAAGCTGGCTGTCCACAGGAACATAGAAGTTTCCGCTTTTTACAATGCCCATAAAAGACACCACACTCTGGATGTTCCGGTCGATTAGGACTGCGGCAGGTTCATTCTTCCCCGGAATCTTTGTCATGAGAAATGAGGCGATGGAGTCGGAGAGAGCGTCCAATCCCCGGTATGTCACAGAATTTGTGCTATCGGAAAAGGCAGTTTTGTCTCCGTATTTTTCGGTGTTGTGTTTCAGGTAATCTAAAATATTTGTCAACATGATTGTTTACCTCTTAAATGATAAAGTGGAAGTCTATGCCTTTTACGGCCCACCCATTGCGGAGAAATTCTGCGTAATCCCCCACGGCTTTATCCCAGCTTCCGTAACGGCGGTCTCCCCGGTGATCTTTATAATAGCAGTGCTCTTTTATATAGGCACATAGATAGCGGGTGGCTTTGCCGGCGCCGATGGAGTTTAGGTGGCTTTCGTCCCGGAAGTCACTACGGGTGTCCAGTCCTATCTCCTCCAGCATTTCAATGCTGCACATATCTATCATAGGGAAGCCCCGGTCCTTGATATACTGAGAAATGGCTTTTAACTGGCCCAGTTCCTTTTTGGTATTAAAGGAAGGATAGCTGATAAACAGCGCCGGTATATTGTTTTCCTGAAGATAGCGGAAACATTCCTCCAGCATTTCCTTCTGGAAGGTATCGGCCTGTGCTGGTTTGACTTTCCACATATCCACCAGGCCGGATACATCTTTTACGGCAAAGGCAGACCCGTCATCCAATGCACCTTTATATTCACTGGGTACGCTGATGTAGTCGGCCTTTTCCAGCCCGTCAGCCCATCGGTTGTGAAAGTTGATAAAGGGGACGTAGTTGGAGATATTATCCGGATATAGGATATGCTCCGGGTTTTGGGGCATTCCGTAAAAGTCATAGACTTTCTGAGCGTAGTCCAGGGAGGACTGAAGCACTCGGTAACGGTGGGTGCCCAAGTGGAGGGAATTGCTCACACGCAGGGCATTCTCGGGTCTGACGCTTTTCTTGATGGTCTTTGTCCGCAGGGCGTGAATATCGATGATCACATATTTAATATCCTGTCGGGACCGGACAAAATCAATCAGCTGTGGAAGGGGCCCGAAAGGCTGGACTGTGCCGCCCAGCTGATAGACAGGCATTCCATATTCATGCCATGCCACAGGAGCGGACCAGCCATTTGCCACCACACTGGTCCCAAATACCACGCCGTCTATAAGATTCTTTGGCTCATCATAGAATGCCTCATAGCTGCGGGAAATATAGTTTTTGGGAAACGAATAGCAGTGGAAGGCATAGCCTGTGGTGAGAGCTAATATGATAAAAAAGCACAGGGGCTTCATATATTTGAACTTTTTCATACAGACATTCCTTATCTTCGCCTACGGTCTTTGAAAACTGCTTTATCTACAATATACCCATGCTGTGCATCTTTTACGCAGAAAACAACGTCTCCTGTTATCTTTTTGCCCAGCATGTTTCTGGCCTCCTGCCGGGTGATGCTGTGACTGCTGTGGACCTTTCCCAGCAGCTTTGCCAGAATCGGGTCTGACTGGAGGATTTGACTGTCAGTCTGGTAAATGTCACAGGTATAGGCTTCGTCTGACAGCCATACCAGATAGGCGTCCAGCCTGGGTTCCTGCTGTAACAGTTTCCGCTTGGCATCCTGATAGCGGATGTAGTCCCGGCTCCATCTGGATTCCCGGTCCTGGGAAGCATCAGGCGGGGACAGGTCATAATGGGTGGTCAGATACTTACCCATGTAATCTGTGGATTTTTGGGCCCCCAGCCAGTTCAGATGGCTTTTATCTGAGAAATCCACCTGATAGTCCAGGCCCAGAGCCTCATCGTAACTCATGTTCAAAAAGGGCACCCCGTATTCTTGGGCCATGTCTGCGGCGCCGTTCATGGAGCGCTGTATCTCATCCTCCAGACAGCAGGGCACAGCGGTTAATACAATGGAAATGTCCCGTTTCTGGCACTCCTTGATGATTTTTCTCAGATAGCGGAAGCCTACGGTATCTTCACAGGAACGGTCTGACTGGTCGATGAGATGATAGCCGGACAAATCCTGCACATTGCTTATGATTCTGCATCCCTTAAAAGGGGAGCTTTCCGGCCGGAAATCTTCCGGACCCAGCTCTTCCCAGCGGTTATGGTAAATATAGAAATTAAATAGAAATTCCATTCTCTGGGCAGGTGATTCAAATAAATCCATGACCATCTGTACTTTTGTCCGGGAGAATGGAATGCTGTCCATCCCTGTGTGCATTCTCTCTACAATAGAAGAACTGCTTATTTTCGCGTCATTTCCGGTTTTATAGCAGTCCATCACAACCACCTTGGGCGTTCCATAGTCCAGGGCATTCATAAAGGTCCAGTAAGTCTGGGTGATGTAGCTGCTGGCCGCGGCCAGGCTGTAAGAGTAAATGCCATAATCTTTCCACAGCTCCATGACCTGCATGCTGCGCCGCACATGGCTGGTGCCCAGAAGCCATACGTCATAATCCCCGGGATTCTCCCAGAACTGGCTGTATTCCACATGGCTTTCTTTGCGCTCCAGAAGACGGCAGACAGAGTGTATTGTCAGTGTGCAGACCGTGAAAAAACACAGAACGGCTGCCATACGTTTTATTTTTTTGTATTTCATGATGCACCATCCTTAAAATTGAAAATATACAAAAGCCTGTGCGTCATATCCGGCGCCCCAGATTCCGAAGACTAAGATAAAGACAATAGAGCCTATGAACAAAAGCCAGCGGAACCATAAATCCTGGCGGAGTAAAATCTCTGACACGCACAGACCTCTATTCTTTAATAAATCTCCTGCGGCTAAAATTATGATGCCCAGTATCATGACGCCGAACTGCTTCTGGCTAAGCCCCAGGGTATAGAGACCTCCGTCAGCCAGATACCAGGGGTTAAAAGAAAAGGCAATCTTCTTTAAGACAGAAAATGCCTGGGACATACTTTCTGCCCGAAAGAAGATCCATGTGAAATCCACCAGCAGAAAAGTGGTGAGTATCTGGAGGCAGCGGTGGCCCACACTGTCTGTATGCAGTCCCATTTTTGCATACAGGCTTTCACGGTATTTTTTCGTGATGCTTCCAATAACCTGGAAGAATCCGTTCAATGCGCCCCATATGATAAAAGTCCAGGCGGCCCCGTGCCATAAACCGCTGATTAGGAATACAATCATAATGTTTACGTATCTGCGGGCTGTTCCCCGGCGGTTTCCCCCCAGAGGAATGTACAGATAGTCTCTGAACCAGGAGGTGAGGGAAATGTGCCACCGTTTCCAGAATTGTGCCGTTGATTTTGCCAGATAGGGGCAGTTAAAGTTTTCCATCAATGAAAAGCCCATCACTTTGGAAGCGCCGATGGCGATCATGGAATAGCCGGAGAAATCACAGTAGATTTGTATGGCAAATAAAACGCTGGCAAGAGCCATACAGCTTCCGGGATAGTCAAAAGTCTGGCTGTAAACCTGATTTACAATGACAGCGATTCTGTCGGCCAGGATAAGTTTCTGGAAATACCCCCATAACATAAGAAGGAATCCCGCCCGGGCACGGTCAAAATCAAAACGGTGAACCTGATTGATCTGGGATAGGAGATTCTTGGAACGCTCAATGGGACCTGCCACCAGCTGTGGAAAAAAAGATACAAAAAGAGCGTATTTAAAAAAGTTCTTTTCGGCGGGGATATCCTTTCGATATACATCCATGGTATAGCTGAGGGCCTGGAAAGTATAAAACGAAATCCCCACTGGCAGTATCACATCAAAAGAAGGTGTAACCAGGGAAAAATGAAACCCTGCCAGGAGCCGGTTTATATTGTGTACGGCGAAATCGAAGTATTTAAATAGGAATAGAATCATAAGATTTGCTGTAAAACAGCCGGCCACACAATATTTTTTATATTTTTCCTGTGATCTTTTGTCAAAGAATTCTATCAGATAACCGCTCAGATAGGTGGCCCCTGTGGAAAAAAGCAGGAGCAGGGCGTATTTGGCGTTCCAGCACATATAAAAATAATAGCTTGCAGCCAGCAGCCAGATATATTTGACTCTGGAAGGAATGATAAAATACACACACAGGACAATTGGAAAAAACAGCAGAAAGTGAATGGAATTAAATAACATAATACATTGGAAATCCTTTCTATTTCTGGGGAAAAAGGCATACCTTTTTCCCCATTATTCTATTACGAGAATAACGGTTCGGAGTTTTTTCCATTTCATGGTTAAAAAAGATTAAGAAAGTCTTGACGAAATTTCTATGCAATATTAATATTATAGGAAGTGAACATCAGAAAAATAATAAGTAAATATTTCATAAATATGAACAATATTACAAAACCTACAAATTTTCATCACGTTTGTTCAGTAGAATATTAACAGAGGTACTGCTATGGCTATCAAAGTACAAAATATAACCAAATCGTTTCGAAATGAAGAAATGGAACGATTGTCTATCCTCCAGAACATTTCTTTTCAAATTGAAAACCAGGAATTTGTCTCCTTTGTGGGACCGTCAGGATGCGGGAAGTCCACACTGCTTCGGATTATCGCAGGTTTTCTGAAGGCAGATGAAGGAGCGGTGGAAATAGATGGAAAGAAAATAGAGGGGCCGGGGAAGGATCGTCTGATGGTCTTTCAGGACTATGTGTTATTTCCGTGGAAATCAGTTTGGAATAATATCGCCCTGGGGCTGAAGCTGGGGAAAAATAATAAGGAATACATCCACAATAAGGTGGAATGGGCCATTGAGATGGTGGGGCTTAACGGGTTTGAGAAATCTTATCCCCATCAGCTTTCCGGCGGCATGAAGCAGAGAGTGGCCATCGCCAGGGCGCTGGTGATGGAGCCGAAGATTCTGTTGATGGATGAGCCTTTTGGGGCGCTGGATTCGTTTACAAGGATGAGGCTTCAGGATGAGCTGGTGCGTATGTGCGATAAGAAGGAGTTTACCACCTGTCTGGTTACCCATGATTGTGAGGAAGCGGTTTATCTCTCAGACCGTATTTTAGTGTTTACGGATTCTCCTGCACGGATTCGGGATGTGGTCTGCGTGGATCTGCCCAGGCCCAGGAAGCGGACGGACCCCAGATTTATTCAGCTGAAGGACGAGGTACAGGAACTGGTGATGGAAACCTGGAAAAATGAAAAGGAACGGCTGTCATAATGGAAGAAATCAGATTTGCAGATTTAATTGAAGAGCAGGCACAGCGCTATGGGGAGCGCTGTTTTATCACCTGCAGTTTAACAGGTCAGAAAGTCAGTTATACTCAGCTGGACAGGTTTGTGAAGGAACAGTCAGAGCAGCTTCGCAGGCTGGGTGTGGGAAAAGGAGATAAAGTTCTGCTGTTTATGGACAACAGCGTGGAGTTCGCGGTGTTATACTTTGCTGTGACCAGGTGCGGGGCAGTGGCTGTTCCCGCCAATACACTGTTAAAAGAGAAGGAGCTGCTCTATTTACTTAAGGATGCACAGGTGAGGGCGGTGATCACAGAACCTCTATATCGGGAAATTCTCCGGGGAAGCGCCGGGGATCTGGTGGAGGCAGTCCATGAAGCAGCACCTTTTGGCAGGGAGATACAGGTACTGTTATTAAAGGAGTGCCAGGATGACGGGAATGCTCCCTGCTCCCAGCGGGAGGATACGGCCATGCTCCTCTACACTTCTGGGACCACAGGCAATCCCAAAGGTGTGATTTTAAGCTATGGGAACCTGCTGGCAAAGGCGGAGCATATTCAGGAGGCCCATGGGCTGACCCAGGAGGATGTGTGTCTGTGTGTACTCCCCTGGTTTCATATTAATGGTCTTGTGATTACTCTGATTACGCCCCTGTACAGTGGGGGGCAGATTGTCATTGGAGGGAAATTCAGCGTCAGCAGATTCTGGAAGGATATTGAGAATTACCGTGTGACCTGGTTCAGCGGAGTTCCCACCATGTATTCCCATCTGCTGGCAAAGGGAATTCCAGAGGATAGAGATTACAGCAGCCTGCGGTTTGCCAGGTCTGCATCATCCCCTCTGCCGGTATCTGTGCTGGAAAAGTTTGAGAGTATCTGTCAAGTACCTGTGATTGAGTCTTATGGGATTACGGAAGGATGCAGCCAGATTACCACCAATCCCATGCCGCCCAAGGCTCGAAAATCCGGGTCAGTGGGACTGCCTTTCGGAAACCGGATAAAGATTGTGGACAATGAGGGCAGGGAGCTTCCCTGCGGCCAGGTGGGGGAAGTGCTGATGCAGGGAGATAATATTACCTGCGGATATTATCATAAGGAAGAAGAAACGAAGAAGGCTTTCAGCGGGGACTGGTTTCATTCAGGTGACCTGGGGTATCAGGATGAGGACGGGTATCTGTTTTTGGACGGCAGAATCAAAGAACTGATTAACCGGGCAGGAGAGAAGTTTCCACCCAGGGAAGTGGACGAGATTCTTTACCAGATGGAGGGCGTGGAGCTGGCCGCTGTGGCAGGGGTGCCGGATGCAGTCTATGGAGAGGAAGTGGCCGCTTTTATTAAGAAGAAAGACGGCGCTGTACTGGACGCCAAGATGGTTCAGGAATTCTGCAAGGATAAGATTGCATCGTATAAAGTTCCCAGAAAAGTTTATTTTCTGGAGGATCTTCCAAAAGGGGGAAACGGTAAGATTCAAAGGTTGAAACTTGTAGAGAGATATAAGAAAGGAGAGTTTGAATAATTATGAAAAATTGGAGAAAGATCATGGCAGCAGGATTGCTGTGCACGTTAGTATTGACAGGATGTGGTTCTTCTGGCAGCGGGGAAAGCGGACAGACCAGTACAGAGGCAGTGGAAACCCAGGAGGCTGTTGAGGCTGAAGAAACCCAGGAGGCCGCTGAGGATGAGGAGAGTCAGGATGAGGCTGCAGATAAGGATGGAGATTTGGCCGGAGACGCAGAAGCCATCCGTGTGGGTTCCAACCGTGCCATGGGCACAGCGACGCCTTTTGTGGCTCAGGAAAATGGTCTGCTGGAGGAAAGCGGGCTGGATATTCAAGTGTCCGAGTTTTCTGACGGTGCGGCTTTGATGGAGGCTTTTGCGGCAGGTGAACTGGATATTGCCATTGTGGGAATCGGACCGGTGGCCACCTGGATATCCAAAGGTGTGGATATGAAGATCGTGGCATCTGCCAACGGCGGCGGCCATGTGCTGATGACCCGGAAAGAGACGGGGATCGAGACCGTGGAAGATTTAAAAGACCACATGGTAGCCGAACCGGGGATTGCCACAGTGACAGACGCTATGCTGAGAAGTAAGATTTTGAAGGAGGCAGGGCTTGACCCGGAAATGGACCTTACCTTGATCCCTGGTATGAAACCGGCGGATATGGCCAGCGTGCTCATGGCAACCAAGGAAGTGGACGCTATGATTACCTGGGAACCTTTTGCCGCTCAGGCGGAGGCCGATTACGGAGATGACATTCAGGTGGTTTATGACTGCGGTAAAGAGATTAAAGATGAGACAGGCTCCGATAATTTCTATCCTGTCAATGTAGTGGTGGCTTCTCAGGATTTTATTGACAATCAGATGGATCAGCTGAAGTCATTTATGGAAGTATACAAAGAAACTGTAGACTTCATCAACACAGACCCAGAGGCGAACAGTGTTCTTGCCAAAACACTCCAGATGGAGGAGAGCGTTGTGGAGGCGGCCAGAGAACGGGTAGATTACACATATGAAATTGATGAGGAGGCTTCCCTGGAGACACTGCAGTGGTCAAAAGATATGGGATATATTGAAGAAGTCCCAGCCGCGGAAGATTTGTTTTATGAAGTACAATAAAATGGGAAAGGCTTGTAACTGAGAAGGTACTGGACAGTTACAAAGGTTTTATAAATCACATGAAAGGTAAGATAAAACCGTTTCTGCAGGGGTGTCTGGCCATAGCGGCCCTGGTGGGCCTGTGGGCGCTGGCATCGAAGACAGGCATTTTCGGGAAAATGGACCCCGAAGATGCCGAGCTGCTGCTCCCCATGCCCCAGGTGGTATGTGAGGAATTCTGGGAGCTGCTCAAATCCGGATATCTGCTCTCCAATATTTGGGTGAGTATGAAGAGAGTATTGGTGGGGTTCGGCATCGCGGTGCTGATTGGACTGCCCCTAGGGATTTTTATGGGAATGAGCGTCACTGTGCGCAATTTCATCTATCCGCTGGTGCGCTTCTTTTCCCCCATTCCAGGAGTGGCGTGGGTGCCGCTGGCCATTTTGTGGTTCGGACTGGGGGACCGGGCAGCTATTTTTATCATTGTGATGGGCTCCCTGTCACCCATTATTATCAATTCCCTGCAGGGGGTGCTGAATGTTGACAGGAGTCTGTACGATGCGCTGCATATGATGGAAGCCAATGGGTGGCAGGTGGTTTACCACTGTATTGTGCCCAGCATTGTGCCATATGTAATCTCCGGGTTTCGTCTGGGGCTGGGGTTTGCCTGGAGGGTTGTGATTGCCGCGGAAATGGTGGGAGTGCCAAAGGGATTGGGGTATGTGCTCAGTGTGGGCAGGAATACTGCCAATACATCGGTTACGATTATTACGATTATCAGTCTCGGGATTATCATGATGCTTATGGAGGAAGTCCTGTTCCGTGTGCTGGAGAATCGTACCAGTAAATGGAAACAATGGGAGTAAGAAGGGGTTATGATTTTTTCATCGTATGAGTTTGTGCTGGGATTTTTCCCGGTTGTTTTTGCTGTATATTGGATATTAAACAGGTTTCGCTATTATCATTTATCAAAAATCTGGATGGCGGTGGCTTCGTTTTATTTCTACGCCCAGGGAAGCCCTGATTTCTTCGTCTTCTTTCTGGGAAGTGTGACTGCCAATTATGTGGTGGGCACCACATTGTGTAAAATGCAGGAGGATTCTTATCTGGCTCAGCGCAGAATTTTGATGGCTGTGGGAGTCCTTGCCAATGTGGCCCTTTTGGGATATTATAAGTATTACGATTTCTTTATTGAAAATGTAAACACACTGACAGGGCTGGACTTTGCAATGAAAAATATTGCCCTGCCCATAGGAATTTCGTTTTTTACCTTCCAGTTGATTGCATTTCTTGTGGATTCTTACCGGGGTCTGACGAAAGAATACAATGTGCTGGATTATCTGCTGTTTATCACCTTTTTCCCCCAGCTGATTGTGGGCCCCATTGTTCATCATAAAGAGATGACGGTTCAGTTTGAAGACGAGGGCAATATGCGTCTAAACTATAAAAATATTGCCCTGGGTATATTCATCTTTGCCATTGGCCTGGGGAAGAAGATGCTGCTGGCGGACCCGCTGAACAATAATGCAGCGGAGTTTTACGGGGCAGTGGGTGATCAGGTAACCATGTGGCAGGCGTGGTTTTATACCCTGGAGTATTCTATTTCTTATTATTTTGATTTGTCTGGGTATACAGACATGGCCATCGGTCTGGGACTGTTCTTTAATATTCGTCTTCCGGAGAACTTTAATGCACCTTTTCGTTCCAGGAATTTTAAGGAATACTGGCAGCGGCAGCATATGACGCTGTCCCGGTTTCTGGGAGGATACGTATTTAAGAATGTATTCCGCAAGGGGTGTAAATGGCGCAATTATTATGTGGCCACCATGGCCACATTCCTGGTGTCCGGTATCTGGCACGGTGCAGGATGGAACTTTATTATCTGGGGTATTATGAATGGGGTTCTGGTGTGTATCAGTGCATATCTGGCATATCATAAGAAAGAACCGCCGTTTCTGGTGGGATGGTTTTTCACCTTTATCTTCATTGTGCTGACCCGTGTGATCTTTGTAGCAGTGGACATGCATGATACTATGGTGGTCTATAAAGCCATGTTCGATGTGAGAAGCCTGATGGAAATGGGATGGGCGCAGGTATCTTCTGCCTGTCTGGCATTTGGTTATGAAAATTATCAATTGATGCTGATTAGTCTGGCCGGCTTGTTGATCTGCTGGTTTGCACCTACTACAAGACATATGGCAGACCGATTTAAGCCGGATGTGAAACATTTTATTTTTACCGCTGTTTTGCTGGCTGTCTGTTTTGCCAGGATGAATCAGGTGGTAGAATTTTTGTATTTCCAGTTTTAAGAGAGGAGCGGGGAGTCCTTGAAGTATAAGAGATGGATGTTGGGGATGCTTGCGTTTGTTTTATTGGTGCTGGCAGGTATTGGTTCTTTGAATTATTTTGTAGACCCCTATGATTATTTTGCTTATGTGAGCGGAGATTATAAGGACTTGTCACCAGTGGACGGAAAAACAGGCTATGTCCGTCTGCTGAAGCTTACCCATGTGAAAAAATTTGCAGACCAGTATGAAGGGTATATACTGGGAGGATCTAAGGCGGGGTCTTATCGGACAGAGAAGCTGGCGGAAATGGATGGATACCGCTATTATAATATGCATGAGTCTCTGGGAACTTTCCATGAGTATGAGGAAACGGTGAGGTATCTGCTGGAGATTGATGATCCAAAGAAAATCGTTTTGAATATCAGCGGCCGTGAGTCTACCAAATACGACCTGCAGGCAGACGGAGCGGCGGTGAATCAGTTCCCAGCCGTTATGACGGGGGAATCCCGGGTGCTGGAATATATTGATTTTCTGTTGAAGGATGTGAAAGCTGCCTTTGAAAAGCTGGAGCAGGATCAGATACTGCCGGAGTTTGAATATTTTACGGGCGAGAGGAATCTGACCAGCCATTACAGGCAGTTTTTTAAGGACAGGGACCGGAAAACAGCCCGGTATCCCATGCGTTATTATGAAAACTATTTAAAGACACTGTTTACCAGGTCCATCGAGGGAACCTGTTATCGGGAAAATCTGGATTCCATGCGGCGGATTAAGGAGATGTGTGATCAGGCCCAAACGGAATTACTGGTAATCGTGGCGCCGGTTTTCATTTCAGAGAGGTCTTATTTTGAAGAACCAGAATACTGGGATTTTCTGGCTGAATTGGCCGCCATTACGGATTACTGGGATTTCAGCGCTTTTTGTGATGTGAATATGAACCCATATAACTTTTATGACCCGAAACATTTCTATTATGAGATGGGGGACGAAGTGGTGGAGACCATTATGGGAAATCCCGGATATGAAGGATTTGGTGTACATGTGACACTGGAAAATTGTGGGAAAGTATTGAAAAAGAGGGAGAAAGACTACTATCGATATAAGAAGGAATATGAGGAGACAGGAACCATCCTGCTGAAAGGGTATGAAGATTCCTGTACCATACCTCTGGAGAAGTCACATGCATTACAATAAAACATTGCTGGTTGTGGAAGATGAAGAAAAACTTCTGCGCACCCTGTCGGATTTTCTGACCATACAGGGATATGAGATTCTTCAGGCATCAGACGGACAGGAAGCTTTGGAAATCTTTTGCAACAATATGAATAAAATTGATCTGGTATTATTGGATATTAAGCTTCCTCTGGTGAATGGGAATGAAGTACTCAATGAAATAAGGAGGAATTCCCAGATTCCGGTGATTATGCTGACTGCGAATTCCTCTGTGGAAAAACAGCTGTACAGTTTTTCACAGGGCGCTGATGACTATATTGTCAAGCCCTATACATTGGCGGTGCTTAAAGCTCATGTGGAGGCAGTGTTGAAAAGGGCCGGGAAAATGGACCAGTTTCTGGAGGCAGGGGAACTGCGTCTGGACCTGCCTGGCCAGAAGGTGTACAGAAAAGGAGAGTACGTGGAGACTACCCGCAGAGAATATGAGCTGCTGCAGTATTTTATGGAAAATCAGGGACGGGTGCTGAAACGGGAACATATTCTGGATGCTGTCTGGGGGTTTGACTATGCCGGGGAGACCCGCACTGTGGATACAATGGTGAAGCAGCTGAGAAAGAAACTGACGGACGAATGTAATTATATACGTTCTGTATACGGAGTGGGGTATATTTTTGAGGCGGAGGCGGATGAAGGGGAAAATTAGAAGAAAACTGATGTGGATGCAGCTGTCCATTCTGGCGGCTGTAATAGGGGGAGGTGCACTGATTTATTATCTGGCTGCGCCTTTTTATCATAGTTTTCAGAGAAACCAGCTGATATGGGAGGCCTATCATACCTTGAATGAAATGGACCTGGATATGCTGGAATACAGTGATGAATCCACACTTTGGCAGTATGAGGAACAGAACTTAAGGATTACCATTTCTAATGAGGAATTTTATCCTGTTTATACAACCTGGTCGGAGAATATGGAGCATCAGGTGTACCGCCATATTGTCAGAAATGTGGATGAATTCTCCATGACGCCCCAGCTTGTTTCCAGCCAGAGCGGCCAGTTTTCAATTGTAAAGCTGATGGGGATGCTTGAGCAGAACGGGGAAACATTTTATGTGAGCATTCGTGTAAAAAAGGCATCTGGTGAACTGGTTTTTCGAAATACAGAACTTGTGTTGGCTGTATTTCTTATGGCACTTGCCATCAGCCTTCCTATATTGTATATTTATTTTAGACGTCTGACCAAGCCCTTTGAGGAAATACTGGAGGGAGCAAATCGAATTGCCCGGCGGGATTTTTATGTAAAGCTGAATGAGGACGGGGTTTATCGGGAATTAAACAGTCTGGCTAAGAATATTAATTGGATGACTGCACAGCTGCAGAATATGGAGAAGCAGAAAGGTGATCCTTCTGCGGAAATGGGCAGTAATAAGGAGCTGCTGGAAAATATCCGGAAAGATGTGGTGGCGGATATTTCCCATGAGCTGAAGACGCCGCTGGCCATTATTTCCAGTCAGGTGGAGATGCTGCAGTGTATGGATGACAAGATTGACCGGAGTTATTATTACAGCTCAATTGTGGAGGAAGTGTCCAAGATGTCAGATATGGTGGGCGAGCTGATGGATTTGTCCCTTCTTGAACAAAAGCTCCAGGAGATGGAGAAATGCCAGATCAATCTGACAGATATTATGGAGTATATCCGTTTAAAATATCAGGCGCTTTTTCGCCAGAATCATATTAAGGAGGAGTTTTCTCTGGAGCCAAAGTGCTGTGTCTGGGGAAATGCCCATTATCTGGAACAGGCTGTTGACAACTATATTATGAATGCGTTCTCTCACACGGCCCAGGGCAACGGTATACGGGTGCGTCTCTATCAGGAAGATGGATGGGCTCATGTATCTGTCTACAATCAGGGAGATCATATCCCCACATCAGATATGAAAAAGATATGGCAGGGATATGTGGTGCAGCGTCCGAAACAAGATGCAGAAGAGGAAACTTTGGAGCAAAAGCACATGGGAATGGGCCTGTACCTGGTCCGCCGGATTGTCCGGCTTCATCAGGGAGAATGCGGTGTGGACAACAGGGAAAAAGGCGTAGAGTTCTGGTTTAAAGTGCCCTGCATGGACAGCGGGCAGGAATAAGAATAGAGGAGGGCGAGAAGATGGATAAACCAGCGTTGGTGATTATGGCAGCGGGTATGGGAAGCCGTTATGGAGGATTGAAACAGATTGACCCAGTAGATGAGCAGGGAGACATTCTGATGGATTTCTCCATTTACGATGCCAGACGGGCAGGTTTTCAAAAAGTAGTATTTATTATCAAAAGGGAGAATGAGCAGGCGTTCAGGCAGGCAATTGGAGAGCGTATTGGCCGATATATGGAAGTATCCTATGTTTTCCAGGATCTGAATGCACTGCCAAAAGGCTTCGAAGTGCCGGAGGGCCGTGTGAAGCCCTTTGGAACAGGACACGCTGTCTTGTGCTGTATGGATGAACTGAAGGGGCCGTTTGCTGTGATCAATGCAGATGATTATTATGGAAGACAGGGGTTTGAACAGCTGTATCAATATCTGACCACACATTCAGACGATGAGAAGTACCGTTATTGTATGGTGGGATATGTTCTGGGGAATACTCTCACTGACAACGGACATGTGGCACGAGGGGTGTGCAGTACAGATGACAGAGGCTTTTTACAGGGAATCCAGGAGCGGACGCATATAGAAAAGCGCCCTGGCGGGGCAGTTTACACAGAAGATGGAGGGGGTTCCTGGAAGGAGATTGATACAGACAGCATTGTATCTATGAATATGTGGGGATTTTCCATGAGTATTCTCAAGGAGTTAAAAGAACGCTTTCCTGCATTTCTCACACAGGGATTTCAGGAGAATCCACTGAAATGCGAATATTTTCTTCCGTCAGTGGTAGGAGATTTGCTGGCAGAGGGAAAGGCATCTGTGGAGGTACTGAAATCTACAGATCAATGGCATGGCGTCACGTATCAGGAAGATAAGAAATCAGTGTCAGAGGCTATCCGTAAAATGAAGGAAGCTGGAGAGTATCCGAAAACGGCATTACATTAATTAAAATAAATTTTTCACAGGAGGTAACGTGATATGACAATTTTAGTGACAGGCGGGGCCGGCTATATCGGGAGCCACACATGTGTGGAACTTCTTCAGGCTGGTTATGAAGTGGTTGTAATGGATAACCTGTGTAATTCCAGCAGGAAGGCACTGGATGCGGTTGAGGAGATTGCAGGTAAGAAGGTAACTTTCTATGAGACAGATATGATGGATAAAGGGGGAATGGATAAGATTTTCCAGGAGCAGAATATTGATGCGGTGATTCATTTTGCTGGATTAAAAGCAGTGGGAGAGTCAGTTCAGAAGCCCTTGGAATATTATACCAACAATATATCCGGCACATTGACTTTGTGCGCGTCTATGCGTGAGGCGGGAGTGAAGAATATTGTGTTTAGTTCATCGGCTACTGTGTATGGAGATCCCGCCTTTGTGCCCATCACAGAGGACTGCCCCAAGGGACAGATTACCAATCCTTATGGACAGACCAAGGGCATGCTGGAACAGATTCTGACAGATATTCATGTGAGCGATCCAGAGTGGAATGTGGTTCTGCTTCGGTATTTTAATCCTGTAGGAGCTCATGAATCAGGAAAGATGGGAGAAGACCCCAAGGGAATCCCCAATAATCTCACACCTTATATCGCACAGGTGGCTGTAGGAAAGCTGGAGAAACTGGGGGTATTCGGCGACGATTATGACACGCCGGACGGAACAGGAGTCAGGGACTATATCCATGTGGTAGATCTGGCTGTGGGCCATGTGAAAGCCATTGAAAAGCTGAAAAAGAAGGAAGGGGTTTCCATTTATAATCTGGGCACCGGACGGGGCTACAGCGTTCTGGAAGTACTCCATGCATATGAAAAAGCCTGTGGAAAAACCATTCCCTATGAGATAAAACCGCGGCGGGCAGGAGATATTGCCACCTGCTATGCTGATCCATCCAAGGCGAAAGAAGAATTGGGATGGTCCGCTGCCAGAGGGATAGAAGAAATGTGTGCGGATTCCTGGAGGTGGCAGTCTGGACATCCCAATGGTTTTGAAGGGTAGATTCAAGTGTTAGAATGAGGCAGTACAAGTTTTTTCAGAGCGTTGACGGAGGCTTTGCTCAGCTCTCCCGCGGCCTCCTGATTGGCCTGTGCTGCCTCTAATAATTCGGCACGGAGTATTTTCACATCTTTAGGTGCCTCGATAGCCAGTTTGATCCAGTCACTGCCGATTTCAAGAACAGAGACGGTGACATTACCGTTTATGACCAGTGACTGGTTTTTCTTTCTTTGCAGTACCAGCATGTTTGACCTCCCTCTCGCTAACCTTTGTGATATCTTTCATACAATGGCGGAAATTGTATTCTGGCTGATCCAGAATCAGCTGGCGGGCTGACCGGGTTGTGGTGTTGACAGCAATGGGGCATTTCAGATTAATCGTGCTGTTTTCCATGACATCCTGTAAAACACAGATACAGTAATAGGAAATATCGTCGTCCTTGGGATTTCCCAGTGCCTTGCGGTCGCTATTGGAGATTTCGGGATGGTAATCCGGGGTGAGGAGGAAGGGATTCATGGTTATGAAGGCTATATCCTTATCATCCAGGCTCTGCAGACAGATAATTGCGTCGCTGTCCTCTTCCAGAGGAATGGGAAAATAATTTTTGTAGCTTTCAAAGCCAAACAAACCGTCAGGAAAATGGACGGTTTCTTTTGCGTCGTACTCCATTATTCCAAAATGTTTTGTATCTATATGCATTTGTGCATTATACCTCCTTTAAGAAACTGTATAGAAAGAATCCCGCTTATGCGGGATTCTCTGTCAATATATTAGGAAACACAGCCTCAATGCCTTGTTTATAGTAATTCCATAATTAATATCTGCCTATACCTGAATATCTACTCTTTCATAGTTCGGGTCTGCGCTGGGCGGTACATACATGGGACCGCCGATGTATTCAATATTCACATCCGGCATCTGAGTAATCTCAAGGCTCACATCACCAGGGATATACTGGAAATCGCCGTTATTGACTTTCAGATTAAAGCGAAGCCGGTCCATCTCATAACGGGACGAAATATCAGGTTTTGTCCATTGGATATTTGGTGGTGCTTCTGGAATAAACCGCAATCCGAATTCTCCTGTTTTCAGGTTATTCATAAAATTCTGTTCTACGATCTTTCCGGTGGCATCTTCACCAATTTTAGCCTTCATCATAATATGGTTTTCGGATGCCCATTGCGCAGTAATATCAGCTGCGGCCTGCTTGCCCTTGGCTGCGGCCTGCTGAATGCTGGTAGGCGTAGATGGAATCATGGAATTGCGCGCGTCGAAAGTATCAATCCTTACCTTGCTGGGCTGACTCTGAATCTGAAATCCGCGCCCTTTTTCCCGGGAGATTTCTATTTCCG